>Ga0172380_10001759_pt1 | contig 36675 bp, 57 predicted proteins | sample Leawe162metaG_FD_119747 | JGI IMG/M metagenome (GOLD analysis project Ga0172380, IMG submission 119747) | Leachate microbial communities from a municipal landfill in Southern Ontario, Canada - Leachate well 162 metaG | ecosystem: Engineered > Solid waste > Landfill > Unclassified | place...
CCCGAGCCGCCTCCTGATCCACCAACTACGCGCCAGCGCTCGGTCGTATTGTCGTATTGGATGAGAATCGAAGCGGTGTCGGCGAGCGAAAGATCGGAGCCCGTGCCGGTGAGAATTCTATTTGCGGCCGTGGGAGTCGAATCGTCATTTTTCACCGTGACGGTCACGCCCGTCACATTCACCACGATAACGAGCTTCCCGTCGGCGCCGTTGGCGATTCCGCGAAGTGTTGGCGAAGCGCCCGTGAGCCGGAAGCTCGCGCGCACGGAGGTATCAAGCGCGTCGATATTTCCCGTGGAAGATACGGTCGTTTGGCCGAGGCCGAGCTGTTGGAAATTCTTGAGGCCGGCGAAACCTTGCGTGCTCGTATTCACAACGCCCGAAGCTGTCGTGCTTGCGTCGGCGATCGTGAGCGTGCGATCGCTGGAAAGATCGCCTCCGCCCGCGAGCGGGAGAGTGGTGTTGATCGTGCGAGTCGTGGCTACCTTGGCGTTAAAAGTCGTCCAATCGGCCGAGGCCAAGTACCCGTCGGAGCTTCCCGTGGCCTGATAAATTGCGAGCGTGCGATTGCTCGAAAGATCGCCGCCGCCGTACAGGGGAAGCGAAGTGCCCACGGTGCGCGTCGCCGGCACCTTGTTGTTGAACACCGACCAATCGCTCGACGAGAGATACCCGTCCGAGCTGGCGGTCGCCTGATAAATTCCAAAGGTGCGATCGGCGGAGAAATCGCCGCCGCCAAACATTGGGAGAATCGGAAGGAAGGTGCGAGAGTTGGGAGGGTTTCCGCTTGCGGTGCCGGTCACGTCACCAACTAAATTCCCCGTGAAAGTGCTCGCGGCCACTTGCCCAACGGCGTCGCGGGCCATGATCGCGTTGGCCGTATTCGCGGCCGTGGCGGAGGTAGCGGAATTGAGTACCTTGCCCGCCGTTTGGATCGTGGCGAGCTTGGTGTCTTCGATCGCCGCCGCTGCATTCACATGCACGTTGGAAATCTTGCCGGCTCCGATCGCGGTCACGCCGGCCGAGTTGATCGTCACGTCTCCCGTGGGCGCTACCTTTTGCGCGACCGAATTCGCGTCGCCCAAATAAATGTGGGCGGTCGAAAGCGAGCTGTCGAGGAGCGGAGCGTTTACGGTGTATCCGTTGATCTTTCTTAGCCACGCGTCCCACATTTGCGTCGAGGTACCCAAGAGATTCCCGGTCGTCTTCGGGTACATATACGGATCGACGATCACGCCATTTTCGATTCGCGTGGGCAACGCCGCGATCGCGATCGCCGGGATCAGGAGCGCGAGAAGATAGTAAAAGTGCTTAAAGGATTTTTTCATTTCTTACTCCGTGATCACAAAATTTTTGAGCGTCAACTCGCCCTCGTAATTCGCTCCGGCCATGGGATCGGATACGTAATAGATTTGGCCAGCGGCATCGGCCGAGAAGGTAACTCCGTGAGACGCGTTGCCGTCGAAAGTGCCTCCGGGCGTGATATCCCAAGTGCCCAAAGATTCGACGTACACGGCTGTGAGAAATCCGTTGACGATCCGCTCTTCGGAATCGGTCTTGCGGAATGCCTCGAAAAAGATTTTGGCGGAGCGGTAGCGGCTCGAATCGAGCACTTGCCCGTCGATCGCCACAGGCACGGCTTGGTTATTTAATAGTTCTACCTGCAAGAAATCCTCCCCGGTGATGGCACCAAGTACGCGCCGGAATACCCACTCAAGCTCATACGTATAAATATTCGCGCCCGCGCTCGCGATGCGCTTGGGCTGGAATTTCAAATCTTTCAGCTCATAGCTGATATAGTCGGCCGTCAATGCATTCTCGAAGAATTTAAAACTCTTCCCGAGCACGGCGAAATTGTCAAAGAAACTTTCGAGCGCGGTCTTCGCGGCCTCCGTGATCCCGATAAATTTCAGCTTGCGGCTCACCTCGACGTGGTTGAGCACGACTTGTCGGGCGCCGGCGAGCGAGGTTGTGACCGTCTCTTGGGCGTCGCGCACCTCGCCCCCGTCTTGCGGAGGATATAAAAAGTCGATCGTGGTGGGGATCACCGGGCCGAATTCGATTTTGGGAATGTGGTGCGGCATTAGGCGGTAACTCCAAATAGTTTCGCGTTTCCGAATTCAAGTTGCTCGGAAATTTTCGTCACGAGCAAATCGATAAATGTGGGATCGGCGAGCACGTCGCCTTGCACGGTCACGCTCGTTTGCGAAGGCTGTTGCAATTTCTCCTCGATCGCCCGGAGAGAGTCGAGCATTTGCGATTGCATTTGCGTATCGGCCGGATTTTTCTTTTGCTCGAATTGCTTGGCCTCGCGCGCGGCGCGCACGGAGCCGATCACTTCCTCGAAGTTTTTGGTGGGCGCCACAAGCTCCCCGTCTTGCGCCATTACGGGGATCGAATCTTTGCCGGGGATTCCTCCGGTCATGAGCCCCCCTTGCGCGGCCCCCTTTACTTTGCCCAATTGCTCGGCACCAAAGGCCACAGCGGCGGCGGCGCCGGCGACGCCGAGGGCCGGGCCGACGATCGGGATAGTGGAGAATCCGGCGTAAATGCTCATTGCGGATTCGGCCGTTTTGATAATGATACTCGCGACGGCGGCGGCTTTCCCGATCGCTTTGAGCGTGCTGTTGCTCGACTCTTGGAGCTGGCTCAGCTCACCGAATGCTTGCTTGGTGCCTTGATACACGGCCGAGTGCATGGCCTTGTTGATCGTGGCGTAAGTCGTTCCGAATTTCTGTTGCTCCAAAAGAAAAGTATTGTTGGCTTTTTTCTGGATTTCAAGCTCGTCTTTGACAGCTTGCTCTTTCACCGTGCGGCTCGTGAGCAAGCCTTGCTCGATTTGCTGTTGATTCCGATCGAGAAATTGGCGGCGTTGCTCGTCGCTCATTTCCTGGAAGGCTTGGTTTTCGGCGAGCAATTCTTCGTTGAGCACTTTGCGGCGCTCTTGATCGATCGCCCGTTGCTCTTCCTCGCGCGCGCGTGTCTCTTCGAGCCGGGCGTTGAGGGCCGCAATTACGTTTTTATTTTTCTCGTCTTCGAGCTGTTTCAGGATTTCGATTTCCTGCTTTTTCAACTCGATCGCTTCAAGCGATGCTTTCTCGTCTTGGAGTTTCAGCAATTCGAGATTGGCTTGGCGCACGGCCATTTTGCGAGCTTCGCCTTCGGCCTCTTTTGCGGCGGCTTCGTCGGCGAGCTTTTTCTTCCCGTCGTCTTGCACTTCACGCGGGGCGGGGGTGGGGAGTTTGATTTCTTCCGTCGCGGTAGCGAAACCTTTTTTGAAGGCGTCGCCCACTTGCTTCGCGCCCTCTTGGATTTGCCGTAATGAATCTGTAGACGGAACGAATACAGCAAAGAGAATTTTCCCCAAGCCTTGGGCCACGTCGATCACGTTTTGCGCGAAGGCTTGATAAATCTTTTGCATGCGCGGCCACACGGTGGACCAATTGAGGTACAGCTCTGTGACGATAATCACCAAGAGCCCGATCCCCGTGGCACCAACAAGTGCGCGTGTGGCGATCGTCATGGCGCCCGTCGCGATTTGGGCCGCGAGCAAAGCGGCCTTGAGTTTCAGAAAGAGAATGCCCGCCGTGCCCACGACGAGCCCGATACCTGAGACGGCAATGCCGGCCGCGATCACGCTCACGGTGAAGTCGGCGATCGCCTTGTTGTCGTTGAAGAGCCGAATGAATTTGGTGACGGTGCCGAGCACGGCGTCGAAAACGGGCTGGAAGCGGCGGCCGATTTCTTTTTGAGCATTGCCGAATTCCGCCGTGAAGAGTGCGAGGGAGCCTTTCGCTTTCGCCGCCTTCTCGGCCGAGCCCTCGAATTTCTGGCCGAGCACTTCGGTGATTTGCTGCAAGCGCTGTTGCTTGGTCATGCCCTCGTCGATCGTGATCCCGTATCGTTGGAGCGCGCCCACGTTGCCTTGGATCGCTTTGCCCACGATCGTGAAGGCGCTCGAAAGCTCCACTTTTTGGTTGGCCGCGAAGTCAACGATCGATCGCGTAAGCTCGTCGGTGAGTGCGATTTGTCCGACGAGCCCTTGTGCCACGGCTTGCCCGGAGGAAATGGCGTCGGCGTCCACGCCGGTCTTGCGCTCGATTTCTTCCGCCACCTTGCGATAGCTGTCGGCCAGCGCGTCGGTATAAATTCCTTGGTTTTGAAGAGCGTTCGATACTTCGTCGAGGGCTTGAGCTTCGACGTTGAGCGCGCGCACGGAAAGAAAAACCTCGGCCGTAAGCGCCGCGAAGGCCGCGCCGCTGGCGATCGTCGCCGTGGTGAGCGAGCCCGACAAGGCTTCGGTTTCCTCCTCCGCCATTTGGAGGGCTTCCTTGTAATCCTTTACGTCACCCGAAATTTTAATTACTAGATCGGCCACGCTTCTTAAACTCCTCGCGTAAGCGCTCTTGCGCTCGCTTGAGGGCCGCCTCGGCCGCCGCCTTTTGCTCAGGCGATACGGTCACATTCTCGCTTGCGGCTTCCCCACCGGCGCCGGCGCCGAGGTCGATACCTTGGAGCGCCGCTTGCACTTTGTACTCTTGGAAAATTCTATCACCGATGCGCGGGAGAAATATAGCAATATCCCGAGAAGTAAGTTGACTTACCTCTTCTTTTGTCCAGCCGTATTCGCTTTGGAATGTATCGAAAATTTCCGCCCAATCGAGGGGCGGCTCGGGCTTTTCGGGCTCGCTTGGATCGCGCTCAGGTTTTTTTTTACCTCTTCCTCGACAGCCTTTGCGATCAAGGGGTTGGAAAGCATGATCGCGCGGCCGAGCGCGCCAATAACCTTCACGCCCTCTTCCAAGCCAGCGAGTGACACGAATAAAACTTGCGGCCCAGTGAAACGCTTGGTGAGCTTGTCACCCTCTTCGTTGACGATATCCACCTGTTGCGCGAGGAAATCCGCGCGGTCTTCGGACGCCATGAGCCGGTAAACAAGTCGGCAAATTTGCTCAAAGTCTTGATTGCCGATCATTTCTCGCATAGCCTCTTCCGAGCCAAAAGTCTCCCTGATCCACACGCGATCGGAAAGATTGGGCGGGCGCACTGAATAAGTTTTGTTTTTCGCCGCGAGGAAAAACTCGGGCTTCATTGGGATAATATCTTCGAGAGTTACAGCTTCACTTTTCTTTTTCATACTTGCATTCTATGCACGCGAGTGACAAAGTGTAAACATGAAAAAGCGCGATCCCTCAGAAAATAGAATGATCCGTCGGCAATTCCGATTCACCAAAGCGGAGCTTGATCGCATTCGTTTCCTCGCGCGCACGTATGCGGGCGGAAATATGGCCCGCTGGATTCGGTACGCCGCGATCGAAGCTCCTCGCAAAAAACTTCCTAACCTCGGGAGAGGTAAATAAGAAAGGGCCGCATGTATTTTAATACATGCGGCCCTTCCACCCTTTTCCTGCACGGGAGACTTATACGACTTCGACGGCGCGCACTCCGAATACCGCATCTTTTGCGGAGTCATAGAGGAGCTTCGCTTTCACTTCGGGCTTGGCCCAAGCGAAACTCTCGAAGCCGATCGGCATACCGTCGGCCTTGCACTTGTACGCGTCCACTTCAAAGAGCGCATCCGAGCCACGCTTTTGCGCCATGAGAATCGCACCGAATTCGGGCCGCACGTCGGCCGCGCCTCCGATATTGACAGTCATTGCGCGAGCGTTTACGGGACGTACCTCGAAGGTCGCGGTGTCGCCGGCGACGAAAGCGATCGTGCCCGATCCACCGGTGATCTTGATCCCGAGGGCGGTCACGTCGGTGTCGCCTCCGCTCGTGATCGTGAGCGCGGCGGCCGTCACACTGTTGGCATCGTCGTCAACCGAAACGTCGGTACCACGGTTGAGGTCGATATCCGTCGAAGCGTAAATCTTCACGGTCGTGGCCGAAACGTATTTCACCACGTACTTGCCGAATTTGAGATTGGCGCTCGATCCCGAAAGCGCGGTCACGGATGCGATACCCGTGGTGGCTTGCATGATCGACGTACCTTTTTTATTCACGAGGGCGGTCACGTTCCCGCTCGTCTCGGCCGTGGTAGCGGTCGGGGCTTTTCCGAGGAAAAGCTCGAAGAAGAAGTTGGGCATCTCGCCAAACTTCAAGCTCATTTCGGCCGTCACTTGACCGTCTTCCGACGCCCAAGGGTATTTATTCGAGCCGCCGAAAAGATCGATCAGCTCCCCCGTGAGAGACAGCGATCCGCTGTCGAGCACGTTTACCATGCCGAAAAAAGTACCGTCCACGCGCGAGTACGGCGTGAAACTGTGGATACCGAAAATATGCCTTGCTGCTGTTCTGCTCATTTGTGTTTCCCCTTCCTAAATTAAATTACGCCTTCCGTTTTCAAATTCTCTTGATACTTTTTCAGTACCTCTTGACCTCGAAGGTCGTCGCCTTTCTTGATTTCAAAGTGCTCGACCTTGCCGTCACTCTCACGATGAATCACGAAATCTTTTTTGGCGACGTATTTCTTCGCCGTCAACGAATCAACTTGGCCTTCTTTTTTATTTAAAACTTGGTCCATACTTTTACTCCCGCGCCGGCGAACGTCGAGGCGACGCCGGCGATTTGGAAAGATACGGGCGCGACGCTCGTGATCTTAAGTTTATTTTTCCAGGGCGTGCTGTTGAAATTCTCTTGGAAGATTTCTTTCAGCGCGCGCGAGTATCGAAGCATCCGTTGAAGATAGATTTCATTCTCCGCCGTGTCTTTGAGCATGACGATAAAAAACAGCTCAACCTCTTCCACACTCATAGGACCGAGCCCGTCTGAAATCGGATCGTCCATGCCGAAGAAAACGAAGCAAGGGTATTGGCTCGCTTGCGCTTTGGTGAGCGCTTGGAAGAAATACGCGGAGGCGTGTGGCGCTTGCATCGTCACGCCGTCGGCTTTCTCAGTGTCGAGCGCGGCGAGCTTGGCCACGATATTCGCCTTGCAAATCTCGCGGAGGTCGAAGGAAAGTTTTTCTAAATCGTAAACGGCCATTATATAGCCTCCGGCGTGGGCGCGCCCGTGGCACCACTTACGTCGGCCACGTACTTCATTACGATCTTCTCCCAAGTCTTAATTCGGTTTTTAAGGGCTCCGGGCGCCACTTGCTCGTTGCCGAAGAGCACGACCGGGCGGATCGGTATACCGCGCTTGCGCGAGCCCTTGTGGTGGACGCCGGCGTATCCAACCTTCGAGCCCACGAAGAGGTCGGTCTTGGAGAGGATATAGCTCACGGCGAAGGGCGACGTGGGATCGGTGATCGAATCTTCGAGCTTGCCGGTGAGCTTCAAAATCGGATAGGGGGAGCCGAGCTTCGCGGCCTTCCACTTTTTATACAGCGGGGAGAGGTCCACGTAAGCGCCGTGGCTCTTCAACGTGAAGATCGCGCGGTTGGATTTAAACCATTGCTGTGAAATCAGAGTGAGCGGAATCGTCAAGTCAGAGACTTGCTTGGCAGCTTGCCTAAGCGTCTTCGCTAAGGCTTTTTGCGGATCGACTTGCGTCTTGATTCCCATTTACCATTGCTCGCAATCTCGTTTGAAGGTCGGCTGTTTATCGTTGTCGCTCATGAAAGAGCGCACCGGGGAGCCCGAGGGCGCGGTGTTGAGTTTCAGCTTTCCTTCCACGATATCGTTTAATTTCGTGCGGGCCAAATTCCCGTCTTTCATTTTCGGATTCACCACGTTGATCCCTTGGCCGGTCGTCACTTCGATCGTGCCGATAACTCTCTCGGCCACGAGCACGGTGGCGATGCCCCGGATCAAAATAAGATCGGTCGCGTCCACGATCGGAGTCGGATAGCGCATGCCAATCTTGGTGTTGATTTCCGCGTCTATCTCGGCAATTAGCTCGGCCACACGCGTATCGGTGGGCGAAGTCGAAGCCGAGAAGGCTCCGTTTATCTTCGCTTCCGCCGCGACTTGTGTGGCCGTGCAATAGGGCATTACTTGTCCTTACCAGCCGAAGGTTTTCCGCCAGCGGCCGGCGCGCTTTGCGAATTCTTGGATGCTTTGTCGGCCCGGAGTTTTTCCGCTTGCTCTAAGAGAGAGGCTAATTCCGCTTTTTTTACTTCGATCGCCTTCTCCACTGAGTGCAAATTTTCGAGGTCGATATCCTCCTTAGATTTGATCAAGCCGGCTTTCGCGAATTCCTTCGCGCGCGGGTGATCTTTCGGGAATTTATCGCCCTCTTTGAAGAAAAGAGGCTTGCCGCTTTTTTCGTCTTTGCCGGCCTTGAATGCTTGCTTAACAATATACATTTTATTTACTCCTGTGCAGGTTAAGGGGCGTGCGCAATTAGCGCACGCACCGGAAGTTTTGCATGAAAAACAGCTCGAAGTCACTTACGCCGTCCATGGTGCCGTTGAAGTCGGCGGTATTTTTGGATACCTCGTCCACGTCAACAACCATAGTCGGGGCGGTGCCTTCCTTCGCTCCGTCGATCGTGGAGAAAAGAATATGGCCAGCCTTGTCCATACATCTCTTCACGCCGATTTTTTCTCCGGGACCGATAAACCAATTCGCGTTGAAGGAGCCGTCTTCACAGCTTGCCGCCCACGCGATCGAGGTGATCGTCTTGAAAGCCTTTGCTCCCACAGTCGCCGTGCTGGCGTTGTTGAGGAAAGCGAATGCTTCCGAGATAGAATTGTTGAGATAGTCGGTACCGGAAACCGTAACAGTACAGGCGGCCACAGCCGAGGTCGTGGCGCCGGGAGTAATGCTAAGATTTCGCGGTTGATCGGGTTGACTGAAACCGCTCGTGATCGAAAGCGCGGAGGCCGAGGTCGGACCTTCATACGCGTTGAGCACGGCGGTCGTGCTCGCCACGGTGAGATTAGTGAAGAGTTGATACTCCACCATCTTTTGCGTGACGGGCTTGATATCGAAATAGGTGGGCTTGATCGCCGCGTGTGCGGGTAGCGTGAGCGCCGCGAGTGCCAGAATCAAAAATGCTTTCATAGAAATTTCTCCCTTTGGTGCGCCAAAAGGTAGCCAGTATTAGCCGGCTACCTTTAAGCAGATTGGATTTAGGCGATCGCGTCTTTTACGAGGAAAGCCGCGCCCACGTTGGAAAGAAGATAATCGTATTCGTCTTCCACGAGGATTGCGGTCGCGCCGGTCGGGTTGTTGATCGGCCACTTCGTCACTTTGCGAGGCTGTTCACCAACCAAGCCGAGACGATAGCCTAGGGATACTTGCATGGGAGCGGCCGACTCAGGGAGTACCGCAAACCACAAGTGCTTGCCCCACACGGTGGAAAGATCGCCCACCGTTTGACCTTCAACGGTCGGCTCATAGCTCACGTCGGCCACGATCACGCGGTCCACGTTGAGGGCACGAGCCAACTCTTGGTCATTCAAGCCGCCCGGACGGGAAAACTTGAATCCGAGAAGATCGAGGAGTTGGGGGTGAAAGCGAAGCACGTCGGCGACAGCTTTGTCCATGAATGCGGCGTTGGGATACTGGCCGCACTTCGCCCGAATCGCCGCGCGGTAAGCGAGGAAATCTTCGAGAGGAGTGGAATTCATGTAATCGCTATACTGATCCGAGCCCGACAACGTGGTGTTGTTGGTGAGCACGGCGGTATTCGCGAGGTTGTCGGCGAGGATTTTCTCTTTCTCGATCCACAGCAAAGTGGAAATACCCATGGCTTCGTCGCGTTCGGCGTCGAAGGGAGCTTCCACGTTGGCGTAATCTTCCTTCGTCACCATTCCTTCGAGGCCGTGGCCTTCGATAGAATAGGAGTCGGTCGAGCGCGCGATCGCTTCCACTTGGCGGTACTTACCACGTCCAGCCTTCACGCTGTTTTCAAGGCGAAGGTGTTGGCGGCCGTACTTGCCGAGCTTTCCGGTGTATTGTTTCACTGGCACATACGGGAGCAATTGCTCCGAGATGTAGCCAACGGGCACGAACATGCTGGACACGTTCGTGATCAGTTTATCGACGATAGCTCTCATTTGACTCATATAAAATTTTCCCCTTCCTTAAAAGTTACGCTTGCGCGGATTCTGCTTTGTGGGCCATTACTTCGACGCCGATTACGTCGCCGGAAATGCCGTCTTCCATTGCCATTGCGATCACGCGATCGCCGGCCGTGGCCACCTTCACGAGAAAGCCCGAGGTGTCCATGCCGAGCATATCGCCGGCGGCAACAGTGCCACCGAGTTTTGCTTTAGCGCCACCGCCAGGAATCGCGATTTCGAGCGAAAGCTCGGCCGCGTCGATATCGTTGGTTTGGCAAATACCGATTGCCTTGTCAGTCGCGGCAGCTACCACGACAACGTGTTTACGGTCGGCACCAATCTTCACGGCCTTGCCGTATGCGATTGCGCCCCCGCTGATAAATCCGAGCATTCTTGCTTGCGAACGAGTTGCCATAAAAAATTCTCCCTTCCTTTTCGATTAAGCGTTCTTGAATTTGTTTTCGTACTTCTCGCGAAGTGCTTTGTTGGCGGGATCGGCGAGCGCCTTGCTTACTGCACGGCCCATATCGATCTTCTGATCTTTCGCGATCACTTCGGCGAGCTTCATGATTTGAGCTTCGGCGTCTTCGCCGTCTTTGTCTTTCCCGCCGGCGCCAGCACCTTCCGACTCGGAAAGGGTTTTGGTTTTTACCGGTTGAGCCAAAGAGAGGAATTTCTCCATATCGTCGGCCATGAAAGATTCACGCTGTGCTTCGCACACAACGCCGGCTTTCAACTTCTCGTCGAATTTTGCTTTCTTCTCAGAGAGTTTTTTCTCCTTAGCGTCGGAAGCGTCTTTGTCTTCCTGAGCCTTCAACTTGGTGTTGGCTTCGGAAAGTTTTTTCGCTTCGGCGTCCTTCTCGTCTTGGAGTTTTTTGTTGGCCGCCTTCAATTCGTCAAACTCTTTTTTTTCTGCTTCGGTCATGGTGCTTTCCCCTTCTTTGGTTTTTGGTTTTTCCGAAAGCTGCACTACCGGCGCCATTCCTTTTACGAATGGTCGGTTGGTGAGCCCCGCGCCGAGCAAAGTCGGCCCGTAACTTTTTCCGTCGTCGTCTTTGTACTCGTCGATAAATTCGGCCGAGAGATAACGAAACTCTCTGTCACTCAAAACTTTTTGGCCGTTTGGCGTCCAATCGACTTTCGCGAGGAGCTTTTCGCCGTCTTCGGAAAGCTGCACGTCTTGAAACCAACCGGCGGCCACGTCGTCGTTGTCGTGCTTGTAATCCACCGCGAGGTCGATCTTGCGCACTTTGTTTTTGAAATTGCTCACGAGGGAGAGAAGATAATTTTTATCGATCGTGAAATGGCCGTAATCCGGGTGTGAAAATTCGCCGGTGCGGAGGATTTGCACAAGTGGAGAGATTGCGGGTTTGCCTTCCGCAAGCGTCCAGACTTCGGCGTTGGGCGCAAAGTACGGTTTTTTCTTCATATTTATGAATCTTGAGGGTGACGCGTATTTTCCGTCAACTATTTTTTAACAGCCGCATGCGTTGCAATGCGGCTTGACTTCACTAAATTGGATCGTTTCCTCTATGCGCCGGGTACTTGGCTTCAAGGCTTCAATCTCTCGATTCCCCAATTTCCCCTTTACGATCGGCTGGATATAGCTCTTGCAATTCCAGTGAAGGGGTGGGGTGTACCTAAACATATTGGGATCGTCTTTCGCAAACACGGTGCCGGCTAAGTCTTGGCAAATTTCCGTGACGGGATCGCCGTTGACGAATTCAAAGGCTTCGATTTCGGTGAGCACTTCCTTGTCAAAGAAGAAAGCGTTGCGTGCATCGTTGATCGTTTGCGCGGCGACCTTACCCGCGCCCCCGCGCACGGAAGAGCCTTGGATAAATTCGAGCGCCGCGATTTGCACGTCGTTGCGTACCACGTTTAGGTCTTCGGTCGTATCGATCGAATCGCTGTACTGGAATTGGATCGACTTTTCTAGGTCGGCGAGCTGAGTACCCACCAAGAGGTCGGCCTGTTTCACCAATCGCTTGCGAATATCGGAGGGCAATTTATCTAGGAGCACGGTCAAATCTTTTGCGTCGATCGCGAGCTGGATCGAGTCGATCACTTCGGTAAGCTCGATCGACTTTGCCTTGGGCACTTCCTTGCGCGCGGTCTGAATCGCGTCGAGCGCAATCTCGGCCGTTGCTTCCTTCACGATCCGCAAGTAATCACTCTCCCCCGGCCAGCGCAATTCTTTTACCGCATTGATCCGCTGAGAAGGGGAGAGGGCTTTCGCTCGGCGCATGATTTCCGCGATCATTTTATCGCCGATCTTAGCCAACTCCTCTTGGAAGATTTCTTCGAGCGCAATGCTCGCTTCACGTATCGCTTTGTTGGTTTTTTGTGCCACGACTTAAACTCCCCACGAGCGGATACCCGTGCTTTTCCATATACTCGTCGCCCTTTTCGAGCCGCTTGATTCGGAGGCAACGCTTGCAATGATCTAAGCTACCCTCAAGAAATTCTTTCGGCAATTCTTCCGTGATTGAAACGCTCCGCTGAAATACCATGCCTTGGTTGTGATGCGTGCAAACTCCACAGTAAGAAATCCCATAGATGCGGTTGGGGATATTGCTGGCGGAGTAAAGGCGCGCGTCGTGGTGGAGCTTCATACGCGCTTGCACCGGCCCGTGATCGAAGCCGCGTGAAGCACTTCGCAAAGGTCGCGAGGATTCACGAAATCGGGATCGTCAAGGCGCGGATTGTTGATCGTGGTGGCATAGAGCACGAAGCGGGCACCAAGCTCGGAGCAAACGGAGAAGGCCGGGCCGTTTGCGACAAGTTTCCACCTGCGGAAAAGTGCTCCGATCGGGCCAAAAAAAGAGAAGAGTCGGCCCATGAAACCGAGATACTGAATCAGAGAATACCAGCCTCCGAGCTTGCTTTCGAGCCAGCCGTAAGCGCGCTCTTCCGAAACAGAAAGCTCATGCAGCTCGTATTGCTCGCGGATCACGGCGCCGCCGTTGTCGAGCACTTCGTCCAGCTCGCTCCGCACGATGCCTTTGCCGATCGACTCGAAGATTTCTATCTTGCCGTTTTCGTGGACGACCATGATCGCGATATGCGAGTACGGCGCCATGATCCCCATTTGGATCAAGCGGCTTTGCAAATCCGGTTTCAATTCTCCCACAGCGATCACGTAAAATTTCATGCTTCCCCCGTCCTAGTTACGTTGAAGATCATTCCGTTGACCAAGTTTAATTTCTCGCGCGGGGCGAGGGAGCCGGCGACGATTCCGCTCGCGCCCGAGTATCGCCATGTGATCGTGGCGTGGGTGACGCCGGCGATCACGCACAAATCGTCATAGCTCATTTGCCCTTTGAGTGGAAAGTATTGCGTGCCGTTAACGGTGATCTTCAAAGGAGCTTCCTCCGCTTTTGGATCGGGTAGCCGTGCTCCGTCATGTACGCTTCGCCGTGCTTGATTTGCTTAGCGAGAAGGCATCGCGTGCAATGGTCTTGAGCTTCCACCGCGCCGGCGTTTTCGGTCGTCTCAACGGGCACGTCTTCTTTCTCGACTAGGTAGCGCCCGCCGATCCCACACCAATATTGAATCAGGCGGATACGGGGATCGCTCTTGTCCGTGGCCATATTCCATTTTTCATGGTGCAGCTTTTTCCACGCCACGGCTCACCCATACACGCGCGCAAGGATGCGCTCGGTAAGATTCTTGGGCTTTTTATCTTTCGGTGCCGGCTCGTCGTCGCCCTCTTCCTCGTCGTCTTCCTTCGGGGGAGGAGCGCCGGGCTTGCCAGGAGGTAATATATTACCTCCTCCCTCTTTGCCGGGCGCTCCCCCTGGCGGCATGCCGAAAGGATTCGGGGGAGTAATCTCGCGCACGCCCTCGGCCGATTTCTTCGTGAAGCCGAAGCGTTTGCGCATGCTGTTTTCCAAGGGATCGTCGGGCACGATCACTTTCTTGTCGATTAGAATACCGAGAATCCGCGCAAGCTCTTCACCCGCCTTATCATCAATACCGCTCACGGTAAGCTGTGGGTACGTACTGCGTGGACCTCGGTTAATTTTTATAAGCTCGGGGATTAGATCGACGTTGACTCCCGAGCACACCACGTTGGCGATCGCCTTGAGGCCGGCGAGGAAGAAATCGGATTGATCCACGGAAAGAGATTGCGAACCCCCGACGGTCATGCCCAATTCGAGGAAGTTGGCGAGGAAAGCCTTTGCGGCCCGGCGATCTTCTCCGTCAACGGCCTTGTCCACCTTCTCGGGATCATACGCGTTGTTGTTGAATTCGATTTCCACGCCTTCGGGCTTGATCAGGTAGTTGGATTGGCCCGAGCAATATACTTCGAGCGCGTCGAGGAGGAGTTGAAACTCGGGAGTTTCCTGGAAGCCTTGGGGGATCGTCACGAGGGGCGCGGGCACCGCGTGCTTTTCGATACCGATCGCATTCATCTTCAAATAGAAATTCTTGCGAAAGAAATTCCCATAGATCGGGCGAAACATGCTCACGCCTTCAAAATTCGAGCCCTCTTGGTTGAGAATGATCTTCACCAAATACTCGGCGGGGATATCCACCATAGATTGAAGGTCGCCGCTTGCTACCTGGCTAATCGAAGCGAGCTTGCTCCGCTTGTCTTTGGAGAGGTTGAAGCGCTCGATTGTCTTCGCACTGATCAAGGCCAGCTCACTAATCCCGTGATACGGGCCGATATTGCCGTTGTCCGTGATCAAGCGGTACGTCTTCTCCAAGTACGCGTGCCCGTTGCGCACGACCGTCATGGCGTCGGTAAGAAATTTCGAGAAGGGATTTTCGATATCTTTGAAAAGGATTTGGTGGATCAGGTCGCGATCTTTCTCTTGATCGGGCGTGAGCGGATCGCCTTCTTTGTCGGGCGAGCCTTCAATCTCCCACGTTGCGCCCTTGATAATATTTACCACGGCGGCATAGAGCATTTGCGCTTGGGCATCGGAGCGCCACATGCGATCGTACACGTTGGCTTTGCGCCGACCGACAAGCTCGTCGAGATATTCTTCTCTCGGGTAGCCGCCGTAAGATTCCGTCCCGGTAGTACCGAACGGTTTCAGCTTAATAAAAATCTTCGTGGGAGTTTCCGTCACCGATTCGATTCGGGGATCGTCGAGAGGATTCTTTTTCGCGGCCGGCTCGGGCGCGTCTTCCTCTTTGTCTTGAAACGACTCTGCAAAAAATCGGCGCACACGCGTGCCGAGGTTTTCTTTTACCATTGATCCGCCCCTCTATAACTACTAGACAATGATTTGATCTTATTGGGAATTAATTCTTTTGTAAACGAAGTGCTCACGGCTTTCATCAAACGGAGGAGTGCTTGCGTCATGGCATCACAGTCGTCGTCGTTTGAAGCGTTCGGAAAATTTACGATTTCTTCGATAAAGTCGTGAATCCACGGAGCAATCGAGGGATCGGGGAGGTACACGTTTCCGGCCTCCCAAAGCGGCGCGACCGCGCTCATGCGCGCGTCTTTTGAGCCTTCGGGAGTGACAGGGACGAGGCCGGGCACTTTCGATTTCAGCATTTGGATCAGCGCCGGGCCGTTGGCCTTGTCTTCGATCAGCTTCAAAATAAATTTAGGATGCTTGGCCGAAAAAGATTTGATCGCGGTCATGGTCGCCACGATATCGGCACGATCGTGGAAGCGATCCACCAAATAAAATTTACCTTCGCTCCTGATCCAAGCGTGGCCCGCGACGTAATCGCTCGTTTGGGAATCTTTGAAGGTAGCGTCCCAACTCTGTACGCGCTCGCTGATCCGATCGGGTAGCACCTTGTAAAAGTTTTGGCACCAAGCTCGCTTGATAATTCCACCCTCGCGCGCGGTGGGGCGTTGCTGATACTGGCCCGCATAACCCTGCGAGCCGAGCGCCTTTTTCATCGCGGCCAACTCGGGCGGTCCCTCGCGCTCAGGGTGGAGAAGATCGCCTTGCGTTCTTTGCACAACCTCGTGGGAGAGGGGGAATACGTGCGTGATCCCGTCTTCCTCTTCCCATTCGGCCGGCAAGCACAAGTGCTCCCACCCGCCTTGCTTCAAGCAATGGCCGGTCAAATCCTCTTGGTGAAGCCGCTGCATTACGATAACGATCGCGCCGGTTTTCTTGTTGTCGAGGCGAGAGGTAAATTTTTGATCGAAGGCTTCGATCGTGGCTTTGCGCTGCACTTCGGATTCGGCGATCGTCGTATCGTGGGGATCGTCCACCGTGAGAAAGTCGCCACCCTTACCGGTCGCCGTGCCGTGCATGGACGTTGCGATCCGGTGCCCGCGTTGGTTGTTGAGGTATTCCGTCTTCGTGTCTTGCTCGTCCGATAGCTGAAACCTGTGGCCCCAACCGCGTTGAAACCAATCGCTTTGGATCAGTGTGCGCGAATCGACGGCGTGCTTGGTCGAGAGGGATTGCGCGTAAGAGGTGGAGAGGAAGCGCTTGCTCGCGCCCAAGATTTTCTTCCCCTCGATTTCGTTTTCCTGAATCCACACCCACGCGGGGAAGCACACGGTCACGATCGTGCTCTTCAAATTGCGAGGCGGTACGTTGATAATCAGGCGGCACGATTCGCCGGCGAGGTGGCGTAAATATAGATTTTGCAGCGTCTCGCAAACCAATTCCAAATGCCAATTCCACAGGAGAGGCTTTCCGGGCTCAAGCACTTCCCACGCGTATTGCACGAAGGCGGAGAATCGTCGCTCGCTTAGCTCGTATTCGAGCGCTTCGACTTCATTCATCTCTTCGAGCTGTTCACTATTTTCCACGCGTGATTCTCGCGAGCTTTGACGAGCGAGTGGCCAGCTCTTCGGCCAGCTCTTTGTCGGTCATGCGCTTGTACTTTTCGCGCACTTGCAAATTGCCTTCAAATTTAATTTCGTCTTTGACCTTGCCGATCACTCGGTCGAGGAGGGCGTTGTAATGCGTGGAGTTTCCGGTCACGATCGCCATGTACGCGACGCCAGCAAACCAACACTTGAGGGAGGGCTCGCGCTTGCTCTTCCAAATCTTTTTCAGCTCGACTTGATTCTTCTCAAGCACCAACGATCCAACCTCGACGACTTGCTCACGAGTGAGCCGGCGAATTTTCTTCACTTCGGGATCGTGTGCGCCCGCGCCTTTTGGATTGGCTTTGTTACCTGGTTTGAATTGCGTGGCCTTGCCGACGCCCGGCGGTTTTCCTTGCTGTCTTCCCATAATTTATTAGGGTACGCCGTTTATACGCCGTTTGGGAAGAAAACAAATATGGCATGGCCCGAAATTCGAGCCATGCCATATTAAGCGAGTGACAATTTATCTTTTGAGGGTTTCGGCGCATCGCTTGTGCCGGAATTGCATTTGTCCGAATCGGGCCATGCCCGTTTCCTCCACCCACTTCGACCGGCCGATTTTCTTTCCACAGGTGCAGCACTCTACGCCCGGCACTTTGTTTTCATCATACCCGTATCGCTTGTTGACCTTCACTCCCGAGCCGCGCTTGGGTGGCACGCACAGGTAGCAGGTACATCGCTCGCTTTCGCGCTCAGCTCGCGGTTTCTTTCGGATCGCCATTTGCTCCGCCTTCGGCTTGGGTGAGTGGCAATTCCATTTGCGAGGGATCGATCGCTTCGCCCACGCCCGGCGCGGCGGGAGCCAGCCCCGAGGCGGTGAACGCGAGAAATCCGGGGAGTGGGCGCGGTGAAGCCATTACGGGAATCATGGCCGAGCCTCCCACCTCTTGAAGTTGGCGCAATTCGTTTTGTCTAAGATATACTATCATGGTCGTTTCCTCTCTGTTGGTTGAAATTAAGCAAAAAGTATTTATCGCGCAAAACCATTCCGATCATTTCGAGATTGGCGACTTCGGAGGAAAACCACGGCATGGTCTTATACCATCGGTGGGCGTAAGCCTTGGCCACGCGCCATTGCTCGATCGTGGTGCAAGAGTCGATCACGCGGAAGACACGCATCGCGGGAGCTGAAACTTTCATTGCGCCCCCTTCGGCACGAGAAAGTGGTGTGCGATATCGGGAAGGAAGATCGACAGCGTGGCGAACGCCACGAAGAAAAAGCCGATCACGATTACGTCTCGGTGTTTCCAAATAAAATTTTTCATCTCAGTACCTCGTGGCATTGATCCGCCGTCATGCCCGACCTAATACACGCGGCGAAGAGGTCGGCATACCGGCCCCAAAACGCTATCGAGAAAAGCAAGAGCAACAGCAAGATCAGGAAAATATTAAGCGTGTATCGTTTACGCATTTTGTCACTCCCTGTCAATTAAAATCCGAGGTCGTCTTTTTTCCGGCGCACGAGGTCTTTGTGCTTGGCGCGGTCGTGCTCTTCCACCAATGATTCGAGCTTTTCGTGGATCACCTCGGGCCACTTGCGGTTGAGCGCCTTGCGAGCTTTGTTGGCTTGGGCCAACAGCTTTTTATTTACCACGACGGTGAAGGGGTGTTTATTTTTTGTGACGTTTGGCATCTTTTTCCTTTCGGCAAATCGGGCAAAGCCGAGGTGCCATTTTCTGATTTTTGAGCTTGCGCTCGTAATTGCGATCGCCGTCTTCCCACACGCGAGCGATAACCATTTCGATCCCGGCCTTCGCAACAGCATGCGGAAGCGATCCACCGCGCCCGGCTTTGTGGTGTTCAAGCCGAAGCGGGATATTTTTCTTCGTCTCGCAAAAGCCGATATAGTGGCGAGCGTGCGAGAAGGGTTTGGCAAAGTGGATCAGGTACACAGCCATTGCTCACCTGTGCGCTGGCCGTCGTCGGCCGGTTGAAGAGACGTAAACGAATTTCGAGCCCTTGCACTTCTCGCACCATAGGATTTCTAAGGCACGACCGGCGTCGAGGAGCTTACCCGCACCGCTGATCGCGGGCGAGTGCTCCCGAGTCACGATGCGAAGCCCGCGCGTGTGCGTACAATTGTACCCTCGATTGATCGAGAGAGGCGTGCGGGCTTCGGCGGCGGTGACGCGGATCATTTGAGTTTCGTCACGGTCACGGGTACCGCTTCGGGCTGTACGATCGCCACGACTTTCAGTACGTGAAAGGCCATGGCCTTTCGCCCTTCGACCATGCGTTGGTTGATCAACGATTGCGCGCGCTCGATCGCTTCCTTCTCTGTGGCGATCGGAGAAGGAGTGCCGAGGTGATTCGAGTCGGGACGAAGAGCGGATACGACGTAATAGGCTTTTTGTTTAGGCATAGGGGCTTCCTTTTCAGTTATGGGTTGAAGGATACATTTGCAATGCGGGTGATTCGGCGGAGGTGATTCGGAAACGATCCGCACCATTCCGTTGAGCTTGGTTTCGGGAATAATAAAGTGGCCGGGCGTCTCTCGCTTGAAGACGTACCGATCGACGCTCGCACTTTGACCGACAAATCTTCGCCTTCCGAACGGGCCGAAATAGAAAGATTTATCTTCGGTGATCGGCAAGCCGGCCGGGAGCACGTCGATCAACGTGGCGTACCCTCGGGAGAGTGGGTAAATGATTTCGACAAAAGTACCTATTTTCACAGCTTCACCTCGCGAGTTAGGAGATATTCGTAAACTTTTTCCACCGGGTACTTCCGCACGAAGGCGGGAGTCGGGCCGTGGCCCACACGGAGCACTTTCGTCTTGAGATTCTTTTTGCGCTCAAGCGTGGAGACGCCAAGCTCCTCGACCTCGCGGCCGGAGAGAAACCAAACTTGCGACGAAGGGTTGGCCTCCTCCACGGCACCAAATAGAAATTGATATCGCTCCTCCGTGCCAGGTCCACGCCAGCCTTCGGTCGCAGGGAAGGGGTTGAGCCTTCGCACTAATTGTTTCGTTGCCTCGATCGGGCCAATTGAGCTTTTCATGATACTCCCAAGGCGTTGAAGATTGAAGTTTCGGCAAGGCGTATGCGCTCCTCTTCGGGAAGCTCCCAACACGCGGGACAAAGCCGGTACCATACTTCTCGTTGCATACCTGGCACTCCGCCTATGCGCAAGGATTCTTCGGGACCGGGGCGAAAGAGCCCAAGGTGCGATTCGGTGTTGACACCTAATCCGCTCCGGCAAATCGTACATGGGCTTCGGAGCACTATTTGCCAAGCCTCTTGAATCTCACTCTCTGAGAGTGGTTGGCCGCCGCGCGTTTGGTCGCGCATGTAATCAAAGAAAGCCCTCTTCGCTGCAAACATATTCACGATTGCACCGCCTGAGCCTTTGCAGCGTCACGACGCTTTTGCTCGCGTGCGGCCGATACGATCGCGGCGGGAATGGCGATCGCCACACCGAGGAAGAGGCAAAACAAAATTCCGATCAAAATAAAAACGATCATTTGGGGCTCCTTTGTATTAGTCGCTGTAATACAAGAATATCAAAGTACCTGGTACTTGTCAACTAAATACCAGGTACTTTGTAACTTTAAAATTATAAGTTTAAACAGACACTTAGAATCCTAGGTCTTCGGCCGCGAGCTTTTCGAGCTTGGTCTTGGCGTCGTGGCACGGCTTGCACAGCCCTTGCAGCTCGCTCGAAGGGCACCACATGCGGGGGATATAATCCGGGCCGCCCACTTCGCCCACGGGCTCCAAGTGATCCACGAATATCTTGGGCACTTTACGCCCTCGGCTCGGGCACGCCGGGTTTTCGCACCGGGGGAAGCCGTCTTTGTGCATGCAGCGTTTGCGCACGAGCCGGGGCGGTGTGCTCCAACTCCACACCAAGCGCACGGCCCGGTGGAGCTTTTTGCGATCGGCCGCCGTGAGCCCTCCGTCTTGGGGCTCGGGTTTGGGCTCTTTTATCTTCTTTTTGGTCTTTTTCTTGGTCTTCTTAGCCATTTTCTCTCCTTTTGGGTAGCAGGGTAGCGGTGGGTAGCGCTGTTTTCGTTTTATTTCAAATACTTAGATCGCTTGCTACCTTGCTACCCAAAAAACGGGGCGCATACTCTTATATAAATACATAATACTATAAATACATCTTATCTCTATATTCCCCTCCTATATAAGAATAAGGGTAGCAAAGGTAGCAAGGGTAACTCACTCGAAATCACTATCGTTTTTGGTGCTACCCTTATCCGGCTTCAAGGGTAGCAACCTAGTCTCGAAGGGTAGCGCCCACACCTTAGTATTGCGCCCCTCCACCCTCATGACGTGTTTTGCGTATCCCAAACGCTTGAGTGCTCGGCCAACTCTGATTTGGGCGGAGCGATCGTCGCCCACCTTGATCGGGCTCCACTCCCCGAGCACGTCGCTCATGGTGAGCCTATCCGGGTTGATATGCCTATCCTTCACGGGCTTAGCCCGCTCCGATGCCAGGTACGCTTCGATTTGATCTTCCAGCATATCCGATTCCATGCGCGACTCTTGCTCCTGCACGGCACCAACTTGAGCCTCTTTGTTTTCTAGGTACAGCGGCTCGCCCATGGCGTAACAGCTTACCGCCTCGGCCAAGAGTTGATCGCGGTCCCTTTTGACAGCGGCGAAATCACAAGCACCAATCTTCACCGGCCAAAAGCGGCGATTGCCCGTTTCATCTTTCAAAAACTCGTCTTGGTTGGTCGTGCCCACGAAAACGCACTGGCGTGGGAAAGCCTCCGTGCGTTTACCGTAAGGCACGCGAATGCGATCCACTCGGCGGGTGATAAAATCCTTCACCGTATTCACCTCGGCCCGCGAAAGACCATTCAACTCCCCCACCTCCACGAGCCACGTCGAGCGGATCAAGAGCACGGCGTCTTTGTCGCCGATATTGGCTTGCAGCTCGGAAAACCATTCGTCGCCCACAAGATTTTGGAGAGAGGTCGATTTCCCCTCCCCCTGATTCCCCTGCAAGATTAGGACGTGATCAAACTTCACGCCCGGATCGAATACGCGGGCCACGAGCGCGACCATTACTTTGCGCGAAACGTCCGACAAGTAAGGCTCGGCCGCCTCCGCGTTGAGGTACGTCTTGAGCCAGGTACTTATTCTTTCTCTTCCATCCCACTTCAACGTCTCCAAGTAATCGCGTACCGGGTGAAAGCGATTCTCGCACGCAATCTTTCTCACGCCTTCATTGACCAAGGCCACAGGCGGCTCGAAGCCGTATTTCTCCGCGAGCCAGGTTTTGATCGCGATCATATCGTCGTCCGTGATTTCCCCGCCGATCTTCCCACCCCATGGTGTCTCGGTGCCGTAAATTTCCAGCCCCGTGAAATCGTTGCGACGAAACACGGCCGGCGAAACGGCATAGCGGAGCACGACCAATATATTTTTGAGCGTGGGCTTTGGTCGGCTCCCGCTTTGGGGCGAAGTGCGATCGAGAAGATATTGCCAATCCGACAACTCGATCAGCTCTTCGTGCAGGTCGTTGATTTGCTCGGTCGTCAAATCGGAAACTTCCACGGCCTCCTCGAATTGCGCTTGCGCGTCCATTTCTGAGCGCGCTCTTCGCAAGGTATAGCGATCGATCCACGCGGCGGCGCGAGTGCGGTTTTCTGTTTTGGCGTGATCGTATGCGGTGTCGCCGAGGAAATAAGATCGATCGGTGAGCACGCTTTTGATTTCGTTATCTGAGAGGCCCGAGCGCACGAGCGCGATCGCGACGCCGAAGAGGGAGGCCGATCGGTCTTCCACCCCTTCCCCGTCCACGATCATTTTTATAACGCGCTCCGGCACGTCGGTAAGCGCCAGGTCCACTTCGACAGCTTCAAAGGGCGCGCCGCCCGCGCTCGTATTTGACCGCTGCACGGCCTTCTCCCCGGAAGGAGGGGAAAGGGTGGGGAGAAGGCCGGCAAAGGCGCCCTGCCACTTATACGCGAGCCCCGTATCCGGGTGAAGGGAAGGCGGCAAAACGGCTTGCTGGCCTTCGCCCATGAAAGAGATTTCCCACGCGGGGCGGAGCCGGATACCTTTTTTCAGCTCCTCTTCGGTAAGAGTTTCACGCTCGTGCCGTGAAGGTTTTACCGAGGGCATTTTTACCTTGACCTTCTCGTTGGATTGGGCCAAGCGGCGCCCGCGCTCGACCGCGATCGTCTTCCCGTAAACGTGCATTGATCCGTTGCCGCGCCCCGAAAGCACGATCGGCGCCCCGGTGATTTGCGTGCCGAAAAGCTCCGCCAACTTCTCATTCATTTCTTCCAGGTGTTTTTCGGCCGTGCTCTTCACGTCGCAATCGATCGCGGAGAGGTACCCACCTTTTACTTTCGAGGCCGCGCCGAAACGCACGCCCATATTCATGCCCTTACGGTACTGTGTACTTAATTGCTCCCCGCTTTTCGGTACACTCTTCGTCCAGTTTAAATCGATCGGCGCTTTCGAGTTTGCTTTGAGCCAATGAATCGCGAAGCCAAGCGACTTTAGTCGCTGCATTTCTTTTAGCATTGGTCAACTCCTATTTCTTAGTGCAAAGAGCCAAGACGTGGAGGAGCTTTACGCGGCCCCGTGAGAAGTGAAGTATTTTGTTGAGGGTTTTCGGGCGCGGGATAGAATCACCCCTCAACCAATGGCGTACAGCATGTGGAGTGACACCGAGCAAAGGCCCGACTTTATTAGGTCCACCGCGCGCGGCTACCCAATTCGCAAAAGAATTTTTCATGGCTTCCCCTCAAAGAATTGCGTAAAAGAAATTTACGGTAAGAAAAAAGATAGATTGGTCTTTACAAAAGAGCAAGCTCCGATTTAGGCTCCCTTTCACACCAAGTTGAAAAGACGCGTTCGCGCGAGGGGAAATTTTGAAGCTCACTTTTGAAGACGGCATTTTCATTTGCCGTTGCTCATTCCAAGACCGTTTGAAGCCGCGCGACGCCGGCTTTTCTTGGCATCCCGAGAAGAAAATTTGGTACACTAATCGAATACAGGTAGCGGCCCTCCTCCGCGATCATGCCGACCATAGCGCGAGAAAGAAAATACGAGCGCTCCTAATCGAAGTGAAGCCCTGGCACGGGCCGCTCCTGTACCCACCAACGGAAAAGCTGAAAGGGTTTCAAGCCTCGGCCGCGAGATTTATATTGTCGCGCAATCGCTCTTACGGCGCGCTCGATCCGGGGCTCGGCAAGGGCGTGATCGCGGTCGTTGTCGCCAACACGATCGCCTTCCACCACGAAACGAATTGCCTCCCGCCGCCGGTCTTCGTCTATATATGCCCGCCCTTTCTCTTGCTCAACGTCGAAGAGGAGTGGAAGACCTGGCGCACCTTCTCCGGCATGATCCAAAGATATGAGTACGCGCTCCACCCGGACGCGCGCGTGCTGATCTTCCCCGATTCAAAAATGCAGCTCGACGAGCACCGCTTCGAGCTGGAAGCGTTTATCGAATGCGCCAAGCGTGCCGGCCGGCGTGTCGTCGCCTTCGTGGACGAGGCTCACCGGTACAAGACGCCGGACGCTCAGCGCACGAAAATGCTCCTCGGTTTCCCGGCGATCGACAAAGACACGCCCGGCATTCCCTCGCTCGTGCGCCACTTCAATATGCTCACGTACCTGTCGGGCACGCCCATGCCCAACCGGCCCATGGAATTATTTACGATCTTAAATAAGAGCGCGCCCGAGACGATCGACTTCGCCAACCAATTCGAGTACGGGAAAAAATACTGCGCCGGCTTCGAGGATACGCACGGTTGGGATTTCTCCGGGGCGAGCAATCTCGACGAGCTTCGCGAAAAGGTCCACGGCAAATTCATGATCCGCATGAAAAAGAGCGAGGTCTTGAAAGAGCTTCCGCCGAAGATCGAGGAATTTCTTTTCGTTGGTGAAACGGCTGGCTCCCGCGTAACTGAAATGGAATCGGCCATGCTCAAAGAGCACAGCCCGGAAGATATAATGCGCAAGCAAATTGCGCTCGTTGAGGGGAAAGACCGGGCCGAGGAGCTGAATTTGGCGACGTATCGCCGGCTCCTCGGCCGCGAGAAGGTCAACCCGGCGGTGGAAGCGATCAACGAAATTTTGCTCGGCTCGGACGAAGCGATTATCGTGACCGCTTACCACACCGACGTGATCGAGGCGCTGGCCCTCAAGCTCGCCAAGTGGAAGCCGCTCGTGATCTATGGGAAGATGAAAGGGAGCGGCCAAACGCTCGTGGATATCTTCCAGAAATCAGCGGAGCACAGGCTCTTTATAATTCAAATTGATATGGCCGTTGGGTACACCATGACGAAGGCGACGCGCGTGATGCACGTCGAGCCCTCTTACGTCCCGGCCACGAATGATCAAGCCAGCGATCGCGCGCACCGAATCGGTCAACTCGATTCGGTCTTCGTGCAATACCTGGTATATAGAAATTCTCTCGATCGCATGATACTGAGTATCGTGCTTAGAAAGAAAAACGTGACCGCTCAAATATAGAAAGGAAGCCCTAATGAAAGTAGCACTACACCTCGAAGGCAATCGCCAAGAGGTACTAAACCAAATCGACGAATTCCGCACCGTGCTCACCACGTCGCTCGACGCTCAGCCGCCCAAAGGCGGTAAGCCAACAGCGGCCTCGGAGCCCGCTGCGCCAGTCGAAACCAAAGGCAAGAAAGGCGCGGCGAAAGGAAAAAAGCCGGAGCCGGATACTGGCGAGGAAGACACCGACCAAGAGGAGGCTGGCGAAAATTCATCGGAAGAGTCGGCCGACGACATGGGCTTCTCCGAAGAGGAAGAGGAAGAGGAAGCCGAAGAGCAAGAGGAGCTTCCAAAACAAAGTGACGTGATCAACGCGTGCCGCGCTTTCACGAAGGGAAACGACGCAAAGAAAGCGGTCGTAAAAAAGCTCCTCGCGAGCTTCAAAGTGAAAAGCGTGCTCGACTTGAAAGCTCCACAGTACAAAGAATTTCTCGCGAAGCTGAAAAAGCAATAGCGGAAATTAAGCGCGCCGGCGAAGTGATCAAACTCTTCCGGCGCTTTTTTGGATAGTAAAAACTTTGGCCTTTGGATCGTACAGCGTGAGAATCGGTGCCCGCCGAAGCGGTTGGAAACCGGCTACGATCCGAGGGCCATTTTAGGAGAAAGCCATGAGCCAATTCAATACACTTACGATCCGCAAGCGCGATCCGCTCGGCTCTTTCCACGGCAAGAATATGGTTGTCGAATTAGACGGCATAGAGTTGTACGGTGTGAGCCGCGTGCTCTTCGTGGCCGCCGGCGATCGCTTTCCGAAGGTGCGGATCGATATGTACTCCGACGTGAAGATCAAAGAAAACGGCCTCAATATTGACGTGGATATTTTAGGAAAGGAAAACCTTAGCAAATGAGCCTCCTCGATTTCGGAAAAAATAAGAAAAGCAAAGCGATCGATAAAAAAGATTTGCCCAAACTCCAAGCCGGCGACGCCATGTACGCCCGCGACCTATATACTTTCATCGGCGAGCACGCTTACGTTTACAACGCCGGCACGCCCGGATATTACATCGCGCTCCTCCTCGGCAAGATCGTGAAGAAAGGCGACGAGCCCGACGTGGTGGGCATTCGCAATCTCTTGGCCAAGATCGGCATGGTGTCTCTCGACGACGTGGCCGAAGCGCTGAGCGTTGACGATATGGAAACTGTGCTCGCGCACGTCTCGAAAAAATATGATCCCGAAGCGAACGCCTCGCCCTCGGAGACACCAAATTGAAAACGTATCGCGCAACAATCCAACCCGGCCAATCGGTCGTATATTTCGTCGGAGGTGGCGGAGGCTTCGGCTCGGGAGTGGGCGACTCGACCGCGACGGTGTGGACCGGGTACGCGACCGATCCGGCTTCGCTTCCCAAGCGCCACGAAAATAAATACGAGTGGGCGCCGATCGTTTGCTTGCTCGTGGCCCTTTTCATTTTGATCAACAGCGATTGGCGGTGCTAAGTGGCGGCGAAATTTATTTGTGACGGGTGTGGGAAAGAAGAGCCCGGCGTACCGTGGATCAGTGACGGGAATTATCACAAGCCCTTCGATTGGTTTCAGCGTTCGGATATCGAGGGTATACAAGATGCGTGCTCGCGGGAGTGCATCACGAAAATCGCGGAGAAGACCGGCAAGACCGCTGTGGTAGCGCCTTTCTAGGAGAATGATATGGGAATTTGCTATGCGAAAAATTGCGAGAAAGAAATCCCGCGCGAGCGTCTAATGTGCCTTGCACATTGGAAACTCGTCTCGCCCGAAACTCAGCGAGAAGTGTGGGCCGCATTTCGCCGGCAAGACAATCGAGCAATGGTCGCTTCGTGGCAAAAGGCTCGTGCGGAAGTTGAGGTGCGGCTTGAAAGCTCACGCAAAGTATAGCGCCTCGGGATCGAAGCGCTGGCTCATGTGCCCGGCTTCGATTCAGGCTTGCGAAAATTATCCCAACACTTCGAGCGCGGCGGCCGACGAGGGCACCGACGCCCACCATTGCCTTGAAACTTTCATGATCGCGTGGCTCGCCGGCTGGAAGAATGGAAGCGAAGAGGCGATCGCCAAGCTCCTCCGCAAGACGTATCCCCGCGCCATGGTCAAGCACGCGCGGGAAGCCTTCCACTATATCGTGGGCCGATCCAAGGGCGCCGACAACGTGCTCGCCGAGACGCGAGTGGACGCTTCCTTTTTCACGATGAAAGGGCAATTTGGCACGGTGGACGCCGGCGCCGCTTTCCTCTTCGACAAGCTCGTCGTGATCGATTTTAAATATGGGATCGGTGTGCCCGTGATGCCCGAAGAAAATACGCAAGCGATTTATTACGCGCTCGGCATCGCCAAGGAATTCGATTTTAATTTCGCCGAAGTGGAGTTGGTTATCGTCCAGCCCCGCGACGGTCACGCGCGCGGCCCGATCCGCTCGTGGACGATCCCAATTCAAAAACTCCTAACGTACATACCGATCTTTAAAGCGGGCGTTGCTCGCTGTGAAGATCCCCTCGCCGAATTTAACGCCGGCGAGGAGTGGTGTATGTTTTGCCCGGCGAAGCCGGGCTGTGTCGCTTACTCTGAGCTTCGGCATGAGCAAGCACAGGGAGATTTTACCGAGGTAGAATAGTCACGAGAAAGGTGAACAAATGGACAAAGACAAAAGCAAAGCACTCAAAAAGGTACTCACTCCCGAATTCCGCGTAAGTTTCCCGCAAGTTTACGAGCCCAAGAGCTTCAACGGCTCGAAGGAAAAGTTTTCGTGCGTGATGCTTTTCGACAAGACGAAAGCCGATTTGACGGCGCTCAAGAAAGCGGTAACAGCCGCCGCGATCGAGCGTTGGGGATCGAAAGAGAAATGGCCGAAGGGTTTGAAAATGCCCTTCAAAGACGGCGACGAGAAATCCCACCTCGCCGGATACGAGGGCATGACGGTCGTGACCGCCTCCTCGCTTCAAGCTCCCGACGTGGTTGGCGGAAAGAAAGGCCCCGACGGCCGCTTCCCGAAGATCACGGATGCAAGCGGCGATTTCTATGCCGGTTGTTACGCGCGCGCGACGTTGATCGCATTCGCGTATCCGAAAGAAGGCGTGAAGGGGATCAGCCCCGGCGTTTCCTTCTCGCTCCAAAATATCCAAAAACTTCGTGACGGTGAGCAATTCAGCGGCCGTCAAGAGGCCGAAAGCGAATTCGACGACGTTGAAGACGATTCCGACGACGAGGCCAATTACGGCTCGGAGTCGAGCGACACCGACAGCGACGACGGATACTAAGCACCACTCCACATTTGCCCGCTGGCCGAAAGGCCGGCGGGCATCTTATATCATAAGAAAAGGAAGCTCCCCCATGATCAACGAAGGCGCAAAACACAAATGGCTCGGCGAAAAAGGCCGCTGCAAGATCACCAATCTCGAAGGTACGATCGTCTCTCACTCCTCCAACCTCTTCGGCTGTGACCGCTTTTTTATTCAGCCGCCGCTCGACAAAGACGGCAAGCACCGCGACGGGTATTGGGTTGACGAGCAATCGATCGATATTCTCCCCGAGAAGAAAATCCAAGTCACGCCGACCAAAAAGGGCGGCTTCAATTCCAAAGTACGATAGGAGAATCAAATGAAAAATCTTTATGTTATAAACTATATTATCTTTTTGCTCACGGTCGCGGTTCTTACGTCGTGTAGTAATTTGCCAACAACGCCCGACCAAGAGGCCGGCCTCTCGTGCGAGCAAGGTTGGGATTACGACGCGATCGTGGCACCAAAGATCACGGCCAAGATGCGGGAAGCCGCGCCCGGCGAGTATTGCCCGAACGGCACGGACGGCGAAAAGTTTTGGCTCGCCTTCGTGAAGGCCACGGCCAAGGCGGAATCGAGCTGGAAGAATTGCGAGCGGTACACCGAATCGAAAATGGGCACCGATCCCGTCACGGGCAAGCAAGTGGTGAGCGAAGGGCTCTTGCAGCTTTCTTTTCAAGACGCGAAAAATTGGGCGTCGCTCGCGGCGTGCCAGCGGATCGATTACGATAATCCCAACACTATCCTCGATCCCCGGATCAACTTGGAGTGCGGCATGGAAATCGCCAATGCGCTTACGGGCTCGCGCTCGACTTTGCGCGCTTCGCTTGGCCGGTATTGGAGTACGATTCGCGATCGAAGCTCGCGGCTCGTCGATCAGCTCCGCGCTGATTTGCCGGAGTGTGGGCTATGATGTACACTCCTCCGCCCATAATCGTACCCATGCACACTACGACCGAACGTCGGCCGAGCGAAGCGGAGAGAATCCAAATCGCTTCGCTCGAATCAAGCACCAAAGAAAACGAGCGAGAGAAATTCAGGGAGGGCGCCTTGTGGTACCGAGATAATGAAACAGACAACGGCGTAAGCCCGCACGGCGCGATCACCGCGTTGGAAGTTACTGGTTTTATTCTTTTCATCTTGATCGTGCTTTCCACTCTCGCGACCGGTTTTAGTGGGATCATGGACGGCGCCGGCCAGCACTCCCGAGAAGATACTTGCCAGCTCAGCGGCAAGTGGGGATATATTTTTCCAGCTTATAAGCTCGGCTGTAAGGCGGCACAGTGGATGAGCAAAGAGTAAGAGTGTCGAAGCAAATCGACGAGACGAGGGAGGCGAAGCGCCAGCGCAAAGAGATTTGCGAGAAGATCAACGCGATCGTTGCCGGCGCTCCCTCCGATATGACTTTCGTTTTTGCCGTCCACAACGAGGGCGGCACGACGACGAAGATATTTTCGAGAAAGGGACGCTTGGCGGTTATCTCGGCTTTCGGGGCGATCGCCATGCGTTTCCAAAAAGAGATTGTCGAGAAAAAGGATTGAATGCTCACTCGCGATCAGATATTAAAAACGCCCGAGAATTTACTCGGGCCGAGGCACCAAATCTTGCGGCGGCTTTTGCTGCAAGGATTGGAGCCCGGCACGAAGGCATACGAGAATGCCCGCGCCGCCGATTGGAGAAAGAGGAATCCCGAATGCGTGAAGCTGGCACAAAAGAAATGGCGCGAGAGACAACCCGAGGGATTTCAGAAAGAAAGGGTAGCGGCATGGCGCGCGAGCAAGAAAACGACGTTGACCTAGACGATACGAGCTTCGCCGATCAATGCGAGTGGGATCGCAAGGGCGAGCTGCAAAAGCTGATCAACAAAGCGCGCGAGCACGACGGCGCCGGCCGCTCGGATTATTTTATCACGTCGCTGCAAATACAGCTCAACAGCCGGGGATTTCTCACGCCCAAGCAAATCGAAGCGCTGGAAAAGATTCCCCGCCGGCTCCCCGACGACGGCGGGTATTACGACGCCAACGGCGAGTGGCAAGAGCGAGATTGGGATCACGACGGCTTCGAGCCAAGCGACCTCTATGACTAATCAGCTTTACATGATCTTGGATTACGAGACGCGATCACGCGCCGATCTTAAAAAGGTTGGTGCCTTCGAGTATTCCGTCCACAAGTCAACGAGAATTTTGTGCGCGGCTTGGCGCATCGGTACACGGGAAAACGTAAAACAGGCGCCGATCAAAACGTGGTCGCCCTTCCTTGGTCAATCCCCCGACGAGCTGATCAGCGCCTTACTTGACCCAAGTATAAATATTGAAGCACACAACGCGCTTTTCGAGCAAGTAATTACGATGAACGTCCTTTCTAGGTACGTGAGCGATCGCCGGCAATTCCAGCTCCTCGGGCTCAGCCCCGAAAAATACGGGTGTACGGCCGTGCTCGCGGCGACGCATGGGCTCCCCCGCAATCTCGAAGGCGCTTGCCTTGCGCTCGAATTGCCGGTGCAAAAAGATATGGACGGCCGCAAGCTGATCTTGAAATATTGCAAGCCGAGGAAGCCCACGAAAAACGATCCGCGCGTGTGGCACAACAGCCGCAAAGATTTGCTCCGCATAATCCAGTATTGCATTAGCGACGTGGAAGCGGAGACGCACCTCTTCCTCGCCCTTCCCCCACTGATCGCGCGCGAGCGAGAGGCTTGGATTCTCGACCAGAAAATGAATTTGCGCGGCTTCCGAATCGATCGGGAAATGGTGGAGACTTCTCTCCAAATGATCGAAACCGAAGTGGGCGTGCTCACTCAAGAGGTGCAGCGAATCACCAACGGAGAAGTACAACGGGCCACTCAGCGGGCGCGCCTTCTCGCGTGGCTCAAGAAAAACGGAATCCTTTTTCCCGACTTGAAAGCGAAGACGGTCGAAGACGCGCTCGGCGTGCAAGGGCTCCTCTCCGACGAGATACGCCTCCTCTTGATCGCTCGCCAAGCGGCGAGCAAAACGAGCACGAAGAAATATACGGCCTTCGAGATGCGATCGCGCTTCGATTGCCGCATTCGCGATTTCCAAATTTTCCACTTGGCCCACACCGGCCGTTGGGGCGGCGCCGGCGTCCAACCCCACAACTTCCCGCGCGGTATCCCGATCAACACTCCGCTCGCCGTCGAAATTATCAAAGAGACGAAAGACCTCGACAATCTCCGCATGCTGTACGGCGAGCCCATGCAGGTCTTCGCCTCGTGCCTCCGCGCGGTGATCGTGCCCGACGCTCGCCATACCTTGTACGTGGCGGATTACGCGGCAATCGAAGCCCGCGTGCTCTTTTGGGTAGCGAAACACCAAGACGGGATCGACGCTTACCACACGGGCCGCGATCTATACCGCGAGCTGGCGACAGTGATTTACGGCGTGGACCTCGACGACGTGACGAAAGAAATGCGCGAAGTGGCCAAGCGCGCCCTCCTCGGATGCGGGTACGGCATGGGAGTGAAAAAATTCTTCGCGACGTGCGAGCAATTCGGCCAGCCCGTGCCGATCGAGCTTGCCGAGCGCGCGGTGGCCGCCTATCGCCAAGCTCACGCATTGGTGCCTGAGCTGTGGAGCAATCTCGAAAAAGCCGCGATCGCGGCCGTGCGGAATCCCGGCAAGAAATATTCGATCAACCGCACGACGTGGTTTGTGCGCGGGAAGTTTTTGTATTGCCAGCTTCCGAGTGGCCGGCGCCTCGCGTATTACAAGCCGACCGTGCGGTGGGAGCCGACGCCGTGGGGAGAAAAACGCCCGGTGCTTTTCACTTGGGGAGTCAACGGAGTCACCAAGAAATTTGAAAACGATCGCACTTGGGGCGGAGCGCTTACCGAGAACGTAGTACAGGCGATCGCGCGCGACCTCTTGGCCGAAGCGATCTTGAGAATCGAGAAGGCCGGGTACACCGTGCTCTTCTCAGTGCATGACGAAATCGTCGCGCAAAAGAAAGACGGAGAAGGAGACTTAAATGAATTTGAAAATCTTATGGCAGAAGTTCCTACGTGGGGCGCTGAGTGCCCTGTTCGGGTGGAAGGGTGGCACGGCCCTCGCTACCGCAAGTGAAAAACCGCTTCGGAGTTGGTTGATCACCGTCACGGCGACGTGGCCGGACGGGAGGAAAAGAAAAATCTCGCACGACTTCCACGACAGGAATCTCGATCGGCTCGTGAAGAAAATTCCCGGCTTGTCGTCGAAGAATGTTTACGATTTAAAAACCGGCGGTTTTTGTCTCTTTGAAGAACGGGGAGCGACCGTCACGGTTGAAGCGGTCGAAGTGTGAATATTTTTTCGGCACGATCCGCGAGAGAAGGATTTGTCTCAGCTCCCTTAATTCGTCTCGCACTTCAGTGCGAAGACGGACGTTATCGGCTCGCAATTCTTTCTGCTCTTCTTTCAACTCGACGAGCTTTTGGTCGAATTCCGTTTTCTGATTCGCGAGGAGCCGAAGATTATCCGCGCTCGATTGAGTCGCCTGAGCCGTCACCAACTCCACTTGCTTCGTCGTCGGCACGTTGAGGTACAGGAAAACGAAGACGGTCACAGTCGCGGCCACGGAAGAGAAGACGATTGAAAGAGCGGTCCCCCACCCCTTCGTGCGAATGAAAGAAATCACCTGTTGCTTCCCCTGCTGAGTCAAACCGCCCCCGGCGGAATATAATCTTTTCCGACGAGCACGGGGCGTTTTGGGGCGCGCTCGATTTCGGACGCGATCGTTTTCATTGTTTCAAGAAAGCTGTTGCCTTGCTTTTCTTGCATCCAGGTAAGGAGTGATTCACCGACGAGGCCACGACGGATCAACCACTCGGCGATCGCCGGGCCGTGGCGCATGTGATTCAACTTTTGCACGAAGTCGCCAAGGTACGGCTTGGCGTCGTAAATTTTAAGAAGTTGTTGACGAAATTTTTCGCTTCTTATTTCTCTTAGCATAATCCCCAAGTGGCGAATGCTCTTTCGAGCAATACGCTTTCCCCTTTGGTGTACGCTTCCCGCATCCTGCGTGCCGACACACTTTTGTTTCCGGGTTACGTGGCCTTCCTTTGCTCACTCTTTCTTCTCCAACGCTTCCCTCGCAAGTATCGCGCCGATCAGGGCGGAGCCGAAAAAGCGAAAAGGAAATTGCGTCAACGTCGTAAACCCGTAGGTACATAGTGCCGAAAAAAGCCATGGCCTGTCAAAAGATTTCCAGCCAAGGAAAAGCGCAAAGAGTGTAAAAAAGAAGAGCCCCAATTTCCCTTGCTCGAAAAAGATTTGTATGGGTTCGTTGTGCGCGAAAATAAAAAGCACTCTTCCGTCACTCCCTGCATAGCCTTGGCTTTGCGGCCCGAGGAGGAGAAAAGAGCCGGCGCCGGCGCCGGTGATCGGGTTGATATACGATTTCATACACGTATCGCGCTCGTCGTTGGTCTTCGCATTGGCCACGCACGGAGTGACGGGATCATAGAAAAATCGCATCGTGATCCCCCACACACGGAAGCGGCCGTTGTCGTTGAAAAATCCTTCCTTCATTACGGGGATCGCACAGCCGGCCGCGATCGCCAGCCCGAGCAAAACACCGAGCGCTTTTTTCCGCTTGTGCGGGTGACGGTAAGCTGTTGCGAAGTACCACGCGAGCCCGGCCACGCCGAGAGACGCAACGCCCGTCGAGCCGCCGGCGACCGCGATCGCCACGACCGGCAAGCACACGAGGAAGGTCTTTGTCCACTGATTAGTTATTTTTTCCAGCCATGGCCACTCGCGAAACGCCAGCAAAGGAAACAGTGCGGCAATGATCGCGGCGTCGGCCGCTGAGTTATTCATGAAAGAATAAACGAGGTCGCCGGTCGCCGCGCGCGTAAGAAGAATGGTTGAAGTCGTGATCGCCACGAGGATTAGGGTATTGAGGCCCCTGGCTTGAGATTCGCGCCGCATAAAAGCAATTGGGAGTACCGCCGCCCAAAGGAAGGCCATGCTTTGCGCTGAGAGGGAATCTTGCCAAGGCGCATGCCGAACGTGGCTCGCCCACACGGTAGCGGATAACGCACTGAATACAAAAAAGGTCGCGCCCGTGATCAGCCCGTAAAGGCGGCCGAGCATGGCACCAAGAAAAAGGGAAGCGAAGACGACGCCGGCGTAAGTTTCCTTGCGCCATATATCTTCGGGTTGAGGGAAAAAGAAAACGAAGAGGAGCCCAAGCGCGAGGAAGTGAAACTCTTTCGCGAGAGGCGGAGCGGGCGGGAGACGATCCCACCACGAAAGCGGGAAGCCCCTCTCGCTTTCGCCCACACCTCGGGCCGCCCCTTTATACTTTGAAATAGTCTTCACGGATGAAACCGGAAAGCCTTTTGCCGCTGTAATTCTCGCGGTCGCGATCGCACTCGCCGATCCCTTGCTTGCCCGTTTTCAAAGTCGTGTTGCCCTCGATCGTGCCGAATTTCTTTTTGGGGCGCACTTCTTTCACCATTCCGGTGTGGCCGTTTTTCGATTTGCCGGGGATCAGCTCCCACAGTGCGATATCGGTCGGCTGGATTTCGTCGGAGTTGGGCGGAAGAATCTTCACGCCTTTCTCTTTGCACTGGCGGAAAACGGAGGAGCAACCTTCCGACGCCGGCAAGTTGGAAATGTACCCGCCGATCACTTCGACGAGGGCCACGAGAGATTGCATAGTGCTCATGCAATACGCTTCGGCCGAGACGCCGCCGATCGTATCTTGCACCAACTCGATCCGGCCCGACTTCGATTGATTTTGGCCCTTGTCTTCGGTTTGGTGCCAATCGTTGAGCACGAGCCCGATTTGGAATTTCAAGTGGCGAGGGCCGATCTTCGCGGGATCAACTCCGCGCGCGGCAAGATCAGAGCGCACGATTTCCGTGAGCTTCGGATTTATTTGCCGGCCGACAACGGATTTCTTTGGGCGCTCGGTGTACGTGGTTTCGTCGATCGCGAGAGTGGGGAGCGGCGCCGGCGGCGTGGCCACGGGAGGATTTACGACGGGTGTGGGTTTTGGTGCGGGTGCAGGTTTGCTTTTACGCATTGGGGCTTCCTTTCAATCTAGTTGTAAAGTCATGGGATCAAATTCCCGGAGGTCGAGCGATCTTTGATACGAGACAGTCTTCACGCGCTTGAAATGCTTGTCAACCCGATTCACCACGCTCTTCAAAAGATTTAATTCTTCCTCGTTGCATCGCGCGTAATAGCACGCTTGCTCTAAGGTTGTTTTCTGCTTTCCCCAATCTCGGCTCGACATACACACGGCCGGCGAGGTAAGAAACTCGATCCACTGATCCACCGTCATGTATTCTTTTTTCGAGCTGAGAGTGTGGGCGCCGATCGCCGCGATCCCGTCGATATCACCAACGTAAGACCAAATCACGGAATCGCGAAGCGTGGGCCGCTGGCCCGCGCAAGAGTTAAGCAGCAACAGACCGCACGCGGTAGCGAGCAAGTTCAACAAGATTGTCATGGGCTTCATCGAGAGTTTTCCTTTTCTGTTCACGGCTCACTTCGGATTTATCTATGAGCCGCACTTTCAAGTACGCTTTGTCGAATTCCGAAACCTTCTCGAAATTCACGCGAGCAATATCGGCGAGCACTATGGTGTCGCGCACGGGCTCGTAAATCCACTTTTGCATTGCGAGGGTGACGCCCCAAGAGAAGAGCGGCCCGATCACGGGCCAACCCAAAAAGGGAAGAGCGGCCACAGCTCGCGCTATGGCCGCCTTTGCGATTGTTTCAATTAAGAACGCTCGCGCCACGCCGATCAAAAGATCGGCGGGGCTTTCTACTTTCCCGTCTTAAGGATTCCTTGCACGAAGGAGATAATCCCCTTCACGGTGGCGTTGATTCCGTTGGTGAGTTTCACCACGTCGAGAATTTCGTACAGCGCGATTGCTCCGGCGCCGGCGCCGAGGTAAGTCACGAGGCCGCCCATGGTGATATGGTCGAGTTTCAAAATACCGGCGATCAAACCGAGTGCGAGAGGGATAATCGCTTTTTGGTTGAATTTCAATTTATCCCAAATCTTCTCGCGGAAGAAAGGCACTTTGAAGAGCGACACGATCAGCATGATCACGGCGGAAGCGATCGCCAGCCCGTCGGCGCCGCCCATTCCTTTTACGGCCGCGATCGCGTCGGCGATCCATTGCATTTCAGAGATATCGCCTTCGGCCGCGAAAGCCGCGACC
>Ga0172380_10001760_pt1 | contig 36672 bp, 16 predicted proteins | sample Leawe162metaG_FD_119747 | JGI IMG/M metagenome (GOLD analysis project Ga0172380, IMG submission 119747) | Leachate microbial communities from a municipal landfill in Southern Ontario, Canada - Leachate well 162 metaG | ecosystem: Engineered > Solid waste > Landfill > Unclassified | place...
AGCCATTACTACGGAAAATCATACAGCTACAAATCGGGGCACGGCATTAACCTTTGAGACTATAGCCACGGGAAATATTGTAAGAACTGAAAAGATGAGAATTGATGGCACAGGCAACGTCGGGATAGGGACGACGAATCCGACTGGAAAGTTACATATTTCTGGTTCCGGCGCTCTTGTACAAAATAAAATTTTATTAGAAACAACAGGGAACTCTAACGGACAGGATAATATAATTACATTTTCTGATGCCGGAGAGAGTGTTAATTGGAGTTTAGGGGCGGCAGATGCTAGCAATTTATTTCATATTACAACGGGTTCTGACTTATTGAGTAATCAAGTTCTGACTATTAATACTTCTGGAAATATTGGGATTGGCACAACGGCGCCAGCTAGAAAACTTGAAGTCGTCGGGATTTTAAGATTACCAGATAATAATCAGATTGAATGGGGTGGGGCTAATAATTACATCTTTGGTAATAATGCTAGTAATATTTTAGCCTTTGCGTCTAATGGTTCCGAAAGAATGAGAATTACAAGTGCCGGCAACGTCGGTATTAGCACCACATCTCCAGTTGCCAAATTAGCTGTCTCCGGCGGAACTGGTAACGTTATCTACGCTGGTGGTGGGCAGATTGCGGGATTAAATTCTACTCCAGTGAACTCAGACCAAGCTGTTCCTCTAGGTTATCTCCAAGCTAATTATACTCCCAGTGGTACTGCAGCTGGTGGGGTGGGCAATGGTACTTCAGGCCAGACTTTAAGGCACGATGGCACCAGTTGGGTGGCGAATTCTGTGATATTTAATAACGGAACCAATGTCGGTATAGGGACCACTAATCCGGTAGCTAAATTGCATGTTAATGGTGGTGTAGTTATGAAAAGAACACCGGTAGCTGACACTAATTACACTGTTTTAGCTGATGATTATATTATTGGATATACATCGATTACTGCTAATCGTACCGTTACTCTCCCTAACGCTTTATGTACCCCTGGTCGTTTCTTTGTAGTAGTAGATGAGAGCGGAAATGCATCAGCTAGCGCTAAAATTATCATTGATCCGGAAGGGACTACACCTATCATTGGTCTACAAACCTTGCCACTAGAAGATTCATTTAACTCGGTTTATGTATTCTGTGGTAATTCGGCTTGGTATATTCTGTAATAAAAGCTATAATTCAGTTATAATATATTTAATTAATTTAATTTATTTATAATTAATCCAATCCTTAGGCAAGATTTTAAAATAGCCGGTGGATTGCAAATTTTATGAAAAAAGAAGTAAAGATCGCCCTGGCCATTTTGGTCGTCGTGGCGTTAGCTTTGGTAGTTTACTTCGCTTCGAAGCAAACCACCAATCAATCGGGTAAGCCCGGTAATACCGTAGTGCCGGATGGAGTTCCGGCTGAGATGCTTGATAATCAGACGCCAGAAGCGGCTGAAGCCACTCAAGCTCTTATCCAAGAGGTAGCTGATAATCAAGAAGACCTTCAGACTATTTCTATTCCGTCTGAAGGTACCACCACCAGTGAGACTGGAGAAGAGATTCCGGCCACTCAGGAGATTCAGGTAGTAACTGTTGCTCCTGGAACCAGTGGTATTGATATCAAGACTGGCACAGTTGTCACTCAGCAGGGTCAGGCAGTCAACAATGCTGCCGAAGCCGCCACTGGTGAAGCTCCTCAGTCTTCATTCCCAATTGCGCCAGAAGATGCTCCAAAGTCGGCTATTAAATTAGAGGTTACTTCCAGCAGCTTTACCCCAAGTGAGTTCACGGTAAATCGTGGACAAGCTGTTTCTTTGGTTATCACCAACGTCAACGAGACAACTTTTTCCGAAGTTTTCCGTTTTGACGATGCCAACCTAGCCGGCGTAGTAGTTGGTCTAGCTAAGGGTGAGACCAAGTCTATTACTTTCAACGCCCCAGCTTCAGCTGGTGAGTATACTTTCTATTCTTCGATGTTTAACCATCGTGAGCAGGGAGCTGTTGGTAAGATGATTGTTAAGTAAAAAGAAGGATTTTTTCACACCGGCTTAAGCCAGGAGTCGGCAGCTTAGTCTTTTATGGCAGATAAGGTAATAAAGCGTATAGCCATCTTTATATTGGCCGTTACGACCATGACAGGTTCAGGCTGGGTTACCCCAGCCTGGGCCGCTTTTATTACCAGTGGAACATCTCAGTGGTCTAATGTAAACGGTGGCATTAATTATGGGGCTGGAAATGTCGGGATTGGGACAACGAATCCTAATAGATTATTAAATTTATCATCTACAAATTCTTCTTTTTTAAATTTACAAATAACTCAAAATAATAGTTCCCATATACAGAATGCAGATGAATATGGTATAGAATTTTCAACAAATGACGCAGATTGGCAGGCAGCAAAACCGGTTGTCCATAGTAGTATAGGAGTGATACCAGTATTGAACGCATATGGAAATTATTATGACATGGCATTTAGAACTGGTTATACAGCTTCAGCGGTTGATCATGCTAATATAGAAGCGTTAAGAATTAAATATAATGGCAACGTCGGGGTTGGCACAAATGATCCAAAACAGAAATTACATATAAATGGTAATTTAGTATTGTCTTCTGGCAGCCAAGATATTGGTTGGGCTTATGGTGAGGTTCTTCAAATTGGCCAGTATAATTCTGATTATAGTGCTTATACAGAGAGGATGAGGGTCGATACTGTCGGCAACGTCGGCATCGGTTCCACTACTCCAGTCGCTAAATTAGCTGTTTCTGGAGGTACCGGTAACGTTATTTATGCCGGAGGAGGACAAATTGCCGGTTTAAACTCTACTCCCATTAACTCAGACCAAGCAGTTCCTCTTGGTTATCTTCAAGCCAACTATACCCCAAGCGGTACAGCCGCTGGTGGTGTAGGAAATGGAACTACTGGCCAGACTTTAAGACACAATGGTACTAGCTGGATAGCTAACTCCACTCTTTATAATAATGGGACGAATGTGGGAATTGGAACAACTAATCCGGTTTCCGGAAAACTACAAGTTAGTACGGCAACTAATGCTTCTTCAATGACTCTCGGTAGTAATACGGGAATAGCCTTTTCAGTTAAGAAAGCGGATGAAGGATATGGTTTACACGTTGGTGTTGCCGGTAGCGGAACTTCATGGATTCAATCAGGTAGCACATCTGGAGCGACTGCTTATGATTTATCTTTACAAGCAAGCGGTGGCAACGTCCTATTCCCGGGATCAGGTATTTGGAATTCATCTGGCAACGTCGGGATAGGGACAACGGCACCAACACAGAAATTAACGGTGAATGGAGAAATAAATAGACCATTTTCTTGGCGTTTAACTAATGCCTGGGGTAACGATACACTAACAATTAAAAAAAATGCTTGGGATGGGTCATCAAATAATAACTATGGCGGTTTAGCAGCTGGTAAAGGTTATTTTTATAATGGTTTGCAGTCTGGCGGTAGCACTGGCAATGAGGCCGGTGATGGTCAACTTTACGTCAATAGCATTTCTATGCTAATGGGTAATGTCGGCATCGGTTCCACCACCCCAGTTGCTAAACTAGCTGTTTCTGGTGGTACTGGTAATGTTATATATGCTGGAGGAGGTCAGATTTCTGGACTTAACTCCACCCCCACCAATTCCGATCACGCTGTTCCATTAGGATATCTACAATCCAATTATGCCCCGATTGGTACTGGAGCTGGCTCTGCCTTTGTTCAAGGCGGTAACTCTTTTGGGACAGCTGCTTCATTAGGAACTAATGATAATAATCTATTAAATATAGAAACAAATAATGCAGTGAGAATGACCGTAGCGGCTAATGGTAATGTGGGGATCGGGACAACGAATCCGAGAGCTTTTCTGGAAGTAGGAGCTAATAATGGTGTTAATGCTAGTATTGTTGCTGGTAATATCATAGAATTGGCTGGACAGAGTGATGTTGCTCAAGCAGCAGAAATAACTATAACGGGGGGAACATTAGTATTTGGAGGGCCAACAGCAAAGAATGGGCGTGGCTATTGGAATATAACTTCTTTTCCGTCTACGATAACTTTCAATACTCGTGGATGGTGGACATATGCCGGAATGTCATTTACTGCAGAAAATGTACACAATTATCCAGCCGGAGGTGGAAATAAATTACCAGGAAGTTTTTTGGTCGAAGCAAGCTCTGATGGTGTAAACTGGACTATAGTTGATGATGTCACTAATTATACTTCGGCTTTATATTATAAGGATAGTATTTATGGCGGTAGTGGAAGTTGGGTCAGGGTTACCGCTCGTGCACCTCAATCAGGCGAAACTACCGCGAAACTTGCCAATGTTCAAATATTCAATGGCAAGAGGTCAGGAAAGAATCCATTTAGTCTTTCTGCTGAAGGAAATGCTGTGTTTATAGGTGGTAATATCGGTCTTGACACAATTAAACCTAATTCTAAATTAGCTATTACCGGGAATGCCGCAATTGGCGCAACTTATGGTTCTTTAAGCGCTCCAACGTCAGGGCTTATCATTGAAGGTAACGTCGGGATAGGGACGACGGGACCTATGGAGAAATTAGATGTGGCTGGTAATGTTATGCTAAATCGTAATAACCTCTCGTGGTCTAGAGAACAGTATAATTTTGCGTCTTCAACGGTTAGAGCGAATATCAATCCTTTTTCTATTAAAATCTGGGATAATTATACCGGAGCGAGTGCTCCAACTACTTATGGCACTTTGCTTGATATTTATGGTTATAGTGGACACGAACAATCACAACTGTATTTTGGTAGTGATGGAAGCATAAGATATAGAGATGCTTTTTATTCCGAAACATCTTTTAGTCCTTGGTCTACATTGCTTTTATCTACGACTGATGTTAATTCATCAGGTAATCTTCGTATCACTGGAGCTGGTGTTCACTATATATCGACGGGCAACGTCGGCATTAGTACCACATCTCCAGTCACTAAGCTCGCAGTCTCTGGCGGCACCGGTAACGTCATCTATGCTGGAGGAGGGCAAATTTCTGGGCTAAACTCTACTCCCACCAACTCAGATCACGCCGTTCCCTTGGGTTATCTTCAATCTAACTATACTCCCAGCGGCACAGCCTCTGGCGGCGTAGGTAATGGCACTACCGGTCAGACTTTAAGACATAATGGAACGAGTTGGGTGGCCAACTCTACCTTGTTTAACAATGGGACAAATGTTGGAATAGGGACAACTGCCCCTGAAGCCGCACTTGAAGTAATTGGTCGTTTAAATATTGGTGATTTTATTAATAACAGTGTAGGCAATTTGCAAGTAAAAGGGACCGGAGCTGGTAATGGAGTTACGGTTTGGAATGAAGACGTGGGAGTTACTTGGAGAATGTGGATTGATGGCCCAAATAATATGGGTTATTTGACTCGAGGTTCTAGCCCGACCGCCGGAATCGGAATCAATGATGTTGGCAACGTCGGGATAGGAACTACAGCCCCAAGCTCTCCGTTGCACGTTTATTCCTATAAGCCAGCTATACCGGCTAATACTTATGGATCATTTTTTAATTTTAGTCACACCGATGCAGTCAATGGACTAGAAGTAGCGGCTGTATATGCTAAAAGCGATTTTGCGGGTGGAGCTAATCCACTTAACAGTGGCTTGATTGGTGAAGCTAATTTTACCGGCAATTACGGGTCTGGTTATTTTGCCGGAGTCTTAGGTCGGGCTAACTATAATAATAATTCAGCAGGCCTCTACTTAACCGGTACAAAATTAATGGGATTGCGCGGAGAGGTTGCTATTTTAGGAACAGGAAATAATACTATTCCGTATGGTTATGGTCTGTACACTACTGGCTCCGTTGCCTCTGGCAGCACATTAACCAATTATTACGGAGCTTATTTAGCTGCTCCGTCTGGCACAATTACTAACACCTATGCGTTAGTGACTGAAGCAGGTGCGGGTAATGTCGGCATTGGGACGGTGAGTCCAATTGCAAGATTAGAAGTAAACGGCAATGCTGTATTAAGAAATACTCTGTCAATATATTCAATCGAAGCAGGACAAACAGATAGACGTTTATCAATAAACCCAAACACTGCAGATACTTTCTTAATTTATAATTATGACGAAGGAGCTGGAACATTTCACGATATACAACTTGGAGGCTCATCAGTAATAGGCTCAGGGTTAGTAGCTAAAGGAAACGGCAATGTCGGCATCGGTTCCACTACTCCAGTTGCTAAACTAGCTGTCTCTGGCGGTGCCGGTAATGTTATCTACGCCGGAGGCGGACAGATTGCGGGACTTAACTCTACTCCAACTAATTCGGATCACGCTGTTCCTTTAGGTTATCTCCAAGCTAATTATACTCCGAGCGGCACGGCCTCTGGTGGAGTGGGAAATGGAACTACCGGTCAGACTTTAAGACATAATGGTACTAGTTGGGTGGCCAACTCTGTCTTGTTTAACAATGGGACAAATGTCGGGATTGGGACGACGAATCCGGGTTTGTATAAGCTTAACGTAGCCGGTGATCAATATGTGAGCGGTTATCTTGTTTCTCCGAATATAATGTCAGGTGTTGTATATGCAGAATCGGCTACCTTGGCTCGAGCTTTAAATGAACCGGGCGGTTGGGTTAAGATTTGGGACTCAGGCGGCGGCTCAGCCTATACGACTAATTTTAGGATTACGGGTGGCTACGATAATAGATATAATAATTTAGAGTTTAGAGTAACTACTAGCGGTTATGGCCAGCCACATAGTATAGTCATGCTTCCTACTACTGCTTATAATTCCGGAACCATTGAGGAAATTAGAACGCAGAATGTAAGCAATACGCAGCTTGAAGTATGGGTTAAACTATCGGCCGTCGGATCTTTGTACACCGGTAGTATTACCGTACATGCCTCCGATGCCGGTTTGGTCAGTCCCTTGTCGTTTACCACTACCCAACCAACCTGGGGGACAAAGAGCGTGGCAGTTTATCCGCAACAGGATATGAGTAATTTGCCTATGCAATTCTCATCTCCTATTCGCTCGTTCGGAACAGGGGCAAATTATTTTTCCGGTAACGTTGGGATTGGGACGACGAATCCAATTTCCAGTTTGCATATTAAAAAAACTGGAACGCCTACTATAACTTTGGAGGATTCAAGTGGTGGAACTCAGACCGCACAGATTATTTATAACCAAGGTGGAGCGAATAATTTAGATATTAAAACTAACTATGTAAGCGTATCAAACAGGATTAGTTTAATACCAGGAGGGGTCACCGCTTTAAGTGCATTAGGCAGCGGCAACGTCGGCATCGGTTCCACCACTCCAGTTGCTAAACTAGCTGTCTCTGGTGGTACCGGTAATGTTATCTATACTGGAGGAGGTCAGGTTGCCGGACTTAACTCTACCCCTACCAATTCCGATCACGCTGTTCCATTAGGATATCTACAAGCTAACTATAGTCCGGCTTCTAGTTCTCTGTGGGGAGGTACGCAGAATGGTAATATTTATAACGGCACTAATGGTAGTGGGAATGTTGGGGTAGGGGTTACTAATCCTTCAGCAAAACTTCAGGTCCATGGTAATTTAAAAATTAATTCTAATGCCCCCTTAGTGAGCCGAAATATATTTTCGATTGCTAGAACAATAGCTGTTGGAGCAGGTAGTTGGGTTAACCTAGGCACACTTACCAGTAACGGACAGGGAACATATGCTACTATTTATCAATCTAACCATCACACAGGATCAATTAATGCAGCTGTTTATGAGATTAGTGACGTATACTATTCCGGCTTAACTACGGACTGGGTTCAGGTTCCGACATCTAATTATCGTTCATATACTGGGCTTCAAGATTATACTATTGATGTCAGAAGAACGGCAGATCATGGAACAGCTAATTTAGAGATCAGAGCTAGAGCTTTAACTTCTTCCGGCGCGGGCACATTGACTTTTGAAATACAAACAAACGGCACCTTCACCGATAGCACTACTAGCGGTACTGGTGCTACGGTTGCTGGTTATCTAGGTCATAACGCTTATCAGTTCCCTATATCCAATAATCGTTTTGCTGCTTCTTCGGAAGGTATATTCATGTTAAATACTGGCAACGTCGGTATCGGTTCCACCACCCCAGTTGCTAAACTAGCTGTCTCCGGTGGATCTGGTAACGTTATCTACGCCGGGGGAGGTCAGATTGCCGGACTTAACTCTACTCCTATTAACTCAGATCAAGCAGTTCCTCTGGGTTATCTTCAAGCCAACTATACGCCAAGTGGCACGGCCTCTGGTGGAGTGGGAAATGGAACTACTGGCCAGACTTTAAGACATAATGGTACTAGCTGGATAGCTAACTCCACTCTTTATAATAATGGGACGAATGTGGGGATTGGGACAACAACCCCAGGTACAAAATTAACAATAGCTGGTGGTGATGATGCGTCTGGTGTTGGTGTTTTAGAGCTAAGAACTACAGGAGGAACTAATCTAAAATTTGGTGGCAACAATACCTATAGTTGGATTCAGAGCCATGCCTCAAAACCATTATATATTAATTCTCTTGGTAATAATGTTATATTTAATTCTGGTGGTGGTAACGTTGGGATTGGGACGACGAATCCGGGGCAAAAACTACACGTAAGCGGAAAGATATATATTGATAGTTATTCAAATAATTTACTTATTGGAGCTAACAGCGCATTAAGTTCAGTACATAAAGTAACTCCGTCTGCGATAATTCACGGCAACCCGGCCGGTAATACTCCAAATTTTTCATCCGCTTCTTTAGCTATTTTGGATTACAGAGACACAACGACCTCCTTTGGTTCTTCTGGCTTTGGGCCTAATGGTATTTATTTGGGGCATAGTCGAAGTGGTACTATTGGTACACCTGGAACAATCGTTCAGAACGGTGATGTTTTGGGGGCTCTTTATTTCCTTGGTGATGATGGTACAGATTTTCGTTCTGTCGGCGCTTATATTGGAGCGCAGGTAGATGGCACACCTGGAAGCAACGATATGCCAGGTAAATTGGTTTTTGCGACTACCCCCGACGGATCTCAAGATTCAATCGAAAGAATGACAATAATAAGCACCGGCTCCGTCGGGATAGGGACGACGACACCGGGGAAAAAGTTGGACGTACTAGGTGATTTTAGGTCAAGCGGTCCAGATGTTGTTGCTACGATTAATGCCACATCTGGATATGGTGCAAGAATGGATTTCCAAAATAATGGAGTCAGTAAAGTCTATACTGGTGTTGTAGCTATTAACAATTGGGGAGGGTTACCAACAGGAACATCCATTAATGATGGTTTCACAAGATTTGATGGCGGAAAATATGTTTTCACTACATCAGGATCTCATATAATGTCTTTATTAAGTAATGGCAACGTCGGCATTAGCACTACATCTCCAGTCGCTAAGCTCGCAGTCTCCGGTGGTACTGGTAACGTTATCTACGCTGGAGGAGGTCAGGTTGCTGGCCTAAATTCTACCCCTACCAATTCCGATCACGCTGTTCCGTTAGGATATCTCCAAGCAAACTATAGTCCCGCCTCGAGTTCTCTATGGGGAGGTACGCAGAATGGGAATATTTATAATGGCACTAATGGTAGTGGTAATGTTGGGATTGGGACCACGGCGCCAGGAAATAGTTTGCATATTAAAGGACATAATGTAATTAATAATCGCGGTTATTTTCAGCTCACACTTGAAGATAGTGCGTCTGATTACCCAGGACTTTATTTTAAAGGATCGTCCGGTAATCATGGATATATAAGATCGGAAGGGGGCGACGGTTTTTCTATTACGACTGTGAATAGTTCAACTAATACTAACAATGATGCTGTTCGTATTACCGAGGCCGGCAATGTCGGCATCGGCACCACTAACCCTGGTAATTATCGTTTGAAGGTGGCTGGCAATATGGCGGTTACCGGAACTTTTGAGACTCAAACGGGATCGGACTTTGCCGAAGAATTTAGGACAGATAGGGAGTTAGAAGCGGGGACAGTTGTAGTTATGGGAGATTTGGGGTATAAATCAGCTAAGCTATCAGATAAGAAGCATGATAAAACAGTCATTGGCATAGTATCAGATAATCCATCAATTATTGCTGGTCGGGTAGATATTAGTGAGAATGAGCATAAGGCAATAGTGGCTATGGCTGGGGTAGTGACTGTCAAGGTTTCTGATGTTAATGGTAAGATTGTTAGAGGAGATCTCTTGGCCAGCTCTGATATCCCGGGTTATGCTATGAAGACTAATGGATTAATGCCGGGCACAGTAATAGGAAAGGCCCTAGAATCTTTAACTGGGCACAGAGGAGAAATTAAAGTTTTGGTAAATTTACAATAATTTATTGATATGAATAAAAAGTTACTCATTTTAGGGGGTTTGGCAGTTTTAGCCATAGTATTGGCCGCTTTTATAATGCGTGATATTATTAAGCCAAAACCAACAGCCACTGGACCAGCACCAATAATTATTGAGGAGCCAGCTCCAGGGGTGGTCAATAATGATAACGTACAGCCAGAGATAATAGATGATAACGATCCTTTTCGTCAGGAGGCGCCGGTGATTACCCGCATTCCTGATGCTAATGAAGTTTTACCGGCCGCTCAACAGAAAGAAATAGCAGTTCCCACCGTTGTTGTCCCCGCTGCGCCCGGAGTAGATAGTAAGTTTAGAAATTTTAATATTACAGCTGAGGGCGGCAAGTTTATTCCTGAAAAAATAATTGTCCAAGTTGGCGATACGGTTCACGTTAATTTTACCGCAGTTGATAAAGACTATGATATAACTTTTCCTAGCTATAATATGAAGCAGACCGCCAAACAAGGGCAGACTAAGATATTAGAATTTCAAGCCGTTCAAGACGGGTCATTTCTATACTATTGTGAATCTTGTGGCGGAGCAGAGGGAACAACGAAGGGAAATATTATCATTGTTAAATAGTTTGGAATAAAGTTGATAATTTTGTTATAATATAAACCAGTAGGATGCTTAATGTGAAAAACAATCGTTTGTCCATCGCTGGGGTAATAATTAGTACCGCTCTAATAGTTTTAGCAAGCGGGTTTTTTAGTGTATCCGAAGCCAAAGCTCAGAGTTTGGGGTTTTCGGTTGGTTATAATAACCCCTTGATACTAACTGGCGCTAATGAGAATTTAATCTACGGCTTAATGTCTGCTACTAGCACCGCCGGAAGTTTTCTAAAGCTACAACGTTTTACCGCTCCCAGCACTTTCCAAGACATCTTTGTTATTGACTATCAAGGTAACATCACTTCTACCGGCGTCTTAAGTGGTAGTAACACTGTTTGGAACGCAACTGGTAATAATATATACAACTCTAACTCTGGGAATGTGGGGATTGGGTTGACTAATCCGACGGCAAAATTATACGTAAATGGTTCCGCGAGTATCGGTGTTGGCAATTATTATGGAAGAATATATTCCTGGAATCCCGGTTCTTATTATTCAGATGCTCCAAATGCCATTATTTCGAATGTAGATTCTGCTACGACCACTGCCACATCTTACCCTCAGTTGATTATCCATAATCAAGAAGGTACTATTGGAAATTTTGCAGGCATTGGATTTTCAGCTAAAGAGAGTAATTCTGGCGGTAACCAGGTTATTGGTGCTGCTATCATGACTCAATTTGTTAACAAGGTGTCAGGAGGATGGAATTCTGGTGATTTGCATTTTATAACAAAGAATCTGGGTACAATGAATGATGCTATGGTTATTCGCTATAATGGTAATGTTGGAATCGGGACTACTAATGCAACCAATAAGCTTGAAATTACTGATGGCACAATAAAACTCGGTGGAGCCACCGGTTATGCCCATGGCATCTTGATGGATCGAGGGCCGGCAATAGCTACCTCTAATTTGCAAAGTAGCTTGTTTACAGAATGGAATGGTTTAGGTAATGCAGAAAGCCTAACCTCCCGGGCATATTCATATAAGTGGGAGAAATATGATGGAACGGATTGGATGGTTATTAATTCTACTGGAAATGTAGGTATCGGTTCCACCACTCCAGTTGCTAAACTAGCTGTTTCTGGTGGTACTGGTAACGTCATTTATGCTGGAGGAGGTCAGGTTGCGGGACTTAACTCCACCCCTACCAATTCCGATCACGCCGTTCCCTTGGGTTATCTCCAAGCTAACTATACTCCCAGCGGCACAGCCTCTGGTGGAGTGGGAAATGGGACTACCGGTCAGACTTTAAGGCATAATGGTACAAGTTGGGTGGCAAATTCTGTAATTTATAATAATGGCACTAACGTCGGTATAAATAACACTAGCCCGGGAGCTAAGCTTGAGGTGCGGGACAGCAAGACCCATGTTGGTGGTGATTTAAGTGGGACAGACGCCATATTACGTCTTTATAATACTTATTCTAGCGACGTTGCAGAGAAGGGCGCGACCATAGCTTTTGAAGATAATTATTTAGGAGTTAATCGTACTACCAGGGCGGCCATAAAGGGCGGTACAGCCACAGCTGGCAATACTGCTAATGGATTTTTAGCTTTTTATACTGATTCGGGGTCAGCTAATTCTATGCAGGAGAGGGTGAGAATTAATCAGGATGGTAATATCGGGATTGGAACAACAACTCCATCTTCTAAAGTAAGCCTATTTTCTTCAGTTGGATTTACTGATATAAGTGATGAATTAAAGATAGAAACATATAGATCGGATTTTACTTCAATCGGTGGATCATCATTATTGTTTAAAAATCAAGATTCAAATAATGCGACCAATGAGGCGAGAATAAAGGTAGTTACTGAAAATGATGGTTCTTTAGGTATCAATAATGAAGGTTCATCTAGCTTTATATTTAATATGACTCATTCAGGAGTTGCTTATGATAGAGTTATATTTAGAGGTGACGGTAACGTCGGTATTGGGACGACGGCGCCAGCAGCAAAGCTTCACGTTTCTGATAATGTTAAGATTGGGGCCCCTGTATCTAGTGAATCATTAGCTATAGCTAATACAGCTACTGGTGGATATGGAGCTTTAAGTATAATCGCAGAAACAAGCACTTATTCAAGTTATAAATTATTATTACAGACTCAGCCAAGCACTATGGGTATGTTTATGTCTATGGGTGGCACCAAGTTTCTTAAAAGTTATGGCTATAACATTGCCTCTGCAATAGGCATAGGAACTCAAAATAACGAAGATACACTATATTTAACACAGGGCAACGTCGGCATCGGCACCACATCTCCAGTCACTAAGCTCGCAGTCTCCGGCGGCACCGGCAACGTCATCTATGTCGGAGGAGGTCATATTGCTGGACTGAACTCTACTCCTACAAATCCTGATCAAGCCGTTCCATTAGGCTATATTCAAAATAACTATGCCCCGATTGGCACAGGAGCTGGATCCGCCTTCGTCCAAGGTGGTAACTCATTTGGAGTAGCTGCCACTTTAGGAACCAATGATAATAATCTATTAAATATAGAAACAAATAATGCAGTGAGAATGACTGTGGCGGCTAATGGTAATGTGGGGATTGGGGCTACTAATCCTGAAGCAAGGTTGAGTATATTTAATAATATTGCCTATAGCCTTTCTGATTTAACAACCTCCATAAATCCAGCCAATGCTTTTAGAATAAGAGGGAGGAACACAGCAGCCGCTACATTAGTTATAAGTTCTCTTCCTAATACTTTAGATTATGGAATTCAAGCGGTTAACGATGCTGGAACGGCTGGCACAAACATAGCTATAAATCCATTTGGTGGAAATATTGGAATTGGAACCACAAACCCAGTTAAGGCGTTGGACGTTATGGGTGGCATTATTTCTCAGTCTGGATATAATGTGTCCGATGCTGCCACAGACAACTTATTAGTGAATGGTGATTTTGAAATGGGTGATAAGTATAGTTGGAATATATCCGGAAGCGCTGTTGTTACTGGAGGATATTCTGGTAAGTATGCTTTACAAGTTACCGGTAATAACTCACTTTCAAGCGATGATTATATACCAGTAGATCCTACTCGTGATATATTTCATCTCGAAGCTTGGGTTAAAAAATCTGTGGCCGGCACCACGCCAGGCGTTCTTTATTTTGGATATTATGCTTATGATGCCAACAAAACTGTAATAACTTCATCTCCTTGTGGCACTTATTGTTATTTTGCTGCTTCTGGTTATACAATTCCTGTTGACGGAGCTTGGCATAAGGTTTCAGCAACAACTTATGGAGAAGGAACCAGTAATCCTAATTTTCCTGTTGGTACAAAATTTGTTCGTATATTGGGTTTAATTAATTATGGTTCTTCATCAGATTCGGTTACTCACATTGATCATGTGACTCTTAAGAGATTAACCAAAGGGCCATTAATTGCTGGAGAAAATTTTACTACCACTAATAGAGTCGATCGTCATCAATTTTCGACTTTATATACAACATCTTCTAATAATTTGATTGTTGAAACCCCGGGCACAGGTAATATTGGGATAGGACTCACCAATCCAACCTTTAAACTGACGGTTAGCAACGGTACTGGTAACGTAATTAATACAGCTGGCGGCCAAATCTCTGGCTTACCCGCTGCTCAAACTGAAGATAGTCAGGCTGTTTCTAGAAAGTACTTGCACGACAATTTTGCTCCTATTGGTTCGGGAGCTGGCTCCGCCTTTGTCCAGGGAGGTAACTCCTTTGGAGCAGCTGCTACACTAGGCACTAATGATAATAACTTATTAAATATAGAAACGAATAATGCGGTAAGGATGACAATGGCGTCAAATGGAAATGTGGGGATTGGAACGACGAATCCGGGAACAAAGTTAGATGTTGAAAATCTTTCTGCTGGAATTAATGAACTTCTTCGTTTGTCGCATAGTAACGCTTATGATGCTGGTGCTAAAATATCTTGGTGGATGGACAACGCAGCAGAAAGTGCAAATATTACAAGTGCTTGGTATCCTTCCTCAATTTCTAAATCATACATGTCGTTTACTACTTACGGTCCGTCATTATTAGAAAGAATGAGAATCAATGGTGATGGCAACGTCGGCATCGGTACAACCAATCCTGTATCTCGACTACATAGTTATAATTACGCATCTGATACTGGGGCAGGACGAACTAGTATAATTGATGTTTTAACCCTAGAAACCACCAACACGGCCGCCGCTCCTTATAATGGGTTTGGACAAGGAATAGAATTTAGGGGGCGTACTTATCAAAATAGTGCAATTAGAACATTAGGTAGAATTGCTACGGTTTTAACTGATAGTTCCAGCACTAATACTGGTACGTCTATTATTTTTCAGAATGTAGCTGATTCTGCTACAGTAACTAATCCGGTAGAAAGGATGCGTATAAGTTATGATGGAAATGTGGGTATTGGAACAGCATCACCTGGTCAAAAGCTTGATGTTGGGGCCTCTACCAGCGACTATATTCGTTCTTACGGAGGATTTATTGGTAGTTCCGTGGCTAATATTGGAGGTACTGGAGCAGCCGCCTATTTCCCAAGTGGTGTTTATATAGCCGGATCCAGTTCCTGGATTTATGGATCAATCTATTTTAATGGCAATATAAGAGATAATCAGTCCACTCCTCGCTGGTCAATTAATCCAGCCGGTCTCTCCTGGTTTAATGGGGGAAATGTCGGCATCGGTTCCACCACTCCAGTTGCTAAGTTGGCTGTTTCTAGCGGCACCGGCAATGTTATTTATACTGGTGGTGGCCAAGTTTCTGGCCTACCAGCCACTCAAACTCAAGATGATCAGGCTGTATCTAAAAAATATTTACATGATAATTTTGCGCCGGCTGGTAGTGGTTACTTGCCTCTAACTGGTGGGACCATGAGTGGTGATATAAATATGGGAAGCCGAGCTATTACGAACGTAGCGACTATTACGGCGGTTAAGCTTAACGTTAACACCATCGATCCTCTTTATAGTATTAATGGCAATAAATATTCTACCTATGTCGCCTCTATTGTTGGTCGTTTAAGGGAAGAATATATTGGCCGATTAAATATCACGGAACGATTAAAAGACGTAGCAGGTGTCTATGAAGGAGTTATTGATTTTGATAAGGAAGAGGAGGGCAGTGATCTTTGGGTTTGGCGCGAGGTAGTTGATTTCCAGCCTAATAATGTAGATGTCTTAGTTACTCCTTATGGCGGCTTTGCTCAAGTATATTATATTATTGATGGCAACAAGATTCGTTTCCGATCCGATCGTCCAGCTGAGGTATCTTACCGTTTAGTTGGTCATCGTTTTGATTGGCGTGAATGGCCGACCTTCTCTACGGATCAGAGTCAGCCTGGCTATTTCGTCAAGTAATATAGCTCGTGCCGACATTTTAATTGCATGAGCTTTACTAGTCTAAAAAATAAGCTTTTTCCTATCTGGCGTCAGCTCGCTGCTCTTTTTTTGTTGCTTGTATTATTAGTATCTATTCCGTTAATTTTTTATTTTTTTTCTAGACACCAAGAAATCATTAATCCAGAGACAGTCACAAAAGAGCCAGAGATTAAAGTAGTAGACGGCTCCACTTTATATTTTGGCTCATTTTTTGAAAGCTTTTATAATAAGTCTAATATCGATTTAGAACAATCCAATTTGTATATTGATCTAACCATGGACGCCGCCATGTTTTTACCTGATTACGACTGGCAGCCAATTGATAGCTTAAATACTCAGGAAGGACAGTATTTTTCTGCTTTAAACTATAATGATTTTGAGTCTCCTTTTTTTTACGACCAGGTTTGCCTAAAGTCTGATTGTCTAGAGCAAAAAGGCAATGAATTATTTTTTAATGACCGGTTACTATCCCTACCAACTATTTCGGGGCGCCTGCAAGCGGTGTCTATAAGTTCAGTTGATAATGTTTGGTTAGTAGGTTTGGTGTGGCAAGAAGAAGGAGGTTACCGGGGACAAGTTTATTATTTTAACGGACTCACTTTTAAATCAATTTTTTCTGATCCTATAGGATCTAGTTATTCTGGTCGCTTTGGTTTTGGCGGAGACAAGGAAGATTTTTTGGTTATTTATGGCGCTCGTCAGGGGCAGGCCTATCGCATTAGAGAAAAAAATGTTAGCGATTTGAGTAAGTATTTTAGCTTCCGACCCATGAATGGTGGGTTTCAGGCTAAAGTTGTTAAATCAGGTACAGGCCAGGAAACTACTTGGTATATTTTTAGTTTAAGTGCTAGTCGACCTCGGTTTATTAAGCTTTGGCAAAATAGCAGCGAAGAAATTATGGGAGCAGTTGATTTGTCTGCCTTAGTATTAGGAACAGATACCAAAACTTTAGCCTTAATGCTCAGGGGTAAGGATAAGAATAATTCAGGTACTGAATTAGTAGTAGAAGAAAAAGGAGACTATGGCGAGATCGTTTATCACCGGTTTTTTGATAACGGCTTTCATTCGGATAAACCGGGGCAGATAGTTACTTTACCTAATTCTCAGGGAGGCAGTAGTTTTGCTCTGAGACAGCTATCTTTGGCGGATGTTAAGGTGGATGAGACTAGTCGGGAAGGAGTTAGCTTACTTTTTTCCTCTAAAGATAAAGAAACTAATAATTTAAGTGAGTGGCGAACGGTTGAACTAGGCAAAAAAACAGTTTTTCGCACTGAAGAGATAAATAGTTATTTTATTAAGTTAGAATTTACTCCCTTGGCTAATAAGAACTTCTCACCCTTTGTTAGTGAAATGACCTTTGATTATTATTGTTTAAAATAAAAGGTAGTGTTATAATAAATATATAAATAAATTATTAAAAATAGTGGTAACGTGATTGTCTGGCCAGATAGTCTGGGTCCTGAGATAAGCGTTAGCTGCTTTTTATCTTTATGAACAAAAAAAATTATGTGTGGCTAGTTGTTGGCCTGGTAGTTGTTGTTTTGGCAGCATACCTTATTATCAGTTGGCCAGAGGGCGCAGAAACTCCAGATGATATGTCTAATGTTCCAGCTGCCGGCATTATTGTCGATGAAGGAGAGAACGCAGAAACCTCTGATGGCACCAGCTTGCCAGTGGGGATTTCTCCAACTGTTGATCCGTCCACAGATTCTAACTTTAGCCAAGAGGTGGTAGTTTCGGTTGATGGGGATAGTTTTAGTCCTAAGACCATTGAAGCTAAAGCCGGAACTAAAGCCTTCTTAACCTTTTCAGCTCAAGATGAAGAACGTCATACTTTTGCCTTTACTGATCCTAGTTTAGATTTCTTAGTAGTAGTATTTGATAAAGCTGAAGGTGATAAGTCTATTACCTTTCCGGCTCCAGCGGCGGGTAGTTATACCTTCTATGTAGATAGTAAGGATAATACTGGAACTTTGTTAGTTAAGTAGTTGAATAAAAATATAAACATGAATATGGCTTTTTCTCGGCTTAGGTCAATAAGACTTAGCGGGCCACTAGTAGCCGGCAGCTTTTTGTTGCTCGGCTTCTTGTTTTTTGGGAGCGTAGCGCCAGTCGAAGCGGCTAACTCCTGCAGTTTTACTAGATCAGGAAATTTTACTCTGACCGCCACCGAGTGCTCCATTACCTCAGGAACTATTGACGGTATTGATGCTGGTAATTTGATAATTGGTCCTAATAAGACTATTACGATAGAAACTGGAGCAAAGCTGGTGATAAACCCAGGCAGCGAAATTAATCTAGATGCTGGCTCTCAACTAATTATTGATAAGCCATCTTCAGCCAGCGGAGCAGTTGTTAAAGGAAATATTTGTGTTAAAGACGCTGATGCTGATGGTTATGTAGATTATAATTCTACAATTTTACATCCGACCGCTGGTCGGCAACCGACATACACTTTTACCAATTCTTCTTGCACTGCTCCTTATATTAGAAAGGGCAGTGCGGTGGCGACATTTTTAACTGAATTTGATTGTTTTGATACTACCAATGGCAAACGTCAGCATAGCGCTGGCTTTCCTGCGGCCCCAGCTGGGGACGGCTTAACTTGGTCAGGAGCCACAGTAGTTAATAATGTCGGCACTTGCGGCCAGTATGTAGCTGGTAAGCAGCGCCGTTTGTTGCGCTGGACAGTAACTAATACTTCTATTGCCTATTGCGGTATAGCTGATCGTTCTATTTGGGAAGATTACGATGATAGCCTAGTTTGCTGTACGACTGGTTACCGCGATTATGATAAAGATGGTTATGGAGCTGGCACTCAGGGCTGCTATAATCCTGATGCCGCCTATAATGTGGTAGCTAATAATGATGATTGTGATGATGGCAATAACGCTATAATTGTAGGCAGCACCCGGTCCGTTACCTCTTGTTATACTGATGCCGCTTGCGGTACAGCTGGGACTCAGACTTGTCAGTCTGGTGGAGGTGGTAATTGGGCAACAACCACTGCCTGTTCTCAAAGTGCGGCGGCCTGTTGCAGTAATGGCGCTTTACGACCAAGTACTTATGTCTGTTCACCAGGGACTTTAGATAATCCGGCTAGCGGATCATGTCGTCGTCAAACCACGGATTACCGTTGTACGGGCACAACAGCAACTTGCGGTACTACTAATCCGGTAGCTCGTTACGAGTATGCTTCTACCAATGGTTATACTTGGAATCAAAGCACACAGACTTGGGTAAGTGCGAGTTGTTCTATTTATGCTAGCGCTGGAGCAGCTAGTTCTTGTTCTGGTCAACAGCCGCAACGGCCGGTTTATGGTTGTACGGCTGGAGCCAATACTTCTTATACCGGATCGGTAGCTGCCACCTGTTCTTATGGATCGGTTTGTGGTGGTGGTGAAAATTCACGTTGCGTAAGCGGATCATGTTCTAACTTATGTTCAGATTCTGTTGATAATGATGGAGATAGCTTTAAAGATGCTCAAGATACTGAATGCGGTGCTGGTGGCTGCCAGCAGTGTTTAAGCGGGGCTTGCTGTAATTCCACCACCGCTTGTTATACCTCCGGCAGTACTTGTCGGGCTTCAGCCGGGGTTTGCGATATAGCAGAAAGTTGTTCTGGTTCTAGCGCCTCCTGTCCGGTAGATAGCTTTAGAGCCAATTCTTATAAGTGTTACGATGGCTCTCCAACGGGATCATCTGGAACATGTCGGACTACCGATACTGATCAATATTGTAGCGGCGTAGCAGCCGCTTGTAACGGCAGTACTGTTCCGATTTATGGTTACGCTTCTACTAATGGTCAGGTTTGGAATGCTAGTTCTTGGATTAACGCCTCTTATGCCGGTGTTAATGCGGGAGTAACCGGCCCAACTTGTAATGGCCAGACTCCACGTTACGCCGTTTATGGTTGTACGGCTGGAGTCAATTCTACCTACCTTTATACCTACTATAATTTATCTGCCTGCAGCGGAGCAGAAAATAATCGCTGCACAGGAGGGTCTTGTCAGGAACTATGTAGCGATGGTGTCGATAATGATGGTAACGGTCTAACTGATGGTGCCGATCCAGCTTGTCCTACCAACCAATGTACATCAGGTGAATGTTGTGATACTTCCACTGGACAGTTCAGGGCTAGTTCTTATGTCTGCCGAGCCTCAGGAGGCACCTGTGATATCCAAGAAACTTGTACCGGCGCTAGCGCTTCTTGTCCAGCCGATTCTGTAAGAGCTAATAGTTATAAGTGTTATGACGGAGCTATGACTGGATTATCTGGGACTTGCCGTACTTCAGATACTGACCAATATTGTTCTGGCTCAGGGTACCTGTGTAATGGATCTACTAGCACAACCTATGGTTATGCTTCTACTAACGGCCAGGTTTGGAATTCATCAAGTTGGGTTAATGCTAACTATAATGGTTCGACTGGGGTTTATTCTTTACTGACCGGTCCAACCTGTAATGGCCAGACTCCACGTTATGCCGTTTATGGTTGTACGGCTGGAGTCAATTCTACTTACCTCTATACCTACTATAATTTATCTGCTTGTAGTGGAGGAGAAAATAACATGTGTGTAGATGGGTCAGCAACTTGTGTTAACAAATGCGTTGGTGGCTACTATCCAGCAGATAATGATGGCGATGGATATACTGATACTCAAGACCCAAATTGTGGGACTGGCGGTTGCGGTCAGTGTACCTCAGGAACTTGCTGTAACACCTCTACTGGATGCTTTACTACCCCTGGTACTACCTGTAGGGCAAGTGCTGGCGGTTGCGATATAACTGAAACTTGTTCTGGATCTAGTTCCGCCTGTCCAGCTGACTCTTTTCAGCCCAACACTTATGCTTGCCGCACTCCCTCAGGAGCTTGTGACGCCATAGAAATGTGCACTGGCACTGGGGCTAGTTGTCCGGCCGATGCTAAACTACCAGCTGGAACTGTTTGCCGGGCAGCCGGCACTCTGCCTTGTAATCCAGCCGAAACTTGTGATGGATCAAATAATGTTTGTCCGGGAGAAACAAATACTGATGGTATTCTGTGTGCTTCTTCCCGCGGGGTCTGCGAGAATGATTATTATTGTTCCAGTGGGACCTGCCCCTCTAGTCCAAGCTATTTTTCTAGCAGTACCCGATGTTCATTTGGTGATTTCAGTGGTTCATCCGGTAGTTGTATATTGACGGCTAACGATACATATTGTTCTGGATCAAGCTATCTTTGTAACGGAACTACCAATACTCGCTATCAATATGCTTCTTATAATGGTCAAGTTTGGAACGGAAGTTCTTGGGTTTATGCAGCCTATCCCGGAACGTACTCCTTGCTAACTGGTCCAGACTATTGCAATAGTCAGCAGAGACAATACTCGGTTTATGGTTGTACGGCCGGTAGCGCTTCGAATTATCTTTATACTCGTAGTTCATATGGGTTAAGTGCTTGTAGCGGGATAGAGAGTAATATGTGCCAAGTCGGTTCTTGCGTTGACAAATGCGTTGGTGGCTACTATCCAGTAGATAATGATGGTGATGGATATACTGATACTCAAGACCCAAATTGTGGGACTGGTGGTTGCGGTCAGTGTACCTCAGGAACTTGCTGTAATACTTCTACTGGGTGTTATCAACCAAGTACCTATGTTTGTAATTCTACAACTTGGGGATCTTGGACTGGTACAAACGGCGCCTGTCAGATTAGTCGATCTCGAGGGTTGTATAAGTGCCTAGGAACTTCTGGTAGTTGTCCGACTGGAGTAAATGGCACTGAGACAGAGTATTCTTATATAGCTAGCGGTTATGTTTGGTGGAATAGTGCTTCAATTTATACTTCCAGTACCGCTTATTGTGGCCTTAATACTCCATCTAGTTCATGTTATTGTAGCGGACAACAGCCCATGTGTATGGTTAAAGCCTGTAATGGCTCTGGCTCTTGCTCAGTTGATGATGATACGCACTTTGCAGCCAGCGGGTCTCCGTGTAATGGCACTACTAATACCTGTTCTAACGGAGTCTGCGTAGGTTGCACTAGTGGTTATCGTGATTATGATAAAGACGGATACGGCACGGGTTCTTATAGTTGTTGTACGGCCAGCTCTTCCTATAATGTAGTAGCTAATAATACAGATTGTAATGATAGCAGCTCGTCATACTATCGTTACTTAACAGGTTATCGAGATGCTGATCTGGATACTTATACCACTGGATCATCACAGTCTGTATGTTCTGGCGCATCTCTGCCCAGTGGTTGGCGCGCAGCAGTTAATGGAAGTGATTGTAATGACAGCGATGCCTCGGTTTATCAGAATTTAACTGCTTATCAAGATTCAGACGCAGATACTTATACAGTAGGTTCTGCTCAGTCACTCTGTTCTGGCGCTTATTTATCAAGTGGTTGGGCTTCATCAGCTAAAGGAAATGATTGTAATGATTCAGTTGCAGCTTTTTATCAATATTATACCGGATATACTGATTCCGATAATGATGGATATCGTCCATCTGGTTATAGTACTAATACAACAATTTGTGGTGGTTCGTCATTTCCATCTGGTTGGGGTTGGACTCAAAATACAAGTGGTGTGGACTGTTTAGACTCTAATGCTAGTGTAAAACCAGGGCAAACATATTGGTTTACGTCAGCAGCTTCCGGAGCGCCTCTTAGTGGTTGGGATTATAATTGCAGTGGCGCCATTGAATATCAGTATTCAGCAGCTACAGCCGGACAGTGTACAAACACAATAGGTAATTCTTATAATGTTCTGAGAGTTGGTGATATTCAATATAGTATGTATTGTGGGTTTAACTATTGTGGACTGTTATACAACGGAGGGACTAGTTTCTCCTGTCATTCGGGCGGAACAACAACTGGTTGTATTGCTCCTTATAATTCTTGCACTCCAAGTGCTTCAGCAGCTGCTAGACATTAATTAAGTTAGATAAAGAAGAAAAACAGCCATTTTTGAAATGGCTGTTTTTTGTTTAAGATTGGATATAAATTATTAAATATTAGATAGTTTTGTGGCCTTATTGACAAAATAGTATAAATATATTGACATTTTTATAAAAAAGTAGTATAATGTTAATACAATTCAGATTAGGGTAAGCAGCTTTGCCCTTTAACAATAAAATAAAATAAGGAGTTAATCAAATGAGACGATCAATATTATTCATCGTTAGTATTTCACTGATTGTCTCCAGCATATTGTTGGGACAACAGTTGCCAACCGTTGTGGATAATTCACAATGGTTCCCACCAGCTCGTCAGCAGTTTATGAACAATTGTACGAGTTTTTCCATGGTTTATTATCTTAAATCATATATTTGGAACCGGGCATTGAGTCGTGATCCAAATTTAGAAGAGAATCAATTTTCACCGTTATTTGTTTGGAATCAAATTGTTGATCCTACTTATCATTTTGCTGGATGGGATGAGTTAAGCTCGTATTTTCTAACTAGCCAAGGAGCAACAACAATTTCTGATTTTAATTATTTAGGATCAGATCCTGATGTTTTACCCTCCTTAGAAGTTAGAAAATCTGCTTTTCAGTATCGTTCTAGCGGGGATCAAGTTAAATTCTGTATAAATTATAGTTTAGATGAGAATAATGGTGTTATTATGCTCGATTCTCTAACTATAGCTAACAGAATTGAAATGCTTAAAGACTCTTTAAATCAAGGTAAATGTTTTACGGTCAATTTTTATTTGTTTGATTACTTTAATAATCTCTACGGTCAAGATACTGCTGTCTATAGTTATATCGGAGAGCCTTGGAGTAATACAAACGGCGGTCATGCTGTGGCCGTTACAGGTTATGATGAGAATATCGGATTGATGGGTTCATTTAAATGTATAAACTCTTTTGGTCCAGCGTTTGGCAATCAAGGTTACTTTTATCTTGATTTTAATTGGTTTTTTTCTGGATATGGAGGAAATCAACAAGCTGCCAAATTTTTGCTAAATGAAAAATTTAACTATATTCCGGAAGCTGTTATACAGATAGATTTAAATAATTTTATTAGCGGAGCAGAAAGAGAGAATTTAGATTATCCATTTGTTGATACCGTATTTCAGAGAAATTCACCGCCATATGTAGTTGATGTTTTGTCAACTGACTGGCTTCTAGTGATGAGTCATTACAATCTTTTAAGGCTAAGTAAGGTTAATGGTTCTCGTCCGACAAATAGTTACAATTATAACTATCTGTACTTTAATAGGCATAATGATGATGGTAATTATTCTGTTCTATTAGATATGAGTGATGATGTCAGCGCGGATAACTTCTTGTCAGCTGAATTTTTATTATATGATCCTATAAGCGGAGTGTTTGTGGGTGATGATAATGAAATACTCTATCAGTACACTAGAGATGCAATTTGTAACGTGAGTAATGGAGAGCTAGAACTAAGGAACGGTAAAAAAATTACTTTTAGAATTAAATCTTTGCCAGATACTACTATAGTAGTTCAAAATTATAGTTCCACGAACCTATCTCGCCATGTGTCTGGAGGAGGCTTTATTCCCGTTAAATCAAGTGCATGTGTGTCTAGACGCTGGCTTATAACCTTTAACATAGCAGACACTGTTGTAAACAACCCACCTATTTTTGTGAATAAGCCGGATACCCTTCTCACTCACCCCGACAGCTTACTGACCTTCCAAGTTGAGGCTGTTGATCCAGAAGGTGATAGTTTAAAGTTCAGTGTTAGCGGGGAAGGTGCTAGCATTGATTCAGTAACTGGATTATTTACTTACCTTAGCAGCCGTTTAGGCAGTTATGATGTAAAGATCATGGTTACTGATAGTAGGAATCTTTCCGTAGATAGCTTTATTGTAAAGGTGGATAAACCAACGGGAGTCGAAGATAACTTCGATATTCCTACAGAATACACCTTGTCTCAAAACTATCCCAATCCATTTAATCCCTCAACTACGATTAACTTCTCACTTCCTAAGTCGAGCCAGGTTCTTCTAAAGGTCTATAATGTTTTAGGCCAAGAAGTCGCTACCCTGGTTAATCAGGAATTGTTTGCCGGTAATCATAGCGTTAGCTTTGATGCCAGTGGACTCTCTAGTGGTCTTTATATTTACACTATAGAGGCAGAAAAATTCCATGACGTAAAGAAGATGTTACTTGTAAAATAAGCTCAATTAGATTCATCCCCCCTCAACTGATTCTAATTGAACATTTCCCGGCGTCTTCCAATCTTTTATTAGATTGTGAAGGCACCGGGTTTTTTTATATCCTTTATTGTTTTATAATGATAAGGTAAGGTTATTCTATTATGACTAGTTATCTTTTAGGCGCCTCGGTGGCACTTTTAATCTATCTTTCTTCTTATGCCCTAGTTTTTACTGGACTAGGTCTATTTGGTTTGTTTAGGCGTCATCGTAAGAGTCAGTCAAATCCTTTGGTTTTTCAGCCGGAAATTTGTGTTTTAATTCCGTCTTACAATGAAGGCGATGGTCTGGTAGATGCTGTAGCCGCGGTGATGGGGCAGGATTATAGCGGTTATGTAGAAATACGAGTGATAGTTAATGATTATAAGGATAATTCAATTTTGCCTCTGTTTAATCATTACAATTTGCCTTCTAATATCTTAGATGATTGCCAGTCTGGTCCGGAGGGTTGTTTAGTTTGGCGCCAAGGCAAGCGTCATCTGAGAATAGTGTTATCTGGCCTGCAGACTAAAAAAGACAAGATTAATCAAGCTTTAGTTAATTTAAGGTTTCCTTATGCTGCCTTATTAGACGCTGACCACCGTCCTTCGCCGAATTGGCTGAGCTCTTCTATCGCCTTGTGTCCGCAAACAGAGGATAAGACAGCGGGCGTCCAAACTCGGCGGCAGCCCCTTGATACTAGCCACTTGGCTCAGATTTGGGATTCATCCCAGAATCATTTAGGCAATGAGTTGGTTAATAGTTTACTAGCTAAACAGAGTGTATTTTTTACCGGCACGGCCGCGGTCTTTAAGACGAGTATTTTACAGAAGTTTTTGTTTAGTGATTCTATAACCGAAGATACTTATTTATCCTATGATCTGTGGTGCGCTGGTTATCGGATAGCTTATAATAATCAAGCCGCTTCTTATGAAGAAGTGGCACCCTCTTTCTTAGCCTATATTTCCCGTCGTCGTCGCTGGTCAGCTGGTCATAACCAAAGTTTTTTTAGTCATTTGAAACAGATACTAAAAGCTAAATTGTCGCTAGCATCCAAGCTTATTTTGCTAATTCATGGCCAGTTTTATCTTATCCCTCTGGCTGTCTGGCTGTTGCTTAGTATTTATGGGTTATATTTTTTTCGCCAGTTAGCCAGTAATTTGCAGATAGTAATTATTTTAGTAGCTGCATTATTATCCTTTATTTTGGCTTATGTTTTTCGGACAGCTAAATTACTTAAGTTTAGATTTTTAGGGGAGTGGTTGGTATCTTTTTTATGGATAGCCCCGCAGTTAGCTACACTAGCTGTTTATTTTTATAGAATAATTGGATCAGAAAGTTATTACTATATTTTAATTTTTCCCTATGCTCATGATTGGCTGATTTGGCAAGGGTTTCTGTTAGCTGCTCCGCTTCTGGCCTTGATAGGGGCTTGGGTTTATTTTAAAGATGCGCGGCAAGGGCGGATTTTTTGGGTAGTTCCGACTTATATCATAACTCTATTTTTAGATATTTATGCGGCTTTACTAGGTTTTTTTGATTATCTTTTTGGACAAGCCTATTGGTCTAAAATTGAGAGGCGTAACAGCTATTCTCAGTCTTTGGTTCCGGAAGAAGTAACTGGTAGTTTGGTTACCGGCCGAGTTGCCAAAGAGCCAAACCGGGTAGCTTATTTAATCGGAGTGGTTGTTATTGTAGTTTTTATAATAACTAATGATTTGCTAGCTACTAATAATTGTGGTCGGGTAGAGCCTTGGTTGTTTAAACCCTTAATTATTAAGCCAAATTTTAGTATAGATTTAAATATAGACTTTGAGCAAAAAATATCTTCACCTGGCCTTTCCCGGGTAGTAGGGACGGCTTCGGTAATTAAAAATGAAAATATACCAGGCCCGGAAAATTTACAGCTTAAAACTTATTTAGATGGACAGTTAATAGAAGATAGAGAAATTTATCCCGGGTTAACCACAATTTTGGATAGGGAGTATCCCTTGGGTTGGGAAAAACACGAGCTAGCTGTTGAGTTAGCTGGCGAAGGGATAGGAAGGTTTTCTACTTGTCGCCGTCAGTCGGCCTTTTCGACCGTTGTTAAAGAGTTGCGCGGATCGGATTTATATATAAATGATGAGAAATTTTTAGTGAAGGGGATTATCCCGTCTTTTTCTAACAGCCAAATTGGTTTAAATCTAGAGGAGGGATTAAAACAAATTAAAGAAGCTGGTGCTAATACTGTGCGTTTTTATCACGGTGTTAATAATAATCTTCTCAGTTTAGCAACTGCTAACGGATTATTGATAATTGATCAGCCCGACCGTTCTACCTGGGGAGAGCTAGATTTAAGCAGCGATCGACAAGTTAGCAGCTATTTAGAGAGATATCAAAAGCTAGTCAGAGATCATGCTGGTGAACCCTACATTCTTTGGGATGGATTAGGAAATGAGTGGGAACTGGGGAGCCGACTAAAGCCCGGTCGGGCCGTTACTCAGGTTAATAATACAATTAAGGTGGCTTTAGCCGCCGCTAGCGCGCCTTTAAGTTCATATTCCACTTACTATACTTTTATAAAATACCCGACATCAATTAGTGGAATTAACATGCTTGATACCGGACAGACCTATTGGGATAAGGCGCTTAATTTAGTCCGCCGGTCTGGACAGCCCTTTTATGCTAGTGAATTTGGAGGGTTTGTGGCCTTCTGGGAAAAAACTGACACGGAATTACGTCTGCGGCGGTTAGTGGATGAATGGCCGATATTATTAAAGGCAGGGGCGATTGGGGCTAATTTTTATCAGTCACATGACAATTGGGCCCAGCCGGTAGTATTCGGATACAATGACCCTTGGCAGCCGGAGCAGCCTGATGATTTGCGAGGATTTTGGGATGAGAAAAATCAGCCTAAACCTGAGCTTGAAGTGTTATCTAATTTGTTATCCGACCTAGAGATTAATTGGTCGTCCTTGTTAATTAGTGATGACGGGACTGGCCATTTACTGGTTAAAAATATTCGTCCTTATCGTTTATCCGGCATTAAATTGGAAATTGGTCAGGATAATATTTCTGATTTTAAGAGTTTAGCTGAACTGGAGATTGGTAGTTTAGCGGCGGGAGAAAAGAAAGAAATAGAATTATTATTGCCGGATAATATAAGAAAAGAAAATTCAGCTCTTTTTCGTTTTTCCTATACAACCCATTCTGGTTTGATGGGGTTGTCCCGGGTTAGTCTTGTTTTGCCAAATAAAAATAAAACACCACTGGTATTGAATAAGGATTTTACGATTTTCAGTAATCAAGATGATAACTTAAAAGGACGCTTGGTTTATTCCGATAAATTACAATTACTATTACCAAGTGATTGGCAAGTATTTAATTTAAATGGACAGAGACAGGAAAATAGCGGCGGTTTGTTAGAAATTCCTATTACTAATCCTTATCATCAGGTAAACGATTCTCAGTGGTCTCAAGACGGAAAATCCTTTACTCCCTTTACTAGCATTAAACCGGCTGATAATGGCACATACTATTTGCGTTTTCGCTGGCCAGATATTTTGGCTCAAAAACAAGCCCTCATCTTGACTGGTGTTGGTAATTCTCAAATCGAAGTTACTAGTGGCGGGCAGACACGCATATTTCCTACTCATAATTATCGGGAAAATTATTTAAGCGCCCAAGATCTTGGCTGGCCCAAAGCCGGGGACATTATTACTGTGCGCATAGATAGACAGCAAGCTGCTTATATCAGTCAGGCAGCGATTAAGGATGATTTGGTAGGAGTAGATGTTTCTCTGTCAAAAGACATGATTATTGATTTATCTCCGCCAGTTATTTTTGCCCCGCTTGATATTACAATTGAGCGTTTAGATTAGAATATTTTATTTGTTGACCAAGGTTTTATAAATTGGTATAATAGCGATAGATTTAAAAGTAATATTCACACGCCGCGATATTGCGACGGTGCAAGAAATTAACTATGAAAAAAACATTAATCGGTCCGCTACTCGCGGTACTCGCCCTGTTGTTACTTGCTGGCATGTTTATCTATTTTCAGGTAACCATTAGCCGCATGGAGAAGACTTTAACAGAGACGCAAACAGCTATCGCCGATAATTCCGGCAAAACTCAAGCGATAGTCAACTTCTTCAATTCTAATCCTAATCTTAATGCCAAGACTAACTAAGACTAAGGTCACTAATCTAACTGGCACGACGGAAGCGGGTAGCTACCGCCGTCACCAGGATAATAATATTATGAAAAGAGAACTAGTTTTCCCCCTCGTCGTCGGAGTAATTTTAGGTTCATTCCTCATGCTCTTCTGGCAGTTTAATTCTCGGCTGAACAATGTAGCAGCCGGTGTTAGCCAGCTTAGCCAGGTAACTAGCCAGAATACCCAGACGGTTAATGACATTGTTAACTTTATTAACAATGCTACTGGCCAGACTGGACAGAACACCCCAACCCCTCCGGCCGCTGAGTAATATTTAAAAATACAGCAAAAAACCCTGTCTTAGACAGGGTTTTTGTGTTATAATTGAAAATAGTATTTATAGTGGATAGCAGTTTTTACTACTTAATATGGACAAAATACAGGCAGCTAAGAAAATAGATAAACTAAAGAAAGAGATAGATATTCATCGTTATAATTATCACGTATTAGATAAAGAGACTTTGTCTCCGGCTGCTTTAGATAGTTTAAAGGATGAGTTGTTCCGTTTAGAAAGCGCTTGGCCGGATTTGGTTACCCCGGATTCTCCTACTCAGAGGATTGGCGGGGAGCCAAGTTCTCGTTTTAAAAAAGTTATTCATGATCGTCCGATGATTTCTCTGTTTGATGCTTTTTCTCCAGAAGATATGTCGGCCTGGAAGAATAGGAATGAAAATTTTTTAAAGCATAGCTATAGTCCAGATTATTATTGCGAGCTCAAGTTGGACGGTTTAGCGGTTAGTCTGCGTTATGAGAAAGGGTTGCTGGTGCGAGGAGCTACTCGTGGTAATGGTCAAGTGGGCGAAGACGTGACCGTTAATCTGCGTACTATTGCTAGCCTACCTCTTAGTCTGCGTTTGCCCAGCGAGAAAGAACTGACTGAACTTAAGATGAGTGCTTCTGATCAAGAAAGATTTAAAAAATATTTAGTAAATGGAATTATTGAAATTAGGGGTGAGGCAGTTATGTCTAAAGCTGTTTTGGCTAGTTTAAATAGGCGCTATAAGATTGAAGGAAAAGCTTTATTAGCCAATACTCGTAATGCTGTAGCTGGCTCTATCCGTCAGTTAGACCCTAGAATAACAGCTGAACGTCAGCTTGATTTTTATGCCTATGATTTACTTTTACCGGATCAAGAAAGAGGCAGCCTAGTAACTAGCCGTCAGCAGGCTGATAGTTTAGCTCGCTGTCTGGGCTTTAAAACTGTCCGGCAAAATCGTTTGCGTTCTAATTTAGAAGAAGTGTTTTCTTTTTATGAAACCGTTGGGCTTAAGCGTTCAGACTTGCCCTTTGAAATAGACGGGATTGTGGTAAAGGTAAATGATTTAAAAATGTGGCCGGTGCTAGGAATAGTCGGTAAAGCGCCACGCTATATGATGGCCTATAAGTTTTCCGCCGAGCAGGCCACCACAAAAGTCAATGATGTTATTTGGCAGATTGGTCGGACCGGAGTTTTGACTCCAGCCGCTATTTTAGAACCGGTTAAGGTAGGAGGAGCTTTAATTAGCCGATCTACCTTGCATAATTGGGATGAAATAAAGCGTTTAGGTTTAATGATTGGTGATACGGTGGTAGTCGAACGATCCGGTGATGTTATTCCTAAGGTAGTCCAAGTTATTACTGGCCTGAGAACGGGTGATGAAAAGAAAATAACAGCCCCGGCTGTTTGTCCAATCTGTGGCGGGCCGGTCCATAAAGCTTTAGGCGAAGTAGCTTATCGTTGTCAAAGTAATCGTTGTTATGCCGTAAAATTGCGTCGTCTAATTCACTTTGCCTCTAAAGGAGCAGCTGATTTAGATGGTCTGGGACCTAAACTCATTGAACAATTTGTAGCAGCCGGTTTAATCCATGATGCGGCTGATGTTTATGGTTTAAAGCGCAGTGATCTCTTGGGTCTAGATCGTTTTGGAGAGAAGAAAGCCGATAATGTTTTGGCCGCTTTGGCGGTTCGAAAGCAGTTAGAAATTAGTCGTTTTATTTATGCTCTGGGCATTCGTCACGTAGGAGAGGAAACAGCCGCTCTTTTAGCTGGTATTTTTGTTAAAGAACAGAGTGATAAATCTGGTGTAATTAAACCCAACGAACTGTTATCTTTTTTTCTTTCTTTAAATTCTAAGGCGTTAGAAAATGTATCAGAGATTGGTCCGATTGTCGCCGCTAGTATAGTAGAGTTTTGGCACAGACCAGAGACCAAGGATTTAATTAAAAAATTTGGAAATTATGGATTGACCCTTATTTTGCCGGCTGTCTCTAGTTCTGGAGTTCAAGGATCGGTCGCTCGTTTGGCTGGGCTATCTTTTGTTTTGACCGGCACCTTATCTGGTTTGACAAGGCAGGATGCGAAAGATAAGATAAAAGAGTTGGGAGGAAAAGTTAATTCCAGTTTAACTAAAGAAACAAATTATCTGGTGGTGGGGTCTGAGCCAGGATCAAAATACCAAAAAGCCAAAGAATTGGGAGTAAAAATTATTGCCGAAGAAGATTTTTTAAAGATGATAAAGTAAGATTATGTCTATTACTCGTGAAGAAATAGAACATGTTGCTGCCTTAGCTCGTTTGAGCTTGTCAGAGACAGAGAAAGTTAGTTTAGCTAATCAGTTAGGAGCTGTTTTATCATACATTGATCAACTGCAGGTTGTAGATACGTCTGGCGTTGAGCCAACCGCTCAGGTTAGCGGTTTAACCGATGTCTGGCGGACTGATGAAGTTAAGTCTTGGGATGAAGAAGAGCTCGGGGTTGCTCTAAGTCAGGGCGACAGAGAAGGCCACTATATAAAGGTAAAGAAAGTTTTGTAATATGGAACTTAATAGATTAACTATTGCTGAAGCGCGAGCTAAATTAGATAAGGGACAGATTACATCTTTAGATTTAACTAAGGATTGTTTGGCTGCTATTAGCGCTCAGGATAATGAGATTAAAGCCTGCCTGTCTGTTTGCGCTGATGAGGCTTTAGAAGCGGCTAAATTAGCCGATAAGCGTCTGACTTCCGGTGATAGGACTCCGCTACTAGGCATTCCGTATTTGGCTAAAGATAACCTAATGACTAAAGGTTTGAAGACCACGGCCGCTTCTAAGATTCTCAGTGATTATATTGCTCCTTATGATGCTACGGTTATTTCTAAACTCAAAGAAGCTGGGGCTGTTTTATTGGGTAAAACCAATCTTGATGAATTTGCTCATGGCGCTTCAACAGAAAATTCAGCTTTTTTTACCACCCATAACCCTCACGATTTAAGCCGGGTCCCAGGTGGATCATCTGGCGGCAGTGCGGCCGCTGTGGCTGCGGATATGTGTTTATTTGCTTTAGGATCCGATACCGGCGGTTCTATTCGTCATCCGGCTAGTTTATGCGGAGTAGTTGGTTTAAAGCCTAGTTATGGCCGGGTTTCCCGTTTCGGTTTATTATCTATGACCTCCTCAACTGATGTTATTGGGCCACTAGCTAAAACTGCCTATGACGCCGCTTTAGTGTTGGAGGTAATCTCTGGCCGGGATGATAGAGACGCTACTACTGCCCCAGAAGCAGTAGAACATTATGATCAGGCTTTAGAACTAAAATCTGTAGATAAACCATTAGCCGGTTTGACTGTTGGCTGGCCACAAGAGTATTTTCCTGATGAATTAAGAGATGATGTTAAGCAAAAAATAACAGCAGTGGCTAACAAACTAGAAGCAGCTGGAGCTAAAATAAAAAACATTAGTCTGCCTTACACTAAATACGGAATACCAGTCTATTATATAATAACCCCGTCTGAAGTTAGTTCTAATTTGGCCAGATTCGATGGTGTCGGCTGGGGTCTGTCTCAGGGCGAGGCGGATGATCTTAAGTCTTTTTATGAGAATAATCGGGGAGCTGGTTTTGGGCCGGAAGCTAAACGGCGCATCATGTTGGGAACTTATGCACTTAGCTCTGGATACTATGATGCTTATTACAAAAAGGCCCAAGCAGTCCGTACTTTGATTGTTCAAGATTTTGCTCAGGCTTTTAAGGAAGTAGATATTTTATTGACTCCAACCTCGCCTCATCCCGCCTTTAAGATTGGGCAGCAAGTTAATGATCCTTTGGCTATGTATTTAGAAGATATATTTGTCACCGGAGCCTCATTAGCTGGTCTAGCAGCCGTGTCTGTTCCGGCCGGAGAGGTAGATTCTGGCGATGGTCACCAACTTCCTATTGGCGCCCAGCTAATTGGTAAGCGCTTAGAGGAGGGGTTGGTTCTAAAATTAGCTAGTTATTTAGACGGATCGTCAAACAATAATAAAGATTCATAAAAATATGTTGAAGTTTAATTCGCGTCGGGCTAATCTCAGTATGTTAGTAGGGAGCTTACTCTTAGTTCTGATAGCCTTTATTGTTATTAAATTTAAACCAGATAAGATTGACTGGTTAAATCAAGATTTAATAAACGATCAGACAGCCATTGCTGCTCAGGCACAAAGCTACTTGGCTACCGATCAGCCTAGCTTTCAGGATAAAGATTTATTTTTTGGTCCGATTGACGCGCCTGTTAAGATATTTGTCTTTGAAGATTATTCTAGTTCTTTTAGCGCGGTTTTAGCTGATGATTTAGATAAAATAAGAGCCGAATTTGGTGATCAAGTGGTAGTTGCTGTTCGTCCTTATGCTAAAAATTCTGATATTGCCCGTCAAGCAGCTGAAGCCATAAAGTGTGCAGCTGATCAAAACAAATGGAAAGAATTGCGAGCTTTATTTTTTGCTAAGGTAAAAAGTAAGCAGACCCTAGATCCGGTTGCTATAGATAATTTAGAACAAGTAGGCATAAAGTCACCAGAATTTGCCCTTTGCTTGACTAATGAGAGGAAATCAGGAAAAATAGAACAGTTGGCAACTGAAGCAGAGGCCCTCCAGGTCTATGGCGCTCCAACAATCTTTATCAATGATGAATTAGTGCCCGGAGCCCGTCCGTATGAAGATTACACAGACTCAAATGATGAAGTAGTGGCGGGATTAAGGACGCTAGTAGCGAGAAAGATAAAGTAAGTATATAACCGGCTTTTGTCGGTAGGGAGAGTTCGCATAGTGGTCGAGTGCGCTCGCTTGGAAAGCGAGTATACCTTCACCGGTATCGAGGGTTCGAATCCCTCACTCTCCGCAGAGTGGGACGAAGTAGGCATAAAAGCTCATTTCGTCCTTTTGTTATGGGGGTATTTCTCAGTTCGAACCTTGCTATTTCGTCGTTAAGGAGTGTTTGCGATTTTTGTATCGGCATTAACCATTTATAAGCTAACATTTCAAGTTTTTTATGTTCCAAAGTCCAGTTCGAGCCTAAAGTTGTCAGCACCTTTCTTTTAGTTTCATTGTCGCCGTCCATTAATTGTTTGCGTCCGTGAATGGCAAGCTCAAAAGTTTCTTTAGTTATTCTTATAACTTCTTCTTCAAAATTATCATCGGTATTGTTGATTTCTAGTTTAGATAATTCTCTCATTAATTCATTTTTTGATTCCGTATATTCTTCATCGCCGAGAAGATTGCGGCAGCGCATTTTGGTCAAATTTTTCATTTCTTCTTTTAAGGCGTCGGCTGATTTGCCGGCGTTATTTTTAACGGCCGAGTCTTTTTCTTGTTCTTCGTTTTTAAGCTCCTCGATTATTTCCAGCCCGAGATCTAAAAACTCCGGTCTGATTTGATATTTTTCGAGTTCTTTCTCGACTTGCGACTCCAAGTCATATCTGGTTATAGCCGCTTGATGACAGGCGTAATCTTTGCGCTTGCGGGTGCAACAATAGTAAGTATAACTTCTCAATTCTTTAGTATACTTTATAACCTTGTGTTTTAAATCGGCCGTTATTAAACAGCCGCATTCTTTACAATGTATCAGCCCGGTATAAGCAAAGTCTTTTTTTTGGTTTCTCGGTTTGCCGTTTCGTCCCATAATAATTTGAATCTTGTCGTATTCTTCCAAGCTAATCATCGGCTTATGTTTGCCTTTGTTTTCCTTGCCGTTGTAGTTGATAATACCGGCATAAAAAGGACTGGTAAAAATACGGTATAAAGCACTCCTGGACATCGGGCCGCCACCTCGGCTCTTGAATCTCCTGGTCTTAAAGCCCCATTCGTTATTCATTATATCCAACACCTGCGGGGCGGTATAAACACCGGTCAGCATGGCGTCAAAAGCCCTTCTTAAGAGCGGAAATTTGGCCTGGTCGACGATTATCGTGCTTAGTCCCTTAATATCGTCGCGCTTGTTTATATAGCCCTCCGGCGCGATATTAGGCTGCCAACCCATTTCAAATTTCTTCTCCAATCCTCGTTTTACATCCTTACCAAGTTTAGAGGAAAAATATTGGGATTGGCTTAATGCCATTTGCAACATCATTATACCCTCGGGGGAATTGTCGAAATTATAAGAGCCGAACTTTAAGTCTTTAATCAGTCCGGTGCGAACCATATAAGTGATAGTCGAAGCGTCTATTTCATTGCGGCTCAATCTATCCGGATGCCAGGCAATAATTCCTTGTGCCTCGCCCCTGGATATTCTTTTGATCATCTCGGCGAAGACCGGGCGGCTGTAGGGTTTAAAGGCGGTGTGTTTTTCGACAAGCACTTCAATAATATCTAAACCGCTAAAAAACTCCCGGACTTTATCTTTTTGACTGTCTATCGATAAAGCCTGGCGTTCGTCGCCCTCGGTTGATTTTCTAACATAGGCCAGATATTTAATTTTACTTGTCGTCGGCTGCATATTTATTCTTTTTAACCAATTTATAATTCCAAAAGATATCGGTTAAATCATCTCTGATATCTTTTAGCACCTTAGCTTTGTCTTCTCGGTCTAAATGTTCGTCGGGCAATTCAAAATCAATCCGAATTTCGTTTAACGCTTCGGCCATATTCAGAAGGGTGTTGCCCTCCAAATTTGATTTTGTGATTTTTGGTTTTTTCATAACAAAAAGGGGCAGTCCTGAGCATCCAACTAAATATCGCCAAAGGCAATACTCGTCAGCAGAACTGTCCCTTTTTGGGGAAGAG
>Ga0172380_10001761_pt1 | contig 36670 bp, 37 predicted proteins | sample Leawe162metaG_FD_119747 | JGI IMG/M metagenome (GOLD analysis project Ga0172380, IMG submission 119747) | Leachate microbial communities from a municipal landfill in Southern Ontario, Canada - Leachate well 162 metaG | ecosystem: Engineered > Solid waste > Landfill > Unclassified | place...
CCAACCGGACTCATGGCGTGCGCGGCATCTCCGATGCATAGCAACCCTGGCCGCGCCCATTCGTTCAGGCGATCGACGACAACCGTCAACAGCTTGACGTGATCCCAGTCGGCAATCGCCTCGGCGCGAGTGGCATCGAACGGTAGAAGCGCGCCGACTGCTTTGCGAAACGCGTCGAGACCCGCGGCGCGCACCTTCGCATCGTCGCCTTTCGGGATGACGTAAGCGCACTGCCAATAGTCGCCGCGCTGGAGCATGATGAAAATATGCCCGGCATCGAAGCGGCCTTGTGTCTCTTCCGTGTCGGTCGGAAGCCGGGGCAATCGGAACCACATGACGTCCATGGGCGCTCCGAAGCTCTCGCTGATGAGGCCCGAAGCTTTGCGCAGCGTGGACGAGCGCCCGTCGGCGGCAACAACGAGATCGGCTGCGACGGTCAGCGGCCCTTCGGGGGTCGTAACCTTGACGCCCGATACGCGACCGCCATCATCAATGAGATCCGTCGCCTCGGCGTTCATCAGAAGAGAAAACTTCGGATACGCACGACCCTTCTCCGCCAGAAAATCGAGGAAGTCCCATTGCGGCATCAGCGCGATGAACTTCGTTGAGATCGGCAGGTTCGAAAAGTCCGCCAGTTCGATGCGCGTTTCACCGAATTGCCCGGACAGCCGCTTTACTTCCTGGTGCGGCAGCTTCAGGAAATCCTCGAGCCAGCCGAGTTCCTCCATCAGCTGCAAGGTCGAGGGATGAATCGTGTCGCCGCGAAAATCGCGCAGGAAGTCCTTGTGCTTTTCGAGAACGAGGGTATCGACGCCGGCGCGTGCCAGTAGCACGCCGAGCATCATTCCGGCCGGACCGCCTCCGGCAATGCAGCAGGTGACGTGCTTGTCCATGGCGCCAGTCTAGCCTTTCGCGTCAGACCTTCAATCCCGCTTTGCGAAGTTGTCCGAGCACGCGGTCCTTCTTTTCGCTCGCGATCCGTAAACGCAATTCCACGCTGCCGTCCTTGCGCGCTTCGCGCGCCAGCACGTCACATGTCTCGTGCAGCCAATTCAGCAGCGACCCGAGGCTTCCCGGGATGATGATATCGAGAACTTCGTCGGCGACGCTGAGCCGGCCGTCGATCGCGTCGAGCAGCGGCACGATCCCTTCCCCCGTCGCGGCGGACACGAGAACCGGCGGACGCTCGTTGCGCTGGGCTTCGTATTGCAGCTCGGCGCGGCGCTCGTGAGACACGAGGTCGATCTTGTTCCATATTTCGAGGATGTGTCCGTCGACCGGCAGCGTATCGATGCCGAGTTCGTTCAGAACCTTCTCGACGTCGCGCGCCTGCGCTTCCGTTTCCTCATGCGCGATGTCACGCACATGCAGGATGAGATCGGCTTCGACGACCTCTTCGAGCGTGGCGCGGAAAGCCGCGACGAGCATCGTCGGCAAGTCGGAAATGAAGCCGACGGTATCCGAAAGAATGATGCGCCTGGCGCTCGGCAGCTTCACTTCCCGCATCGTCGGATCGAGCGTCGCGAACACTTGATCCATCGCCACGACGCCCGCGCCGGTGATCTTGTTGAACAGCGTCGACTTTCCGGCGTTGGTGTAGCCGACGACGGCGACGATCGGATAAGGGACCTTGCGCCGCCCTTTGCGATGCAGATTGCGCGTGCGAACGACGTCTTTCAGATCGCGCTTGATGGTGTCGATGCGATCCTGAAGCATGCGCCTGTCGAGTTCGATCTGCGCTTCGCCCGGGCCGCCGAGAAATCCGCTGCCGCCGCGCTGGCGTTCCAAGTGTGTCCAGGCGCGGACCAGTCGCCCCTTCTGATAGGAAAGATGCGCAAGCTCGACCTGCAGCACGCCTTCGCGCGTTCGCGCTCGCGCGCCGAAAATTTCAAGAATAAGTCCAGTGCGATCCAGAACCTTCGTGTTCCACGCCGTCTCGAGATTGCGCTGCTGCACCGGCGTCAAAGCATGATCGACGACGACCAGCCCGATATCGAGATCGTGCACGCGTCCGCCGAGTTCATCGACCTTGCCCGATCCGAGCAGCGTCGACGGACGCGGCTCCGACATGGGAACGATAGCCGAATAGATAACGTCGAGGTCGATGGCGTTGGCGAGGCCGACAGCTTCGGATAAGCGATTTTCCGGCGTGTGCGTCTCGCGCACCGCCTTCGCCGCGTCGCTCGAGCGCTGCGGGCGTTTTAGAACTGGGACAAGAACCAGCGTGCGCGTTCTCGGCTGACGCGTATCCTTGCTCGTGCGCCGACGTTTGCGAGGTGAAACCTCCTCGCCGTCCTCATTATCGGAATTTGGTGTCAACCAGTTCCTTCGCCGTCCTGATCGTTGAGGTTGACCGGGCCGCCCGGCATGATGGTCGAAATAGCGTGCTTGTAGACGAGCTGTGAGTGTCCGTCGCGCCGGAGCAGGACGCAAAAATTATCGAACCAGCTTACGATACCCTGCAGCTTGACGCCGTTGATGAGAAAGATCGTCAGCGGAGTTTTGTTTTTTCGAACATAATTAAGAAACGTATCTTGCAAATTCTGAGTTTTTTCAGCCGCCATAATTTTTGTCCGTTTTTTTCGACGTCTTTTGGAAAGCGCCGGTCGCCGTCGGGCTTGAAAAATCGACGAAGCGTCCTAGCGGCTATTTCGACGGGCATCGGGGGGATGACTATCGAAGCGGAGACACTTTACAGGGGTTATTGCCCCGCACAATGCGGCAACATTCGCACTACACCATTGAAATTTCGGCAAGCCGATGAAAGCGCGACCTGAGGCGGCGCGCGATCGGCCCCGGCCGCCCATCCCCTATCTGCCGCCCATCGATACGGACCACGGGCATGACCGTGTTTGTGGCTGACGTCACAAAAGCTTCGCGTGCGCTCAAGGCTTCGGTGAGCGTGAACGCGCGTTCTTCAATTTTCAGCCCTTCAGCCGCCGCGACGTCGTTCACCGTCGCACGCGTGACGCCGGGAAGGATGCGAAAGTCCAATGGGCGGGTCACGAGCGCGCCCTCTTCCGTCACGATCCAAGCGTTGCTCGATGCGCCCTCTGTGATTGCGCCGGAGCCATCGACGAACCAAGCCTCATGGGCGCCGACGCTATGGGCCGCATCTTTCGCAAGCACGGCCGGCAGGAGCATCACCGTTTTGATGTCCGAACGCCCCCAGCGATTGTCGGGCATCGTCTTGACGTCGATACCCCGCTCCGCGAGTTCATCCGCCCATCCTGATCGCTGCGCGCGCGCGAGGACGACCAGCGTCGGGAAAATTTCTGGACCGGGAAAAGAGAAATTTCTCGGACCCGCGCCCCGCGTCACCTGGATGTAGACGAGACCGTTGCGAGTACGGTTTCGGCGAATGACTTCGCCAACGATGTTCAACAACGCGCGGCCGGACATGGGCGTCGGGATCGACAGCTCGCCGAGCGACCGCGCCAGCCGCGCCAGATGCCGGGTTGCATCAACCAAATGGCCGCCGCGAACCTCTACGACTTCATAGACCGCATCGGCAAATTGAAAGCCGCGATCCTCGGCATGGATCGCAGCTTCGGCGTAGCGCTTGTAAGCGCCGTTGACGTAGACGATGCGCGTCACGCGGGCCGCCCCTTAAGAAACGGACCGCAGATCGCCGGCCCGCTGCTCGGACGAGACGCCCAGCGCGCGAAGTTTTCGGTGCAGCGCCGAGCGTTCCATGCCGACGAACTCGGCCGTGCGCGAGATGTTGCCGCCGAAGCGATTGATCTGCGCCAGCAGGTATTCCCGTTCGAAGATTTCGCGGGCCTCGCGCAGCGGCAGCGACATCAGATGCTCGGCGCCGCCGTTGACGGGCAGCGGCACGTTCGAGCCGATTTCGTCGGGAAGCATGTCCGCCGTGATGGCGGCGCTCGCATCTCCGCCCGCCAGGATCAGGAGACGCTCGACGTTGTTGCGCAGCTCGCGCACGTTGCCCGGCCAGTCGTGCGCCTGCAGCACGGCGGTGGCATCCTCTCCGATCCGTCGTGGCGCCAGACCGGATGTTTGCGCGACCTGTACGATGAAATACTGGATGAGATCGGGAATGTCCTCGCGCCGCTCAGCAAGGCTCGGCACGCGCAGCGTCACGACGTTGAGGCGATGATAGAGATCCTCGCGGAAACGGCCTTCGCGAATGTCGTGATCGAGATCGCGCGACGTCGATGAGATGATGCGGACATCGACCGACACCTTCTGGCTTCCGCCGAGACGCAGGAATTTCTGCTCGACGAGGACGCGCAGGATCTTGCCTTGCGTTTCCATCGGCATGTCGGCGACTTCATCGATATAAAGCGTGCCGGTGTGCGCTTCTTCGAGCGCGCCGACTTTGCGCGGGCCTCCGGTGCGATCCTCGGTGCCGAATAATTCTTCTTCGACCCGGTCGGGAACCATCGCCGCGGCATTGAGCACGACGAACGGACCGTCGGCGCGCAGCGACTTCTGATGCAGGACGCGCGCCGCAAGCTCCTTGCCCGAGCCCGAAGCACCACGCAGCATGATGCGGCTGTTGGTCGGCCCGGCCTTGTCGATGTTGTTTTTCAGCTGATTGATCGCAGGCGATTTCCCGATCATGTCGGCGGAGACGACCGAGCGCTCCTTGAGCTCGCGCACCTCGCGCTTCAACTGCGAAGCTTCGAGCGCGCGCAGCGTGACGAGCACGAGGCGATCGGCCTTGAACGGCTTTTCGATGTAATCGTAGGCACCGCGCTTGATGGCGGTGACGGCCGTCTCGATGTTGCCGTGGCCCGAAATGATGACGACCGGCAGATCGGGATACGTCCGCTTCATGATCGTCAGCACCTCGAGGCCGTCGAGGCGGCTGCCCTGCAGCCAGATGTCGAGAATGACAAGGTGCGGTTTGCGATCTTCGATTGCGCGCAGCGCTTCATCGCTATCGCGTGCGAGGCGCGTCCGGTGACCCTCGTCTTGCAGGATACCGGCAATCAGATCCCGAATATCGGCTTCATCATCAACGATCAAAATATCAGCGGACATTACAGCGCTCCTGGGGATTGGGCTTTTGTATCATGCTCCACTCGCGGGACGCGAGGCATTATGACGTTGTTCAGTGGAAAGGTCGTTCGCGTTTTCAAGTTTGGTGGGCAATGTCATGCGGATAAGCGCGCCCCGCGTTCTGCTTTCCGTGTGGGGCGCATCTTCGAGAGTGAGCGTGCCGCCGTGCTGCTCGACGACCTTCTGCACGATCGCGAGGCCGAGGCCCGTGCCTTTGGCGCGCGTCGTGACGTAAGGCTCGAGAAGCTTGGCGCGGTTCTGCTTCGGCAAGCCAATTCCATTGTCGATGACCTCGATCGCGACGCGATCGGCGGCCGGTAGCACCCTGACCTCGATCTCGCCTTTGTAACCGGCCGGACGGCCTTGTGGCTCGCCATAGGATTCAATCGCTTCGGCGGCGTTCTTGATCAGATTGGTGACGGCTTGCGACACGAGCCGCAAATCGAAGCGCGCGCGTACCGCGCTATCAGGAATTGAGAGCTTGAAATCGACATCCTTATGGCCTTCGCGAAACAGGATTGCAGGCTCCTGCACGGCGAGCCGCACATCCTGATCCGCCATCACCGGTTGCGGCATGCGCGCGAAGGAGGCGAACTCATCGACCATGCTCTTGATGTGGTCGGTCTGGCGCTCGATCGTCTGCGTCAGCGTTTCGAACAGCTCGCGATCTTCCGAGATCTGCTTGCCGAACTTGCGGCGCAGGCGTTCGGCTGAAAGTTGTATTGGCGTTAGCGGGTTTTTGATTTCGTGGGCGATGCGCCGCGCAACATCCGCCCATGCGCTGGTCCGTTGCGCCTGGACGAGTTCGGAAATGTCGTCGAACGTCACGACCGAACCGACGTCGCCCTCACCCTCGCGCTCGTGCGTGATCGTGACGGCGAACGTCCGCTCATCATCGCCAATCTGCTTTTTGATTTCGCCAAGACCCTTACTCTTGAATCCCGGTTCCTCAGCGGATCTGAGCACGGGGGCGAATTCAGGAACGATATCCGAGAGCGCTTTTCCGACCGCGTCCCCTCCGGCAAGACCGAGGAGGCGTTCCGCCGAGCGGCTGAGCAACGTGATGTGGCCGGCGCTGTCGAGACCGATGACGCCGGCCGAAACGCCGGACAGCACCGCTTCGATGAAATTGCGCCGTTCGGTGAGTTGCGTGTTCGTCTGATGCAGCGCGTCCTGCTGCTGTTTCAGCCCACGCGTCATCAGGTTGAAAGTCTGCGACAGGCGCCGCAAATCGCCTTCGCCGCGTTTTTCCGGCAGCGCGATTTCGAGATTGCCTTTTGAAACTTCCTGCGCGCCCGCGATCAGCCTCCGGATCGGCGCCACGAAGCGCCCGGCAAACCACATGCCGACCCAGATCGCAGCCAGCAGCGACGTCACCGAGATCATGAAATAAATGAGGCCGTGCGCGACCTTGAGGCCGCCCTTCGCTTTCCTCAGTCGCGTGTATTCGTAGACATTCTGCTCTGTTCGCTGAAGGTGATTGATCACTTTCGGACTGACGCCGCGCGCCACATAGAGATAGCGGCCAGGCATGCTGTCGATCTTCGCGATCGCCGAGATGCGATAATCGTTCGAGGGCCTCGACAACGCGACCTGGCCGGCTTCGGCTTGCTTGATGTCCGCCAGTGGCGGCACGACGTACGGCAATTTCGGATCGTCGAGCGCGAGCACGATCGGGTTGCCGTCGCCGTCGACCACATAGGCCGACGTCAGATCGCGCAGACCCGCCTGCCCGATGAGGAACTTCTGGAACCCGTCCGGATCGACGCTGAGCGTCGCGGCCTCGCCGTTGATGTCGCGGACCATGTTGACGATGTCGGTGCGGATGATCTGGTTGTGCTCGTCGACGTAGGCTTTGGCGACGTCGTAGGAATTTTCGACGATCGCGCTGGTGCGCCCGGAAAACCATCCGTCGAGCGAGCGTGAAAATGTCGTCGTCGCGGCAATGGCGAGCAACACGGCAGGCAGCGCCGCGATGAGACTGAAAAGAATGACGATGCGCGTATGAAGCCGCGCGCCTGGGATCTTGTCGATCCACGCACGCCTGAGCCCGAACGCCTGCCAGCCGACGATTGTAAGCATCGTCAGGATCAGCAGCCCGTTCACGGCGAGCGCCGCCCAGACGTATTCGTTGCGTGGCGTGATCGCGGTGAGCCCCGTCAGGATCATGTAGCTCGCGAGCGCCGACAGCATCGACAGCAACACGACTCCGAGGCCGAACCAGAAGGCCCGCTCGGAGGGATTGAGCGCCGTTGCGCGTTCTTCCGCCAGCGCCGCTGACAGCCAGGATCGATCGGCGGACACGGGGTCCGCGTCGCTGTTGCTGCCGTTCATCAGTTTGTCACTCGACCCCGCCATCGAACCTGACACCGCTTTCCCTGCGATTGACCCCGGTCAACGGCAATGGATGCCGCCGACTACATCTTGCAGACCGACAACGTGTTTGGCCTGCGATCCGGTGCAGCCCATCCGCTACACTCAGCCGACCCAACAGCCTAACTGTGACATTTTCGCGACATTGCTGGTGCAGTTCAAGCGCTGAGCGCGAGTCTGCGGCGTTTCACACGCGATTCGTGGGGAAAAGCTGAAATGACCCCAAGCGGTTAGGTCAGCCTTCAACCGTGCGAAATACGCGAATGTTGAGGTCTCGAATGCGGGCTCGCAATGTGTTCCGGTTGAGCCCCAGAAGCTCGGCGGCCCGGATCTGGTTGCCGCGTGTTGCGGCGAGTGCCGCGCTGAGCAACGGCTTTTCGACCTCGCGAATGACCCGGTCGTAAAGTCCTGGCGGCGGCAGCTCGTTGCCGAAGGAGGAAAAGTATCGCGACAGATATCGTTCCACCGACTCGCTGAGGTCGCCATTGTCCGCGCCGCCTCCAAGCGGTGGCGAGATGGCTGAGCCCGCGAGTTCTTGCTCCACGATCTGCGTCGTCAGCGTGTCCTGCGGATGCAGCGCGACGAGTCGTCTTACGACATTCTCGAGTTCACGCACGTTGCCGGGCCAGGGATGCGATTTCAGCCGTTCGATGGCCGCGCTCTCGATCGATTTTTGTCCGAGCCCTTCCCGCGTTGCCTGGCGGAGAAAATGCCGGACGAGATCGCCCACGTCTTCGAGGCGCTCGCGGAGCGGCGGCAGCCGGATCGGCACGACGTTTAGCCGGTAGAACAGATCTTCGCGGAACAGGCCTTGATGAATTTGCGATTTGAGATCGCGGTGAGTGGCGGCGATGATGCGCACGTTCGTCTTGATCGGTGTCCGCCCGCCGACGGTCGTGTATTCGCCTTGCTGCAAAACGCGCAGCAGACGCGTCTGGGCTTCGAGCGGCATGTCGCCGATCTCATCGAGGAACAGCGTGCCGCCTTCGGCCTGTTCGAAGCGGCCGGGCGTCCGCGTCTGCGCGCCGGTGAACGCGCCCTTCTCGTGCCCGAAGAGTTCGCTCTCGATCAGCTCGCGCGGAATCGCCGCCATGTTGATGGCGACGAACGGCCCGTGCCGGCGCTTGCCATAGTCATGCAGAACGCGCGCGACGAGTTCCTTGCCCGTCCCGCTTTCGCCGTTGATCATGACGGTCAGATCGCTCTGCGTCAGGCGTGCGAGAACGCGATAGATGTCCTGCATCGGCAGCGAACGGCCGATCAGCGGCAGCTCGTCGGACTCGCGCTCGCTGGTCGTCGTCTGGCGTTTGCGGCTGGGTTCGGCGAGCGCACGCGAGACGACCGCCACCACTTCGTTCAGGTCGAAAGGTTTCGGCAGATATTCGAATGCGCCCTTCTCCGTCGCGGTTAGCGCCGTCATCAGCGTGTTCTGCGCGCTCATGACGATGATCGGCAGATCCGGCCGAAGCTTCTTGATGCGCGGAATGAGATCGAAAGCGTTCTCGTCCGGCATCACGACGTCGGTGAGGACGACATCACCTTCGCCCTGACTGACCCAGCGCCACAGCGTTGCGGCATTTCCGGTGGCGCGCGGCGAGAAGCCCGCACGCGCTAAAGCCTGATTGAGCACCGTGCGAATGGCGGTGTCATCATCGGCGATGAGAACAGTGCCTCTGGCCATCAACCCTCTCTCGACGTTTGGAGCGTGCCGGTTCGCGATCGCTGCATCGGCAGCAGAACGCGGAAGATGGTGCGTCTGGGTTCGCTGTCGCATTCGATGATGCCGCCGTGGTCGGCGATGATCTTGGCGACAAGGGCAAGGCCGAGCCCGCTGCCTGACGTTTTCGTCGTCACGAACGGGTCGAAAAGATGCGGCCGCAAATGCTCCACGATGCCGCTGCCGTTGTCCTCGATCTGAATCATCAGCGGCAGGCTGACCCGCGTGTCGGTGCCCGGCAGCGACAGCCGCACGCCCGGCCGGAATGCGGTCTGCAGAATGATGCGCCCGGTTTCCTGATTTTTACCGATCGCTTCGGCGGCGTTCTTGAGAAGATTCAGAAAAACCTGAACGAGCTTGTCGCGATTGCCAAGCACGGACGGCAGCGACGGATCGTAATCTTCGACGTAGCGGACACCGCTTCCGAATCCGTGCTCGGCGATGCGGCGTACGTGATTGAGGACGTCGTGAATGTTGACCGCTTCTTTCGCTAAGGGCCGCTCGTCACCGAAAACTTCCATGCGATCGACGAGCGTGCAGATGCGGTCGGTTTCGGAACAAATGAGTTGCGTCAGCGCGCGGTCTTCGTCCGAGAGCCCCGGCTCCAGGAGCTGCGCCGCCCCGCGAATTCCGGAAAGCGGATTCTTGATCTCATGCGCGAGCACGCCCGCCATGCCGGAGACCGAGCGCGCCGCGGCGCGATGCGTCAATTGCCGTTCGATCATCTGCGCCATCGAACGCTGCTGCAGCATCAGAAACATGTTGCGCGGCTCTTCCGGCAGCGGTCCGCCGTAAATATCGACCAGCTTGGAGCCCGAGAACCGCGGCGTCGCAATCTCGATCCCGTACTCGTTGATCGTGGCGCCCGTCGCCTGCACCTGCTCGACCAGCGCCATCAGCGGACAGCCGAACGCCACAATGTCGGAAAGGCGGCTCCGCAGCAGCAGCGGCGCGCTCATCGAAAAGAATGCTTCGGCCGCCGCGTTGGCAAAGACGATGGTGCCCTCCTCGCCGACGACGAGAATAGGATGCGGCAACGCGCTGAGCAGGCTCTCGCGGTCGACCGTCGGCGGTGGCGGCGGAAGCGCTTCGACATTTGATTTGCGCACGATCGCTTTGTTGCTCATGCCGCCAGAGGCTCCGCGCCCGAATAGAACGCTGAAAGACCGTCGAGGACGTGCTGCGGATCGAGCGCCGTGCAGAGCCGCGCCCGCCAGGCCTTGACAGTTGCCGTCTCCGCGCCGCTCGACAGCAGGTACCAGCCGATATGCTTGCGCGCGTTCTTGAGGCCAAGCTGACGGCCATAGTGCGTGAGCATCGCATCGACGTGCTCGAGGGCGATGTCGCGCTGCGTGGAAAGGCTCGGATCGCCGGGATCGCTGCCGGTCGAAAACGCCGTTGCGATGCGACCCGGCATCCAGGGCGCGCCATACGCGCCGCGCCCGACCATGACGCCATGCGCCCCGGATACGTCGAGCGCCTTGCGCGCATCCGCAGGGCAGTTGATGTCGCCGTTGACGAGGACCGGCAGCGAGGTTGCCTCGACCACCGACCTGACGCCCTGCCAGTCGGCGGCGCCCGTAAAAAATTGACAACGGGTTCGCCCGTGCACCGTGATCAGCTTAACGCCCTCGGCTTCCGCCCGGCGAGCGAGTTCCGCCGCATTGCGCGATGCCTCGTCCCAGCCGAGACGCATCTTGAGCGTCACCGGAATAGAGACGGCCCGCACCACAGCCCGGACCAACCCCTGGGCGTGGTCGAGATTGCGCATCAGCGCCGAGCCCGAAAGCTTTCCGGTCACTTCCTTGGCCGGACATCCCATATTGATGTCGATGACGTCGGCGCCCTTGGCCTCAGCGATCCGCGCGCCATCGGCCATCCAGCGTTCTTCGCGCCCAGCAAGTTGCATCACAAACGGAGTCAGGTCTCGGCCTTCGGCGCGCCGCAGCACGTCGGCCCGCGACTTGACCAGCTCTTCACTGGCAATCATCTCGGATACGACGAACGTCGCGCCCAGGCGATGCGCCAAGCGGCGGAAGGGCAAGTCGCTAACCCCCGACATGGGCGCGAGAGCCACCGTTGGGGCGCCGCTAGCGAAGGTTTTCAGCATAGGAACCGCACGGTCATGCAACGTATTGCCTATATTTTAATCAGTGTTCATAAATGCCGTTAGTTTGGGCAGACTAGGATGCGCCTTTTAAATACGCAAGTCCCACCGGCGCATGACGGACCCGAAAACGTAAGGACCGTTGCGGTTTGCGCCAACTCGGGGCACTGAGCTTCGTTCGGGGTTCAGGCGGCATCGCGGGTTTGCCGGGGTCCGTTTCGGGTGGAGATTTGATGTGCGCATCGCCGTTTTGATCGTCGCGGCTGGACGGGGGACTCGCGCGGCGGCTTCCGGAGCTGGGCCGAAGCAATACGCGCGGATCGGCGGCCGGCCGGTTCTAGCACACACCATCGCGGCGTTCGCCGGTCACCCCGAAATCGACGAGGTCAAGGTCGTCATTCACCAGGACGACGGCGACTTGTATGCGGCGGCTTCCGGCAATGCGGATAAACTTTCGCCCGCAGCCACGGGCGGAGCCACGCGCCAAGCGTCGGTGCACAACGGCCTCGAAGCGCTTGCCATGTCTGCCCCTGACCTCGTGCTCATTCACGACGCCGCGCGTCCGTTCGTTTCGGCGGCGACGATTTCGAACGTCATCAAGACGCTGAAGACAGAGCGCGCCGCGCTTGCGGCCTTGCCCGTGACCGACACGTTGAAGCGCGCGTCGGGCCGAGGCCTCGTGCAGGACACCATTTCTCGCGCTGGCCTGTGGCGCGCGCAGACGCCGCAAGGCTTTCACTTCGCTCCGATCCTCGAAGCGCACCGCAAGGCGGCGGAACAAGGTCTCGACAAATTCACCGACGACGCTGCCATTGCCGAATGGGCTGGCATCGACGTAGCAATCGTCGAGGATGAGAGCGGCAACATCAAACTGACGACCATAGAGGATTTGCAATTGGCCGACCGGCAGATGACGTCACAAAATGCATTGGAACCGCGCACTGGCACGGGCTTCGACGTTCACCGCTTTACGGAGGGCGATCATGTCTGGCTCGGCGGCGTGAAAATTCCGCATACGCACAAGCTCGAAGGCCATTCCGATGCCGACGTCATTCTGCACGCACTGACCGACGCATTGCTCGGCGCCATCGGTGACGGCGACATCGGCCAACACTTCCCGCCGTCAGACCCGAAATGGAAAGGCGCCGCCTCGCGCCTCTTTCTCGAAGACGCCGCGCGGCGCGTGAAGGATCGCGGCGGGCGCATCGTCAACGTCGACATCACCGTTCTCGCCGAAGCGCCGCGCGTTGGCCCGCACCGCCCCGCCATGCAGGCGCTGATCGGAGACGTGCTCGGCCTGACCACGGACCGCGTCGGCATCAAGGCGACGACGACCGAAGGTATGGGCTTCACCGGCCGCCGCGAAGGCATCGCCGCGATGGCGTCCGCAAGCGTGCTGCTGCCAGGCGGTCCGGACGCATGAGCGACGACGACGACGACGATTTCCCCGATATCGCCGACAACCGGCCTTTGCAGCTCACCGTTCGCAATGTCGCGGTGCTCAACCTTTCCTATTTCGGGATCGAGTTCGCCGTTGCACTCGCCATCGGATCGGTCGCGCTGTTCGCCGACAGCGTCGACTTTCTCGAAGACAGCGCCGTCAACCTGTTGATCCTGGCAGGGCTCGGCTTCTCGGCGGCGCGGCGCGCGAAACTCGGAATGGTTCTCGCCGCGATCATTCTTCTTCCAGCGCTCGCGACGTTCTGGACGGCGTGGCAGAATTTTTCGAGCGGCGCCGTGCCCGAGCCGGTTGCGTTGACCGTGACCGGGCTCGGAGCGCTCGCCGTCAATTTCATATGCGCGCGCATGCTGGCGCCGTATCGCACGGCCGGCGGAAGCCTCACTCGGGCCGCGTTCCTCTCGGCGCGCAATGACGTCATCGCCAACATTGCGATCATCATCGCCGGGCTGCTGACGGCGGCGACCGCATCAAAATGGCCCGACATGATCGTGGGACTTGGCATCGCGGCGATCAACGCCGGCGCTGCGCATGAGGTCTACGAAGCCGCCCGCGCCGAGCACCAGGCAGCCAAACCTTGAGCCAGCTGCCTTAGCCTTAGGTTGCATGTCGCATGAAACTCAATCACGATATCGTCGATGCGCATTTGCAACGGCTTTGAGCGTTGACCCGGCTACCAGAATCGCGGCATCAAAGGGACATGTGGTTGTATTGCCACGAGCCACACGAAAGCGCTCACACACGGGAGCCGATATGAACGTCATGCCCCACACTCTTGACCGTCCACCCGCCGATGCCGCGATTAGCACCATCGCCGAGATGACCGCCGAGATGTGCCTCGCCACCCGTGTGCGTCAGCTTTCGCGCATCGTCACGCGCGTCTACGATGATGCCTTGCGCCCACTCGGCATCACCGCGAGCCAATACACTTTGCTCGCGCAGTTGGCCTCACGTGACGGAATCACTGCCGTCGAGATCGGACATGATCTCGACATCGAGAAGTCGACACTGTCGCGCAATCTCAAGCGTCTTCTGGCGCTTGGCCATATCATTATGGATCCGCCCGCCGGACGGCGTGGCCGCGGTCTGCACCTTGCGCCCAAAGGTCAGGCCGTTTTGAAGGATGCATACCCGATATGGCAGGACGCGCAGAAGCGGACGGTCGGGGCTATGGGCTCCGACAGTCGCATCGTCCTCGATAGCCTGCTTTCGCATGCCGAGGTTTTAGCCGCGGCCTGATCAGCTAGGCCGTTTGCACATTCTCCTCTCTCTGGATAGCCTTGCCGGAGAGTGCTTCGCCCGAAGCACTCTCCGGTTTCGTTTTGGGTTGGCCCAATCCTGCTGATCGAGAGGCGTGCGTGTTTCCATCCGATATCGAGACTGCCGCCGGGCGGGTCGTCGCTAAGCTGCGCACCGCAGGTTTCAAGGTCGCCACGGCGGAAAGCTGCACGGGCGGGCTCATCGCTGGTGCGATCACATCGGTCGCCGGATCGTCCGACGTATTCGATCAGGGGTTCGTGACGTACGCTGATACCGCCAAAACCGCGATGATCGGTGTCGACGCCGGGTTGATTGAGGCCAAGGGTGCCGTCAGCGCCGAGGTCGGCCGCGCGATGGCCGAGGGAGCCCTGAAAACAGCCGCTGCCGACGTCGCCGTTGCGGTCACCGGCATTGCCGGACCGGGGGGCGCCATGCCGGGAAAGCCGGTTGGTCTGGTTTTTATCGCACTTGCGTCTCGAAAGTCGCCAACCCATGTGCAGCGCTTCGAATTCAGCGATATAGGTCGCGAGGGCGTTCGCCTGGCGACCGTCCGCGAAGCCTTGAAGCTTCTCGAAAGGGCAGGCGAATGATGCACGCGCGCGGACGAGCGTTGACCGCGAGCATACGTGGCCTTGCCGCGCTCGCTGCCACGGCTCTGTGGACCTGCTCCGGCTTCGCCGCCGAGCTGACGGCGCGTGACGTCTCGGTTATTCTCTTCAAGGCGGCGCCTGGAAGCCGTCCAGCCCTCAATGGCAAAAATCTGCAAGGGCTCGATCTCGCAGGCCTCAATTTCAAGAGCGCAGACCTCAGCAAATCGGATCTCTTCGGATCCGATCTTTCAGGGGCGGATCTTTCACAGACAAACCTTTCCGGCGCAAATCTCGACCGCGTCACGCTGATCGGAGCCCGTCTCGACGGCGCAAATCTCGACCATGCGAGCTTGATGCGCCCGTCGACCACGACGACGCTGACGCCAAATCCAGGCGAAGCGATCAGTTTCAAATCTGCATCCCTGAAGGGCACGAAATTTTTCGGTGTCTTTGCCGGATCGAATTTCGCGGGTGCTGATCTCACCGACTCCGTTTGCGCTCCCATCAACAAGACGGGCTTTATCGAATACATCTGGCGAACGGATTTTTCAGGCGCAAATCTCTCCGGCGCGCAGCTGACGCGAGCCGACATGACGCAATCGCGCTTCAGCTTCGCGGTGCTGAAGGACGCTGCTATGCATGACACCGTTCTGCGAGAAGCCGATCTCTCGGGCGCAGTCCTTGCGGGTGCGGATCTCTCAGGCGCGGACCTGACGGGCGCTGATCTCAGTGGCGCCGACGTCACCGGCGCCAACCTCGACGGTGCAAAGCTGCACGATGCCAAAGGCCTCGAGACGTTGAAAGGGCTGGCGCTGGCGCGAAACTTCGAAAAGACTGTTCGCTAGAGCGTTGGCCATCGAGCGTTCGTATCCGACGCACTTCGCTGATCCAGGTATCGGCAGCACGCATGGATGGCGCCTGCGCGGCCATGACGAGGACGGAGCGCAGGAAACCGATCATTTTAGCCATCGCATGATAGATGCACGAAGATGCGAGAGAACGCTGCAATCGTAGGCGCCGTTGTCGGCAAGCAAATTTGGCTAGCTTCCTCGTCGCGGCCATGACTTGAAGACCTTTGAATAATTCAGCGCTGATAGCAGTGATGCTCTCTGCACTTTTAATTTCGTCATGGCCGCGCAGTCGGCCATCCACGGCCACCCTCGGTCTGTCGCTGCTTCCGATTGCTGAGCCACGGCCGTTCGGCGCACTGAGCCCGATCCTCAGACGCGCGTCGACTTACCGTAGACATGCCCGGCACGTTCCTCGAACGCCTGCGCGAAGCGCCGAAACGCTTGATCGAACATCGCGCCCATGAGCGCGCCCATCAGCATCGACTTGAACTCGTAGTCGATGAAGAAATCTATTGTCGATCCCGTCCCCACGTCGTCGTCCCTGAACGTCCAGTGATTGATCAACCGCTTGAACGGTCCGTTGAGATAGCTGACGTCGATCTTCAAATCGTTCGGCTTCGTCAGCACACGCGTCGTGAAACTTTCGCTGATCGCCTTGTAGCCGATGTTCATGCGCGCCGTGAGTTCCTCGCCTTCACCGACCGGCCGCCGCGATAGGACGGAAAGACCGGTGCATAGCGGCAGGAATTCAGGGTAGCGCTCGACGTCGGCGACGAGCGCGAACATCTGGCTGGCCGTAAAGGCGATGTGTCGTGTGGTCTTGAATGATGGCATGGCTGCAATTTCGGCGACAACATGGGCCGCCTGATCTGGCGCAACAGCCCAATCCCGTGCCCGTCACGGGATCAGTTTTGCCTTAATGCACAACGCGACCGGCGTGCATGAGACCGAGCGGCGCAACGAAGCATCAGCGTCAGGCAAGAATCCGCGCCAGCAGCACGACGATGATGGCGCCGATTGCAGCCGTTACGATCTGCGAAAAAAAAGCGTTGCCGATGCCGAGATTGACGCCCAGCGCCTTGAATAGATAGGCGCCGACGAACGCGCCGATGACGCCGGTCACCAGGTAACGGATCAGGCCATGACCACCGACAACGAACGACGCGAGAAATCCTGCAAGAATGCCGATCACCGCGAACACGAGCAGATCGCGCGTTTGTTCATTCATGGTCAGACTCCTGAAGGCACGCTTTGAAACTCAGGTTCCGAAAGTGTCGCGATCTCACGCTTGGCGCGGAAAGACGCGATCGACACCGGCCGCCCCTCAAGGGCGGCCTTAAACGTGGCAGCGGGCGCCAAGATACTGATTGAGCAGCTGATTGTACCTGTCAACGTCGGCGCGTTGTCCAGCTGACAGGCTGCCACCGCTGCTCGCCCGCTCGACTTGCGCGGGCACGCCCTTGGAGTCCAGACGATTGAGCTGCCCTCGGATCGAATCGCAGCTTTCGCCGCTTGGCAAAGACCGGGGACCCGGATCCTGATAGCTCTTGCCGGATGCTCCACCGCAGCCTTGCACAAACGCTGACATAGCGGCGACCGTTACGACCGCAATAAAACCCCGCATCCCGCAATCCTATTGGCTTGATAAGTGGCAGCGTCCGCCGAATATACGCACTGCACACTAAAGACCATAGAGCAGCTTCCTTTTGCAACTCCTGATGGCCTCTATGTGGCAACGGTGCAGCATCGCCTCAGTTCGATGCAATCTCAGCATGACCGTACGAGAGCGAAGTTCCGCTCCGTATGGCCACGCGTTTCAGAAACACCGAGATGCCTCGGTGCATCCGGAATTTTCTGGGCGTCAGTTTGCTTTCGGCGTATTGGCGGCCGGAGAGGCGGGCTGCGCGCTCGCTGTCTGCGCTGTCGCCGCAGCGGGCTGTGCCTGGGCGGCCGTTTGCGCCGGAACCTTCGGGCCGCAGCGGGTCTGGAAGTCCGCGTAGGCCTTATTGAGTTCCGCCTGCTTCTGCAGGGCCGAGCGCTTCACTGAAACCTTGACGGTCTTTCCGTCGCCGGCTTTTTCCAGCCGATCGATCGTACCGTCGCCTTTCAGCGTGTTGATCTGGCTCGCAAGCGACACGCATACCGGGTCGCTCTTTACGGCCGTCGCGTCGGTAGCGAGTGATTGCGTCGAAAGTAAATTTGAACCGTCTGCGCATCCGCAGGTCAATCCTGCAGCAAGCACGGCCAAAGCAATCTTGCCCGTTGCGCCCTCAATCATCGTCCACCCCCGGATCGTTGCAACCTGCAACAGAACACGCGCACATGACTTCTGCTTAAGGATGATGCAGCCGCGCCCGCAAGCGATCGAGGTATCTCGTCCCCAACGAACAGAACTCGTCCGCGCTGAAATTGTGGACATCGGCCACGTGATGCTGATCAGCAACAGAGACGAAACATGCCGCCGCTTCGCGGATGCAAAGCGCGTATGCCTCGCCTTAATGGAGGCGGCTAATGAGAAATCCGCTAGTGGACGCTGCGTCCGCGAACTTTTCCGGACGCCTTTGGTCCGCTGCCCGGAAGCATGGCATCAAAACCCTTGCGGATTTCCTCGAGCGCCTGCGCCTCGCTTTTGTGGCCGCTGAGCGCGGCCGAATTCGCGACGTGATGACCGATCTGGGCGAGGAGACGTCCCCAATCCTGCAGCTGATCGCCAAGAGTTTCGCCGTTGATGGTGACCATCAGCGCGCCGTCCGCGACCCACGCGCGAATCAATTCGACGGCTTGTTGCGCTTCCGGAACGCCATCCGGGATGTCGAGCTCGAGGGGCCGTTCGGTGTCTTGGAGATTGCTCATGTCAACGGCACCTTCAATACGCGATGCAAACTGGTTAGCCCAGATTTAATAGCCGCGGGATACGATCGCAAGAGCATTGCGAACCGCGGTAACTTTCGATGACTTTCGGAACCCGGTTTTGGCCGTGATTATCGCGACACTACGATCTTGTCGCTGCTCCGCACATAGCCGAGCACATCGCGTGCGATTTCTTCGACCAGATCGGAATTTGGAACTTCCGGCGACAGCAGAGCCACGTCGCGGCGGAGTTTTGAGCGGACTGACTCGAGGCCCCTATTTTCGAAATCGAGAAGCGCGGAACGCTCGATCAGACGATTGCGAGCTTCGATGCCGTGGCGGCCGTAGCGTGCATGATAGACGAAATAGGCCGTCGACGTCAGGCAGGCAAGCAACACGAATATCTGCCGTGAGAGATGTCGATGCCTATTTCGCCTTTCAGGCCTACTGGCACGCAGCACTGATTCAGTCTCCGAGGGAGGAGATCGTTGATGAGACTGATGTTATGGGGCGATCGGCTTAAGGCCAGGTAAATTCGGACGACATTCGATCGAGGAGATGCACTCGGGTCGATCGAGACGCGCCGGACTGTTCGGATCAGGATCTCGAACACAAAGCCCGCCAACGGTGAGCATCGCACCGGCACGCGCGATTCATGCAACGTGAGGTTATGTACAGAAAGGCCAGCAGGCGAAACGATTTCCGCCGCACCGGAACAGTGGCCTAGAGTGCTTCCGGAAAAGTGGGAACCGGTTTTCAGATAAGAAGCACGACAAAAGAACGAGGCTCTAGAAGCGGTGCTTCATGCTGCCGTGGATCGTGAGATCTTGCGGCGACTCCGGACCAGCTGACGGCGTCTCGCCGTTCTGCTCGCTCCTGTTGTCTTCGGCCGCGCCGTAAAGCAGTTCCAAACCGAAATCCATTTTCGGCAACGTACCGAGCTTGCCCAGACCCGGAATGCGGATCACGGCCCCTTCCTCGCTTTTCGGCGCGGATTGTTCCTGCACGTCCGCCTTTGCCGCGTCGGGCGCCCCGTTGGGGATCGCCATACGCTGCTCGTCAAGCGCGAATGCTCCGGTGGTCGCAGCTGCGGCGATCGCCGCCAACATGCCAATCACCAATCCAAATCTTCTCACCAAAACCCCGCAATGCCTTGCAAGCACGCACATGACATTAGTGATGAGTAATCGGCCGGGGAACTTCAATGCCCTTTTCGGGCGCTGGGCCCTCGAGACGCCGTTTCTCAAGAGCCTGTTGTAACATCGCCATGTTGCTGAAGCGACACATAAGTTTGGAATTCCTACAGACCTAGAAATAGCCAGCTTTCGCGCGGGACAAAGAAAAGGGCCGCCTGGTGAGGGCGGCCCTTCCATTCTGACGCAGACGGGAACGGCGATCAGAACTGAATGCGTGCGCCGGTGATGACCATGTCGAAGGCATCGAGATTGGCGGTGGCACCGGCGGCATTCGTTAGGTCGCCGTCGGCGTGACGGTAGATGACGTAGAGGTCCATCGCAGCCGCGTCGATGTTCTGCACGATGCCGGCCGCCCAGAAGTCGACGTTGCCGTCGTGAACGTAGGTGGAAGCTCCATTGCCCACGGCGAAGTTTTTGCCGGTCCGCGACCCGAGGTTGTCATGGCGAAACTCGCCGAACACCGTCGTTTTGCCAAGCGGCAGCCACTTCTGCTCGATACCGCCCTGGATAAACCAGAGATCGCTCTTGTCGTCGGCTGTCGATCCCGGCGTCGGAGTCGCTGCTACAGTCGCCTGAACGCCGTGATCAATCGTCTGGCCATAGCCGCCGTAGACGTACAGACCCGTCGGAGCGTGCTGGATCGTGGCAGCGCCACCCCACCATTCGCAGTCCTGGCGGGTTGCACCCGTTGCGCTGAAGGGAGCGCAGCCGGTCAGACCTTCATCGGTGCTCTTTTCCCAGCCGCCTTTGGCGAGGATGTTGAAATCGCCCCATTTCTCCTTGTACGTCAGGGCTAAGCCAGCCTGGTCGTCTTCGCCCCAAGAGGCGGTCAGGACGAAGCCGAGGATCGTCGGCGAGTCATAGCGAACGATATTGCGACGGCCGTTCTGACCATCCGTGCCGTTATCGGCGCCACGCAGAATGTCGTTCCAGCGGATGGCGGTGCCACCAACCTGCGCGCCACCGCTTCTCAGCTGGAAGCGGCCCTGGGCCACGGCTGCAGCCTGGGCGTCGGAGTAGTTGCGCGTGTTGACGCCGTCGGCATCGTCGAGAAGATGGTAGGTCGCCGTGCCTTCGAGGCCGACGGTGAGCTTGCCGAAGTCTTTGCTCTTCAACCACCAGTTGCTCTTGCGAACGACGAGCGAATTGTTCGGCGAGTTGGCGTCCGTGCTCGAGGGGCCGGTCTGGTCCCACTTGTTCGACGGGTTGCCCTGCACGCCGATTTCCAGCGTGTAGCCAGCCGAGTATCCGCTGGCGATCTTCGCTTCGCCGGAGAACTTGACGCGCGACTGTTCGAGCGAGTTCGTGCCGACGTAGGTGTTGCGTTCCGAACCGTCATCCCAGAAGTAGACGGCTTCGTTGACCCAGCCAGAAATCGTCAGCGAAACCTTGCGGTTACCCTTGCGGGCCGTCGTCGCTTCGAGTTCGGCGATGCGTTCCTCGAGATCGGCGCAGCAGTTGCCGCCCAGATCGGCCGCGGAGGCTTGCGTGAAGCTTATCGCAAGCCCGAATGCCGCCAACAACGCAAGACGGCTACAAGATAGTGTGAATACCGATTTCATCGGCGCCCCTCTGTTTTACAGACCCCAACCAGAACGGCACGCATCCCCTTGAGCGCGCCGGACAATTCCTGCCATTGCGCTGTGAGGAATATGGTTTCCCGGATCAGCGCCTTGGGCACTGAAAAGCATGCCAGTTTAACAGATGCGTGACAGTCCGGCCCTGAAGTCGTTGCAAGTGGGCAACAGATGGTCCTTTCGACCATTTCTGTGCTTCAATAGCCACAGACGAAGGATGTACCCTTGAACATTGAATCCGCTTTTGATGTTGCCGTCGTCGGCGCCGGCCCGGCAGGCCTTGCCTCGGGCCTCGCATGCGCCGGAGCCGGGCTTCGGACAATCGTCATCGGGCCGCCGCCGGACGCCCGTGACGCCCGCACCGCGGCGCTAATGGACGGATCGATCAACCTGCTGAAAAGGCTTGCTGTCTGGGATAAAATCACATCCACGGCGGCGCCGTTGCGCGGCATACGTCTAGTCGATGCGACGGGGGGGCTGCTCCGCGCTCCGGAAGTGCTGTTCGAAGCGTCCGAAATCGGTCTGTCCGCATTCGGTTACAACATCCCGAACGCGGCCCTCACGTCCGCGCTCGAGGCCACGCCGCACCCGCTGCTGACACGGCTTAGCGATCCCAAGGCGACGGTATCCGATCTAGCCGGCGCTCACGCAGTGTTGTCGACGAGCACCGGACGAACGATCACAGCCCGCTTGATCGTCGCCGCCGATGGCCGGGACTCACCGGCTCGCGGCGCGGCCAGCATTCCGACGACGAGTTGGAGCTACCCTCAGACGGCCGTCGTCGCCACGTTCACCCATTCGCGGCCCCACGGCGGCGTTTCCACTGAGTTGCATCGACCAATGGGGCCGTTGACGGTGGTCCCTGGACCCGGCAATACGTCGAATCTCGTTTGGGTTGAGGCGCCGGAAGAGGCCCAGCGCCTCGTCGGCCTCGATGACGAGAGCTTTCGCCGCGAACTCTCGGGACGCGTTGGTGAACTGCTTGGCGTGCTCTCCGCTGTAACGCCGAGGCGTTCGTTTCCGCTGTCGGGCCGCACCGCTGACGTCCTCGGCCGTTCGCGCGTTGCGCTCGTCGGTGAAGCCGCCCACGTCATTCCGCCCATTGGCGCGCAAGGCCTCAATCTCGGGTTCCGGGACGCGGCGACGATTGCGGAGATCGCGGGAGACGCCCTGCGCGCTGGGGACGATATCGGCGGCGACGGTGTGCTCGCACGATATGATCGGCTGCGGCGCCGGGATATGACGTCCCGCGTATTTGCCGTCGATGTGCTCAACAGGTCGCTTCTTTCCTCAATTCCCGGCGTCCATCTGGCGCGCGGTTTCGGGCTTTTCGCGCTCGCGACCAGCCGCCGGTTGCGCGCCCGCGTCATGCGCGAAGGCGTCATGCCGAGTTCGGATGCGCCGGCGTTCATGCGGCCTTTGCATCGAAGCGGGGAAATCCCTGCGGCCTGAGCTTGACGGAGCCGCCACCCGGTGGGCAAGACTTCCGGCCTTGATCCATAATGTAGGGAATTTGACCGCTGTCCATTGGCGTCCCCGCTTCGCCGCTGCGTGACATGCAGTTCAGGCTTGAATATGCGTTTCTGCGACTGGTCGTCGGCATCGTTCGCATCGTGCCGCTCGACGTCGCGACGCACCTCTCCGCGTGGTGCTGGCGGCGCTTAGCGCCGATCGTCAATCCGAAACGGCACAATCGTGCGCTCGATAACCTGCGCATCGCCTTTCCTGAAAAGTCGGAGGCCGAACGCGCGGCGATCGCACTCGCGCACTGGGAAAATCTCGGCCGTGTCATGGCCGAGACGATGCGTATCGACCAAGTCGTCGCCGATCCGTCCAGGTTGACCATCAGAAACCCGAAGGTCTTCCAGCGCTACTCCAGAAAGCTAGGCCCTATCGTCGGCGCGTCGCTGCACATGGGCAACTGGGAGCTTGCGATCTGGCCGTTGACGATCGCGGGCTCAAACCCAGCTTGCGTTTATCGCTCCGTCAACAATCCCTACATCGATCAATATCTGCGCTATCAGCGCCGCGATCTCTATCCGGGAGGCATGTTCGGCCGCGGCAAAGTCGAGGGCGATCATGGGGAATCTCAGAAAACCGGCCGCATCATTATGGATTTCGTTCGTTCTGGAGGACGCCTCGGCGTCGTCTGCGATCTCTACGACCGGACCGGCTTGCCGGTGCCTTTTTTCGGCAAGGACGCACGCACCGTCGCCATTCCGGCGATGATCGCCCGCCGCGCCGGCGCCCGCATCTGGATGTCGCGCTGCATGCGTGTCGGCAAGGAGAGCCGCTTCGAAATCGAACTCAAGGAGCTTCGCATTCCGCGCACCGCCAACCATGGCGAGGACGTCAAATGGGCGACCGCCGCAATGACCCGGCAATTCGAAGAGTGGGTTCGCGAAATGCCGGAGCAATGGATGTGGTCCAACCGGCGCTGGAGCTGAATACGCTTTCGTGACCGGAACCGGTGCGCCCGGCTCGGCGTTGTAGCTTGCTGACCTCAAGAAATCAGCGGTTCGGCATGAGCGATACCCTCACACCTTTACGCGCGGCGATCATCTTCCTCGGACTTCTTCTTCCCACGGTCGCGTTGATCCCGCTTGGAAGCTTATGGCTGTGGCAGCACGGCTTTTTAATTCATTGGGCGCTTGCGACGCTCGCCTGTACGCTGATCGCTTACGTTTTCGAACGCGTGACGCTTGGACCGAAGCTTGCTCCACCGCGGTCACCATCTTCTCCGGTCAATGCCGATCTGCAGGTCACGACGCTTCGGATCGACGACGACCCGTTACGCAAGAAGGCGACCGCCGCCGTCGAAGCACTCGCGAACGGCACCTCACCCGAGGCGATCGCATCCTGGAACGACCTTTTGAATAGCGGCCTGGAGACGGTCGAGACGGTCGCCAAAGTCTATCATCCGGACCGCGCCGATCCGATGTTGCGTTTCACAGTTCCCGAAGCCTTGACGCTGATCGAGCAGGTCAGCGGACGGCTTCGTCCCGTATTCGAAGGCTTGCTCCCGCTCGGCAACCGGCTCACCGTCGCGCAATTCGCGCAGATCTACCGCTGGCGCGGTGTCTACGACGTCGCCGACCGTGCGTGGTCGATCTGGCGTATCGCGCGCGTGCTCAACCCCGCGACGGCCGCGACCTATGAGATGCGCGAGCGTCTTTCGAAATCCATCATGCATTGGGTGAAAGGGTCGATCACGACGAGATTAACCCGCGCTTATGTTCGCGAAGTCGGAATGGCGGCCGTCGACCTTTACAGCGGCGAGCTACGCCGAAAGGCCGGCGTTCCCGCCGACCTGCCGCGAAACAGAAAAGAACCATCCGCCGACTGATCGTCAGCGGCGGCTAGAGCTTCAAGACTTCCACAGCGCGCCGACGACGAAGCCAACCGCACCGGCGATCAGGAGCGTTGTCAGCGGCTGGTCCTTCACCGATTTATCGATCGCGCCCTTGACGCTGCCGGCCATCTCTTCGACCTGCTGTTTTGCGTCGCCTGCCGCCTCGCTCGCGGCGTCGATCGTTTGCCGCGCACGGCCCTTGATGTCTTCTATCGGGCTGGAAGATCCATATGATGATGTCGATGCCATTTGGGGGCCACTCCTTGTTGAATAATTGAACCAACGCCGTGGCCTTGCATTGGTTGCATCGCGGAGCGCGCGCACCGGTCAGCGCTCGTAAATGTGATCCAGCCCGCGCCTTGAGTGCTGTTCAATGGCGCGCGACAGATCGGAAAATCTCATCGTGACGCAGTCAGCTCGGTGCCGCGCCGCCGGGCGACTTCCGAAGCGGACACTTCTCCCGAAGCGACGAGCGCATTGACACAGCGCTTCGAAAGATTGCTGCCGACGGCCCGCATGCAGGAGCGAACCTGAGGGCTGTCGGGGCTATAGGCGCTGCAATGCGCGTAATAGTCGGTCGCGCAGGCGAGCTGGACGCTGAGGCTGACGGCCAAAGCATCGTTTGCGGTCATCGCGGCGCCGCCAAGCGCCATCGCCGATGTCAGCACTGCTCTGACCGTTATCAAGGATCTGTTCGATGCCATCGTCGGGTCTCCGATCTCTCGCAAAGTTGGGCCTCGGGCTGTCATGTTGCGAAAGATTTACGGCACGGGAGCGCGCGCCGCTGTTCCGCGGGGAACCCTTGATACGGCCAGATGAGGCGCGAAATCACCGATGAGGAACCCGACGCCAGACCGATCAAAGCAAGCTCGAACCCAACGCGGCGTCGCGCGTTTATGGATGTGGAATTGGAAAGAAATCGAGGTAACGATAATGGCGGCGGTAATTAATCTCGTTTCGGAACGGCAGCAGAGAACGGCGCGCGATGCCGCCGAACTGCGTGAAGAACTCATCGAAAAATGCCGTTGCTCTGTCGCGGAACTCGATCAGATCGCGGGGTACGCTCTGGTCGTCTGGGATGGGCGCGGCGACATGCGCTCCGCTTACAACGCCGCCGAAGGTCCGATCGGGCCTGCGCTGGTGCCGACCCTCGTCGCCGATGCCCTGAACCGTCACGTCGCAGTCATGCTGGCCCGAACCAGCGAGGATGATACCGATGCATCAGCGTGACCACTATCCGGCGTCGCGCAAAGAAAAACCCGGAGCGACGCTCCGGGTTCGGTCGGCCTTCGGCGAAAAACTTTTACAGGACGCCGAACAAGTGCAGTCCGATGATGACGATCAGCGGAACGCCGGCCAGCCACAGAATGAGATCGCGTGCCATTCTATCCTCCTCAGGATTAATTGTCGTTCGAGTTCGTAGCGCCCGATGAAGCCGGCGAGCTATCGACTTGGGCCGTCGTCGATGCGCCTTTTACGAGACCGAGAAGCTGATCGAGGTGAAAGCGCGCCTGCTGCAAATGATTGCGCGCGTCCTCGCCGCGCAGGATGACGCCATTTTGTGCGGCGCTGCGCAGATCGTTTTCCAGGTTCCAAAGCGTCTTTAAGACGTTTGGAACGGTGTCCTGAATGCCGTCGGCCATATCTGTCGAGTCCTTATTAACTTGGTGAGATATCAACGCACGGCATGCGATTGTGGTTCCGATCGCCGCGCGGCTCGATGTGCGAAATGCCGAAATGAAAAAGCCGGCCGCCTGGACTCGATTGCGCATAGGCTTGTATGGATGAAGCGGCGTTCGCGAGTGCCATGCGGTGCGCAATCCCATTGCTGCTTCTGGAACAATCCGCCCATGATCCCTTCGTCCATTCTGCCCATCGTGCTCCTCACGATGTCGAACGTGTTCATGACCGCCGCCTGGTACGGTCATCTCAAATTCACCGACCGGCCCTTGTGGGCCGTGATCCTGGTGAGCTGGGGGATTGCGTTTTTCGAATATTGCCTGGCGGTGCCCGCAAACCGCTACGGCCATGCTGTCTATTCGGCCGCCGAATTGAAGACGATGCAGGAAGTGATCACTCTGATCGTCTTCGCCATCTTTTCGGTCGTCTATTTGAAGGAAGCGCTGACGATCAATCACGCGGTCGGCTTCGTGCTGATCGCGGCGGGAGCCTTCTTCGTATTCAAAGGCCCGCTGTGACCGCTCAGTTGATCGGTACGCTGAGCTTGAATTTGCTGTTGACGCTCTGCGGAGCCGTCGAAGTCGCGGCATCGACGTCGGTCGTTACGCTCAGCGTGTAGGCGTCCGAGTCCTTGTAGGTTATGCCCGCGCCGGCCGAGCGTTCGGGAGCGGCGAGCCCTCCGGCTCCCGTCGACATATCGAATTCGCGCTTATAGGTCACGAAGGGCGAAATCGTCTTGCCGTCGCCGAGCGCAAACGAATGATCGATCTTCGGCGCAAGGATCACGGCGCTTTTCTCGGCCGCCCCGTTCGCCGCCGCGAACTCGGCGTTGCCTGCCTGCCATTGAGTCCGCGCGTCGAGACTGATCAACGGCGTCGCCTGCAGCGTGACATACGCGGAAGCCTTCGAGTCCTGTTCCGTGGCGGCAGTTGCCGAACGCGCGTCGCCGCGCTCGACGGAAACGCCCATAACGGCGGAACGGGAAAGCTTGTAGTCGACGCCGAGGCCGGTGCGGGTCGATTGATCGCGATCGCCCTGATAGCCGTTGACGTCGACGCTGCTCCAGACATCGACAGGCAGGTTGGGCGTCGCGGTCTTCGGGAGTGCCAGCGCGCCGGCAGCGCCGGAATCGATGGCAAAGCTCCGCGTGTTGAAATTTCTCAAATCATCGAGACTCGTGCGTAGCGACACGTTCGAATTCGACGAGTTGACCGTCAGCGGCACGCCTTTGTCCTGTTGCGCGATCCATGGCATCGCCGACCCTGCGGAGGCTGCGGGCTTCGCCGCGGCATGATCGGCGAGCGCGGCGTCGAGATCGATCTGCGGCAGGTCGGACTCGCACGAGGAGAAGTCCGGTTCCGCCATGCTCGTCGCGACGGTCAGGCATTCCTCATCGGCAAGAGCAGCCGGCGCCGCGCAGGTGACTGCCATGAGGCCAAGGATGCAGAAGCTGGCGACACGCGATTTGACTGTATGGATTACGAAATACATGTTCATCCCGTGCCTGTTAGCCTCGAACTTTGATCATCATGTGGCGTCACGTCTGGACGCGAGAACCGCGCTTTGGCTTTCTCGTTGACGGACAAAACGTATTGGCTGCGCGATAACACGCACTTAACGCGAGACGGGCGCGGCGCGTTCGACGATGCGGCGCATATCGACGCCTGGCGGGAGCATTCCGAATGCGCCAGAACCGCCGCCGAGACGCGATGCGCAGAATGCGTCGGCCACTATCTGCGGCGCGTTTTGGATCAGCAATGACGCCTGCAGCGCCACGATGAGATCGCGGACGAACACACGCGCGTGGGCCTCGTCGCCCACCGATGTGGAAGCCGCGTGCATCCGGTCGATGAACTGCGCCAGCCGCCGGTCCGCCGTCGCTGCGTCACGCATTTCATCGGCGAGCACGGTAGCCGCAAGAGGCGACTTCGTGAGCGCGCGCAGTACGTCGAGACACATGATGTTGCCCGATCCTTCCCAGATCGAATTGACGGGAACTTCGCGATAGATGCGGGCGAGACCGAAATCCTCGACGTACCCGTTGCCGCCGAGAACCTCCATCGCTTCGGCCGCGAATGCGGGAGCACGCTTGCAAATCCAGAACTTCGCGGCCGGTGTGACGACGCGGCGGAACGTCAGCGCCGCCTCGCCCTCATCATCGTAGGCGCGCGCGAGACGCAGCGCCAGAAGCGCCGCCGCTTCGGCTTCGATCGCGAGATCGGCCAGCACGTTGCTCATCAACGCGTGATCGACGAGATGCTTCTGGAATGTCGTCCGATATCGCGCGTGGTGAATGGCTTGGGCGACGGCTTGGCGCATGAGCCCGGAAGAGCCGATGGCGCAATCCAGCCGCGTATAATTCCCCATTTCGATGATGGTCGGAATTCCGCGACCCTCTTCTCCCAGAAGCTCGGCGTGCGTGTTGTCGAGTTCGACTTCGCTCGACGCGTTCGAGCGGTTGCCGAGCTTGTCCTTGAGTCGACGGATGTGGATGGCGTTGCGCGTGCCGTCAGGCTTCCAGCGCGGCACGAGAAAGCACGTCGGCCCGGCCTCGGTTTGCGCCAGCATCAGAAATGCGTCGCACATCGGCGCCGACATGAACCACTTGTGACCGTTGAGGCGATAATACCGGCGCGCTCCGTCGGTCTCGTAGATCTCGGCGCGCGTGACATTCGCCCGAAGATCGGAGCCGCCCTGGTTTTCGGTCATCGCCATGCCGATCAGCGAAGAGGTTTTCTCAGGCGCTGGGCAAAAGCGCCGATCGTAAGTGCGCGAGAAGATGCGCGGCAGCCAGTCCGCCGCGATGTGCGGAGCACGCTGCAACGCCGACACCGCGCCGTAGGTCATCGAAACCGGGCAATAGACGCCGCTTTCGATTTGCGCGAGCATGTAGCATCCGGCGGCGCGCGCGACATGAGCGCCGCGTTTCGGCTCCGCCCACGGACTTGAATGAAGACCCGCGTCCATCGCGAGTCCGAGCAGCGCATGCCATGACGGGTGAAAGTCGACCTCGTCTATACGCGCGCCGTAGCGATCGAAAGCTCTGAGCGTCGGTGCGTTGCGATTGGCGTCCGCGCCCAGCGCGATCGTGTCCGCGCTGCCGAGACGCGCGCCGAGGGCGGAGAGCGAGTCTTCCGCCCAGCTCGCGCCTTCACGCCCGATGGCCTCGCGAAGCACGGCGTCGCTGTCAAAGAGGTTGTAATCTTCGAGCGGCGGCGGCTGGTTGGTGACGTCGATCATGGCGGCCTCGCTCACCTGTCGAGCCGATCGCACATTAGGTCCGAGATCGATCCGCCGCAATTTTAAAGAAACGCGCGGTCGTCCGCCTCGAAGGCCGTTAACGATCCGCGAAACCGAAGACGAAGCGGGTCCGAAGCGAAAGAGTGCCCAATTGACATGCGCGCGACGACGCCCAATGGTGCGGTCCACATTTCCCCAGAACTCGAACAGGATCGCTGCCGATGGCCTCGACACGCACGCCCGCCAAACATTTCGCCCCTCTCGCCATCGGCGCGCCTGAGCCCTATCGCACACTCCCTATCAACCTCGAGCGGATGATCCATTTCGTTCCGCCTCACAACGACAAGATCCGCGCCAAGATCAAGGATCTCGCGACGCAAGTCGACGTGGTTCTCGGCAATCTCGAAGACGCCGTGCCGCTCGATCAGAAAGAGAACGCGCGCAAAGGCTTCATCCAGATGCTGCGCGACAACGATTTCGGCGGAACCGGCGTCTGGACGCGCATCAACTGCTTGAACTCGCCGTGGGTGCTCGACGATGTGACCGAGATCGTCGCGGCGGTCGGCAACAAGCTCGACGTCGTCATGCTGCCGAAGGTCGAAGGGCCGTGGGACATCCACTATCTCGATCAGCTTCTGGCACAGCTCGAAGCCAAGCATGGCGTCAAGAAGCCGATCCTCATTCATGCCATCCTGGAGACGGCTGAAGGCGTCAATAACGTCGAAGCGATCGCGGCTGCATCGCCACGTATGCACGGCATGAGCCTCGGGCCGGCCGACCTCGCGGCGTCACGCGGCATGAAGACGACGCGCGTCGGCGGCGGTCATCCTGATTACGGCGTGCTCGCGGACCCGGGGAAAGACGCGGCCGCAGCGCGGACTTTCTACCAGCAGGATCTCTGGCACTACACGATCGGCAAAATGGTCGATGCCTGCCAGGCTTACGGACTGAAAGCGTTCTACGGTCCGTTTGGAGATTTTGGAGATTTGGCGGCCTGCGAGGCCCAGTTCCGCAACGCCTTCCTCCAGGGCTGCCTCGGGGCCTGGACGTTGCACCCCTCGCAGATCGACATCGCCAAGCGCGTTTTCTCGCCCGATCCGGCTGAGGTCAAATTCGCCAAGCGCATCCTCGACGCGATGCCCGACGGCACCGGCGCCGTCATGCTCGACGGCAAGATGCAGGACGACGCCACCTGGAAGCAGGCCAAGGTCATCGTCGATCTGGCGAAGATCGTTGCCTCGAAAGACCCGGAACGGGCGGCGCTTTACGGCGCCCTCTGAATATCCGCCCATGTGGCTATTGCGAGTTGGTCTCATCCGGCACACATTTAGCGGATGGGTTCAATCCGGCATGCCAAGTTTGCGATCGGTCAGGTGGTCCGCCACCGCATCTATCCGTTTCGCGGGTTGATTTTCGACATCGATCCGGAGTTCGCAAATACCGAGGAGTGGTGGTTGTCGATCGCGGAAGACGTGCGCCCGCGCAAGGATCAGCCTTACTACCACCTGTACGCGGAGAACAACGAGTCGACCTACCTCGCCTACGTCTCCGAGCAGAACCTGCTGCTCGACGAGACGTCGAGGCCGCTGCGCCATCCCGATATTTCCGATCGCTTCGTCAGCGAAGCGGGCGGCACATATAGGCTGAGACCCCGGTCCGCCAACTGAGAGAAGCGGGCCCAGAGCCAATCGGCGTACCCCGCGCTTTGTTAGAAATCTCATAAAATAAAAGCCGCCCCGGCGGCGCCGGGACGGCTTAGTCAGTCAGCGGTGTTCGACGCTTACTTCTGCTTCGCTGCAGGAGCCTTGGGCGCCGTCGAACCCGTCGTGGTCGGCGGAGCACCCGCACCATCGAGCGGAAGGTTCTTCATTTCGTTGGCCTTCCACTGCTCGGCCATCTTCTGCTGCCGCTCGCGGATCTGCTGCATCAGCGCGCTGCGCGCTTCGGCATATTTCTTGTTGTCGACCGGCGGTCCGGCAGTCGCTTCGTTGTAGCCGTCGAGCGGAACGGGGAAGCCGACCGGCTGAGCCGCGGCGTTCATCGCCAGCACCATGATGCCGCCACCCTTCGACATCTGGTCGAGGATCTCGGGCGTCGCTTCCGTTTCGGCCGTGCAGCCGGCGGGATGGCAAAGCGAATAGTGCAATTCAATCGGCTTCAGCTTGGCTTCGTCGATCTTTTCGTTCTTCGAGGCCTTCGCCCAATCGTCTTTGCTATAGACCGCGGCGCGCAGGCCCGGCGGGATCGCCATGCCGAGTGGAACCATGATCATGAGCGATTTTTTCGGGTTGCCTTCGATCTGGCGGATGGCTGCGGAAACGAGAACCATGCCCGTGTTGCCGTCGAGACGCTCATGATGCGTCAGGCAGAGCTGTTTCTCTTCCTTCAGTTCCTTGCCGTCCTTGTCCTTTTTCGCGATCGGCGCTTTTTCGCAAAGCTTTACCCAGGCGCTCTTAGCTGCCGCTGAAGCGGCAGCGGCGCCGGCAGGCGCAGCAGCTGCGGCGGGCTTCGCGGCAGGCGCGGCTTTCGCAGCCGGAGCGGCCTTGGCGGCAGGCGCCGCCTGGACTTTCTTAGGCGTGATCTGCACTTCATTTTCCGCGTCCTGCGCCGAGGCTGCGGACATTGCCGCGACCAAAGCTAAGACAGAAACGAGCGCCCTGCCGCCCGTGCGCAATACCGCGTTTGCCATCAACGTAAAAATCCTCGCTTGTGCTATCTTGCCGGAAGTTCCGGCCCCTACCCTCGTCGTCTCTGCGCAGCAGGCTCGGCCAGTGTTCTGCGCAAGACCCGGCACCCCGCCGTTCGGAGCCCGAGTAAGGCTCGGATTGCGGCAATCCCGTGGCCAGATGGCTCAACAACTGGTGGATGTATCTCCCAATATGTGGTCGTTGCGCCGATGCCACTGCGACAAGCTAGACAAGCCCTGTCATGCCCCGATAGAAACCATCAGCGTCGGGAAAAACATCACGCCGCCAGGACTTGCTCGCCAGTGACTTACTCGCATGGGTTTCGGCCGGTCGATCAATTTTTAGGTGCCGGTATGCCATTCGGGAAATTTTCTCCTATCGCGGCATTGCTGTTTCTGGTGCTCGGCCTCGGGACAGCGCTTGCCGCGCCCCAGCCCTCCATCGCGCTCCACGGCGCGGCGCGATACGCGGACGACTTTTCGGCGTTCTCTTATGTCAATCCGTCGGCGCCGAAGGGTGGCAAGCTCACCCTCGGCGTTCTCGGCTCGTTCGAGAACCTCAATCCGCTGATCGTCCGGGGCGTCCCGGCATCCGGCGTTCGCGAATTCTCCGTCGAGAGCCTCATGGCGCGCAGTCTCGACGAGCCGTTCACTCTGTACGGACTGCTCGCGGAAACGATCGACGTCGCCGACGATCGCAAGTCGGTGACGTTCACGCTCAATCCGGCAGCGAAATTTTCCAATCGCCAGCCGGTGACGCAAGACGACGTCATCGCATCGTTCGAGCTCTTGAAAACGAAGGGCCGGCCCAATCACCGCACCTACTTCGCGAAAGTTCCGAAAGCCGAGAAGGTCGGAGACCGAGGCATCCGTTTCACGTTCGAGGATGCCGACGATCGCGAGCTGCCGCTCATCCTCGGCGTGATGCCGGTTTTCGAAGCGAACGCGATGACGCCGGAGCAATTCGATACGTCCTCGATGACGCCGCTCACCGGCTCCGGCCCCTATACCTTGTCGCGTGTTGACGCCGGCCGTTCGGTGACCTATGCGCGCGACGCCGACTATTGGGGCAAAGATCTCCCCGTCAATCGCGGCCGCTTCAACTTCGATGAAATCCGCTTCGACTATTTTCGCGACGCGTCCGTCATGCTCGAAGCGTTCCGCTCCGGGACGCTTGATCTGCGCCTTGAAGACGACCCCGGGCGCTGGGCCGACGCCTATAACATTCCAGCCGTGCGCGATGGGCGTATCGTCAAGGCGGAATTTCCGATCGGGCTTCCAGCGGGCATGACGGCGCTGGTCTTCAACACGCGCCGTGCGATCTTTGCCGATCCGCGCGTGCGCCGGGCGCTGATGACGCTCTTCGATTTCGAATGGACGAACCGGACGCTTTACAACGGCCTGTTCAAACGCACGACGAGCTACTTCGAACGCTCCTACCTCGCCTCGACCGGCAAACCGGCCGATGCCTTTGAACGGCAGCTGCTAGCGCCCTACTCCGGCGCCGTCCGCCCCGAAATCCTCGACGGAACCTTTAAATTTCCGGAAAGCGACGGCGGCGGCGGCAATCGCGACAATCAGAAAGCTGCGTTCAAACTTCTGACTGAGGCCGGAATGGTCTTGAAGAACGGCAGCCTGGTCGACGGCAAAACCGGGCAGCCGCTCACATTCGAAATTCTCGCCAACAGCAACGCCCAGGAAGCCCTCCTTCTGAGCTATACGCGAAGCTTGGCGCCGCTCGGCATCGCAGCGCGCGTCCGCGTCGTCGATAGCGCACAGTACCAGGAGCGCCTGTCGAGCTTCGACTTCGACATGATCCAGAACACATGGCCGTCGTCGCTCTCGCCCGGCAACGAGCAGCTGTTCCGCTGGTCGGCCAAAACCGCCAACGCGCAAGGCTCCTTCAATTTCGCGGGCGTCAGGAACCCGGCAGCCGACGCGATGATCAACGCCATGCTGGCCGCCGAGACGGAAGAGAATTTCATTTCGTCCGTGCGCGCACTCGACCGCGTGCTGCTGTCAGGCGACTACGTCGTTCCGCTGTTTTACACGCCGCGCCAGTGGGTCGCCTATTGGGCGAAGCTGAAGCATCCGCAAACGACGCCCCTCTTCGGCTATGCTGTCGATACGTGGTGGGTCGAGAGCAAGTGATGTCGACTGACGATCTGTTCAACATGGCCGAGTACGCGATCGGCCGCCACGCGCGCGCGACACCGGAAAAAACGGCGCTGCTCGTGTGCGACGTCGAAAAACCGCGCGATGCGCTGGAAGCCTGGACATTTGGCGAACTCGACCGCGCGGTCCGCAATCTCGCCGCCGGGCTTGCGGCCAAAGGTTTGCGGCGCGGCGATCGTGTCGGCATTCGGCTCGGCAATTCCTCGCAGTCCGCATTGATGTTTTTCGCTGGGATGGCGGGCGGATTCGTTTCGCTGCCGCTATCCGATCAGCTGACCTCGTCCGAGCTTGCAGCTCTTCTCGCCGACAGCGGTGCCGCCGCGCTCGCAACTGCGGAGGTGTTGCCGGAAACGGCATCGCGAGATGACATCATTATCCTTTCACCGGATGACGTCGCGGCGATGATCTCGCGAAACACGGACGGCGGCTACGCGCCAACCACGCGTGACGAACCGGCCTTCCTGATCTACACATCCGGCACGACGGCGCGGCCGAAGGGCGTTGTTCACGCGCATCGCTCGGCGCTGGGCCGCCAGCCAATGTATCAGGGCTGGTACGGCATTCGCTCCGACGACCGCATGCTGCATGCGGGCGCATTCAATTGGACGTTCACGCTCGGCGTTGGGCTGACCGATCCTTGGGCCAATGGCGCGACGGCGATTGTCTGCACTGGGAACAAAGCGCCGGAGCTTTGGCCGAACGTCATCGCGCAAACCGGCGCGACGCTGTTCGCGGCGGTGCCAGGCATCTATCGCCAGATTTTGAAATACGCGGCACCGGCGCGCGGATCGCTCGGCAGATTGCGCCACGGCCTGATGGCGGGCGAAACGCCGCCGCCGGGATTGATCGAGGACTGGACGTCCATTACCGGCCTGCCGCTCTATGAAGCCCTCGGCATGAGCGAAATCTCGACCTACATTTCGACCGGTCCGTCGGTGCCCTACAAACCCGGCACGGTGGGCAAGGCGCAAGCCGGGCGTCGCGTCGCTATTCTTGCCGTTGACGGCGATGACCAACCTCTGCCGCCCAACAGCGAAGGCCTCATCGCCATGCACAGGTCCGATCCTGGCCTGATGCTCGGCTATTGGAAGCGCCCCGACGAGGAAGCAGAAGTCTTGCGCGGCGAATGGTTCACCGGCGGCGATCTTGGTTCGATTGACGCCGATGGCTATATCTCACACCTCGGCCGCGCCAACGAGTTGATGAATGCGGGCGGCTATCGCGTCTCTCCGCTCGAAGTCGAAGCCGCGATCGCGCGCTGCCCTGCCGTTGCGGAAGTCGCTTGCACGGAAATTCGTGTGAGAAGCGATGTCTCGATCATCGCCGCGTTCGTCGTTGCCGCCGACGGCGCGCCGCGCGATGCTTTGGTGATCAAGAATTTCGCGAACGAAAATCTCGCCGCGTATAAAATTCCGCGCGAGATCGTTTTCGTCGACCGCCTGCCGCGCACGCCGAACGGCAAGATCCAGCGTAAGGCCCTTGCGTTGCCGCCGCAGATCGACGGAACGCGTTAAGCGGCCTTTCTTGTCTTGTTCGCGAGATCGGCGAATTGCTGAATAAGTGTCCGCACGCCTTTCAGTCTCGTTTCCGGCAAATCCCAATCGGCGCGATAGACGAGCCGCTGGTCGGGCTGGACCTTCAGCGCGCCGCGCGAATTCTGCACGAACGCGATCAGGCCTTCCGGATTTGCGAAGCGCGCCTTGTGCAGCGTGATGACGCCACCCTTCGGTCCCGCATCGACTTTCGCGATCCCGGCCGCTCGACAGAGCCCTTTGATCTCCATGACGTCGAGCAGATGCGTAACCTCGTCCGGCAACGACCCGAAGCGATCGACAAGCTCGGCCGCGAAGGCGTCGATCTCGGTGCGCGCTTCGAGACTCGACAAACGCCGGTAGAGGCCGAGCCGAAGTTGTAGATCGGTGACGTAGGCCTCCGGAATCATGATCGACGTGCCGAGCTGGATCTCCGGGCTCCACTTGTCGTCGGCCTCGATCTCGCCGCCCTTCATAGCCGCGACGGCTTCTTCCAGCATTGACTGGTAGAGTTCGAAGCCGACCTCTCGGATGTGACCCGACTGCTCTTCGCCCAGCAGGTTGCCCGCGCCGCGAATGTCGAGATCGTGCGAGGCGAGCGAGAAGCCTGCGCCAAGCGTATCGAGCGATTGCAGAACCTTGAGCCGCTTCTCCGCGCCTTCCGTCAGCTTCTTGTCCGGCGGCGTCGTGATGTAGGCGTAGGCGCGCGTCTTCGAACGTCCGACGCGGCCGCGCAACTGATAGAGCTGCGCTAAGCCGAACATGTCGGAGCGGTGCACGATCAGCGTGTTCGCGTTCGGCACGTCGAGACCGGATTCGACGATCGCGGTCGACAGCAGGATGTCATATTTGCCTTCGTAGAACGCGGTCATCACGTCTTCGAGTTCGGTCGGCGACATCTGCCCCGTGGCGCGGGCGAAGACGAGATCGGGGACCGCCTCGCGCAGAAATTCCGCAATGTCGTCGAGGTCGGAAATGCGCGGCGCGACGTAATAGG
>Ga0172380_10001762_pt1 | contig 36666 bp, 37 predicted proteins | sample Leawe162metaG_FD_119747 | JGI IMG/M metagenome (GOLD analysis project Ga0172380, IMG submission 119747) | Leachate microbial communities from a municipal landfill in Southern Ontario, Canada - Leachate well 162 metaG | ecosystem: Engineered > Solid waste > Landfill > Unclassified | place...
GTCCAGGAACATCTCAGTGCTGTCGATGGGGAATTCGGTTGTCCCAGGCGCCGTGACCTTACCCGTTCCGACTTTGATATCGGTCGGTTCAGTCAGTTTCCCGTCCGATCCGTAGACGTAGGTATCGCCGTTGTCCGTGTGAACAATGGTGGTAACCTCGTATCCGTTTCTCAGGATCCACGTCGGGAACCAGAACCCGTTCCCGTTTCCGTATAGGTGGAGATAGTCGACGATGTTTCCGTCGCCATCCTTGACGATTACCTCAACGCTCTCGACATTGTCGAATTCGATGAAGGTATCGTTCAGATTCAATTCCACGTACGTGGCCTCTTTGGGCAGAATCCACTGCCCGTCGATCTTTTCGAGTTTCGAGTACTTCCAACTGGCGGCAATCTCGTTGCCCTCCTTGTTGTAGACTCCGACGTAGATCCAGAACCGAACCTCGGGATCGAGCACCTTCACGCTAAGTCCGAGACTCCGGACTGACTCCTCGAGGTTGCTGACGGTTACCCCCACAGTCTCGCAGGAGGCAGTCGTCGTTTCGACGGCGGGCCCGAAGACTTGTCGTTTGACCGACGTCGCGCTGGCGATGGCGTACGACCGCATCGCGGCGATGTTCATCGCCGGCAACTCGGTCGGGATTCCCTTCGTCTCGATTGCTTCGGTCGCGGTCGCCACCATGATGATGGTGAGGAGAGTCAGGACTGCGGTGTAGAGCTTCACTTGGATTTCTCCGTCGGCTTGTTGTTCTTGTCTGCTGTGGTGTAGGAAATTTCTCCTACGGGAAAATCGACGACTAGCTCACGTCCACTCTTCCGACTCGTAATGACCTGCACTTCTGGCAGAGTCACCTCTGCAATCGATTCCTCCTGCTGTTTGGTGACAATGTCTGTCACAGGTTTGTAGTACGACTTGACCCAGGAAATGACCCCCGAACCAAGCCAGACAATGATCAAGATCGTGATGATCTCGACGACCACCTTCCTTTTGTTGATCCTTCGGCCCACTTGTAGGTTCCTCTGTTAAAGTTCTCTCAAACGAAAAGACGCTTGGTAGCGTCCTCCTTCGTTATATATAATAGCACAAGATATGGTTGTGTGTCAATGTATAAATTAAGACTTTATTTATAAATCTATATTTATAGCCATATATTAGCACCTATATTGCTAATATAACCACTTCTGATATTCTTTTATTGGAACAAGGAGGTTCAACATGCGTTACACACAGTTCATTACCTTGAAGGTAAAGACGGGGGTCTTCTTCTATGCAAACTCTATTCCAAATCACGATTGGGTAGAAAGGGTTGGGGTACTTATTTATGACCCTGATAAGTTTAAACAGGTAGAAACCCTCTTTCCTATTGGAGATAACTATCCCTGCGTTGGAGCCGGAAGTTATTTTATTTACGAGAAGGAAGAACAGTAACGAGCGACCCCTGGAAAGGTCGCTCTCTGCTTTTTAAAAGCAAAACCGCTATTCCTATTGGCAAAAGCGGTTCTGCAAAACTCATATATAAATTAATTTACTTTAGCAACATTTGTCTGCCTTGCAAGTTTTGCAAGGACACCCTACTGCCAAAACTACTCCAGAAATACCGACTATTATATAAACAACATTTTCTAACCAAGCCACTTTTCCTAAAAGTAGATTTACAACATTCCAATCTCCACTAGCAAAATATCCAATACCGACAAGTCCCCAGTTAACTGCTCCAATGACTGTAAGCCACAGAGCTACTTTCCAACATGAACATTTAGATCCCATACTCATAAAAATTATTTTATAATCAACCGATATATTATATCACAAATTAAATAGTCAAAAGTCTAGCCAATTAATTTGAAGCTTCCGTACAGGCCAAAGACTATGACTGCGTATTTTGCGATTTCGTTTACGTGATATCCGTTGTACGAAACAAAGAAATATACAACGATAGAGATTATAATTAAAAATCCAACTGTTTTGTCATTCATAAAAATATTCTATCACAAAAAAGCTTTCCTAAAGCCAAGTTTCTTCATCCCTGTGGATATTGTTTTCCACATTGCATAATTCACTTTTTTTGATACTATATTAAAGTCCCACCAGGGGATAAAAGTATTTCCACGTAGTTGTATTCCGCGATAACTGTTTTGGTAGATATTCGGTCTATTGAAAACATTTGTTTCGGAGAGAAAAGTATTCCCGCATAGCTGTTTTGGTAGCTCAAGGGAAAAAATATATTCCGCGATAGCTCAGCTGGTAGAGCGGTCGCCTGTTAAGCGATTGGTCGTAGGTTCGAGCCCTACTCGCGGAGCCAGATAGGATGAACATCAGCGAAAGCTGGTGTTTTTCCTTTATTGACGGGCTCTTTTGGCGGTTCGAAAGTGTTTTTATCGGTCGATTGCTCGGATATAGCTTCATTTACGGTGTTTAGTATCATTTGAAAGGGTTTCTGGTATGAAATCTCGACATTCTTGCCATTTATCTTTGGGTTCGAAAATAAAAACGAGAATAGCATTCTTTTTTGCTCAACTGTCCGGCGAGGGTTCAAATAAATTTCTCTTGCTCGCTTGGCTACTTCCAAAATCGTTACTCCCATTTCAAAATACTTGAGCCCTACGTTCCGGTGTCGGTTTAAGCTATCAAGCACATTGTCCTGTTCTTGTTTGTACTGCTCGAGCTTCTTGTCATAAAACTCCCGACTGATCCTGTTATCGATCTTATCGTCATACAGCTTGTCTATGCGTTGGGTTGCAATTTGGTATTGTCGCTCGAGTTCAGATGATGATTTCTCTCTGAAGGCTATTTCATCGGCATGGCCGTCTTTTAGGGCTTCCTGAATCCATGAGAGCATGCGTTCTACTCGCTCGTCTTTGTGGGTGACGGCAATTATCGAGTCCGCTATCTGAATATCGATGTTTTCTTGTTTGACCCAATCTCTTTGCGAGCAGTTTTTATAGTGGTTGCAGTGGCCGTACCAGTGGCCTTTCTGTATTTCCCACGTTATCGTTCCGCCACATTCGCTACAACGGAATACACTTTTGAAAAGCGAATTATGCTTGCGTGTTCGTGGTGCCCCATAACTATGCAGTCTGTCCTGGACTCGCTGAAATAACTCTTTGCTTATCAGTGGTTCGTGATTGCCCTTGGTGATCTGATTTTTCCACCGGTTCATGCCATAGTAAAAAGGATCGCCGATGAGTTGGTGGATTCTGGCATGGCTTACCTTGTGTCCGGTCCGGGACCGGAGGCCTTGCTCGTACATAACATCACCGAGCTTCTTGGTGGAGTATTGCCCGGAGGCATACAGATCAAACATCTTTTTTATAAGCGGTGACTTTTCCTCATCCGGTACATGGATTTTGTGTCCTTTCTCTCCGATGGTTTTATATCCGAGTGGCGGTTTGGTTGGAAGCCAGCCTTGCGATAATTTTTCCTTTTGGCCTTTCTTTACGTTTTCAGAAAGAAGCCGGATGTAATACTCGGCTGTCGCTACTTTCACTCGCCACATAAACCATTCATGGGACTTGGAGTCTTTATGAAGAATGCAGTTTTCTTTTACCAGATGGATTTTGTGATTCTCATCTGCCAGTATCCAGTTATCGATCACTGGTACGTCGGCAAAGTTGCGAGTGAGGCGGTCAGTGGTTTCCACAAACACCGTGTCAATCTTGATCTTGGTCACATGCGCCATCATTTCGTGGAAAATCTTGCGCTGGATTTTTCCAGCGGCCGATTCCTGAATAGCAAAAACTTTTACCAGCTCATAGCCGTTTCTTTCGGCGTAGTCATGCAAAAGTTTTTCTTGAGCCGGTAAGGAGTAGCCGGTATCCTCTTGGTCTTTGGAGGACACCCGGGCATATCCTACGGCCTTGGGTAATTCTTGGTTGTTTATCATGGTCATATTTCTTAGTTTTTTAGGTTCGAATTCGACTTTTGGTACCAGTCACACCCTATACTAATTTCTCGGACAAGCTAAGCTCGAGTTGCCCACAATCGCAACATACACCGCTCCAGTCATAAATTTTTCCGCAAATTGCTGTTTTATGGCTATTTTGTTGGGTTTTACAGGGTTTTGTCGGGTTTATCTTTTCCGTTTTTGGTGTCATTTAGTGTCAGTTAGTGTGAGTTGTTTTTTGCTCAAAACCTTGCCGTTTACTGCCGAATCTTTCCAAAAAACGGTCAGTTAAGGTCAGTTGCGGTTAATTGATTATCGATCCTTCATGGTCATCTTGGCTACCAGTCCGGCTTTCATTTCTTGTATTTTCTTTACGTTCTCGGACCGGCCGTTAATTTCTTTATAATTTTCTTTAATTTCTTTTAAACCCTTAGCTTCTATATCTTCGCCGTCGGACGCAGTCTGCTTCGTATGCCGTCCGGTTTTATATGCAGATTGGTTACCGTTCTGCGTGAGATGTAGGACGGAGAGCAGTGTGATGCTTCGGGGTCTGAATTTGGCATCCTCGCCTCGGGTTTTAATGATCGCAACAAAAGCCCATTCCTCGAGCTTATCCAGACATTTCTTAATCGTTCGCCAATCTTTTAGGCCAGAGTAAACCCGAAGCGTTTTGTTGGATGCTTCTATTGTTTGACTGGCTTTATTGGAAGCAATCTCGGTCAAGGCGCAGTATACGTTCCGTAAGTTGCGATAGGCATCATCACCGACACGCTTATCCAGCCACTCTTGGCGCATGTAGCGCAAAGCCGGCTTATCCTGATAAGCGAATGGTGCCTCCCGATAATCTCGGACCTTATGCTTTTTGTCGTTCTGGTTCATTGTCATATTTCGCTGGCTCTTTGGCATTTTCGTCCTCGCAGTAACACTGCATGAGCGTGTCGAAGTAGCCGAGGAGATTAAAAGCCATGTCATGCAATTCTTGATCGCTGACTTCTTGGCCCCAGTCCTCTTTGAGAAGTACACGGAGTTTCTCCAGTGTTTCCGGTTTTAATTTCACAGGTCTTAGTCCTCGGCATAAATCCGCACTTTGACCTGTTTGAGCTCGTTGAAGAACGCCTGAGGCTCGACTTGAAGCTCTCGGCTCCAATATCGCTTCACCAGAGAATCCAAGTCCGGGCTCTTTCCGAAGCAGAAGAGCACCTTGTGCGGATTTCCCCGATCCACGACCTCAAGAGAATCAGGAATAAATAATAAAAGCACCGCGACCAATGCCAGGTCGGCGGTTTTGTAATAATTGTTTTCCATATGTTGGCATTTTCATCGTCATTAATTTCCTCTCACACATATCAATTATTTCAATCAGGGTTGGGGTTCTGGAATATAGCGCTAGTAAAGTTAGCAAACAAAAAAGCGGCCATTTCAGCCACTCATTTCGAGACTTATTAACTACACCAGAACTACACCTGTTTTATTTTGTATTCCGGATTGATTTTGTAACCGCTTAGGGACCGGCCGGTTATTAAATTACTTATGGCAACACGGTACTCGGCTTTGCGATTAATCATAAGCTTAGCATTGTGCAATGCCTTTCTATTTTTGCTTCCGGTAAGCATTACCAATTCATCAGTCGGTACAAATGTTTTTCGCTCGAGTAGAATTCGAACAATCTTTTGCCTTTGTTTTTCCTTACCCATAGCATAACAATGCTTGGCTTTCGGCTCTCGGTACAGGTCGCCGTCGCTTGAGAAATATATGACTTTCTTTTTGTCTACCGGTTTGGCTTTCTTGGCGGCTAACCCATACGCCGCGCCTTCGGCTGTCATGCGAACGATACTCTTTTCTAGATCAACGATCTTGCTTATAGCCGTTTGATACGCTCGAGTCATCGCTTCTACACTCTCGGTGTTGTTATTTATCGCTTGAGCCAGAGCTGTGATTGCCGGATCACCGGCTTTAACAACTTCAGCTGGATTTTTTACATCGGCAAAATCTTTAAGTGCGGACCGTAACTCTCTAACGACAGCAGAAATAGTAAAAGGATAGGTGCTCGTCTTACTGACGGACCGGAGTATTGAAAATTTGAACTTGTTGGCCAATACGGCCTTTTTCATTTTCATAATCATCTTTTTACTATTATGACAAAATACGCCATCTTTGACAACGAGTTTGCAGATGCGGTAAAATACAAGTAAGAAATTTTATAGGCAAGATTTTTATGAATTCAAACATCCAAAAACTTTTCAGCATCGAGGAAGCCGCCAAAATTCTTAGGGTCAGTGGCCGATCAGTTACCCGTTATATTGAATCCGGAAAGCTTAGAGCCTCCAAGATTGGAGTCTGGCGTATCAAAGAATCAGACCTAAATGCTTTTTTGGAAGAAACAAGCAATATTAAGTCGAAGAAAAAGTAAAAATGATTATGACTACAAAACAAGCAATTCAAAACATCCAAAAGACTTTCGATATAAATGCTATTTTTGCTCACAAGGTCTTTTTGCTCGCCGACAAAACAAATCTCATTGAAGACGCCGCGCGTATTATTGCCGAAAAGCCAAAACCATTTGTTAAATGGGTTGGTGGCAAGCGACAATTACTCGCACAATTTCGGAGATTGAACCTCTATCCACCAGAGAAATTTGATATTAGGACCGGAAGATATTTTGAACCTTTTGTTGGTGGTGGAGCTGTATTCTTTGATCTTCTTCCAGAGAAAGGTTTTCTTTCTGATTTAAATAAAGAACTTGTTACTACTTATAATGTAATAAAAAACAATGTTGAGGGGCTGATTGCTTCTTTAAAGAAACACAAAACCGACAAGGAATACTTCTTAAAGATCCGTGCGCAGGATCCTAAAACGCTTAGTGATCTTGCTGTTGCTTCTCGCTTTATTTTCTTGAATCGTACCTGCTTCAATGGTCTGTATAGAGTAAACAGCAAAGGTGGCTTCAATGTGCCATATGGTAAATATGCTAACCCATTGATTTGTGATGAGGATAATTTAATTAAGGTCTCAAAGTCACTTCAGAATATAGAGATTAAACATCAAGACTATAAGGAGGTGCTACGAAATGCAAAAAAGGGAGACTTTGTTTATTTTGATCCTCCTTACTATCCGGTTAGTAAAACTGCTTCATTTACTTCATACACCAAAGAAGCATTTTTAGATAAAGAGCAATTAGAGCTTCGTGATACCTACATTGAGCTACATAAAAGAGGATGCTTTGTTATGCTTTCAAATTCCGATACACCATTCATCAATAAGATTTACTCCGGACTTAAAGGTATCCGTGTGAATAAGGTAGAGGCTGGCCGAGCTATTAATTCAAAAGGATCAGGTAGGGGTAAAATTACAGAGGTCCTTGTAACTAACTATTAAATTATGAATAAAGACTTTAACAATCTCATCACCACTTTTAAAAGCTCAATCAAGACTTGGGACTATTTCGTAAACTGGAAGAAGGTTTTCTCAAATAGCTCGGATTTAGAGATCGCTCTCAATAAACTTAACTATCTCCTTGGGAAGGACAATCTTGAGGATGAATTCAATAAACTCTACAGTGCTAATCCGGATATTGTAAAAGCCCTCCCCGTGCTCTTGGCAGTGAGAGAAAATAAACTTGAAATCTTTGATAAGGCCACAAAGAATTCAGAGTTTTTTGATTTTTCAGGAAAGGAACAGGACCCTGCTAAATACTACGAATTTCTAGAAAAATCTGGACTCGGCCGTCTATTCCAAAAAGATGGGATTAAGAATCTCGTTGATTATGTTATGGGAGTTGAGGTTGGCTTGGATAGTAATGGTCGCAAAAACCGTGGCGGAACTTTAATGGAAGAAATTGTGGGAACATTCCTAAACGATTTTTGCAAGAAAAATGGTTATGAGTGCATGTCGCAAGCACGAGCCACGAGCATAAAAGCAAAATGGGGTATAGATATAAAAGTAGATAAATCAGAGAGAAGTTTTGATTTTGCTATATACAATCTGAAAACGAAGAAAATTAAACTATTCGAAGCGAACTTCTATAACGGAGGTGGCTCAAAACTGAAAGCTGTATGCGGTGAATTTCGAAGTCTTTATGACGAACTTAAAGCACAAGATATTGATTTCATTTGGATAACTGACGGACTTGGTTGGCACACCACAAAACGACCGCTTGAAGAGACCTACAATCATAACGAGTATGTATTTAATCTCAATATGCTTGAGGCCGGCGTTTTAAATGAACTTAAATGGTAAATCGCTATGACACCGAAACAAGATGCCCAATTAAAATTACATCCCGATGAATTCGAACTTGAATGTACAACTGTATGGGCATTTCCTCGTCGTGGTAACTGGGCAACTCATGCATCAGATTGGCGAGGCAACTGGTCTCCCGAAGTAGCTCGCAATCTCATTCTCCGCTACTCAAAGGAGGGCGACGTTTTACTCGATTCAATGATCGGTGGCGGTACCACAGCGATCGAAGCGAAGATTTTGAATAGAAACATTATCTATTCCGATGTAAATAAAGATGCCCTTGAGCGTACAAAAAAGTCACTGGATTTTAAAGTTGAGAATAAATCTTGGCAAAGAGGTTTTAAATGGGACTCTCGCGATCTCTCTAAATTGGAGAACGATAGTATCGATCTTGTACTCACGCATCCTCCTTACGTAGACATAATTAAATATAGCGAGGGCAAACTGGTCGATGACCTTTCTAATATCCACGACATAGAATCTTTTTGTGATGAGATGGAAAAGGTGGCCAAAGAATTTTTTAGAGTACTGAAGCCAGGCAAATTCTGCGCTATTTTAATGGGAGATACTCGGCGAAATAAGATGTACCAGCCACTTGCTTATAAGGTTATGGACCGGTTCCTAAAAGCAGGATTACTGCTGAAAGAAGACATCATAAAAAGACAATTTAACTGCAAAGCTACTGGCTTCTGGGTGACCAAGTCGAAGGAGTCGAATTTTCTTCTGATAATGCACGAGCACCTTTTTGTGTTTCAGAAGATGAAATAATTTTAAACAATGAGTAAGTATAATAAGCAAAATCGATTAGATGAAAAGGCTATCTCAATAGTGAGCGATTATTTCATGAATAAACATGGAGATAAATTTGATTTACAATTTCACGGCATAAAAGACAATACGCCGGACACCGACGGTTTTTTAAGGCTCAGGGAGCCAGAAGACGGGACTCCATTGGCTGGCAAATATTTAAATCATATAGTCTTCTTTCAACTAAAAGGGTTTGAAAACAAGATTGACGACGCTTCTTATATAAGCCCACGAAAGCTTATTGATTTTTGCAAAGATATTAATTTGCCAACCATTCTTTTCGTGGTTTCAAACATCAGTAGTAATTCAGAAAAACAGGGCGATGCTCAGATATATTGGTATCACTTTAGCAATATTAATATTGAAATTTTAAATAAAACCAATAAGAAGGTGGATAGTATCAAAGTAAAAATTCCCAACTTACAACCCCTAAAAGTGGGTAAGAGTGACTTTGCTGACGAGTTCTACATTCACATCAGGAATTTAGCTAAGAAGAATGAATTCCTTGATTTACCGAAAGAAGTTTTGGACATTGCTATCGGTTTGAAAAACAAAATACTTTTGGTGGCCGGTGTTATATACCTAGTTGGAAAGGTAACAAAGGCAGAGCGAAAAGCCTTAGCTGATTTATTGAAAATGAATGAGAGGCAAATGGACGATGTTGTTATGGATTTGCACCAGCAGGATTTAATTTATAAAGATAAAGATCTTTATATCTTTAAATTAACCACGGATGATATGAAGCGAAATGTAGGACTACAGCTCTTGTACGAGTCAATAAGTAAAATTGATCTAGATAAATTGCTTGACCTATTTCCTGATCATAAACAAAGACTTCAGATTTATTCAAATCTTGCCCAGGTGAGGCATCCTATAGTTTTTGAGTTTCTTAACAAACAAGCCGATCGGGCACTTGCATATGTCAAAAAAAAGTAATGATGATATTTTCAATAGTCTGGAAATCCTAGACGAGTATGCCCATATGGCTCCTCGTAAGGCACTTCATATTGTTAAGGCTGTAGTGGATAAAAAACCAATGAAGCCAAGTGCCACGCGAATAAAAGGATTTGGAAAGATATACGGGAAAACCCACGACGATCTTCTTGTTGAGTGTTCAAAAGTCTTAGGTAAGATCCGATATCTCGAAACAAGAGGAGTGACGAGACTACTCGAGAAGCTAGTGGCTCACAAAAACAAACAGGTTAAGGCCGATGCTTTAAAGGGATTTGAGAATTTAGCGCAATATAATTTATTTGTCCTTCAGCAAATTGAGTATAAAACACAAGAACAGATCCTGAATGAAGTTGAAGGTTGGAGCAATAGACGTTTGTTAAAAAATTCAGATATTGTAATCACTATTGCTAAAGAGTTACTGACTCCTACTTTTGAAGGACACTCGATGCCAGACTATAAAACTTTTACCCTTCACTCTGGCCCGTTAGTTGTTACTCCTGCACTCAAAACGATACGCAAACGAACAATATCTTTACTAAAAAGACTTTATGATATTCCTAATGGCTTAGCTTCACGAACTAAGATTTTGCAGGCTTTTCAAGGCGCAACACAAACTCCTCATAGTCATTTGTACGGCGACGACTTGGAACAAATGGTCTGGGAGGATACTAATAGCGTCATAGATATTTATTTGGAAATTTTGCCACAAGCTGAGAACGAGATAATCCAAGACATTGAGGAACAAAAGATTTGGTTTATAAGAAGATTTGAGAAGAAACCCCCAACGAAACTGAGCGAGTTGGATGAAGCCATTAAATCCAATTCTTCTTACGGGATGTTTAGGGTTTTTGTCGGATATGACGGACGTCTCGATCCAGAATTTGATTACAACAGGGACCGTGAGACACGTTCACAAAAAGTGAATGAATTTGTTACCGATCTCACAGACAGTAACTTTGACGACTGGAGAAAAAGAATATTGTCTGTTATGAAAAATCATGCAGTCTCTGAGCAAGGCAGTTATGGGTACTTTGAAATGTTTTTAACTCAGCTCGCCGAAAAAAAGCCAAATCTTGCTATCCGGCTAATTGAAGAAAATGAGAAAGAAATAGCACCATTCCTCATAAGCTTGCTTTCAGGTCTGTGGAAAAGCGATATTAAAAAGGCCAAAGAGATGATTGCATATTGGGTTGATGAGGGAAAATATTTGTATACTTGGGCGTTTATATTTGTTGTGGTAAGTGATTTTGACGAACCGCTTTTTAAGCAAATTATTGGCCGAGCAAAAGATCTAAAAGATGTCCGTGCGCTCAACAATGCACTTCGTTCCTTGCTACACCACTATCCTAATAATAAACATTTAAAATCAATATTTATTGATCTGATCGATGTATTGAACAGCCAAAAGAATACTTGGTGGGTAGATAACCTATGGTTTAAAGGTGATTCCATTTTGAATGACCTAACAGAGGATGATTGGGAGACTATTTTTGATGGACTGTTATTACTCCCGAATATCGATTATCAGGCAGAAGAGATTCTAAAATTTGTTGCCGTTAAACATCCAGAAAAAGTAATTGCCTTTTTTCATAAAAGGGTTGATATTAAATCAAAAAAAAGAAGAGGCATCGATGACCGGTATGACGGAGTACCATTCAATTTCCATAAACTGGGTGAGGCCTTGAGACCTCATGCAGTAGTGATTGTTCCTATTTTGCTTAGCTGGTATGGCGATGGTGGCAATAAGCATAATTGGTTATTTAGATGGGAAGCCAGTCACCTTTTTGAGGAGATATTTCCGGGCTTAAATCCTGTAGTTGAGCAGGCATTAATAGCTCAAGTTAAAACGGAAACAAAAAATAGCAGGGATATTGTTTTTTCTGTACTCAGTAAATATAAAGGTGGCTCTCACTTATGGGGCGTTGTAAAAGCTCTAATTAAACAATATTCGAAGTCAAAAGAATATAAAGAAGTTCGAGATCATCTTTTTGGTTACTTAACGCAAACTGGTGTTGTAACGGGCGAGGACGGCTTTGTTAGGGCTTACGAGGCAAAAAAGACTGAAATTCAGGATTTAAAAAACGACTCTGATAAGAGCATACGGAAATTCGCAACAGAGTACGAAGCATATCTAAATGATCGGATCACATTTGAGCAAAAAAGAACAAACGAGCAAATTGAGCTTATGAAACGAGGTATAAATTAAAAAATATGGAAATCAACAACACATTCAAACTCATCATTTCGCTTATTATCCCGCAGTTGGCAGGAGGACTCGGGAGCTACTTTACGATCGGTTCGGTAAAAGATTGGTATCCGGTGCTGGTAAAGCCGGCGCTCAATCCGCCGGCATGGATATTCGGACCGGTCTGGACGACGCTGTTTCTTTTGATGGGCTACGCGCTGTATCTTGTCTGGAAAGACGAGAGCGAAAAAAGCAAACGCCTTGCCTATTGGGCTTTTGGCATTCAAATGGTTTTAAACGCACTTTGGTCAATTATCTTTTTCGGCCTTCACAGCCCGGGCGGAGCACTCTTTGAGATGATTTTTCTTTGGCTCGCCATTTTGGCCACCATTATTACTTTTGCAAAAATCTCCAAACCGGCCGCATGGCTTCTTGTACCCTATATCCTTTGGGTAAGCTTTGCCGGATATCTTAATTTCTCAATCTGGCAATTGAATTCAGCAGGCCCCGGACAGATTGCCTGCACACAGGAAGCCAAGCTCTGTCCGGATGGTTCGTATGTCGGCCGTACCGGACCCAAGTGCGAGTTTGCCGCGTGTCCGAGTAACGATCTCTGGAAGACCACAACCGAGAACGGCATAACATTTCGGTATCCGGAAACATTGCTCACTACATACATCAACACGCAGGATTGGCCTCCGCAGGTTCAGGTTTTGAATGAACCATATACTTGCACCGAAGCCGGATCAGAAACAGCCCGAGCCGGAAAGACCGAGAAGCGATTGGTTGATAACCGCGAATATTGTCGCACGAGTATTGTGGAGGGTGCGGCCGGCAGTATCTATACGCAATATGCCTATGCCTTTCCGCTCCACTCGACAGGTTCAACGCAGGCGGACAGAAAGACAGGTATTTTCACGTTTACTACTCGCGCCACGCAGTGCGGTAATTATGACGAAGCCGAGCGCAAAGCGTGCGAAGACGAACGCGAGACATTTGATCTCGACAGTGTCGTTGACCGCATGGCGAGAAGTATAAAATTTCGATAGAATAAAATCATATGAAGGAATTTCTTAAAACTTGGAAAGGTAAACTCGCACTACTGCTTGTTTTCTATATCCCGTTCCTTAGCGCAGTATTTTTTAATTTCTTTGATGGCAAGTCGTACGAATCTCCGATCGGCGGTGGCTTTATACCCATGGAAGGCGTGGTTATTGCCGGGTACGGTTTATTCACGATTTGGATACTGGCACCAATTTTGCTGATTTATCTTGCCTATAAACTCTGCAAGAGATTCAGAATATGGAGAGTAATATTCCCTGTTCTCGCTATAGCATTGGGAGTTTTCATGGTTGTCTATGGCGGATATGACGACAGTCCCGGAGCACAACTCCTTGGACTATTAGTAGTCATTGGTGGCATTGTAGGCGTGATAAAAAGCAGGAAGAAAAATTATTAAAATATAAATATGGGAAAATATAAATTTGTTAATCTAACGGTATTCATAATCTTTTTTGGAACAGCCCTTTTTGAGGCATTCCAAAAACAAAATTGGATAGAGGCGATTATATTTTTAGCATTGGGCGTATTATCACTTTGGGCTGATTCTAAAAGAAAAACTTGAAATCAAAAATTATGACCACATACAAACACACTCAAATTGGTTACCTAATGCTGGCTGTTTTATTGATCGTGCTTGTATTTTTTGCATGGCTTCAGATTACAGCGAGGGCTGAACCTCCCTCGATCGACTCCGGCGCAAATTTTGCTATGACAGCTGTCATGGTTCTGGTAGTGCTTATTCTTGCATCTTTTGGAACACTCTCCGTCTCCATTGATGAAAACTATCTCCGGCTCAAGTTTGGCTATGGCATTTTTCGCAAGAAATTCTCGGCAAGCGAGATTGCTTCGGTATCACAGATAAAAAATCATTGGTATTACGGCTGGGGTATCCGATTGTGGTTTTGGCCGAAAATGTGGATTTATAATGTTTCCGGTTTTGATGCGGTTGAAATCCGAATGAAGAACGGAAAAATCTATCGGATCGGAACAGATGAGCCGGAAAAACTTGAGGCCGCGATTAAGCGAGTCACATTTGCTTAATTTTCAAAAAGTTAAGCAAATCGTTTTAGAGGCAAAATTTCGGTCAAACCGGTGGGTACTGGTGGCAATTGGTGACAAGCGTGGGTTCGTGGGACAAAGCTCGCCACAAGGGCAAACAGCTGGCAAATCGGGGTTACCCTTCCTGATGTTCGGCCAGCAACTGCTTCATTTGGGACGGAATCCACAGATGACTATTTGACTATACCCCCTAGGGGGTATATATTGTTTATATATGAAATACATGGATGAAAACAACAAGGCGAAAGTTGTACGCCGACTTAAGCTTTTGGAGGGTCAGGTTCGCGGGCTTCAAAAGATGGTCGAGAATGATACCTACTGCATTGATATTATTACCCAGACATCAGCGGTAAAACAGGGCTTGTCTAACGTCGAGGACATGCTTCTTGAAAGCCATCTTGGGCATTGCGTCATTCACCAGATACAGTCTGGTCAGACAAAAAAAGCCAAAGAAGAAATTATCAAGGTGTATAAGCTTAAAAGAAAATAATATGCACACACAAACCTATAAAGTAAAAGGAATGCATTGCGCTTCTTGCTCCTCGGTCATCGAGAAAGCTTTTAAGAAAGTTGATGGGGTGCAATCAGCGGAGGTTAATTACGGCACAGAGAAAGCCAAGGTTTCTTTTGACCCGTCAAAGACGAGCCCTCACGATCTTTCAAAGCACATTGAGCCACTCGGATATTCTTTAGAAGTCCCCTCTACTGCCGAGGAGATGGGCATGTCGGCTGACGAGCATGCGGCTCATCTGGGACTCAATCAATCAAAAAAAGAAAAGTTGGCTGAAGTTGCTGATATGAGGATCAAGGTGATTTCGGCCATCCCTATCGCTATTTTTGCGGCTCTTGTTATGGTCTGGGAGATTCTTGCTAAATACAACATTGTCTCCGAAATGAGTTATACACTGGAAGAATTTTTCCATCATCTCCTTCCTATATTGGCGACATATATCCTTTTTGTGGTTGGCAAGCCATACCTGCTTGGTTTTTATAGATTTCTGCGGTATGGCAAAGCGAACATGGATACACTGATCGGTATTGGAACTGTCGCCGCCTTTTTATACAGTTTTACCGTTAGTGCTTTTGAAGATGTGCTACGGCCTTTCATAAACGTTGAGTACCAATATTACGACGTGACGATCGTGGTCATTACGTTCATTGCACTTGGCAAATACCTGGAAGCTCGGTCAAAAATAAAGACGGGCGACGCCATAGAGAAACTTCTCAATCTGCAAGCCAAGACAGCACTGGTTATCCGTGATGGCAAAGAAATTGAAATATCGGTGAATGATGTAAAGCACGGCGATCTGATCATAGTAAAGCCGGGAGCAAAGATCCCCGTGGACGGCATGATAACTGACGGCAGTTCTTTTATTGATGAGTCTATGGTTACAGGAGAGCCGATGCCAGTACAGAAAAAAATCGGAGACAGTGTGGTATCCGGAACGATCAATACCAGCGGCTCATTTACATTCAAAGCAACAAAGGTTGGGTCGGAAACACTGCTTGCCCAAATTATTAAAATGGTCGAGGATGCTCAAGGAAGCAAGGCTCCTATACAAGCACTCGCAGATAAAATTTCATCAGTCTTTGTGCCGATTGTTCTGGTGATAGCATTCTTAACCCTCGGCACATGGCTCATTGTTGGCTCACAGTATCTAGGATTTTCCCAAGCCCTATCATTTGGCCTCGTGTCGTTTGTCGGTATCCTAGTGATTGCGTGTCCATGTGCTCTCGGTCTTGCCACACCGACAGCGATTATTGTTGGAGTCGGCAAAGGTGCTAAGGAAGGAATTCTTATCAAAGACGCCGCTACTCTTGAAAAGCTTCACAAGGTGGACACGGTTATCGTGGACAAAACCGGTACTATTACCATTGGCAAACCGACTCTTGTTGATATTCAAAATCTCTCTAATTTAAAAGATGATGAGCTCGTGTCCATACTTGCATCACTTGAGAAAAAATCAGAGCATCCGATTGCTCATGCAATCGTGAACTATGCACAGGAGAAAAATCTAAATGTAGAAGATATTTCAAATTTTGAAGGAATTCAGGGAAAGGGATTAAAAGGGACGATCAAAGGATCAGAATATTTTGTGGGCAACGCAAAGCTCATGAAAGAGCTTGGTGTCGCATTCGATGTTTCAAAGATCGAGCAATTCACTACTCAAGGAAAAACTCCTGTCATCCTTGCGACAAAAGAAAAAGTGCTCGGTTTTGTAATGGTAGCGGATGAAATAAAAACTGAATCAAAACAAGCTGTTGCCAATCTTCACAAACTGGGGATCAAAGTGGTCATGCTTACCGGCGATGACGAAAAAGCCGCAAAGTATATGGCATCGCTGGTCGGCATCGATGATGTTGTCGCACACGTCTTGCCACAGGATAAATTGGCAAAGATAAAGGAATTGCAGTCGCAAGGTCGAGTGGTTGCTATGGCCGGTGATGGCGTAAACGACGCTCCTGCGCTCGCTCAGGCGGATGTGGGTATTGCTATGGGGACCGGAACAGATGTTGCTATTGAGTCAGCCGGCATCACACTTCTTGGCGGAGATATCTCAAAGCTCGTGAAAGCAATCAAGCTCTCAAAAATGACTATGAGAGGAATCAAGCAGAATTTGTTCTGGGCATTTATCTACAATATTGTTGGTATCCCTCTGGCGGCCGGAGCTTTGTATCCCGTTTTCGGATGGCTTCTGAATCCTGTATTTGCCGGTTTCGCCATGGCAATGTCGAGCGTGTCGGTGGTATCAAATTCATTACGAATCAAAGGTAAGAGATTATAAATTAATAAAAAATATATGAACAACAATCAAAACAACAGCATCTTGTATGGAATAGGCGGTATCGTTATTGGACTCATTCTCGCCGCGTTGTTATTTCCCATGATGAGGTATGGCGGAATGATGTCTTGGGGTAATTATCAAAATCAAAGTATACGCACTGGGATAACAAGTTCGATCGATCAGCACTTTATCGAACAAATGATCCCTCATCATGAAGGTGCGATTGCAATGGCGAATCTTGCACTCACAAAAGCAACTCATCCGGAAATCAAAACGCTCGCAGAGGCAATCCTAAAAGCCCAGACCGATGAAAATCAGCAGATGCAAAGCTGGTATCAGGATTGGTTCGGCCGAGCTGTGCCTAAAGGAAGTACAGTGATGGGCGGAATGATGTCCCAAGGTGGTATGCACATGGGAAGCAGTCAGGATATCGATACTCTTAAAAACGCTACGGACTTTGATAAAGAATTTATAGAACAGATGATCCCTCATCATCAGATGGCAATCATGATGGCACGCATGCTTGAAGCTGGAACGAACAGACCTGAAATGCAACAGCTCGCCAAGAACATTATCAAATCACAATCAGAGGAAATACAGCAGATGCAAGACTGGTATACGAATTGGTACAAATAAAATTATATGAGGACATATACATTTCACGTTTCCGGTACCCACTGTGCATCATGTAAAATCTTCATTGAGGACGCTTTGAAAGAACAGGATTTCATTCAAGATGCGCGTGTTGATCTAAAAAAAGAAACCCTAGAGATCAAAACAAACGGCGACCAAACTCCGGATGAGTTGGCAAATATTCTGACAAGCAAAATTCAATCGAATGGGTACGTCGTATCGGTTGAAAAAACTAATAGGAAAAAACAAAATGGCGATGTCATTTGGAGAGCTTTGCCTATAGGGCTCGGGCTCTTAGCTCTGTTTTTATTACTGCAAAAATCGGGCATTCTCAACATTGGAATCGGCGGACAAATAACCCCTGTCACCAGTTTTATAATCGGTCTTATCGCTTCGGTTTCGAGCTGTCTCGCCATTGTTGGGGGCTTGGTTTTGTCGCTCTCGGCAAAAATATCGCAAGACAATGTAAGCGATACAAAAACTTTCGTATTATTCCATTCAGGAAGACTTGTTAGTTTCGCAGTGTTGGGAGGTGTGTTGGGGGCAATTGGCAGTGCGATCGGAATTAATTTCACACTTACGGCAATATTGGGGCTCTTGGCATCGCTCGTGATGTTGCTTCTCGGCTTAAACTTAGTTGGTGTCTTTGAAAAAAATAAAGTCGCATTGCCGGGAGGTTTCTTTAATTTCTTTAGAAGAATTGAGCACAAAACTCTGACGCCGCTCATCTTGGGTTTTGCCACGTTTTTTCTGCCCTGTGGCTTTACGCAATCAATGCAAGTTTCGGCATTAAGTAGCGGTTCTTTTATGTCCGGGCTCATTATTATGTTTGCGTTCGCTTTAGGAACGTTGCCGATGCTCGCCTTTCTTTCATTCGGATCGGCTTCATTTGCTCACGGAAAACACGCTCCTTTGTTTTTCAAATCTGCAGGAATAGTCGTAATAGGTCTTGGGCTATTTGCGCTTCTATCCGGACTTGCCGGTCTTGGAATCATTAATCCGATATTTAACATATAATTAACTTATGAATAAAACTGCTTTAATCATAATCACAATCGCACTTGCCATAGGTATTGGCATCGTGCTTCTTGGGCAGTCAAAAAATGTGACCAATTCGACCAGTGATCAGTCCGCACAAAATGTTGAAATACGAGATGGTGTTCAGTATGTCACCATAAACGCTCGAGGCGGATACTCTCCTAAGGTATCTATTGCGCAAGCTGACATCCCGACAAAGTTGATTGTAAAAACAAACGGCACATACGACTGCTCTGCGGCACTGATTATCAGGTCAATTGGTTATCAGAAAATCTTGCCTCAAACTGGAGAAGAAATCATTGATCTTGGCACTCCGCAATCAGGGACACTTCAGGGGCTCTGTAGCATGGGAATGTATAACTTTTCGGTTAACTTTAATTAAACTATACGGTCATATTTGCTTAACTTTTCGGAAATTAAGCAAATCGTTTTAGAGGCGAAATTTTGGTCAAACCGGTGTGTAGTGGTGGTAATTGGTGACAAGCGTGGGTTCATGGGACAAAGCTCGCCACAAGGGCAAACAGCTGGCGAATACGCCGTCGCCAAGGCTATGGCGGACACGGTCGGGGTTACCCCTCCTGATGCTCGGCCAGCAACTGCTTCATTTGGGAGAGAATCACGGTCGGATATTTATACTCCTCCGCCCAGTCTAAAGTTCGAAAGTCCCTGAGCAGGGCGAGCATAGTAGAAAAAACAGGGTCTTTTGGCTCTGTTTTTTCATTTGAGCCTTGCGTCATAACATATTTTTTAGGTTCGAACTTTGGATATTCCGTACGTAGACAATTTATTCCTTTTATCAAAGTCATTATTGATTTTTTGTTGTAAATAAATAACTTTTCGTCATTCCACACTAGGTTCGAACCAAGCTGAGAAAGTAGTAGTCTCCTTGCCTCCGTAGTACCTGATTCCATGATTTTTTCTATTTCTCCCATGATATTTGTGATCTCCAGCATCTCTTTTTGCCAGTCTCTCGCGGTAGTCTTTTCTAATAAGTCCGAATAATCTCGTTTTAGTTTTTCAAGATCCATTTTATATTCAGCTTCGGTGATTTTTTCATCACGAAGCATTTCTCTTGTTTTTCTCTTTTTTTCTTCAAAATCTAGAGTCCGTCTTTCTTTATCTTTACTAACCTGGATCTCTTCATCGATTTCCTTATCCTTAAGCTCGCCGATGTATTTTTTGGACCATTCGAGTAGATCATTAGAAAAAGATAGGTTGTCAACTACCTGATTCTTGAATTCCTTAACGACCATGTTTTCGTTTAATGATTTGTATTCTAATCTTTTTTTCTTTTTTCTTACATTGTAATAGTAGGTAGTAATGAGATATTTTGGTTTTATGAGGTTATCGATCATCCTTCCGCATTTAGGACAGGATTCACAGCTTCGATATGCGAATTTATGTTTGCAATCGCATATGAGCTGAAATTTGATATCCTGACCCATAGAGTCACCTTCGTTAGAAGTTATGAAGCCTGAATATGTAGCTTGGTGCTTTTGGACTTTCGGTATGTTTTTTCCTGACAGTAATTGCAATACTCTTTCTCTCTCGTTTTCGGTTATGATACGAGGCAAATTCTTATCCAATTCGTATCTGATTTTATTGTAGTGAAAATACCCAGCATAAGTAGAGTCCTTTAGTATTTCGTATACTCTTGATTTTGTGATTGGTTCACCGCCGGACCTCTTTCTTTTTACCGTAGTCAGCTTTAGCGTGTCTATAGCATAATCATGCAATCTACCAGCAGAGATGGTCCCTGTAAGAAACATCTCAAACAGTTTCTTAACCTTCCAAAATCGTTCATTGTCCACATACCATTTTCTGTTTCCTTTTTCGTGTGACCTGTCATTTAGAAATCCAAGGGTAGCCATTCCATGAGGAGTTCCATTCGAAGCTTTTTTTGTTTGTCCACGTTTAACATTTGAGGAAAGATCCTTTAAAAATTGCTTACCCTGCATTAACTCGATCGATATTGATGAAATATTATCCCATGGATAAAATACCTTATCGTGAGTGATAATAGCCTTAATGGTACCTTCACTAAGTAAGTCTATTATTACACCACCGTCGGTCATATTTCGCGCTAGACGATCTAGTTTCCAACAGACAATGCAATCAGCTTTGCCTTTTGTAATTAGTTCCATCATTCGTTGGAAACCGGGTCTCTTTTCAGTTTTCTTAGCCGATTTAGATTCATTAATGACTTCCACAAATGTACTAAGTTTGTAGTATTCAGCCACACGTCCGGCCTCGTCTATCTGGGAGTCCACTGAAAGCATCTGACGATCTTCCCCCTCAGATGATTTACGGTTGTAGTTAACCACCTTTAGTTTAGTAAAATCAATTTGTTGTCCGTAATGCATATTAGTATTATACAGCCATTTTTAATTTTACCGTCTCTGCAAGGGAAGTGAGTAGAAATATGCCAATTTCATTAAGTTCTGTGTCATTCAATGAAAAATCCGTCCCGTAAAGCTTCACGAGTTCCTGTCGTAGATCACTAATTGCTTTACTGGACAGATTCATGATAAAAGATTAATAACCACTTTCAATCATTCCTTTGAATCGAATTTTTTTATACTTGAGATTAAGACATGTTCTACAACCAAAGATGTTTGTTATAGGATGTGTAAAGATTACTCCTGCTCGTCTTTTACAAAGAGGACATAGAAACCAATATCTTATTCCGCCTCCGTAAGTGTTGGATGTGGAGATCTGTATATCGATATCCTTATACTGTAGTTCACTCTTGATTAACGCATCCATAATTTTTCTCTTCGCGTTATCAATATAAAATTTAATTGAGATTTTTTGGCATTCTTCGACAATGAATTTTTTTCCTAAATCATTGAGCTTTAATGATTTCATCTTTTTGTACATTAACTTGTTGGCTGTTGGCTACAAATGCAGTTGTTGCCTTGATATTCAGCTCAATTTGAGGGGATTTCAATTGTTTAAGTGTGAGTATTGAGGAATTAAATTGCCTATATGCTCTTTCAATTTGTTTACTTAACGAAGAAATGTAATTAATGTGAAGTTGAGTGATACCACTTGCTTCATATGCTGAGTTTAATCTCCTTGAATTATCAAGAATTCTTATGTATGAATTTGTAATAGTCTCGGCTAATGCTTTTTCTATTTCATTTGAACATTTAAATTCTTCTATATTTTTTTCTGTCATTTCATAGGAAAGCATTTTGTATCTCTCAGTGAAGGTTTCTCTAAGTCCTACATGGCTCTTGGACTCAAATATTCGTGCTAATTTTTCCATAGAGTTACGAAAATCATTATTGGCAATCTTTAATAGTCTTTTATTCTTACTTTCGCAGGTTGGCAATATTTCTTCTTTTATTTTTTTGAATACACTTTCCTTTCCTTCAAGCATGTTTATTGAGTTTGCAACTAGTTTTTCATTGTCTATGTTGTCATATTTCTTTATTTCTTTATTTTTCATGAGATTATTGTGATTTTTCTAATAATGAACATGCTATATTCTCAGCAATGTTCACTTGTTCATTATCTACACCTTTGCATCTGCTATATCTTCATCTTTTATTCCGTAACGTTTTTTTCGCATCTCTAATTTCTCTCTGTTCTCGTTGAAAGAGAGAGTGAAGCCCGTGTTTTTTCTTTTTAATTTTAGTTGCATTTTTCTAATTAAATGACCGACCTTTCGTTCTTTTAAAATTTCCTCATCGTCATTCGCTATTTCATTAACGACAGAAGTAATTTGCTTTACAGCAATTTCATGGCTTTTTGTAGATAGTTTAAGTCTATAGATTGCGAAAATTATGTCTCTTTCCTTGCTGAAGCCACGTTCCTCCGTGACGCCCTCATTGTATTTAATGATGAATGATTTGAGTCTTTTCTTTATTTCTTCATCCTTAATAATTGAAAGCATTGGTATTACGATCTGATTTAATCTAGGTTGTACACCCTCAATAATGTCCGGTGATGTATCAATTGGTTTAAAATAGTTATTAAATCTCCACATCAATAATTTATTTCTTATTCTTGTTGACTCAAAATAAAAATCTTTTCCTAATGTTCTCGGTATGTCTGATCGAAGATTTCCGGATCCCATTTCTTCAGTCAGCATACGGCTTTCAAGGGCTTTGTCAGAGAACGTCTCCCTTGTGGCGATTATCTTTGGACAAAAGGTATTATATGTTTTTACTTCAAACACGCCTTTCCCTTCAGAACGAAGGATGGGGCATCCAAATTGATATCCTGTATTTAAGATTTTAATCATATTTGATGTTGCATCAGAGAATCGAAGATCCGCTTCATCAAATACTAGCGTCCCTCCAATTTCGTCTATTATTCTGAAGATTGGACTTACTGTGGTTGCTCCACTTGTAAAGATTGGTTTATAGCACAAATTTCCTATTGTATGTAAAAATCTTGATTTACCTGTTCCGTAATCACCTAAGGCACGAAGATATGGTAGTTCGTTGAAATTGTCGTATATCCAAGTAAATAATACGTAATATGTTGCTATTTGTTCGTAAACCTCGGATACATCTACATATTTGTGTATAAATGAACGTATTTCATCTAGCAATTCAGCCTCGCTGTTGTATTCCAAAGGCAAAATAGGGAAGAGGATTACTTTCTTTTCCACCAGTGGATTATTTGGTGGTAATGGTTTGTATTTTTTATCGCCAATTTCGACAATTGGTATTAAAAATTCAATTCTTTTTAACTCATTATCAAACTTAAAAAATGATGTCTCAGGAGTTGTCGGATCGTATACCATTTCATATAATGCGTTATGTGTTTTGATTGTTGATCTATAAACGTACTCTTCATTTTTTTCTGTGTTTTTCATATATCTCAATTTTAGTTTTAACTATTTAATCTATCCAAAAGCTCTCTCCTTGATTGTTCGTATTTATGAACTGGTACTAATAACTCGGGGCTATCGCGTTCTCCAAACTTGAATAGATTTACAAGTTTTTCTAATTTAATAGTGGATATAAAAACAAACTCCTTTTTCGAATAGTCGCCGGTGGGAGATAAATTGATAACATTTTCACCTTTTGCAGTAAGAAAGTTTGCTAGTGGAAACGATGCGGACCTATAATATCTATCTTTTTTCATTATTTTTGTTTTTTTGTTACTAATTACTAGTGTTTATCTTTACATATTAGAAAAACTCTCCTAAACTCTCTTAAAAAAATATGATTCTAAGACACCCTTTATTTACAAAGAAAAAAACAGGTTTATACCTGTCTCTTTATTGCTATCCACAGAAGATAGATGTCTTTTAATTAACTTTGTTGTCGAAATACAAACACTCTCTCCCTTTTATGGGTTTGATAAGCCTACCTCCTTTTTTTGTTTTGTATTCTAATCTTTCTCCTTTGTATAATGAAGAACCTTTTGTCATTAATGACCTCAAGATCTGTTTCTTGTTTATTGCCTTTCCATGCACTTCTTTATATCTATTAATTATTTCAGAATATTTAATCTCGCCATCTTGTCTAACTTTGTACATAGAGTCAAAAAGTTTGTAAAAAAGACAAGTTTTGTTATTAAATTCTACTTTCTTTTTATTGTAATGGTATTCATTTGTCTCCCGATCTAATTCAATGGTTAATTTTGGAGCTATTGAAACCTCGTAGTATTCTTTTAGTATGTTTATTTGTTTTTTTAGATCATCTCTACATTTACTTTTTAAAGTGGGTATTTTAGAATCTGTAATGGGATTTGATCTAAACCTTATACCGTATACATTTGATTTCTTTCTGATCTCATCCAAAGTGTCTTTAAGACAATAATCAGAAAAATCAAGAGCTGTGATTTTATCTTTTTCATTGAGGTATCTCATAACAGAGTCGTACCAAAAAATGTATTTACAATCGATATTATAATCAAATGATGTCTGATTTGAAGTACTAGATATCGTCATACTATTTCTAATTAGAAATAGTATTTCTTCTCCCTCTTTGACTAATTCCTGAATATTTTCCATATATCTATATCAATTCTTCACACCCATACTAGACAAAGCCGTGTACATGTGCACATTGTGAACATTATCATATGTAGCTAGAAAAGTAACCGTGTTCATGGTATTGTTTCAATACAACTGAATATCAGTAGCCTAACCCAATAAGTAATTATTGATATGGTGAAAAGCCCCGTCAGAGCCAAAGAACCCATCATATGGGACTTGCTCTGACGGGCCTCTCCGGGAAACCGGTCTGGAAGGTTTCGACCTTCACCCATGTGGTGGGCTTTTTGCATCTAAAATATGAAAAAAATAATTATTATCTCGATAGTCTCAGTACTTGTTGTGGCTGGTCTAGTTTATTCTGTTTTCGAATACAATGACTATAGACAGCAGACACAGCAGTTGATAGATGCTCAGAGAAGTGAATTGGAAAATACTAAAATTCAAATAGAATCGCTTGCAAAGGAAGCAGAGAATTCAAAAAAACAACAGGATAAATTAGAAAAAAAGATTACTACACAGACACCTGTTGTCCCTGACAGTACTGACATTACATCATCTGAAATAAGTTCGTATTTAACAGGCGTTGTAAGACTTAAGTGTTGGACAACAGATGCTAATGGAAATACAAAAGATAGAGTACAAGGTAGTGGTACTCTGATGAAGTTTGAGGATGGACCACATGTATTAACCAATAAGCATGTTGCGATAGGTGAGCAATGCCTCGTGGATGTTTATGGTAATACGGGTGAGTTGTTAGGAATATATTCCGCGAATCTCGTCTATGGTTATCTAAAAAATAATAAAGACTATGCGTTGCTAAAGATCGACGAATTGTTATATCCAACCGATGGAATTATTAGTCTCAATACTAAAATATTGAGCTTGCCTTTTTGTCAGTCTGACATCGCAATTGGTTCGTCTGTTGTGACAATTGGATATCCTGCCTCAACTCAGACAGAAAGTTCGGTTTTTGTGCCCGGGAAGGGTACAGTGACAGTGGCTAACACACCGCGAACTGTTTCTAATGGAATAGTTAGTGCTTATGATACTACTTCAAAAGATCCTTACACTGGGGGATTGTCAGAATACTCAAATTATTATGTATCAGCAAAAATTGATAGTGGAAATTCAGGAGGAATTGCTTTTTCAAAAGAAATGAGCGGGGGATTATTATCAAGATCAAATAGATTATGTGTATTGGGTATTCCTACGTGGCTAAATGTAGGAAATTACGATACGCAAGGTCTTGTACAGAACATTAATAATATAATGAGTAAATAATATGATCGGTCTAAGTATTTTTAAATCAACAAAACTAAAACCGATAATGATAATTGGAGTGACTGTTTTGGCGATTGCTCTTTGGATTTATGGTTTCTTTGGCTTTATATTTTACTTACTCGGTCTTTATGCCGTCATCTATCTAATATCTAGATTATTTAAAACTTCGAGTATTCCCGCAATCTTCCTTCTAATTGGGGGTGTTTCTGCGAACTTGCTTCTATTGGCTATAAGTCTATATTGGGGATTTTTAGCTATCTACGATATATTTCATGGTCATGTTTGGGGAGGGTTGTTAGACCTATTTATTTTGATGCCGATAATAAAACTTCCTTTGCTGTATTTCGTCTTCTATTTAATAAGTATTATAATTGGAGGACCGCTATTTTTAATGCTGATGGATCTTGAAGAAAGGTTTGGAAAAAAGGAATCAAATGGACAAAGCAATTTAGGTGATTAGAGATATTATTTGAATTATTTATCAGAAATTAATTATATTTATATGGACTTTATTAAAAAAACAAAAGATCTATTGAAAGGAAATAATTTAGTAATCATAATATTAGTAGTACTAGTCTTTTGTTTTTTTTGGTATGAAATCCGACCGACAATTGTATATAGAAGTTGTAGTGAAAAGAGCAATAAAGAGATTGCTGAAATGTCATCGAAGATAAAAAATGCGAGTATGAGTGAAGTCAACACCGTACTTAATATATCATATCTCAGATGTATCAGGAGTTGGGGAATTAACAAATAGTGCTTCTTAAAATATGAATAAAAACAAAAATATGGTAAGGGTTTTGTTTATTCATAATAGATTTGTTCATTAAAAATGCCGATTAAGGTAAACTTTCGCAAGCCACACCATCGCCATCACTGTCTAATCTGTGAATGTCAGTCTTTGGTCCACCGCAAGATAGGTAAACATTCTGTGCCTCATTATGAGTCTTGAAGCTTGTACAATTGTACTTATTAGAATTGCATACATACGGACCGCCTGTTGTTGGAGCAGGTGTCGGACTTGTTGCTGGTGTGCTGGTTGTCGTATTTTCGCATACACCATCAGCCCATAACCCTTTTTTGTTTATTCTCGCTTGATCTTCTGCTTTGTTGAAATCGTCCTGATATTTGTAAGGTGTGCCATATGTGTATTCATGGCCATAACCCTCCGCAATCATTAATTTATTAAACAAGGTTCCGTCCTGTAGATATACATAAGCCAGAAGTCGTCCATATTTATCTAACTCACCCTGAGTCGGATCTAATTCAATAGTAACTTTTTTACCGGAAAGATATTGTTTTGCTTTATTAGAAGCTTCAATACCAAAGCATTCAACTGGCTTTGAAGGATGGACCGTCTCCGGAGTGTCTAGCCCAATTAAACGAATAGTTACTTCTTTCCCGTCCTTGTTTATAGATAAAGTGTCGCCGTCAACGACTTTCGTTACTAGATAGGTCTTAGGTGTATTTGTAGGCGCTGGGACCACTGTCGGGTTAGGTTTTGTGGAACTAACTTTCGGGCTTTCTTTTTTGGTTATTTCGAACTCTTTATCGTCAATTACACCCCCTACATTTGCCTCAAAATTGGGCTTGGTAGGGGATTGAGAAGTCTTTGTTGAATCAGTTGTGTTAGCAAGTCCGAATGAGATCAGAATAATCACAAGTATTCCCAAAAGCACGAGAGTCAACAGCTTATATTTTAGTATTTTCATACATACTACATTACACCTTTTTATTTACTATTCAAATGTTTACTTTGTAATTTATAGTGTTAGTATGTCTGTATTGTAATTATAAATGAAAAGAACAGTTTTTTATTCTTGGCAGTCTGATTTACCAAATGGTACGAACCGTACTCTTATTGAAAATGCTTTAAATGAGGTGGCAAAAGAAATTATAGATGACGTTGACACTGATATTAAACCAGTTATTGACAGGGATACACAAGGTGTTGCAGGAGCTCCTAATATAGCAACGGCAATATTTAATAAAATTGATTCAGCTGACATTTTTGTTGCGGATGTGTCAATTATTGGAAGTATAAAAAAACGATTTGTACCAAATCCAAATGTCTTGATTGAATTGGGGTATGCATTAAAAAGATTAGGTCACGAACGTATTATTCTCGTTTTTAATACAGCCTTTGGAGAAGTTGAAAAATTACCATTTGATCTTAGAATGCATAGAGTACTAACTTATAACTGCGCTGTAGTTGTTACTGATCGGACTCTCATTAGAAAAAATCTTATTAAAGATCTAAGGCTGGCATTAGAGGTTGGATTTTTGCAACTAGACAAGGAAACCGCATCAACTTCAATTATAGATAAGATAAAAAATAATGTTCCAAGTAAAAAGATTGATATTAGAGAATATTTAGCTACCATTCTAGACAGCTTAAAGAGAATAGAACCTAAAATGATGCGTGATGGTGGAAATGTAGAGGACTTACTTATAGCTATACCTAAGATAAAATCCTTATTATTTAATTTTTCAAAACTTTCAGAAACAATTGTTTTAATGGATGACAATGATTCAGCCAATGAGATTTTTCAATGGTTTGGAAAGATTTTAGAAAAATACGATCCGATTTCGGATAATATTAGGGGATATAACTGCGATGGGGATTTTTATAAATTTGTTGGACATGATTTTTTTGTAAGTTTTATAACCCCATTTTTGCGAGAGGAAAAATGGGAAACCATAAAAAATATTCTATCGAAGACATTAATAGTCGGTCCAACTAATTATTATCGAAATGGTTCAAAAAAATCATGGAAAGTGTTGGCTCAATTTTCTCCAATGTTAGCAGATGAAAGTAAAAAACGAAATCGTATGTCATTACACAGTGATCTATTAAAAGAAATTCATGAAAAAAGTGATGTTGCCCATGTGATTTCCTTAAAAGAATTTACCGAAACTGATTTATTTTTGCATCTTCATGGCGATATAAAAACGCAAGATCGCTATCACAGTGACTGGTATCCAAGAAGTGCTGTCTGGCTAAAGCATTTGCCTAACTTTATTTCAGATTCAATTAATTACCAGACAGCAAAAAAGATATGTAATGTATTGCAAATTGGTGATGTGGATGAGTTTAAAAAACGTTTAGGTATTTTAGACATCGTATCGGACAATTCGTTTATTGAAAATGACGATATTGAAAAAATTGGCTCTAAAGAAGGTGGATTTATCATTTCCTAATCAATTATCTGAGATATTGCTACATAACAATGTACAAGTTAATTTCTTCGATGTTTTTTTGGTGTTACTCAGAACCTTTATTAAAGGTATATTCTGTGGTAAAGTCAAAGTTATTATGAGTACTAAAGTACATGACGAGAAAGTCTTACTAAAGAAAATCTCCGAACTTGAAACGGAGCTTAAAAAGATTAAGAAGCAAAAGAAATACGGTCTTGTTTGGGAAGATAAACCAGAACAAATTGTTGAAGATTGTAAACGTAATGTTCCTATTTTACGTCTTAAAGAAAAGAAGAAAGGTATCAATCCTGTTATTACTACAGATAAAACTAAAGATGAGAATATTTTGATTGAGGGAGATAATTATCACGCACTTTCCGTTTTGAATTACACTCACAAAGGAAAGGTTGATGTTATTTACATTGATCCTCCGTATAACACAGAGAGTGGCGATTTCAAATATAATGATAAATTTGTTGATAAAGAAGACGCTTTTAGGCACAGCAAATGGATTTCATTTATGGAAAAGAGGCTATTGCAGGCGAAAAAGCTTCTGTCAAGAAGTGGAATTATTTTCATAAGCATTGATGATAATGAACACGGGCAACTGAGAGTATTATGTGATGGTATTTTCACAGAGGATAATTTTATTGGAACTATTACATGGGAGAAGAGGACTAAGGCACAAAACACTGAAACAGCGAAAGCGATGTTTCAATCAAAGACTGAATATATTTTAGTTTATAAAAATGATAATTCTAAAATAAAATTTAAACTGGAAAATGCTGGTGAAAAAATTTATGATTTAGAAGACGAAAGAGGATTATACCGATTGAAAGTTGTTGAAGAAATGTCTGCTACTGGAATGAGAGCGAGACAGACAATGATTTTTGCGATTGAAGGAATTAATCCAAGATCTGGGTTCCAATGGAAAATTGGTAGAGAACAAATAGATAAATTTAAGAGCAGAAATGATATTGAAGTAATTTCTGGCAGAGTTTATTTAAAAATTAGACCTAATGATGAATCTAATGAGAAGTTTTTACCATTTTGGTCGCATTTTTTTGAAAAAGATATTGGCACAGCAGAAAGCGGAAAGAGCGAGTTAACTAATATATTAGCAACAAATAAACATGGATTTGAGACCGTTAAACCCATTAATTTAATTAAGAAACTACTTTTTCATATAAATAAAAACAAGGAAGAGTTAGTTCTTGACTTTTTTGCTGGTTCAGGCACTACAGGTCAGGCAATACTAGATTTAAATAATAAAGATGGAGGTAATCGTAAGTTTATTCTCTGTACAAATAACGAGAACAATATCTGTGAAGAAATAGCGTATAATCGCATTAAAAGAGTGATTAATGGCTATAAAAATAAAAAGAAAGAGAAAGTCAGGGGACTTGGTGGCAATCTTCGCTACTACAAAACTGATCTTGTTGATATTGAAAAGCTACACCACACACCTGATCAAGCAAAGGTTAAACTAACTTATCAAGCAGGTGAGATGATTGGTCTTAGAGAAAATACACCGAACGAATCTCAGAAAAATGACTGGTGGCAAATCTTCGAGGGTCACGGAAAGACTACCGCAATCTATTTCAAGGAAGATAAGGAGAGGTTACAAGATCTTGTCGACATTCTTGAGAAGAAGAACCAGCCAGCAGTTCTATACATCTTCAGTTGGGGTAAGAACGAGTATAAAAGTGAATACAGTACTGTAAATATCCGTGTCGAGGATATTCCTGAACCGATCCTTGAGGTATATAAGGAAATTAACCGATTATAATTTATGTTTCCACTTAAACCATTTCAAGAAATAGCAATAGCAAAGCTCAAAGACCAATTTTTGGATCTTTGGAAATCTTCTCGCACAAAATTACCTATAGTATTTAAATCGCCAACCGGTTCTGGTAAGACTGTAATGCTCGCTCAGTTCCTGCGAGATCTAGTCTCGGACCCTCGGTTTGCTGGAAATGATGTTGCATTTTTGTGGATGTCTAAAGGTCCAACACTTGTTGAACAGAGTAAAAATAAGTTTTTTGAATACTACGGAGGAGCTTCAGAGCTTGAACTTCTTGATATTAATGATCTGAACCGCAAGGTGATGACTCATAACAGTGTCTTTTTTGTAAACTGGGAAAAACTTAAAGGTAAGTCGAAAGAAGTCCTCAAGATTCGTAAGGAGAATGAACAGGACATTTCTTTTGATGGAATGATTGAAGCGACACATGAGGAAAAAAGAAAGATTGTTGTAATTATCGACGAGGAACATCTCGGTGCAGATACCGACAAAGCTCTCGAACTTATTGATGAACTTATAAAACCAAAGATAATTATTCGCGCTTCAGCTACTCCTAAATTTGAGCCTACTGTAAGTGAACTTGAGGACAAAACTGCTGGATTTGTTCGTGTGCGACGAGAAGATGTAGTCCGAGAAGGTTTGATTAAAGAAAAGATTATTTTCCAGACAGAAGAGGATCTCAATCAAAAGCAATTTAAAAGAATGGACCAAGACGAGATTCTGCTTGAACTTGCTTATCAAAAACGTGAGGAATTACTCCAATACTACAAGGAATTAGAGCTTGATATAAATCCTCTGGTATTAGTCCAGCTACCAAATGATGACAAAGCAACGAACGAGACAAGTAATACCAATAAGCAGGAAATTGTTACAGATTATCTAAAGAAAAAAGGAATATCTGAAAACAATACCGCTGTATGGCTATCCGAAGATAAAGTCAATCTTGAAGATGTTGAAAAGAACAATTCGTCTATCTCATTTCTACTCTTTAAACAAGCTGTTGCCACAGGCTGGGATTGTCCTCGTGCCGGTGTACTTGTTATGTTCCGAGAAATCAGAAATCCAACATTTGCTATTCAGACCGTTGGTCGTATATTGCGTATGCCTTTCGGAACTCATTTTAGCAAACCTGAACTCAACCTAGGTTATCTTTATACAAACTACAAAAGGAATGAGGTCATTAGTGAATATGACAAAGCAAAAACTGAGAATAAACCAGCTATTTATGGTAGTTACCGCAGAAAGGATATTGAACCAATTCAAATGGAATCTGTATTTATGAGTCGTTCTGATTATAATGACCTTGGAGATACATTTCAGACTACTTTTAAGAAGTTGGCTAATAGTTTTTTTGGAATTAAACAAGGTGATGGTGATATAAATAATAAACTGAAAACAAAGGGACTTGAACTTAAACCTAAATTAACTAACGGTATTATTGTTGGTGTTGAGATTGATGATTACGACAACTTCACCAAAGAGCTTCTTGCTGAGGGTGGAAGTCATGATCAGGAAATGTCACAACATGACATTGAAAGACTTTACAATCTTGTCTGTTTTAACATTATTGGTAAGCAAATTGATGAGAATAAAAAATTCGCGCCGGAGCGTTCATGGGGGAAATTAAAGACAGCTCTTAATGTGTGGTTACTTCCCATCCTCGGTAATGATCGTACTCATGCATATAAAGTAATCCTTAATGACCTTTTGAAAGAGGGGGGTGTTTTGCGACCTATTATCGGAGAGGCGCTTGAGGTGTATCGTCCTATTCGTGATCAGGAAGTAAATAAAAAGTCAGCCCGTGCAAAGCGAACAGAAATTATTGAAATTCCTAGACCCTCCTTGTTTTTTACCGATAATTATGAAGAAATGAAAGTGAAGAACTCTGCCATGGAGCCGTTCTATATCTCTAAAGAAGCAGTTGATAATGAAAAAACTTTTATTGAACTTTTAAGTGAAAATAAGAATATTGAATGGTGGTACAAGAACGGAGATTCAGGTAGTGAATACTTTTCAATCTCTTATTATAATCCGGATGATAATAAAGAGAAGTTGTTTTATCCTGATTGGATTATAAAGACTAAGGACAAAGTCTGGATTGTTGATACTAAGGCCGGTTTTACAGCAGAATCTAACGATACAAAGTACAAGGCAGAAGCATTACAGGAATGGCTTAAAACCAAAAAAGGATTTGCTGGTGGAATTACTGTTAAGGATGAAAACGGTTGGAAGATAAACTCAAATAAAGTCTACTCGTTTAATCCTGCAATGAATGGTTGGAATAATTTTGAATTATGATTGAAAAGATTTTTATTAAAAACTATAAAATATTTGATACTTTTGATCTCGAATTAAACGAGACACTTAATTTAATAGTCGGTAATAACGAAGTTGGTAAATCAACTATTTTGGAAGCCATTAATATTGCTCTGACAAAAAGATTGAATGGTAGAAATATTGAATATGAAATATCACCATATTTGTTTAATAAAAAGTGTGTTGATGCATACTTACAAGACATAAAAGAAGGTAAACCAGCGCTTTTACCCGAAATTATTATTGAACTATATCTAAAAGCAGAACCGGAACTCGAATTTTTACGAGGATCAATGAATTCGAAAAACGAAGACGCAGTTGGTGTAAAGATAGAAATAGTATTTGATGAAGATTTTAAAGAAGAGTATGGAAATCTGATCAAGGAGTCCCATAATGATTTGGGGTTAATTCCTGCTGAATATTACAAGATTAATTGGTACTCTTTCGCAAATAATGGAGTTACTCTTCGGGGTCTTCCTATTCGTTTGTCATATATAGACGCAACAAGTATACGATTACAAAGTGGTACTGACTACTATCTCCAAGATATTATCAAAACAGACCTAGATCCTAAAGAAAGAGTCAGTCTTAGCGTAGCTTATCGAAAATTAAAAGAAATATTTTCTAAAGAGGATTCAATTAAGACTATTAACGACAAACTTACTAGTAAAAAAGGAGCGATCACGGATAAAGATTTATCTATTTCAATAGATATCTCACAGCGTACAAATTGGGAAACAAATCTCGTTCCTCATCTTGATGAGTTACCTTTTCAATTGGTTGGTAAGGGGGAGCAGAATGCTCTAAAAATAATGCTTGCTCTCGAACGAAAGGCGCTTGATTCAAACATAATTTTGATTGAAGAACCTGAAAATCATTTATCTTTTTCTTCGATGCACATGCTCATATCAAAGATACGTGATAAATGTGAGAATAAACAAATTTTAATTACAACTCACAGTGCTTATGTACTTAATAAGCTAGGTTTGGAAAATTTGATTTTGCTTAATAAAAACAAAACTACCTCTCTCAAATCATTGCCACTAGATACTCAGGGTTATTTCAAAAAGTTGTCCGGATACGATACATTACGTCTTGTGCTAGCAGAAAAAAGCATATTAGTTGAAGGTCCTTCAGATGAGCTCATTATTCAAAGAGCTTTTATTGATGAACATAAAGTCCTGCCAATAGAAATGGGTGTTGATGTGATTAATGTTCGTGGCCTTTCTTTTTTGCGTTTTCTTCAAATTGCAGAGAAATTAAATAAAAATGTGTGCGTTATAACTGACAATGATGGTGACTTCGCAAATAATGTTGATACTAAATATTCTACTTATTCTGGTGTCGCAAATATAAAAATTTGTAGATCAGATGATAATTCAAACCCAACACTCGAACCCCAATTATTGAAAGCTAACGGTCGAGATGCTTTAAATAAAATATTCACCACCACATACGCTGACGACGAAGACATATTGACCTACATGAAAAGTAATAAAACCGAGTGTGCTTTAAAGATATTTGAAACAAAAGAAGTTGTTATGTTTCCAGATTATGTCAAAAACGCTCTTAATTAAGAACAGATGTATTATTGCGTGTGCAGGTTCAGGTAAGACCACAAGTCTTGTTGAAGAAGCATTAAAAATTACAGATTCTACAGTACTTATTACTACTTACACTATCGAAAATGTAGACCAAATAAATCGTTGTATTATTGAACAAAATGGTTTTATCCCCAGGAACATTATAGTACTTTCGTGGTTTGCGTTTTTATTACGAGAGGGAATTCGACCATATCAAAATCATATATCTGGTAATTCTCGCGCAAGGTCAATATTATTCCAAGCAGGAGGAAATGCTTTTCACAAGAAAGAAAATTATTTTACTAGTATGGAAGATGTTTATAGTAACAAAGCATCTGAGTTTGTTGTGGAATGTAATAATATAAGTAATGGTCTAGTCGTGAGGAGGTTAGAAAAGATATATACACACATCTTTGTTGATGAATTACAAGACCTTGCTGGATATGACCTTAATTTTCTCGAGTTACTTTTCGCTTCGTCCACTTACATTACTTTGGTTGGTGACCCGAGACAATCCACTTACAGCACAAATCATTCGAGAAAGAATAAAAGATTCCAAGGGAAGAACATCCGTGAATGGTTGATTGAACAGGAAAAAGCAGGTGCTATCTCGATTGAGGAGAAAATAGAATGCCATAGATGTAATCAGTATATATGCGATTTTGCTGACTCGCTTTTTCCTTGTCTACCCAAGGCAGTATCAAAGAATTTTATAGTAACTGGTCATGATGGAATATTTCGTATTTCTTCAGTAGATGTTGTTCGGTATATAGAAACTTATAATCCAGTGATTTTAAGATATGATAAAAGAGCTAATACGTTATCAAATCATGCGATAAATATTGGATTAACTAAAGGAAGAACTTACGATAGGGTGCTAATTTTTCCAACAACAAAAATGTCTAATTTCTTAAGTAAAAAAGATCCAGATAAGGCGGGTGATTTAAGTAAGTTTTATGTAGCCGTAACACGCGCAAGATACAGTGTTGCCTTTGTGACAGAAAATAACAAGAGCTAGATATTATGCAATTGGTTTAGTATTATAAGTGGTATAAGATTTATCTGTACTAGGCACATAAGGACAAAAGAGATTAGCTAAGCTTCTATAAGACATGAACAGATTTGAAGAGATAAAAAATAGTTTTACTAATATTCCAGATGAAGTTATAAGATTATGGATAGAGCCTATTTCTTTAAAAGAAGGTTGGCCAGTGAAAAATGGTTGGGATGTTAGAGTAACAGGAGAGGATTTTTTATTTTGGAATGATTCTAATTGGCAAAAAAAAGAAGTTGATCTATCCAAATTAGATTATTCAAGATTATATTTTGACATGATTAGAGGTCTATTAGATGCTTATATTTATAATGTCAATAATTCTTACAAAGATTTACTTGGAGTTGATGGTAAAAAAAGATTTCAAAGTGCATTAATGTATATATCAAAAAATGGGACATTTCCACAACCGCCGGTTTTGTGTGTAAATGAGATTGGTAAATATGAAATATTGGATGGAAACCATAGATTTTTCGCATTTAAGATAGCCGAAGAAGCTTATTACGAAGGCTTAAGAAAAGATAATAATATGATGGGGATTAAGAGGCCTGATTTGATTCAGGAGCTTTGGATTTGTCATCCTAATTGGTCTAATAGTAAAAAAGCAGAAGATAGAAATAGATTGAGGGGGCAAGGACTAGGCTTTATTATTGATTAAAAGATTCCATCAATTTCTAGTATCTCTTTTCGAACATCCTCCCATTTCCGGAGCCAAAGAAAATAACCCCTTCAATAAGGGTTATTTTCTTACTATAATTAGGACATTCGAACATATGATATAATTTGTGCATTATGACACAAATGATTGAAAAAAACACAAAA
>Ga0172380_10001763_pt1 | contig 36660 bp, 37 predicted proteins | sample Leawe162metaG_FD_119747 | JGI IMG/M metagenome (GOLD analysis project Ga0172380, IMG submission 119747) | Leachate microbial communities from a municipal landfill in Southern Ontario, Canada - Leachate well 162 metaG | ecosystem: Engineered > Solid waste > Landfill > Unclassified | place...
GTAAAACCATGTCCTCACCTTTAGCGCCATAACACTCAGCACTACGGCCATTCTCACCACGTTGCGCCCTAAAGCTACGTGTGTAACGGTAATCAACTAAAGTGTTAATGTTGCGATCAGCCTCAATAATGATAGAGCCACCACGGCCGCCATCACCACCACTAGGGCCACCTAAGGGCTCATATTTTTCGCGACGAAACGTAGCAACGCCGTTACCGCCATCGCCTGCGAAAATTTTAATCGTTGCTTCGTCTATAAATTTCATGTGTAGAGTGTACCAAATAAAAAAGCCCCATCAAACGATGAGGCTTTGATTATTGTTAAATTAACTTAAGCTGTAACAATAATACTAACAGTATGGCGCTTTAATGCACCTTTAATTGCAAAAGCTACTTTACCATCAGCTTTAGCATACAAAGTGTGATCTTTACCCATACCTACATTTTCACCAGCATGCATTTTTGTACCGCGCTGACGCACGATAATGCTACCTGCTGTTACTACGGTTTCACCAAAGGCTTTAACACCTAAACGTTGTGAGTGCGAATCGCGACCGTTACGTGAACTACCGCCTGCTTTTTTGTGTGCCATGATTTAATCCCTTAGCTCTAAAACTACTTAATTACAGTTGCTTACACTGCTTATTTAGCAGCGATTGCTTCAATTTTAATTTCAGTAAAACTTTGGCGATGGCCTTGTGTTTTACGGTAATGTTTACGACGACGGAACTTGAAAATCATGACCTTGTCACCACGACCATGCGAAAGCACAGTTGCTTTAACAGTTGCGCCCTTAATAATAGGTGAACCTATCGTTGTATTGTCGCCATCTGAAACCATTAAAATTTGATCCAGCGTAACAGTACCACCGACTTCAACTTCCAATTTTTCAACTTTCAATCTTTCGCCCTGAACTACGCGATATTGTTTGCCACCAGTTTTGATTACTGCATACATGATTATGCCTTTAACTCATACTTCAAAAGAATCGCGCATTATACGCAAAATATCCTGCAAAGCAAACCATAATCTCAAGCTTAATCAAAAAAATATGGCAATTGCTCTGGGGCGCTAATTCTCTCACATTTTCGCACCAAATTACACAAGCAAATTTAGGAAGCTAAATAGGCTGTGCTAAAATAATCGCTCAATTTTCAGGCTCGTACAACGTGACACTAAGTATTATTCAATCTGGCATCACTGACGACATGCGTAAAGTGGATGACGTCATCCGCCAATCGCTACACTCTGAGGTCGCCCTCGTTAATCAGGTTGCAGATTATATCGTCAACAGCGGGGGTAAGCGTTTGCGTCCCATGTTGGTATTATTGTCTGCTGGACTATTTGGCGAGATTCAAGCGCAACACCACCAACTAGCCGCCGTAGTTGAGTTTATTCATACCGCCACCCTATTACACGACGATGTCGTAGATGAGTCATCAAAACGACGCGGGCAAAGCACGGCTAACGCGCTGTTTGGCAATGCAGCCAGTGTATTGGTAGGTGATTTTGTGTATTCCCGCGCATTTCAAATGATGGTTTCAGTGCAGAACATGCGCGTAATGGAAGTGTTAAGTAGCGCCACTAACGTAATTGCAGAAGGTGAAGTATTGCAATTACTGAATGTGCACAATGCGGATATTACTGATGACGCCTATTTGCAGGTGATCCACTACAAAACGGCTAAATTATTTGAAGCAGCAACGCGCTTAGGTGCAATTATCAGCCAAGCCAGCGCGCATGATGAAGCCGCACTAAAAGCCTACGGCATGCACTTGGGCACAGCGTTCCAATTGATTGATGACATTCTTGATTTAAGTGGCGACAGCGATGCCATTGGTAAAAATTTAGGTGACGACTTAGCCGAAGGCAAGCCTACACTGCCGCTACTATACGCCATGCGCAACAGCGACAGCGCGCAAAGTCAAACGATTCGAAACGCCATTGAGCAAGGTGGGCTAGAACACTTACCACAGGTGATAGAAGCTGTAAAAAACTCCGGTGCGCTCGAGCACGTTAAAAAGCTTGCCGAAGCCGAAGCCGCTATTTGCTGTGCCGCCATTGCGCACTTTCCTGAATCACAATTTAAGCGAGCATTGATTGCGTTAGCTGATTTTGCTGTGAAACGGAGTTTTTAATTCAGCTGCGACTTGTATTTAACTCTTGAACTTTAGGTATGGAAATTAGGTGCATATTGCTCTAAGCCATAGAATCTAAGCCATAAAATTAGATTCTATGGTTAATTTAAGGTGATTTTCTCACCGCTATCTGCATGATAATAAGTTAAATGTGCGCAACTGCTGCTACCAGCGGTAAGCGAGCCGTCAAACAGCGACTGCCCTTCAACGTCAACCACGGCATAGCCATTGTGATACAAAGTCACTTCTGCCAGCTTAGGTGTTTTGGCTTTATTTTGACGCATGGCAAAACTAACGCAATTCTCTTCTTCCGCTTCAGAATAAACCTCCCAATCTTGCCCACCTGCCAATTGAGACAACCAACTTGGCAAATCAACTTCAACACGGCAAATAATAGGCTCATCCCACTCTGGATGATGCACCTCGGCCTGAGCTAGCTCAATTGCGTTACGTTGATTAGTAGTTTCTGTCATGTTATTTTCCTATTGCTAAGTACACTTATTATAATATTGATTACAATGCTTATATTTGTGACGAGTTGCATGAATTTCAAGTAGCTTGACTTGAAAATTTCACTAAATCTTAACTGAAGTCACGATTAGTTTAGTTACCGCATGACCTTCAGTAGCTAAACGATTACACGACGCCTTACGTTTACAATTGTTTAACGGCACTTTATAAGTAAATAGTTAATTAAAAATAAAAATTAAGGATTGTTATGCCTAACGGATTGATAGAAATATCTAACATACTGCAACAAAACAGCACTATTTTTATCACCATTTCCACCATTATCGGTCTAATGGTCGGTAGTTTTTTAAATGTTGTCATTTATCGACTACCTAAAATGATGGAACGCGAATGGCACAACAACTGCCTGGAACTTCAAGGCAAAGAGATTCCAGCACAAACCAGCTATACCTTATCTAAACCCCGCTCAGCTTGCCCCAAATGCGGCCACAAAATTACCGCCTTGGAAAACATTCCTGTCATTAGCTATTTAATATTGAGAGGTCGCTGCCGCGGCTGCAAAACGCCTATTAGCTTACGTTACCCGCTGATTGAAACACTCACAGGCGCACTTATCGGCTTAATTAGCTGGAAATTTGGCTACAGCAGCACGGCGCTATTTGCTTCAATTTTCACTTTTGCGCTGATAGCACTTACGTTTATTGATTTTGATACACAACTGCTACCAGATGACATCACCTTGCCGCTACTTTGGCTAGGCCTACTCTTTAACTTGAATTTCGGCTTCACTGATTTAAAATCTGCTGTCATCGGTGCCGCCGCTGGTTATTTAATCTTATGGTCCGTTTATTGGTTATTTAAGCTCATCCGTGGCAAAGAGGGTATGGGCTATGGAGACTTTAAACTGCTAGCTGCAATTGGTGCATGGTTTGGCTGGAAACTATTGCCAGCCGTTATTTTACTATCCTCTACCTTGGGTGCCGTCATTGGCATCGCTTTAATCGTACTCACAAAACGCGGCAAAGAAGTGCCAATGCCATTTGGCCCATTCTTAGCTATTGGCGGTATTGCCGCGCTGTTTTTTGGGCAACAACTTGCTGCAATTTATCTGCCATAATCAAGTATGATCGTCATTTCACTCACTGGCGGCATCGGCTCAGGCAAAAGTGAGGCTGCCAAACAGTTTAAAAAACTTGGCGTGCCTGTGGTGGATACCGATGCCATTGCGCATGCGTTAACTGCTACCGGCGAACCCACCCTTGCTGAAATCGGGCGTACTTTTGGCTTGGAGTTTCTTAATGCAGATGGCACACTCAACCGCGCCAAACTACGTGCTCATATACTTAGCGACGCCAAAGAGCGGCTTAAACTCGAAGCCTTGCTTCATCCCGCAATCCACGCCCGCGCGGTAAAGCAACTAACCGCCAATCAAAACCAGTTGCATCCACGCTATCAAGTGTTAGTCGTGCCTTTATTTTTTGAAAACAACCGCTACCAAGCCATTACGCACAAAGTCTTGGTCATTGATTGCAATGAAGCCTTACAAATCGAACGTGCAATGGCGCGTAGCGGGTTATCTGAACCTGAAGTTAAAGCCATGATGGCCGCGCAGGTCTCTAGGGAAACGCGACGAAAACTTAGTGACGAAGTGATTGAAAATAACGGTTCTGTTGAAGAATTAGCGACAAAAATTAATGAACTGCATAAAAAGCTTATTAATACTTGCATAGTTAACAAATAAATTTGATAATTCAGCTCAACTTTATTTTAACGCGTATTTATTTTTTATCATTTTAAAGTCTATATTCAGCAAAGTGCCGCTTGGGCTAAACCATTATGAAACATGCCTAGTTACGATTATCCTTTTAATGAGCGCATACGCACTTTGCTTCGCGTTGAAGATCTGTTCGCCAAAGTTTTGTATAACGCAGAAGCTAGTCACGAATATCATCACCACTGCGCGTTACTTACATTGCTGCAAATTTTAGATGTGGTTGATCGCGCCGATCTTAAGTCAGATCTATTACAAGAGCTTGAGCGTCAAAAAACTGCCATGCGATTACTCGTTGGCAACCCAGCCATTGAAGCAGACGCATTGGAGTCAACACTTTCTGACATTGAAATTGCTGTCAAAGAATTACGTGCCGAAACCTCTAAATTCGGGCAAACATTAAGAGCCAATGAATGGCTGATGAGCATCAAGCAACGCGCTGGCATCCTTGGTGGTGTGTGTGAGTTTGATGTACCTTCATACCATTACTGGCTCGGCCTTAGCGAGGATAGACGCAAAAGCGATTTGGATGCCTGGCTCAGCCCCCTCATCCCCATGCAGCAAGCAATCATCATTATTTTGCGCATATTGCGTGGTAGTGGCGCCACCAGCAAGTTAATCGCAGCAAATGGCGCTTACCAGCAAATGCTTGGTGGCACAAAGCCTGCACAAATGTTAAAAATAGAACTTGCTGAAAGCCTTACCTGCTTCCCTGAAGTAAGCGCCAATAAGTACGCAATTAATATACGATTTAATACGCTGGATTGCACCCAAAAACCACAAAAACATGAAGAAGACGTACCGTTTTTGTTAACGCTATGTAATTTATAACTTGATTACAGACATAAGGGCACCTCTATTAATTCAAGTTGCAAAGCCAGACAAGGCATGAGTAAAAAATTGTGACGCAGCATATAGTTGATATGCAAGGAATAATTTTTTATGAGCAACGCAGTATCGCGACAAAATGGTTTAAGCAGGCAAGCCGCAAAGCGGATGCTCGCAAAATTGAATTAATAGAGATGCCCTTAAAACTGAAACTTACAAAACTCGCTTGAAACACTACCATGGTCAATACTAAAAAGAAATTAGTCGCATGCCCCACTTGTAAGCAATTAGCAGAATTCTCTCCCGACAATGCGTTTCGCCCCTTTTGTAGCAATCGTTGCAAGCTCATTGACTTAGGCTTATGGGCAAGCGAAGGTTACGCAATCCCAGTTGAAGCTAAAGCCGACCAATTACCTGATGACTATACGTCGCAATAAGCTTGAAAACTACACGCTTTAATCATGCGATTAAGGCTGTTAGCATAAGTACTTGAATTTAAAAGGATCACAATGAACCACTTATTATTTAAACATTGTTTCTGCGCTTTAATACTAACATTGACAATAGGCGCTACCTTTGTGCAAGCTAAAGAGGTCTCGACACAGAATTCGATTGCAGAAAAAAATGGTGTATCTGTAGAAAACGCCTGGGTTCGTCCGACCAATCCGGGACAGGAAGTTGGTGCCGCTTACATGACGTTTACCAGCAAACAAAATGTCAATCTAGTACATGTTGAGAGTGACGTGACCAAGAGCGTTGAGATTCATAGCATGGATATGCAAAATGGTGTGATGAAAATGCGTATGCTTGAGACATTGCCGCTCGTGGCAGGCAAGCCATACCTGCTGGCACCAGGCGGCTTTCATTTAATGCTGTTTGATTTGAAAAAACCGCTGACTGAGGGCGAACAAGTGAATTTTACGCTCACTTTTAAACTTCAAAATAATATTGAATTTAAGCAGCAAGTTAAAGCGGTAGTAAAAGTAGCCAATGGGGAAGCTACTAACAATCACGATACGCATGAACACCATCACCATTAGTAGCACAAAAATATAAGCTAAGATTTCAACTATTGATCAGCCCAAGAGCTATTGATCAACCCAGGCTCCTCGTTGCATGGCAATGCCATGCGCGCCATGCAATCTAGCTGTAGGTAAATCAGCTATCTGCAAGCCACCCAAGGCAAACACCGGTAATGTATAGCCAGTAATTAAATTCGTAAAAACATCCCAACCAAGAGGTTCTGCGCCTTCATGACTAAGCGTAGCCTGCACTGGGGATAACATCACGTAATCCAAACCCAACTTAGCCGCCTGCGCCAGCTCTTGAGGGTTATGGCATGATGCTCCGCATAACAAGTCTTTTGGTTTCGTTTGCAACTGCTGCAGTTGTTGTGCGTTTAAATGCACGCCAGCGGCATTTAATGTTCGTGCCAGATTTAAATCCGTATTGATAAATACTTTGGCTTCATAGGGTTCAGCCATCTCAATCACCCGCGCCGCGAACACCATTAACGCTTCTGTAGAGAGCTGTTTTTCGCGCACTTGTATCAGCATCAAGCCGTTATTAAGCGCTAGTTTCAAGCGCGCAAAGAATAAGTCTTCGCCCCACTCGCTTAAATTGGTAATCGCATAAATTGGCGATAATGTAAGCGCCGTTAATATCGGCGCATTAGCCGGCAACATAGGTCCTACGCTAATTGTTGCAGGGTTTTGCCAGCTCAGCGCTTGGTTTTCCAAACCTGATGGCTCACCTTCCCACGCTACCACTATAAAGAAATGTAGTTTGACGGTTTTAGCTGGGCTTTCTAACGCGCCAAAAGCATCATATTTCGCTTCATAATCATAACTACGCGTAAGCCAAGGGTAATAATGAGTGACCGTAATGCCTAACTCTTCTTGCAGCTCTCTTTTTAATGCTTGAGCAGGGGTTTCATTCGACTCTACCTTGCCCCCGGGGAACTCCCAGTAACCTGCCCACGGCTTGCCAACTGGGCGCTCGCCTAGCAATACCAAGCCATTGTCACGTTGAATGATGCCAACAGACGCCTCTGTAACCACACTATCCACTAAGCGTGGTACCGAATTGATCGCATGCAATTGAAATAACCTATTTGAAAATATAAATAATCAAAGATAACCATGTATCAAGAACGATAATCTGCATTTATCTTTACGTAATCGTAAGAGAAATCACAGGTCCAAATCGTGATACTTTCTGCACCGCGATTCAACACCACGCGCACTAAAATGTCAGATTCCTTCATGATGGCAACCCCCTGCTCTTCAAGATATGAGGCTGCCCTGCCGCCTTTTTCTGCTACCAGTACATCGCCTAAGTATAATTGCAATGTACTCACATCTAAATCATCAATGCCAGCATAGCCAATGGCTGCCAATATACGACCCAGATTAGGATCTGAGGCAAAAAATGCTGTTTTAATCAATGGTGAATGTGCAATGGCGTACGCCACTTTGCGACATTCTTCTTCATCTTTTCCACGCTCAACACTTACTGTCATAAACTTGGTTGCGCCTTCACCATCTCGCACTATGGCTTGCGCCAGCTCAATAGCTACGTCAGTCAATGCATCGCGCAGGGTAATAAAATCAGCACTATTTTCTGTCACCTCTGCATTACCGGCAAGGTTGGTTGCCACCAAAATCAAGCTATCATTGGTTGATGTATCGCCATCGACCGTAATGCAGTTAAATGATTTATTCACTGCATACTGGATAATACTCGTCAATGCGGACTGGCTAACGGCGGCATCGGTCGCAATATAGCCCAACATGGTCGCCATGTTAGGGTGAATCATGCCAGAGCCTTTACTCATGCCAGTAATAGCGACCGTTTTGCCACTCAGCTGAATCTGCCTTGAAGTGCCTTTGGCAACAATGTCGGTTGTCATAATGGCTTCTGCCGCGTTGAGCCAGTTATCTTCTTCTAAATTGGCAATGGCTGCTGGCAAACCGGCAATGACTTTATCAACAGGTAACGGCTCTAAAATCACACCAGTAGAAAACGGCAACACTTGATTGGCTTGCAAGTTAAGTAAATTAGCCAACGCCTCGCAACTTTGCTGCGCACGATTTAAACCGTCTTCCCCCGTCCCAGCATTGGCACAGCCAGTGTTTACCAACAAGGCACGAATGCCCTGCTGTTGATTATCATGGCTTTGCGCCAAAAAATCTTTACATAAAATCACCGGGGCCGCGCAAAAACGGTTTTTAGTGAACACGCCCGCGACACGACTACCTTCAGCCAACGTCATCACCAACACATCTTTGCGATTAGGTTTTTTAATATAGGCTTCTGCAAAACCCAATTGCACACCCTTAACCGGCAATAAAGATGATGCTTGTGGGGCTGTGAGTTTAACGGGCATATCAATTCCTTACTTGTTTATCATTTAATTTTTAAATTTGATTAGAAAACAGGCTAAGCGCGGCGCCAAGTTGTGCCTTGGGGAGTGTCTTCTAACACAATCCCCGCCTCTGCTAATTGCTTTCTAATGGCATCTGCTTCAGCAAAGTTTTTAGATTGCTTGGCAGTCAGGCGTGCCTGGATTAAAGCGTCAACATCAAGCGCCACGGAAGCTTCGCCTTGCAAGAAATCATCTGAGTTACGCTGCAGCAAGCCCAACACACCACTCAAGCTTTTAAGCAGTCGCGCAGTTTCTGCCAACTTGGTTTTATTCACTTCGTTCGCCAAATCAAACAATACAGCCAAAGCTTCCGGCGTATTGAAGTCATCATTCATGGCATCTTTAAAACGCGCCGCCTGCGGATGCTGCCAATCAATTGCTGGCTCACCTACATCATGACCACGCAACGCTGTATAAAGGCGAGTAAGCGCCACTTTTGCATCATCTAAATGCTGATCACTATAATTAAGCGGGCTGCGATAATGCGCACGTAGAATAAAAAAGCGCACCACTTCGGCGTCGTATTTTTCTAATACGGTACGAATAGTGAAAAAGTTGCCCAAAGACTTAGACATTTTTTCATCGTCCACGCGCACAAAACCATTATGCATCCAGTAGTTCACCATTTGGCAAGATTTGCCATCATGGCTATGCGCAGCTTTACTGTGTACAGCTTCGCCATTAAAAGCTTCGCTCTGAGCAATTTCATTTTCATGATGCGGAAACTGCAAATCCTGGCCTCCGCCATGAATATCAAAGTGTGCGCCAAAATAATGAGCGCTCATCGCCGAACATTCAATGTGCCAACCTGGGCGACCCTTGCCCCAAGGCGATTCCCAGCTGGGCTCGTCGGGTTTCGCGGCTTTCCATAACACAAAATCCATGGGGTCTTTTTTGAAAGTATCGACCTCAACGCGCTCACCTGCACGTAAATCTGCTAATGATTTACCCGATAACTTGCCATAACCCTCAAAGTTATTCACCGAATAATAAACATCGCCATTAGCCGCCACATAGGCAAAGCCTTTTTCAATCAGTATTGCAATCATGTTTAACATACCGCCCACAAACGACGTCGCACGCGGCTCAATATCAGGACGTAGCACGCCCAGCTTCGCGGAATCTTCATCCATCGCATCAATAAAGCGCTGAGTTAATTGCGTGATTGATTCGTTATTTTCATTAGCACGTTTGATGATTTTGTCATCAATGTCCGTAATGTTGCGGATATAAGTCACGTCCAACCCTGATGCGCGTAGCCAACGACTCACCATGTCGAACACGACCATGACGCGCGCATGCCCTAAATGACAGTAGTCATAAACCGTCATGCCACACACATACATGCTGGCTTTTCCCGCCACAATCGGGGTAAAGGTTTGCTTTTCACGCACTAGGGTATTGTAAATTTTGAGCATAATCTGGAATGTAAATTTGATTGGGGTGTTAGTTTTGGCAAAGTTTGCTTGAAAACGCGCTAATTAGCAAAATATATTGCCTTAAACCTAAATGAGCTATTGGAGGTTAGTTAGGCTATTGATAGAATTACGTTTTATTTATTCACCCAAAAAAGTATATCACAATGAATAATTTTATTGCTGCGCTCACTCCCACTATCACAAGGTTTGTATTGGTTGTATCTGCGAGTTTCACACTATCTATTGCACACGCAGATGAGCTTAAAGATATTTCACAGCTTGCAGACCAAGGGCAAACTGCCGCCGCCATTGATAAGGTAAACGCTTACATCGTAGCCAACCCTAAAAATGCACAAGCACTATTCATGAAAGGGGTTTTACTAGCGGAGCAAGGTCGTCGTGACGATGCAATTAAAACCTTTACCGAAGTCACTGAAAAATTTCCGAACTTACCTGAGCCTTACAATAATTTAGCCGTACTTTACGCTGATCAAGGCCAATTTGATAAAGCACGCAAGGCGCTAGAAACCGCAATTAAAACCCACCCAAGCTATGCTACCGCGCATGAAAACTTAGGTGACATCTACGCACGTATGGCAAGTGAGGCTTATGATAAAGCCTTGCAACTTGATACCAGCAACTCACGTGCACAAGGTAAACTTTCTTTAATTAAAGACCTATTCGGTACCGGCAATAAAACAACGATTGCCGCGTCTAAAGATGCCGCTAAAAACTCAGTTACAAGTGCCGCCGACGTAAAAGTTGTTGCTAAAAAAACAGATGCTAATCTAGCCGGCAACGCGGATGAAGCCATTGTTGCTGCAGTTAATGGCTGGTCACAAGCATGGTCTGCTAAAAACGTAAATCAATACTTAGCCAGTTATAGCGACAGCTTCAAACCGGCTAAAGGTCAAAGCCGCCAAGCATGGGAACAACAACGCCGCCAACGCGTTAGCAAGCCATCTTCTATCAGTGTTGAGCTTTCCAACCTGAAGATTGCATCCAACTCCGGGGATGCCGCTAAAGTCCAATTCAAACAATCTTACCGCGCTGATGGTAAGCCGATCCGTACCAATAAAACCCTGCACATGAAAAAGGTAGGCGACAACTGGTTAATCGATCAGGAAATTGCGGACAATTAATAGCTAAACCATGGTAGTCAATAAAGCCTTTACCTATACACTATTAGCAGCCATCACATTGGTGCCGTGGAACGCCACGGCAGTCAATCGCTTTAGCTTTAGCAATTTACTACCTAAAACCACATTAAGTGATGCCGTCAAAGTTGCTTCAAATCTAACAGAGAGTTTGTTGGTCAAAAGCTTGCTCGAAATTTCTGAAGGTAAAAACCAGCAGGCGCTCAGCACCATCGACCAACTGATTGATAGCACGCCTAACTTTAAGCTGGCACATCTAGTGCGTGGCGATCTCCTGATGGCACAAGGTAAATATTTGCAATCATTTGGCAGTGCAAATGATAACCAGTCGGAAGAAATAAAAAATCTTAAAGAAGAAGCGCGCGTAAGAATCGAGCATTACCTCGCCCGGCAGGACATAACCAAACAGCCTGACCTACTGTTGGCGCCCAACGCACAACAAAGTCATTTAATGGTAGTGGATACTGACAAATCAAGGTTGTATTTGTACAAAAACGAGCAAGGTCAGTTGAAATACATTGCTGATTACTACATCACCGTTGGTAAAAATGGCATCATCAAACAAACTGAAGGCGATAAACGCACGCCTATTGGCGTATATTTTGCCAGTACAAAACTGACCCAACCATTGCCTGACCTATACGGTGATGGCGCCTACCCGCTTAACTACCCCAATGAATGGGATAGAGAGAATAATCGCAAAGGCTCTGGTATCTGGTTGCACGGAACCCCAAGCCACACATACAGCAGGGCACCGCGTGCCAGTGACGGCTGCGTGGTACTAACTAATCAAGACCTGAATACACTTGCCCCTATTTTACAAGCGGGCAAAACACCGGTTATTATTGCTAATAACTTACAATGGCTAAATAACCCTGCAAATAACGAAGCGCGCAAACAAACCCTTACCGCTGCGGTTGATGATTGGCTGAAAGACTGGAAATCACAAGATACTTCTAAATATCTAGCGCACTACTCTAAAGACTTTTCTAGCAACGGCATTAACCTTCAGCAATGGTCAGAGCACAAATATCGCGTACAAGCTAGTAAGCCCAAGGTTGAAATTGCACTATCAAATATCAGCATGTTTAGCTATCCGGATGACCATAAAGAACTAGTGGTCGTTGATTTTGTGCAGGACTTTAACAGCACCGCCCTCAAGAATAAAATGCAAAAACGCCAATATTGGATTCAAGAAGATAATACTTGGAAAATTATTTACGAAGGTGCCGCTTAACTGCGATTATCGCTAATTATTTTCCAACGTAATTTTCTTATCTACATAACTTATTACCAGCTCGATCAGAGTCATTACTTTTTAAGGACATATATGCGCCAAATTTATGCTTTCTTAATGCTTGCATTACTCAGTAGCTCGGCACTAGCTGCTAATCCGCAAGTCATTGTTGAAACAAACCGTGGTAACTTCGTCGTTGAGCTATACCCAGAAAAAGCCCCCAAAACCGTGGCTAATTTTTTGCACTATGTAAACTCTGGCTTTTATAAAGAAACTATTTTTCATCGCGTTATTAGTAACTTTATGATTCAGGGCGGCGGCTTTACCGCCAGCATGGCTGAGAAAGAAACACTACCACCGATTATTAACGAGGCTAACAATGGATTAAAGAATGAAATTGGCACGCTGGCAATGGCTAGAACATCAGACCCAAACTCAGCAACGGCACAATTTTTTATCAACTTAGCCAATAATCAGTTTTTGAATTTCAGAGGTCCAGAACCTGAGTTGATTGGTTACTGCGTATTTGGGCGTGTACTTAAAGGGATGGATGTTGTACGTGAAATTGGCGCAGCACCAACCACATACGTTGGCCCTTATGGTGACGTGCCTAAATCAAGCATTATCATTCACCAAATTAAGTTAAATGAAGTACATTGATAAACACTGTATTTAATTAAAATAAGCTAGTAGCCTGTTGGACATTGATTTTTTGTAACTATTTATATTAAGGAAACCTTGTGGTTAAACTGCACACAAACTTTGGCGAAATTACTTTAGAACTCGATGCTGAAAAGGCACCGATTACCGTTGCGAACTTTTTACAATACGTAGATAACGGTTTTTATGATGACACTATTTTTCACCGCGTTATCAACGGCTTTATGCTTCAAGGTGGTGGTTTTGATACTGCAATGAGCCAAAAAAAGACTGAAGCCGAAATTAAAAATGAAGCTGATAATGGCTTAAGCAACGACACCTATACGATTGCGATGGCACGCACTTCTGCACCACACTCTGCCAGTAGCCAGTTTTTCATTAACGTTGCTAACAATGAGTTTCTTAACCACACCGCGCCTACAAGTAGCGGCTGGGGTTATTGTGTGTTTGGCAAGGTCATTGATGGATTTGATGTGGTTGATAAAATTAAGCAAGTGGCTACAACCAGCCTTAAAGGTCACCAAGATGTGCCAGCCAGCAACGTGATTATTGAGCGTGCTACCCGCGCATAATCTGCCATGGCACAACCTCGAGATAAATCAGAAGTTGATTCATTAAAGCCTGATTTATCTCACCCTGATTTACCTCATACCAAGCCTTCCCATCCCAAATTACCGCTTACCGATTTATCTAATCCTTTTTTACCAAAAGTAGCTAGCTCAGATACTTACTTATTTATCTCGGATTTGCATTTATGTGCAAGTCGGTCACACATCACAATTGCATTCTTAGATTTCCTACAAACGACTGCAATAAAAGCCAAAGCGCTTTATATTTTAGGTGATTTATTTGAGTATTGGGCTGGCGATGACGATATTGAGGATGCATTTCATCAGCAAATAATCTTGGCATTTAAAACACTTGCCGATACTGGTGTGCAACTATTTCTAATGCACGGCAATCGTGATTTTCTTATCAGCCAGCGCTTTTGTACTGCCGCAAAAATCACACTAGTTAACGACCCAACTTTAGTGGTTTTACATGGCAAAAAAGCGCTTTTAAGCCATGGTGATGATTTATGTACCGATGATATTGCTTATCAAAATTTTCGCCATCAAGTTCGAGACAAAAACTGGCAAAAAGAATTCCTGAGCCAGTCATTAGAAACACGAAAAAAACAAATCGAATCCATTCGAACACATAGCGAACAAGAAAAATCACAAAAGTCAGCGCAAATCATGGATGTGAATTCAGATGCCGTGAAAGCACTATTGCAAGCCTATCATTACCCAGAGCTATTGATTCACGGTCACACCCATAGACCCAATCAACATCAAATTCAACTAGATGGACACAACATAACACGCTGGGTTTTAGGTGACTGGTATGAGCAAGGTAGCTACCTCAGTTGCGACCAAAATGGTTGCCAGGACATGCGATTATAAATCTTCACCATTAAACCCAGATTTCCCATTAGGCGATTATGCATCTACTTGAATGTCAACTTGTTGGCTTTAGTATTGATTATCAGCCTCTGACAAGTCCTAATGGAAAATCTGGGTTAAAAGTAGCTTTCCCACAAAAAAACTCGAGCTTAAGGTTGATAACCGGGTATTTGCGTATGATCAACCTCGTCGATTTGTTCCTGCTCTAAAAATTGCTGAGCATATTTTAAATAAATTTTCTCGCGTATAAAAATGTCGAATAAGTCAGGGTCTATATGATGATCAACTTTCATCCTGCCTAAAATGGCTAATGACTCTGAAAGCGTTTTAGCCTTCTTATAGGGCCTGTCTTTTGATGTTAGTGCTTCAAAAATGTCGGCAATACCCATCACACGCGCTGGAATCGACATCTGCTCACGCGTCAATCCTTTAGGGTAACCTTTGCCATCCATGCGCTCATGGTGCCCGCACGCGTACTCAGGGACGCGTTGCAGGCTTTTGGGATAAGGCAGGGACTCGAGCATATTAATTGTGACTACAATATGATTGTTGATCACCTGACGCTCTTCTGCAGTTAACGTGCCACGAACGATACCAAGGTTATATAACTCATTCTCACTTAAAAACGGTGTTAAGTTACCCTCACCGTCAATGATGGTCAACATACTGATGTCACGCACCCGCTGCTGATCCTCTGGCGTCATTAGTTCACTGCCAATATTAGCGCGCCTTAAAAAGACTCGATCTTGGTCGCACTTAACTTTAAACGCATTTAAAGTTAAGGCTAGTTCTGCAAACCTATCTTGCAAGTCTATGTTGTTAGTATTACTGCGTAGCAATAGTAGCTGCTGTTTGAGCATGTCACACTCAGCCTGCTGTTTTAGTAGCTCAAAACGCTCATCGATCAACTGAATACGATCAAAAATTGAAGACAGCTTGGTCGGCTTATCCATCACAGCCTCAGGCGTGGTCACTTTACCGCAATCATGTAGCCAGCTAGCAACTTTAAGCTCATAAAATTCATTTTCATTCAGGTTAAAATCTTTAAGTGGTCCTGATTGAGTATTAATTGCGGCCTGAGTAAGCATCATCGTAAGCTCGGGTACGCGCCGACAATGGCCACCGGTATAGGGTGACTTTTGGTCAATCGCATCCGCAATCAGCGTAATAAATGCCTCAAATAAACTCTTTAATCCTTCAATTAAATTATGGTTGGTCATAGCCACAGCAGCTTGAGATGCCAGCGATTCAACTAAGCTCTGATTAGCCACTGAAAAAGGAATGATTTCACCGGTATCAACGTCAATTGCATTGATCAGTTGCAATACACCAATCACTTCAGATTCGTGATTTTTCATCGGAATGGTCAAAAATGACTGCGAATGGTAGCCAGTCTTTGCATCAAACCTGCGTGTGCCAGAAAAGTCAAAATCCTCCACTTCATAGGCATTAACAATATTGACGGTTTTGTTATTTAGCGTGGCGTATGCAGCCACAGTTGTGAGATTAGGGCTACCATCTTCTAAATATAAAGGTAGCGGCAAAAATGGAATGGGTTTATCTGTCGTGCCACCAAGCGACATATTGAGCGTTCTGTTGCTCATAATCTCGAACTTAAGATGCTTATCGTCAGTAATAGTATAGAGCGTACCACCATCAGCATTGGTAATCTCTTGCGCACCAAGCAAAATCATTTCCAACAAACGTGAGTTATCCCGTTCTGCAGAAAGCGCTACACCAATAGCGTTAAGCCTTTCAAGGCGCCTTAATAGATAAGGGTGTTGCAAATCATTAATCATTGGGATGACATTTGCACCTTGTTAACAAGTTTAAAATAAAGTTGGATTTACGTTTTATATGGCGAGGCTACAGACGCCCACTTAAAATCTGGTTAAGATTTTATAAGATAAAATTCCATCTTAACGCCAGCCAACTCAATCACATCATGGTCGCTCAATGCTAGCGCTTGTAGACCTACGGATGTGCCATTGACGATAGGCAGAGTAAGCCCTTCAACATGCGTAATAAAATAGCCGTGGGGTCGCTTTGTAATCACAGCCACTTGAATCCCTACTTTGCCAAGCGTCGTTAACGTTTTATTCAACACCAATTCGCGCCCACTGCCAGATCCGTTTAAGACCTGTATTTTACCTACAAGGTTGCTTAAGCTGTTGGTGGGCGATGCTGTTGATGTTAACGCCGAACTACTTGTATTGGTTTTTTCACCCAGAGGCATTTCAGAACCTGTCATCGATTGTACTATTGAAGCAGGAGCAACTTCAGGTTTAGCTTTGCTGGACCTCATCGCCGACGGGTGGATCATCATTGTTTTTTCAAAAGCTGGACGGGCTTGCTCAGCCTCGACGCCTGATGTGGCATCGTCAACATACTTTAATTGATACTTGCCAAACTCAATCACATCACCATTTTTTAAAATCTGCTTTTTAATAAACTCATCATTCACTAACGTGCCATTAGTACTGGCTAAGTCTTCAATATAAAAATCGCCGCCCGATTTTACGATCATGGCATGGTCGCCACTCACGGCCAAATTATCAAGATGAATATCATTAGCTGACTTACGTCCAATATGAACACTCGCCTTGTTAAGCGGGTATTCGCTAATAAATACATTTTCGAGCGAAAGAATAAGCGTTGCCATCATCCATCCTGCTACTTTAACCAACCAAGAAAATTATCATACCAAGAATAATTACATTCAAATGTTTTTTTTACTTTAACCAGTATGACAGAAATATTATCTTTGCCGCCGTTATCGTTGGCTAACTGCACCAGCACCTCGGCTGCCTTTGTCAGGCTAAATGAATGTTCATTAAGTGCCGCTTGTATAATGCTGTCATCCACCATGTCACTCAAGCCGTCTGAGCAGAGAAGATAAACGTCCTCAAGTGCCACGTCGTATTCATTCAACTCCAACTCAACCTCAGGGTCAGTACCCAAAGCACGTGTCACTAGATTTCTATTGGCAGAGAATCTTGCCTGTTCCGGGGTAATCAAGCCCAATTTAATTTGCTCTTGAAGTAACGAGTGGTCTTCAGTAATTTGCGTTAACACCTGACCACGTAAACGGTACATCCGCGAATCGCCAATATGCCCCACCAGTAACTTATTATTGGTAAAGAGCCCCACAACCAATGTTGTACCCATGCCTGCGCACTGCGACTGCGTTTGTGACACGTGATAAATCACCTCATTCGCCTGCTTCACTGCATCTATGATTAACTGTGACTCAGACTGTTTTTTAAATCCTACCGCTTCAAGATTAGATCGATCATTTATCATCGCCTCTTTTAAATCAACAGTAATGCTTAGCACCGCCATTTCACTGGCGACCTCCCCCGCTTTATAGCCGCCCATGCCGTCTGCCAGTATGACAAAGCCCATCGTCACATCACTGGCGATTGCGTCTTCGTTATGGTCTCGCAACAAACCTACATCTGTCAGACGTACTACTTCTAAGGCATCACTTAAGTCCATATCCATTGATCTTAAAGTGGAACTAAGCCTATTTGATAAAGCACATTCATCAAACTAAAAAATTACAGGCTAGTTTCAAAAGTTAGCTACTTACCGTTTTAACTTCTAGCTCGCGTTACTTCAGTTTCACGTACCTCTGCCGCAAACTTATCCAACACACCATTGATATATTTATGACCATCAGTACCGCCAAACACCTTAGCTAGCTCAACACCTTCGTTAATCACCACGCGATAGGGAATACTTAGATCAAACATTAACTCACATCCGGCGATGCGCAAAATAGCGTGTTCGATCGGACTTAACTCAGCAACTGGGCGGTCAATAAAACTTGCCATCTTCACATCAATCACATCAAGGTGTGTCGTCACACTTTCTAACAGCTGCTTAAAGTAAGCTTCATCTGCCTTGTTGTAATCTGGGTCATCCACCATGTCACGCAATATTTGTGACATTTCAGATTGATTCAACATGCCGCGATAAACCGCTTTTAACACCAGCTCACGTGACTTTCTGCGATTTCTACTGCCATTTTTTTTGGCTGAATTATTTTTGGAAGCACTACGTTTGTTAACAGCTTGTTCTACGCTCGCATCAGGCTCAACAGCCAGACTGGTTAATGAAGGGTTATCCGCGATCATAACGCTTTAACCAAATTAAACATTTCAACTGCAACCTGTGCAGCTTCCGCACCTTTAATATGCATGCGGGCAAGGGCTTGCTCATCATCCTCTGTCGTTAATACAGCATTCGCCACTGGCACGCCTGTATTCAGCTGTACTTCAGAAATTCCGCGTGCTGACTCATTAGCCACCACTTCAAAATGATAAGTCTCACCTCTGACAATCGCGCCCAAAGCAATCAAAGCATCATACTTTTCGCTTAATGCCATGTGTTGTAACAATAGCGGCGTTTCAAGTGCGCCCGGCACTGTGGCAATGGTAATCGCATTGCTGGCCACGCCCAGTTTAAGCAATTCACTGGTACAAGCACTCAGTAGCCCGTCGCCAATATTGCTGTTAAACCTTGACAGGACAATGCCTACTTGCATGCCTGAACCATCTAAATTTTGCTTAATCTCTCTCACGTTTTAATACCCTTCAGTCAGCTTTAATTACAGAAAACCGTATTTTACCGCATAAAGTGGGTATCACTAGCGACTTAAGCTTTTGAGATGGGTGCTACTAAATAAAAGCCTTATAAAATAAAGACTCAAGCTAAAACCAAATAAACTTTAGGGCACTTCTATAAAATTAAATTGCTAAATCAGACAAGGCGCAAATAAAAAATTAGGACGCAGTATATGATTGATATATTAGCAATACTTGCCAGTTTACTGGCTTAGTAGTGCTTATCAGTTTACCTCTGATAAGGAGTAATTTTTTATGCGCAACGCAGTATCATGACGGAATTTTAATTTATAGAAGTGCCCTTTAGTGAAATAAAACCCATGCTTTTTGTAGTGTACTCCAAACCCCATAGCTAATAGGAATCAGCACCAAAGCCCAGACAAAAGCAGTGAGTACCGGGTGGTTTGCCGGCTTTAAAGTCATTGCTGCGCTAGTGGCCAATTTGCCACCATTCGCGGCTAATGATTTTTCATGTGCTAGCTGATGCTCCAACTCAAGCTCGGCATCCGTCATGTAATACTTTTCGGCAACCGGTTTAATTAACCAATTGGCAATAAAGCCCACGACCAACAACCCCGCAAGCGCCAAAAAGATAGGGCCATAAATTTGATCAAATGGCACACCGGCTTCTAGGCGTGTGTCATGCATGTAATTTACAACTACCGGGCCTAAAATCCCGGCAGTGGACCATGCGGTCAGTAATCGGCCATGAATAGCACCAACAAACTGCGTACCAAACATATCAGCTAGGTAAGCTGGTATGGTAGCGAATCCGCCACCATACATCGAGGCAATCACACAAAAACTGCCGACAAATAAAGCCAACGATTTAAAGCCTGCTACATAGGTTGCGGTGCAATACATCAATACGCCGAGAATAAAGAAAATGTAATAAGTCCGTTTACGCCCCAATTTGTCTGATGAGGTTGCCCACGCAAAACGGCCAAAAATATTAAAAATAGAAATCAAACCCACAAAACCAGCGCCGACCGAGGCCGCAGCGGCCGTTAAAACTGCGTCCTTTTTAACTTCATCAAAACCGACACCAGCCTGGCCGATGAGCGCGCCACCAAAAGTCTCTTGCAACATGGGTGCCGCGGCGCCGATGATACCAATGGCTGCAGACACATTCATACATAACACAATCCACAACAGCCAAAACTGAGGGGTTTTATGTGCGTTTTTTAAATGCACATGACGTGAAGCAATCATTGCATTTTGCTGTGTAGCTGGCGGCGTCCAATTAGCAGGTTTCCAGCCTAATGGCGGCACGCGGTAGCCTAATGATCCGCACAACATAAATACCGCATAAATCACGGCTAAAGCCACAAATGTCTGCCACACTCCAACGCTGGTCGGCGTAGAAAAATAAGTCATCATTTTCGCAGCCAAGGGCGAGCCTATCATAGCGCCACCGCCAAAGCCCATAATCGCCATACCGGTTGCCATACCGCGACGGTCTGGAAACCACTTGATGAGTGTAGAAACTGGCGAAATATAGCCTAAACCTAAACCGATGCCACCTATGACTCCGGACCCTAGCCACATCATCCACAACTGATGGGTATAGACCCCGTAAGCTGAAATCAGCAAACCACCGCACCAGCATAGTGTAGAAACCAAACCGGCTTTGCGTGGACCAGCGCGCTCTAGCCAGCCACCCCAAACAGCAGCCGAGCAACCTAGCAATACAAAAAATAAGGTGTACATCCAACCTAAATCAAATTGCGTCCAGTTACAATCAGTTGCAAACAGTGCCGTTGCTGTGCCTGATAGTTTTTCTCCGAAGGTAGTGGCGCCTGCAGCACAGGCAGCTAAGGGCTTGCCTGCGTCATCTACCAGCGCATTGCCTAGCGGCTTCCAAAATACACTGAAACCATATGCCATGCCGATAGATAAATGTACAGCCAAAGCGGCCGGTGGCACTAACCAGCGATTGAAATTTGCATTTGCTGTGATATGTTCTTTTGAAAAGAAACCTGACATCGAGTTAACTCCTTAAATCCGCTATTTTCTTGCTTTTAATTTTTAATTTATTGTATGGTGTAACAAAATGATACAAATGGCAAATTTGTTTTAATAATTTACAGTGTAGATGTTTAATTTTTGTCATGAATTTGTCACACTATCATCATAAACTTGGCTCGTATTCAAAATTTATTCAGGCAAATTGATAGGAAAACACATGTCAGCCAATATTTTAGTGGTGGAAGATGAACCGGCAATTCAAGAGCTACTGGCGCTTAACATTACGCAAGCGGGCCACCATCCAATACGCGCCTTAAGCGCTGAAATTGCTCTCGACCTCATGCGAGAAACAATCCCTGATTTAATTCTGCTGGATTGGATGTTGCCAGGCATGAATGGCTTAGAATTGGCACGTAAATTAAAGTCTGATGCATTAACCAAAAACATACCGATTATCATGCTCACGGCACGCGGTGAAGAATACGACAAAGTGCGAGGCTTAGAGGTTGGTGCTGATGATTACGTGACCAAGCCATTTAGCCCACGTGAACTTAACGCCAGAATCAAGGCAGTGTTGCGCAGACGCGCACCGCAAATGACGGATGACCCGATTGAGTTTAATGGCCTAAGACTAGACCCGACGACGCATCGTGTGATTGGCAACCAAAAAACTATAGATTTGGGCCCGACTGAATTTAGATTACTGCATTTTTTCATGTCCAATGCTGAACGTGTGCATACGCGTAGCCAGTTACTGGATAAAGTATGGGGTGATCGTGTTTTTGTGGAAGACCGCACCGTTGATGTGCATATTCGCCGCTTACGCAATGCATTGTCGGTATCAGGACATGAAGATTTGATTCAAACGGTGCGTGGTGCCGGTTACAGGTTATCGGCACAAAATAGTTAGTTTTAAGTTAATCCTACAATGAAATTACCATCACAAATAAAATATAGATGAGAATATCTGGCTATAATTAGGCAAGTAAATCTAATGAAAATTTAATCTGTGCACGATATTCGCTGGAAAGCTGGTTTATTCATCGGTGCTTTAAGCACAATCTGTATTTTTTTATGGCTGATTACCAGCACTGTTGTTGCGCTTATCATCTTTGCGCTTGGCGTTTTAGTTTATCTAACTAGCCACATCTATTGGTTACAGCAACTACAAAGCTGGCTCAAAACTCCCGTATTACAAGAAATCCCCGAGGGCTCTGGCATTTGGGAAGACGTCTATACAGCACTTCTTAAATATGAGCGTAACAACCATTCAAAACAGACTGAGTTAAACTCAGCATTAGAGCGATTTAACATCACAGCCAATGCTATTCCAGATGGCTTGGTGCTACTTGGTGCTGCCAACGAAATAGAATGGTGTACCAGACACGCTGAAAACCAACTCGGCTTAAATTTAGCGACTGATCAAAACTTACCCATTGTCAACTTAATCAGAAACAGCCATTTTATTGCCTACCTTTACAACGGAAACTTCACAGAGCCGTTCAAGCTTAAGCATTGTAGAAACTCCGAGGCTATTTTGGAGATTTTTCTGATTCCGCTAGCTAGCAAACAAAAATTGTTAATTAGTCGCGATGTGACACAAATTGAAAAAACAGACGCGATGCGTCGAGATTTTATTGCCAATGTTTCACACGAACTGCGCACGCCTTTGACCGTTGTCGGTGGTTTTATTGAAACGTTATCTGACATGGATGGTGTAATTCCTGAGAATATACGCAGTTATTTTAATATGATGCAGGACCAAACCACGCGTATGCGACGTTTGATTGAAGACCTGCTCACGCTGTCACACATTGAAAGCAATACACAACCGCCAGAAGACATGGCTATTGAAATGAGTGCGCTCATCAACATGATGTTGAATGATGCGAATGCATTAAGCCAGGGTAACCACAAAATTAGCGCGGACATCTCCAAAAACTTAAATCTAGTTGGCGCATTTGATGAGCTGCAAAGTGCGCTGAGTAATTTGGTAAGTAATGCGATTCGCTACACGCCCAAGGGGGGCGAAATTCAAATTCGCTGGCAGTTGCGCCGAGACCAAGCTGTGTTTAGTGTAAGTGACAATGGCATCGGCATTCCGCAACAACACATCGATAGACTTACTGAGCGTTTTTATCGCGTTGACCGTGGCCGTAGCCGCGAAACTGGCGGCACCGGCTTAGGACTATCAATTGTTAAGCATATTCTTACACGGCACCAGGCTAAATTAGAAATTGTGAGTGAAGTTGGCGTAGGCAGTACGTTTAGTGCGATATTTCCCAAAGCGCGTACTATACAAAAGTAGGTCGTAGCCTTGCCAATAAGAACACCGAACCCAATGAAAATCACCTTCAAATTATGGTTAAGTCTGCTAATACTGACCTTATGCGCGTGCGCAACCGACACGCCATCAAAAGCCAACAAGCCAGAAAAACCTGTACCTCAACAACAGGACCGAAGCACGCTTAACCAACTTGGCAAAGCAGACTTTGACCGAATGGCTGATGTTGAAATTCGTGAAAACACTGAAAGTTTACGACTATTGATGCTAAAGCTTTACAAGCGAAATCCTCATGAGCTCAAAAAAAGTACTGCTGACATCGCTGAAAAAATGGTAACTTGGGTATTTGATGCTAGCGCTCAACATCATTTCAAATTCACAGAAATCAACAACCTGCAAGATACCGATGCTATTTTCCTGGCTTTTAACCCTGATTTTACCGGTGACCGTGTCCTGTCATTTATTGTAGGCATGCATACCATGCTACTCAAAGCACATAACGATAAAACAGATTTTTATTTTAACGACACTTTAAATCCGCAGTATATTTACAACGTCGCCAGGAATATTGAAATTGCCGCATGGAAGCTATCTAATGCACGAAATGAAAATGGTGCGCTCTATTTGCTGAGTAATGAGATTAACGACAAAGAAAAGAATTTATCTTTCGAGCGCGAGTTTGGCAAGATGATCGGACGTACAGACCTATATGCCATTGCGCTTGCCGAAAAATCACAACGTTTCATTTCACGGGTGATGCAGAATCTTGCAACAGCGTTATTTTTGCCATTTTGAACTTGAATATAAACCAGTGAATTTAAAATAAATCAGCGGCTCAAGTCATTAAAAAAGCAATTGGCATAAATCTACAACCCTAGCCTTAAGGTGTGAAAGTAAACAACCTCCACACCTTATATCGCTCATTAGGTGACAAGCCACCCTATAAAGCATGGCCAGCCACTATTGCTGCACAGGCTCTGCCACAAAAATCTCCACACGGCGGTTTTTTGCTTTATTTGCAGACGTATCATTTGCCACTAAAGGTTCACGTGAGCCGCGTCCGTCAATCGTAATGCGACTTAAAGCTACACCTCTATTTGATAAGTAATCGCGCACACTCGCAGCCCGATTTAAAGACAACGGGTTATTAACGGCATCTGAACCAGAGCTATCGGTATGACCCACAATCGTGATTAGACTGTTAGGGTTTTTCACTAAACTACTCGCAAAGGTATCTAGTATTGTCCTGAAACTAGGGCTAATATCTGCACGACCGATGGCAAATGAAATATCACTTGGAATATCCAGTTTCAAACGGTTATCTTCAGTTTGCGTAACAGCCACACCTGTGCCAGCCGTTGCCTCTTCCATCTGTTTTTTCTGCTCTTCTTGGCGTTTAGTCCAAACATTGCCAGCCACCGCACCCGCCGCGCCACCCACAACTGCACCAATAGCAGCACCTTTGCCCTTGCCAGCAATTGCACCAACAACAGCACCTGCGCCAGCGCCAATTGCAGCACCTTTAGCTGTACCCTTTTGAGTTTCTGTCATATTGGCACAGCCGCCTAATACGGATGCAACCAGAATAGAGCTAACAATAATATTGGTACGCATGATTTTTCCTTATATTTTAAATTTACAAACCTGAACCGAGCGTTTGACAGCAAATATCATGAAAAGTTTAAACGTAAATTACGCTCAACCATACAACAGTCTTTAAATGCACCTAGACTCGTTTATCACCTAGAAAGAGGCTCTTTTTTACCTATTCAACACTGCAATATTTTAGGTAGGAACGTTGAAAATAACCTACAGCAATACCTTCTCTATCCCGCCATTATTCGCTTTTTGCACATAAGCTTGCATCCAGTCTTCACCTAGCAAGTGTTTGGCCATTTCCACGACAATATAGTCAGCTTCAATACCAGTATCTTCACCATAACGTGCCAAGCCTTGTAAGCAGCTTGGACATGATGTGAGTATTTTTACTGCGGTTTCAGGTTCGCCTACGGTTAGGCCCATTTTAGCCATGCCTTTTTCCAGCTCTTCTTGCTTACGCATTTTTACTTGTGTGGCAATGTCTGGCCGGGCTACTGCAAATGTGCCGCTTTCACCGCAACAACGGTCATTCAACTGCACTTCCGTGCCCATTAGTTTATTGGTCACTTCTAGTGGTTTGTAAGTTTTCATCGGCGTGTGGCATGGGTCATGGTACATATAGCGTGTACCTGTAATGCCTTTTAACTTCACGTCTTTTTCCATCAAATATTCATGAATATCTAACAAACGGCAACCTGGGAATATTTTTTCAAACTCATATTTTTGCAACTGATCCATACACGTGCCGCAAGACACAATCACGGTTTTAATGTCGAGATAATTCAGTGTATTGGCCACGCGGTGGAACAACACACGATTATCGGCTGTAATTTCCTGGCCTTTATCATGGTTGCCACTGGCGGTTTGCGGGTAACCGCAGCACAAGTAGCCCGGCGGCAACACGGTAATTGCACCTACTTCATACAACATAGCTTGCGTTGCCAACCCTACGTTTGAAAACAACCGTTCAGAGCCACAACCCGGAAAGTAAAATACCGCTTCCGAATCTTCCGTCACTTTTTGTGGGTTACGGATAACCGGAATCATATGGTCATCTTCTATACCCAGCATGGCACGTGAAGTTTTAGACTGCATTTTTTTTGGCATCGGGCGATTAAGAAAATGTATTACCTGTGCCTTGATTTCAGACTTACCAACGGTAGCAGGCGGTCGTTTTTTGTCGCGTAGCAAACCAAACCTTTTAGCCAAACCATGTGCAAGGCTCTGTGCTTTATAGCCCCAACTGATCATCACCGTACGCAACAGCTTAATGGTTGCCGGGTCTTTAGCATTTAAAAATAGCATGCCAACCGCAGTGCCCGGGTTAAATTTCTTTTTTCCTTGTTCACGCAAAAAGTTACGCATAGCCACTGATACATCACCAAAATCAATGTCCACCGGGCACGGGTTTAAGCATTTATGGCACACGGTGCAATGATCAGCCACGTCATTAAACTCATCAAAATGCTTGAGTGAAATACCGCGCCGCGTTTGCTCTTCATACAAAAATGCTTCTATGAGGAGTGAGGTGCCCAAAATTTTATTTCGTGGTGAATACAAAAGATTAGCGCGTGGCACGTGCGTAGTGCACACAGGTTTACATTTACCACAGCGTAAACAATCACTGATTGAATCGGCAATTTCACCAATGGCAGATTGCTCCATGATGATAGACTCTTGCTCTAACAAGCCAAAGCTTGGTGTATAGGCATTATCTAGCCCAGAACCCGCCAGCAATTTGCCTTTATTAAAATGGCCGTTTGGATCAACTTTGTTTTTGTAAGCGGTAAATGAATCAATAGTGGCTTGTTCCAAAAACTCCATTTTAGTGATGCCAATACCGTGCTCTCCAGAAATGACGCCATCCAGCCCTTTTGCCAACGCCATTACCCGCGCGACAGCCTCGTGGGCCTGCTTCATCATTTCGTAATCGTCAGAATTTACCGGAATATTAGTGTGTACATTGCCGTCACCTGCATGCATGTGCAAGGCAATAAACACGCGGCTTTTAAGCACTTTTTTGTGAATTTCATCACACAGGTCTAGAATTTTTTGATACTCGCGCCCGGCAAATATATCTGCCATTGGACGTTTAAGTTCACGCTTCCATGAAATACGTAAATCGTAAGATTGCACTGCACGGAATACATTTTCATATTGCACGTATGCCGCACCCTGCTCACCTAGTATAGAAACGGGCGCATCCAGATTGTTAAGTATCAAGCTCCAGCGCGTGCGCAAATCACTGAGTAATTTTAATGACATTGCCTGCTTGGTTTTTACCATTTCAATATCAGCATTGCCGTCTTCATCCGCCTGCAACGGCAACTCGCCTTGCATGCTCACTTCCAGGGCGTCTAGCAATTTAAGTTTATTTTTAATCGAAAGCTCAATATTGATGCGCTCGATACCATCAGAATAATCGCCCAAACGTGGCAATGGAATCACCACGTCTTCATTGATTTTAAAGGCATTGGTATGCTTGGCAATTGCGGCAGTACGCGCACGATCTAACCAAAACTTTTTACGCGCCTCAGCAGACACAGCAATAAAACCTTCGCCATTGCGTGCATTACACATGCGCACCATGCTTGATGCAACTTCGCCCACGGCATTTTCATCATCAGATGCAATATCTGCAATCAACACCATTTTAGGGCGTTGCTGACGTGCGGCCTTGGTCGCGTAACCCACCGCTTTAATATAACGCTCATCCATGTGCTCCAAGCCCGCCATAATCACGGCTGGGTCCTGCTTGGCGGTGGCATCAAGATAATCTTTAATTTCTACAATCGCAGGTACAGCGTGTGACACGTTGCCAAAAAACTCCAAGGCGATAGTGCGCACGTATTTAGGCATACGATGCAAAATAAAGGTAGCGCTAGTAATCAGGCCGTCACAGCCTTCTTTTTGAATGCCTGGCAGACCTGATAAAAATTTATCAGTGACATCCTTACCTAAGCCTACTTTACGGAAGCTAGGCCCTGGAATTTCTAAAATCTCAGGCTCAGCCAGCAAGGTTTTCATATCATCGCTATAGCGGCTGATTTTGAAACGTGCCATTTCTATATCGTGAATTTTGCCTAGATTATGATCCAAACGCTCAACTTCAAGCCACTCGGCATCAGGTGTCACCATGCGCCATGAAGCGAGGTTATCTAATGCAGTCCCCCACAACACGGCTTTTTTTCCGCCCGCGTTCATGGCCACGTTACCGCCAATACAAGAAGCATCGGCACTGGTTGGGTCGCAGGCAAATTCTAAACCTGCTTCTGTCGCCGCCTCCATTGCACGGCGTGTAACAACGCCAGCACCACATTCAATCGTCGCTACTTGGCGTGCTACACCTGGTAAAGTGCGCATTTGAACGCCAGTGTGAAGATCCAGTTTTTCGGTGTTAATCACCACAGATAGTGGTGTAAGTGGAATCGCGCCGCCGGTGTAGCCTGTACCGCCTCCCCGTGGAATAACTGTAAGCCCCAACTCGATAGACGCACGCACCAAAGCGGCTATTTCTTTTTCAGTATCTGGATTCAATACTACGAATGGATACTCAACGCGCCAGTCGGTAGCGTCTGTTACATGTGACACGCGCGCCAACCCATCGAAGCACACGTTATCTTTACGGGTGATTTTGGTAAACTTGGCGAGCGCTTTTTTACGTAAATTAGCTGTTTGCTTGAAGTCATTTTCAAACTGCGTCACTGCTTGACGCGCCGCGACAACCAGCTTTAGCACCTTGGCATTGCCTGCTCCGTCATGATCGCCACTACTCATACGGCGCTCATCAATTGCGGCAATGCGATGATGCAAGGCATCAACCAAAGCTTTACGGCGTTTAGGGTTTTCTAGTAAGTCATCCTGTAAATAGGGGTTGCGCGTCACCACCCACAGATCACCAAGCACTTCAAACAGCATACGGGCTGAGCGGCCAGTTTTACGCTCATCGCGCAATTCATTTAAAATGCCCCAAATTTCAACGCCAAGAAACCGAATGACAATTTCACGGTCAGAAAACGAGGTGTAGTTATAAGGAATTTCGCGCAAGCGCGTAGCAGGCTGAGGTTCTGCGTTTAAAATATTGCTAGATAGAGGTGCGTTCATGGGCTTTTTGATAAATAGCTTGGCTATTAAAAAATTATTATAACATGGTGAACGCGCGCAAATAAACGTAACTATCTTATGGTTATTGTCTTACGGGCACCCCTAATAATTCAAATTTCTAAGCAAAACAAGACGCGAACAAAAAATAACGACGCGGTATATATTTGATATATAAGGAGTTATTTTTTGTGAATAACGCAGTGTTGCGACGAAAGCTGAATTATTAGAGGTACCCTTATAGCCATTGATAAAGTCGGCTCATTATTTTTTAAGCGAACGCTCTAGACGAATCACAGGGAAACGTTACACTAGCATCATGAGCCATTTGTTAAAAAAATCATTATTGCCTATCATTGTTATTGCGTTGCTCAGCCTGTTGGCTTGGCAGCTAAGTAATAAGCCCACAGCGCCTAATGTCACTTTTACCACCATTGACGGTAGAAAAATTTCTACCGAGGCATTAAAAGGCAAGGTCGTGTTGGTGAATTTTTGGGCCACAGATTGCCCAGGTTGCATTAAAGAAATGCCGCAACTCATCAACACCTACCATCAGTATCATGAAAAAGGCCTGGAAATCATTGCGGTTGCCATGCATTATGATCAAATAAACCAGATAATCAATTACAGTAAATCGCAATCGTTGCCGTTTCCAGTTGTGCATGACGCTTCAGCTGAAGTATCAAACCAGTTTGGGCAAGTGAGCCTCACACCCACGGCATTTATTTACAACAAACAAGGCCACTTGTTGCAGCGCACCATCGGTGAGCTGGATTTTAATGCCCTGCAACAATTACTCAACAAGGAGCTCGGCACCTAATGCTTTGGATTAAATCGTTTCATATTATTTTTGTCACCAGCTGGTTTGCAGGATTATTTTACCTGCCTAGATTATTTGTAAACCACGCCATGGTACTGAGCTCATCCGCTCCCGACAGCGTCGCCTCTGAACGTTTAAAACTGATGGAACGCAAGCTATATCGCTTCATGTTGCCGTTGGCACTGCTTGCATTGGGCTTTGGCATTTGGTTATGGCGCGGTGGCTATGGCTTTTCAGGTGGCTGGATACACGCCAAATTAACGCTAGTTATTGTGCTTATTGCCTACCATTTTTATTGCGGAAAACTCGTCAATGAATTTAGTCGTAATCAAAACAAACATAGTCATATTTGGTATCGTTGGTTTAATGAGCTGCCGGTAATTGTGCTCACCGCTATCGTGATACTCGCAGTCGTCAAACCTTTTTAATTTGATGACGCCTTCAAATTAAATATGGACATTTTTAACTCACCCTGGCTCATCAAAATGTTAGCCAAATCCAGTGACACGCCACAAGGTCGCTTACTGGGTCTGTTTGATATTTTAGATGACTGGTTGAATGCGCCACACCTGCAGAAAACTGCTAACCTAGAGCCCGGCGATCATTCACAACTGATTGCTTTTTGTACCGAGCAAGCTAAAACTCTGGGCGCAGAAAACCCAACCATGCTGGCTGAGCATATCGTGTTGATTGCAAAAAATGCAGCGCAACAAACACTCGCACTAAAAACTTCACCCGTATTTAATCAGCATCATTTAGTCCATGCAAAAAAAGCAGCACACGCGCTTATTTTGGCACAAACGCAAAAAGCTAGCGTTTTCTCAAACCTATCGCAATCAAAACCGGCCAGATACAGCATTGCTGCTAGCTTTATATTAGTGTTAAGTGTTGCTACTGTGTGGCTTACGTTGCCGACGAAAATGTATATTCCGCAATCTAAACTCGCACAAAACGATCTGGTCACCACCACCGCTCTCTCTCAAGAAAAAGGGCTGACTGCGCAAGATGCTACCAAAATGTATACAAAATACGAACAAATGCGCCAAGGTACATGCCAGTTTCCTGAAGCATTACTGATTCCAGATAAACATAAAGCCATTTACTTAGACAATGTTGTCGGTGGTAAATTACCAACAACACTCTCCGATTTAGCCGTCGCCAACTTTTATTTAGAACAAGTACGCTGTAACTTCACCCCCATGTTAATGGCCGCCTCAAAATAGCCTGAATGGGTAACTAATAATAATAGTTGCAATTTAGCTATACAGATTAGTATAATCAAGTTATGTCTAGCCTACGTGAAAAAATACTCACCACTGCCAGCGCGCTATTTCAAACGCAGGGCATTAACTCGACTGGCGTTGACACTATTGTGGCCGTCGCAGGCACCACAAAAATGACGCTTTACAAATACTTTGGCAGTAAAGAAACGTTAATTCTTGAAGTGCTAAAGCAAGGTCACCAAGACTTTCAAAGCTGGCTGAACCACAAACTCAGCACCAACACCAAAAAACCTGGTGAGAAAATTCAAAAACTATTCGACTACATTGAAGAATGGGTCGCATCCCCTGATTTTCAGGGCGTCGGGTTTATTAAAGCCTCGGCCGAGTTCCCTAAAGAAGAAAATCCAGTGCATCAGCTCTCTTCTGAGCAATCTTTGCAATTTAGGCAATACATCAGCCAGCTAGCAGCAGAAGCTAACATTCAAGATGCTGATGGTTTAGCCTTGCAACTCTCATTGCTATTTGAAGGTGCCGTGCAGGCTGAGCAAATGAAGCGCGGCTCTGGTGCGATGAAATACGCAAAAACTGCCGCTAAAATACTGATTGATGGCGCGTTAACACACTAACGCTTAAATCAATACGCTTGCCTACACCTACCAATACCTAAGATAATAGGCGTTTTTAAAAGTCACCTATTACGCTCATGCATACACTTATCTGCGGTTCTCTCGCTTTCGACACCATTATGGTGTTTCAAGATCAATTTAAAAACCATATTTTGCCTGATAAAATTCATAGCTTAAGCGTGGCATTTTATGTGCCCGAAATGCGCCGTGAATTTGGTGGCACAGCGGGTAACATTGCTTATAACTTACAATTGCTTGAAGGCAATCCGCTGATTATGGCAACTATTGGTGAAGATTTTGCCACGTACTCACAATGGTTGAACAAAAACAAGCTGAATACGACGCATATTAAAACCATTCCCAATAGTTTTACCGCACAGGCTTTTATCACCACGGATACCGATGATAACCAGATTACCGCTTTTCATCCTGGCGCCATGGTGGAGTCGCACCAAAATAGCGTAAATGACGCTAAAAACGTAACTTTAGCGATCATCGCGCCTGATGGACGTGATGGCATGTTTTTGCATGCGCGTGAGTGTTTTGAAGCGGGCATTCCATTTTTATTCGACCCTGGCCAAGGCTTGCCGATGTTTAGCGGTGAGGAGCTTTTACAATTTATTGAAATGGCCGATTACTTAGCGGTGAATGACTATGAATCACAAGTCATTCAAGACAAAACAGGTTTATCATTAGATCAACTGGCACTTATGGTTAAAGCACTTATCGTGACATTGGGTGGCAGCGGCTCACAGATTTATGCAGATGGTCAACGCTATGATATTCCGTGCGTACAGGCCGACAAAATTGTTGACCCAACAGGTTGCGGCGACGCTTACCGCGCGGGCTTGCTATACGGCTTGGCTAAGGGCTGGGATTGGCCAACTTGCGGCAGATTAGCTGCCACCATGGGCGCGATTAAAATTGCAAGCCGTGGCGGACAAAATCACACGCCCACGCGCGCGGAGATTGAGGCCATTTACACGCAAGCATTAGTGAACGAAACCATCACGGCTGAAACCTTAACTGCTTAATGTAGTCATATTGGCATTGCTGAAATAATAAATCAATTTTTACACGAAGGGATAAGGAACAATGCGTACAACACAATTATTAGCTGTGAGCTTATTAAGCATATTTTTAGCCGCATGCGCCAGCTCAAACTCCGGCAGTGTTTATAGCCGTGACGAGGCGCGTAAAGTACAAACCATTAAAACTGGCATTGTAGAAAGCGTGCGTCAAGTAAAGCTTGAAGGCACAAAAACACCAATAGGCACTGTGGCTGGCGGTGCGGTTGGCGGCATTGCCGGTAGCTCAGTGGGTGGTGGCAGAGGGTCTGCTATTGCCGCAGTCATTGGTGCAGTCGTTGGTGGTCTTGCTGGCTCAGCTGCGGAAGAAGGCCTCACGCGTAAAGATGGCTTGGAAATCACCGTTAAATTAGATGGTGGCGCTTTAGTTGCAGTTGTACAAGAGGCGGATGAGGCGTTTCTAGCCGGTGAGAAAGTACGCTTAATTGAGAGTGGCGGCACGACAAGGGTTTCACACTAAGGCGCTAACCTTTCAGACAGATTCAGGTTTAAATAAAAACCTCAATTTAAATAAAACCTCAATGACGCGAGCTAATGCATCATTGAGGTTTTAACATTTAAAAGCCACTGTCAATAAACCGTCACTATTTTGTCATCAATTGTTAATCTTTACTGATTAAAGTTCTCTCCAACAAAAAGGAGCGATTTTATGACGCGTAAAAATTTTACTTTATCTAACAATACCAAAATAGCAAACCGCGAACACGCCCCCCAAAGGCGATTGTATGTTAGCCTCGCCCGCACACAGGCAGAAATCGAAGAAGCGCAACGCCTGCGCTATAAAGTATTTGCCGAAGAAATGGGCGCGCAGCTTTCAGGCATTGGCGGCCTGGATATTGACGGCTTTGATCAATTTTGTGATCACCTGATTGTGCGCGATAGCGGCACCAATCAGGTAATCGGCACCTATCGGATTTTAACCCCGGAAAAAGCCAATGAGGCTGGCGGTTATTACTCTGCTGGGGAGTTTGACCTAAGCCGATTAGCACACTTATTTGAGCGCACGGTTGAAGTGGGTCGTGCTTGTGTACACCAAAACTACCGCAATGGCGGCACCATCACCATGCTGTGGGCGGGGCTTGCTAAATACATGCAAATTCACAATTACGAATACATGATAGGTTGCGGCAGTGTCAGCATGTCTGACGGCGGGCATGCCGCAGCGAGTTTATACAAAAAACTGCAAGACGAGTATTTGTCACCCATCGAATACCGCGTTTTTGCAAGAAACCCTTTACCAATTCAATCGTTACATAATGATCTGCAAGTCGCTTGCCCGCCTTTAATTAAAGGTTATTTACGCCTTGGCGCATATATTTGTGGCGAGCCGGCATGGGATCCCTACTTCAACACCGCAGATATGCTGGTGATGTTGCCGATATCCAGAATCAACCCTAGATACGCGGCACACTTTTTAAAATAAGTACCTCTGCTTTGAGCGCGCTGAACTTCATGCGACCTACTCGCATGAAGCGTTACTGACCTTAGCGGTTAGCTTCTAAGGTAAAATAGTAGCAACTATTACTCAGCGAAATACCTTGCCAGCATTCAAGTTCATCCCACTTAAAACCAACCGCATCACGCGCTACTTTAGGATAAGCCGCATCATCACGCATACCCTATCGGGCTTACTGATTGCGTCGGTGTTATTTCCATTAACTAGCCAAGCGTTTAAAGCTCGATTAATTAAATGGTGGTGTCGCAAATTACTTGTCGCGTTTAACCTGCGTGTGGTTAGTTTTGGTCACATCCCTGGTAACGTAGCATCGCTATCAAACACCATGTTTGTCGCTAACCATATCTCATGGTCAGATATTCATGCACTCAACGGTTTGATTCCCTTAAGGTTTATTGCAAAATCAGAAATTAAAAACTGGCCCGTCTTTGGCTATTTAGTCAGCAAAGCCAATACCCTTTTTATTGATCGCAACAAGCGCCAAGATGCCAAGCGCACGATTGATATCGCTCAAAAAAGCTTACAGGCTGGTGATAATCTATGTTTTTTTCCAGAGGGCACTACAACCGATGGCACAGAAATCAGGCCGTTTAAAAGCAGTTTAATTCAAGCAGCTATTCTTGCCAACGCCACTGTTTGGCCAGTGGCTATTCGCTATCTTAATGCAGACGGCAGTATAAATACCAAGATTGCTTATGCTGGTGAGACAACGCTAGTCGAATCCATGCAACAAATTTTATTGCAAAAACAGCCTACTGTGGAGTTACATTTCTTAGCGCCAATCTCTCCAGCGGAATACGCAGCGATGGATAGACGTGCGCTCACATTGCATATTGAAGGTTTAATTCGTAATAAGTTAGCTTTGTAATTTATTTCTGTAGTTTTACGGGTTTATCAAGCGGGTGCGAATCTACCTGTATGATTTGTTTACTATGAATGTCCATCGCCGTGAGCTTGCCGCCCCACAAACAACCAGTATCGAGCGCATAGAGATTTTCGCGCTGTTGCAAACCCAATGCTGACCAATGCCCAAAAATCACTTGCGTGTGTTGCGTGGCGCGGTTGGGTACATCAAACCATGGCAGATAGCCATCCGGCACATCTTGCAACTCGCCTTTGAACTTAAACTCCATTTCACCCTGCTCGGTACATACTCTAAGCCGCGTCATGGCGTTGGTAATTAAGCGCAACCGCTCAAACCCCACCAATGACTCACTCCAGGCGTTAGGCCAGTTACCATACATGTGCGTTAAAAAACTCAAGTAGTTATCATGTTGCAATGCCGCTTCCACCTCTGCGGCGTAGCTTATCGCCTGTTCAGCGGTCCATTGGGGCAATAAACCGGCGTGTACCATTAAACAACCATGTTCCTGATACGCAAGATGCTGGTGGCGCAGCCAATGCAGCAAAACATCACCATCCTCTGCTGCCAACAGCGCATCCAAAGTGTCGCCTTTATGTGCGGCAACAATACCATTCGCTACTACTAAAGCATGTAAATCATGGTTACCTAGCACTACTTTCAAACTATCCTGATGTTTATAGCACCAGCGCAACACTTCCAGCGAGCCACTGCCCCGATTGATTAAATCACCTACTAACCATAGCTGATCTGTTTTTGGGTTAAATTGAATGCGCTCAAGCAAAGCTTGAAAAGCATGATAACAACCTTGAATATCGCCGATTGCATAAGTAGTCACAAGTTTTTCGCCATTTTTAAACAGGGGGTTAATCATCATCGCCAATAAAAAAGCCACTTAAAATTTCAAGTGGCTTTTTTATTAAAGTGGCTTAATGTGTAACAACATGCAGAACTAGTATTTTTAATTAAAAACCAGCACCCGCAGCGTTTGCCATATATTTCACAGTATCTGCAACTTCAGCATCAGTTAACGCCGGGTTTCCGCCTTTAGCTGGCATCATACGAATACCTTTAGTCGCATTCGTCACCAAGGTAGCATAGCCTTGTTTAATACGTGGCTCCCATTGTGCTTTATCACCTAACTTAGGCGCATTCATCAAACCGGCAGTGTGACACATAGCACAAACCGCTTTGTATACTTCTTCTCCGCTTTTACCTGCTAACGGTGCCGCGTTAACCGCTACAACATCAGCCATTGGAGACGCTGACTCAGCGGGTTTAGTTTCAGTAACTGGTGCCGGCTCAGCTGACTTAGGTGCGGTAAACTTAGCGCCCGCCGCATTCGCCATGTGCGCTACCGCATTAGCAATCTCACCATCAGTTAACGCCGGATTACCACCGCGCGCAGGCATCGTGCGAATGCCTTCGATCGCGTGTTTCACCAAGGCTTCATA
>Ga0172380_10001764_pt1 | contig 36653 bp, 63 predicted proteins | sample Leawe162metaG_FD_119747 | JGI IMG/M metagenome (GOLD analysis project Ga0172380, IMG submission 119747) | Leachate microbial communities from a municipal landfill in Southern Ontario, Canada - Leachate well 162 metaG | ecosystem: Engineered > Solid waste > Landfill > Unclassified | place...
ACAGCGCCGTTAGCATCAAGCGTTGTAGAAACAACTGTTAATGTAGAGCCGACCTGCCCTTCTGTCCCGGCAATATGCGTAGGAAGCAAGTTAGATTCGAACCATTCGCAATTAGAGAATGAGCCAACTTCCCAAGACATAGCGCTTTCATCGTTACGCTTTAACGCGAATTGTGACAACCCGCTGTTGACGATTGGAGGCACTGCAACGTCTTGTAAAACACCCATTGTGTTTGTGCGTGGTGCGCCAAAGTTACGATACAACGCTAAAGCATTAGCTAGTTGTTCGTATGAGTTGATTTGGTTAACGCCATCGCCATAAAAACGGTAAGGAGCAGTTACGCAAAGAGACGCAACGTCTGCTTCAATTTGAGCGCCCAATTCAGCAATTGCTGATTTACCGAACTTAGCCATATAGTCTTCAACGTTGAAGATATATTGCTGTGAAGTAAAGCTGTAAGAAACAGAGGCTTGTTTATCAACGGTCAATGTTTGAACGCGTTGGTCTGCTGCTTGGAAGTTTGCTACTAAAGAATTAGTAACTGTAAATCTTGGTGGCAAATCGAAAGTAACAGTGTCGCCCAAGTTAGCTGTTAGATTTTCAAAGTTTTTATACTTTTTGTTAGATTTGCTTAAAAAGAAATAGCTGTTTTGCAACAAAGCCAATTCAGACATTTGGTAAGTCTGGACCTGTTGTAGTAAATTTGTTGGTTGTGACATTACATGACCCCACTTTTAGTTTTCAAGTAAGGCACGGACGCAATGTCACTAAAGACTTAACCCCTCAAATATTTCATCTTTCTCAAGTCTGAAATAGATTTCGGGCCCGCATCCATGCCGCCGATATTTGAAGACTTCAGTTTTGAAAGAGGTTGATTAGTAGTTTTAGCATTAGAGCCAGCGTTTCTATTAGCGGTGATTGAGGCGTCCAATTTCTTGAGTTCCGCAACCGCCCTATTAGGCGCTGATTTTACAAAGCCATTAATTGCAGCCAGCTTGTGGGGGTTATCATCCAGCTCTTTTATAATATGGGCTGTATTTTCTAGACCACCTGCATAGAGTGCAATTTCGGGAAATTCTTTGGTAAAGTCCTCATTGAATTTCGCCATATCTTCAAAAAGTTCTGGCACCGCTTCCATCTTCCGATAGTATTGGGCCGCCATTTCTTGAAGCTGCTTTGCTTCTGCCTGTTCAGCTTGTCTGCGCTCTAGTTCAGAGATGGCACCTTCCTGTGCCTGACGTTTAATCTCGTTGACATCAACCGGGGACTGGCCAGCTGGTGCAGCTTGATTATCCGCCTGCATTCCTTGCATTTTTTGAGCCCTTTCGGCCTCAATCTCTGCTCTGAGTTCGCGACGAACTTTTTCAGACGCTTCCCATTTTGCTTTTTTTACGAGAGCATCGGCATGTGATTGCGTAATCATCTTTTCTGATGATTCGGCTGACGATCCTTCGTCTACTAAATTGTCTTCCATTACATCTATCTCACTATTGCCCCGTGACGGTTAAGCCCATTTAAAGACTGGTGTCTACTTTGTGTAACCCACACAAAGCAAAGGTTCAGCCCAGAGTGTCAAGCGTTCTGGTACGCGATAATCCCCAATATACTCAACTTAAAGAAGGGAGCAAGAAGGGTATCTTTAACGGAGTGTGCCTATGCGAGCTTCTGCGAGCTTCTGCGAGCTTCTGCGGCGATTTACTTTTCCTATCAATATTAGTTATGCTAGGGCCGTCAGAAGGATACTGAAACATAAAAGTTGGAGGCAATATGGACGCGTGGCCCGAGATGCTAAAAGTTAGCGAGTTAAAAAAGTTCATTGGCGTTGGCTCTACATACCTGATGGAGCTTAGACAAAGAGACGACTTCCCCGCCCCCAGAAGGCCAACCGGAAAAAGACCAATGTACGTAACAGAGGAAGTTAGAGGATGGATGAAGAGCCTAAAGAAATAAAATTTATCAAAGAAGAAATTAATGATATAAAAAACCAATTGATACTTCTTGTAGACAAATGGCATTCCGGGTTAAGCAAAAGATATATAAGACATCTTCAAAACCAACTAAAAGTCAGCCTGGAAAAAGAATATCAAAAATGTGAGATTTTTCAGGCTTTAGACTTTGGCGAGGAAACATTAAGTTGTCCCGTACAATCATTTCCGGGGATAGATTGTCGAGCATCCAACGCATTAAGGTCTAGCAATGTGCACACAGTTGGCGAGCTATTGAAGTGCACCGAAACACACTTGCTAAGTTTCCCTAACTTAGGGAAGAAATCTCTTTATGTCATCAAGGACGCTCTTGCTGATGCCGGGCTTGGATTGAGGAAATAAACACATTATCAAAACGTGTCGATAACCTTTATGGCTATCGACACAACACTTAGTCGGCGTATTTGACCATGGCTTGTGCAAAGCAATAGGGCGACTCGTACCCTTCGCCAGGACAATAAATAATGTGTGGACCGCCAAACGGCTGCCATCCATCCTTAATTCTATCTTTAACAAACCCAGTTAAGCTGTCTTCGCTGCTCAGAATGGGGCACATGTAATCAACTATCTTCCTTTCCATCTCCACCCCCTACCTTCCAATCGTTAATAACTTAATCTTGTGCGCCCAAACCTCAGCCGTTCTTTGGTCGCTTCTGGTGACCGCATACAAATGCATCATACAAGCCCTCATAGTTTGCGCAACCTTCTCGACGTTATGGGGCGTTAATAGGCTTCCGCATGCCTCTAGCTTGGCATAGTCGCCTATGAGCCCGTGAATCTTAAGCAACGCATCGCTCATGATGGCTAACTCTTTAGATTGCTGGCTTAACTCGTCGGGGGTGGAGATCTTTTGGGGTTTTGGGTCAATTATCTCCACTTCACGCTTACGAATACCCCTGTCCATAAATGCGTCTAAGTCTTCCTTGCGATATCGAACCATCCTGCCCATCTTAGAGTACGGCAAGTCCTGGCTGCTATTGGAAGCCCAGGCAGCCAGTGTAGATGTGCCTAATCCTAGATATGCCGCGGCTTCTTCCCGGCTGTAATACTTCTTGTCGCTCATATATCTCCATACAACGTGGAATAAGTTGTAATAAACAAGAATATTACCATACAATTTACGATGGTGGAATTATAGATCTTTGTTTTCAGCGCTGCTGGGGTCGTCTTTTGGCAGCGGATCTAAATACAGCAAGTCAGAGAAGAAGGCGTTAAAGAACGTCTTGATGCGCTCAAGCAGGCTGGTCATAGCAGGCACCCCTTCATGATTCTTTCGTCTCGATTGCGCCTAAACTTGGTTTGCCTGTCTTGGTAGATGTAAGATCTATAACCATTCTCATAAGCACTATTCTTTGCGGCCTCGAAAGTCATGTGATAGTCGTTATCTTTAAATTTTACCGGCTCCCCGTAGCTCATGAGGTTGTACATTTTGTCGTTTATCACAATCCATCTAGGCCCTTGCACCTGAATAATTCTAGCTACCCCCATCACCCAGGCCTCCACTAAATCCTACATGCGGCCGTTATTTAAAATCGACCACTCCGACATGCCAAACTTACACCCCAGTGCATCAATCGCCTCTCGCTGCTCCCGGCTTTGGAACAGAGAGATTGGCCTATTTGGATCTCGATCCGCCTTGAACCTAGACACCACCCCCTTTTTAGGTGCCCCCCTGGGAACAACGTTGCTCTCAGTCGTTCCGGTCTTCCTAAGTCTGAGATAATGCTTGTTACACATGCCTTGAGACAACGAGAACCCGTTACAGCAAGATATCTTGCACCGAGCCCTCTCAGGTTTGGGGGTTGGCGTTAGCGGGGAGCCCTTCCGATGCCTGGACAAATGCATGGTGCAGAAGTTATTAGAGCGATGCTTTCTGCCGCACCCCTCCACAGAACACAAACGAACAGGCTTGGGTGGCTTAGGTTCTTTGCTGGCAAGCAACCGCTTTGCTGCGTTTCTTTTTTGATAGTAATGGTTCTTGCACAACTCTTTACAGAGAACCAACGCTTCGCAATCAATCACAGAACACTTCGTAGTCATGTTTAATCCACTTTGCCAACGTTCATGGCGTGATGTTTCTCAGCGATATCGAGCGCCAACTCAATACCCGTTCGAGCGTTCTCGCTGTCTACGCGCTGCTGTTCTAGGTCGAGTTTCGCGCTCTGCTCTTTCAGTAGCGCCATCACTTTCATGAAGTTGGTGTCAGCATTCTGCTTATCGACTGCAACCTTAGCGGCTGCATTGGCTTGTTCGCCTTGCGCTATGAGCAGCTGGGAGTCGATCTTAGCCTTGCCCAACTCTAGCTCAGCCTGGACAACAATCTCCGTCTCTGAAGGTTGTGGGGGCTGTTGTTTGGCCGTCTCAATCTGTTGCATGAACTTGGCCGCCTGCGCTTTCAGGTGATCTGCGCCCCTAATGTCCATATTGTCTAAGATTATCTCTAAGCCCATCGTGTTAATGAACTCCGCAAAGACTGGGGAGGCTTGCATCATGCCCGTAATCTCTTCCAGCGCCGCTTGTTTTTGAATGTTAGAGTTAACACCGGCTTCTACCCGTATCTGAAGCATTGAGCTGTCTATCTGAATATCAACGCTGCGTTTATCGCCTTGTTGGTTTACCAGCTGATAAGCCCGCTTGCCATTTAAGCTCCTGACTGGAATGGTTCTAGGGGTGACGATGTACTTGGGGATTAAGTCTAGGAGTATCTCGGCAATCCGATTTAATCCCTTGATATATCCAACCAAGTAAGGGATAGAAGCTCCGTTGGACTGTAATGCACCCTGTTGTATGGCCTTGCCTGATAATTGATTAGAATTTGTTCCAAGCACCGTATCGTATGATCCTAAGATCATCTGCGTGGTTTGATCTGTTCCTGCAAAAGTCTCTTGAACCAATGGGGGGGTGGGCGTGCGTTGTACTTCCCTCGGCGCCATCAATGGGATATCTGGATTGTCTTTGTAGAATGCATTGTACAACAACACTTGCTCAATCTGAGGATTCTGCCAGCCTTCTTGATACTTCTCAGGGATAGATTCAACGCTTGCAACCCATTTATTCATCGTCATGTTCTGAATTTCTGCGGCAATCGTTTGACCTGCATAATTCTTGAGCTTTTGAACCCCAGCTGCGTGGTATACGAAGGGTCGGCACATCTGATAGTTTGGGGCGTCTTCACTGTCTTGCATCATCACTGAGTTGCCGTCAAAGAATACGATCGGCAGAAACTTGTAGTCGGTCTCCGTGTACTCTAGTAATTCTGTCTCACATATTCTGTAACGGCAAACGGTTTCAATGATGGTATCGCGCTCTTCCACGATTTGGGGCGGTTGCTCAATAAACCCCTGGCTATCCCAGAGCTCAACCATGTCATCGTAATGCTTCTTGTTAATCACGTGCCCATCGGACAGCTTTACAATACGAATCTTCTTTTTCTTTTTCTTGTAGTAATCTGCAACCAGGACAACCTTCTCTTCTTCTTGATTGCGATACGACCAGCTGAAGCCCTCCAAGCCGGTGCTAAACGACATCTTTTTCGTTGCTTCTTCCCCGAACTCTCTTTCAAAATCTTCTTTCTTCCAAGGCGCTATTTCATAACAATACTCGCCGTCCCCTTTGTGGCTGGTTCGGGCACACGGATCAAAGCCAACCAGCTTAGGATCAAACACCCGCTCCATCTTAATGACTTGCTCAAACGAGAGCTCGTTTGCGTATTCAGTAAACACCTTAGCGGCACTAAACCCGCCCCCCAGCAAGTCTGAGAATATGTTGTATTCCATGTTGTCATTTGTACTGCTCGCCATGATTTCGCGGATGTAGTCCTCGATAACCTTCATCGTGGCTTCAAAGTCTTCGTCAATCTTATCGATGGGCACGCCATCTGCCGCTCTAACCGAGATAGAAGGCTCTTGCTTAGAGAACTCGCCGCGCAGACGGGAAATCATAGCTTCTAGGATGTTGAACTCAAGAGCGGGCTTAGAGAGTGCTGACAGCTTTTGAACATCGTCGTTTGAGAATGCGGTCTTGAAGACTAAGCGCATGAACTTACGATATGTATCGATGTTCTTTTTCCAGTACAGCCTGGACTGCCTGATGTTGTCTTTGATTTCTTCAAGTTCAGAGGTGTAGCGTTTAGCGATAAGAGCCATAGTTGTTGCTTCCTTGCATTGCCGCACGACGGCGTTGTTGAGCCTCAGCAATCCCTGCTAAGGCTTTGTCTTGTCCTTTATTCATTGTATCAACATAGAGCGTCTTGTCTATGAGCGCAATACGACACGCGTCGTAAAGTGTGTCGATCTTATCATCCCAGCGGTGCGTGTTATTTGCTGACACCTTAATTGCTTGCGCAATGCACGGCTCGGTATGCTTTTTGTAAGCTGGCAAAGAAACGAGCTTTGCAGCAAGTATTGGCTGGAGCTCTAAAAAGCGATCTGTTTTGCTTCCCGATGCCTTGGTGCGCTTCACTTCTCTTAACTGAAGGCCTCTAACACCATCTAGAATGCTAAGCAACGTAGTGCCGGTGCTCTTTTTTTCAATCGCCGCCATTGCGGGTTTTGTCTTATGTAGCATGCAGTCTCCCCAAAAAGACATAAAAGCCTGCTCTAAGTCTTTCGGCTCAAGCTTCTCGTCCCAGCAATCTATCCAGTGCAACGCCAAATCTCCAGTCTCTAGCTTGTATAAGCCCCAGAAGGAAAATACAGAGCTGTCGTTGTAGCTTTTATTCGTTTCTGCCGTGTCGCAAGTAATAAACGTCTGAATGAATGCGGGCTCTTCTTCCAATATTGGGAACCATTCCCTCTTAAACAAACTATTTCCGGGGGCCGTTGGATTTTGCTGATACTGGCTCGCGTAAACATACGGGGACTTTTCTTGTTTTTCGCGCAACGCTTCAAGCGGCGTTACATCAGGACACAGTGCGTTTCCTGCCTCATCAATGCTCGGCAATACAATAGGTGTCCATTTTCTTTCATCGTCCCCGCCTAGCATATGGGCACAGATGTCATCCTCATGCAGCCGCTGAGCTATACAAATCACCGGAACATGTGGGCCACGGGGTCTTTGCAAAATAGTTTCTTTGTAGTTTTTTAATATGTTGGCTCTTATGGTGTCGGAATTGCAGTCATCTGGCTTACTCATATCATCAAGTATAAGAGCGCCTGTGAACCTTCTGCTATCCGTCATGAACCCCGCGTCCGCCCCCGTTACCGGACCACCAGAACTGAATCCGCGCACAATACCACCAGCGGTTGTAGTGAAGTGGTCTTTAGCTTTGCTGTCGCTCTTGATTTTAACGCCAAACGTGGCCTGATATACCGAGTTCTCCATAACGCGCTTAATGAAAGCAGTGTGCTTTGAAGCCAAGTCGTGCGAGAACGCTACGTACAAGAAATTTGAATCAGGGTATCGAGACATCATCCACGCTACCCACATCGTTAGGATGGCCGATTTACCGCTTCCAGGCTGGATATTTATGAGAAGATTGGTTAGTTCGCCGCGAGATACTTTAGTGAGCGCCTTGGCGATGGTGATGTGGTGTGACTCCCTGCCCCGGGGGCGGCTGATAATAAACTCTCGACCGGTCACAAGCGGGAAGAAGGTCTCACAAAAGAACAAGAACGAGCCCCAGAGCTCGGCGCGGTCTAGCATTTCGCGGGGTAACTCTGGCTCTTCCATGAATCTCTCTCGTGATTAAACTGTTCCATTTTTCAATAAAAGCATGCGCAGCCGATGGGCCTCATCGTGCATCCTGTTGTGTTGCGTAGAGCCGCGTTGGCCGACAATAAAAGCTTCGCCGTCTGGCGCTTGCACATGGAAAGAAATATCCCCAGCCCAGTCAAACCATCTATCCATTTCTCCGTAATCACAATAGATGTAAAACTTCAGGCTTCCGGGTTTTTCGCACACTTCAACTTCCATTACACATCTTCCTCAAAAAACAACCAAAACCCCTCGTCGGTGAATGTGTCTATCCGATCTAACCAGTCGTAGATAACAAGCCACTCGGTCTTTCGAAGCTCCATGGGGAAGTCGTCACACATCTCTGTCGGGAGCAGCAAGTCCCCATTCTTTTTTTCAATGGGCGCATACTCTAGCAGAGCGGATATCTCTTGGTAGTTTAAACCCGTCCATTGAACTGCCGTGGCAGCAAAAGGCTTAATGCTTTTAACGCGCAATTAATAATCCCGCTCTTTAGCTTTGCATGCTTTAGCCATGGCATCGTGCAACATCGTCTGCACCTCGGTTTTGATCTTATTTTCCAGCTCTTGTGGGTCTGAGCCATACAGCCTCGGCACAAGCTTAGAGGCATACCATCTGATGTGCTCTATCTTAAGTTTGAACATCTGAAAATCTAGTGGGTTGGTGAACGTCTGGCCCATTTCAGCAAAGCTTTTATCAATGTATACTTGCACCTGCTTGCGCTTAGCTGTGATATAAGCGTCGTTAAAGTCTTTGTATTTGTTCATCCAGGAATAGACGGTGTCAGGGTTGGGAAACTTTGACTTGCTGTTACATATTTTTTCCAGACTATCATCGCTACATACAATTGCATCAAGTATTTCTTGCGCTAGCTCTTCCGTGTATGCGCTTGGTCGGCCTGGCGTTCTTTTAACCACTGTGTCGACAGAAACAGAAGACGCGATTGCTTTGGGCTTTTTGGTGATGCCTGGGTTTCTGGTTTTTTTTGGTTTTATCTCGGTCATAACAAAGTCCTTTTGTTATATTTCTTTAGTATGACGCCACGTCATCGTGAGCCACCAAGCTCATGTCATCTGTAGACGTTACGTCTCGGGAAATTTTGCGAACCCTGGGCTTCTTGGCTTCTTCTATGACTGTTTTAGCAGCGTCTAGCGTGATTTCTTTTGAGCAAATAGAGCAAACATAGTGATCGTTTTTAACGTATCCCTTGCCTTCACACTCGGGACACTTCATTGTCATAAACCCCATGCCGGGCACATTTCTCTGACCACCGCACAAACGACACACTACAAGCTTAGACATCTTTAGCTCAATCCCTGAGTTAACGTACTTAATGATATATATGGTACATGCACCATATGTAAATGTAAAGATTTGAGATTATTTCTTGACTGCGCGCACATATCTTGATAAGATGCATACATCAAAACAAGGCGATAGGGGTTAACAAAATGACCATTTTATTGTTTGTCGCAACAACATTGATTCTCGGTTTAGATGTCGCTGTTGGCATGCTAATACTTATGTGGGTATTTTTATAGGCAGAATAAAACTTTAACAATAAGGACAAAACACATGGAAGAAATCACCGACCCTGCCGCTTACATCAAAAAGCTACGGGAGGAGAAAGGGTTGACACTAAAAGCAATGGGCGAAATTGTCGGGCTTTCTGAGTCTGGCGTATGGCGCCTTGAAAGCAGAAACACCGGAATGTACACGCATACATTCTTAAGCGCGCTGAAAGCGTTTAAAAAAAAGCTTTACGTGTCCGATTAAAAATTAATTTATCAATAATTAAAATAATAATAAACTAAAACTTGACGCGACGCACACTTATTGATACTATAGCCACATCAAAACAACAAATACTAACGACAACGAGGACTAATAAAATGACAAAAACAGAATCTTGCGTGTTGTACGTAGCGTCGGCATTTATGTGCTGGTCTTTCGACGATAAAATAACTCTAATTGCATTTATGTTCTGCATGGTTTCTTTTAAATATTTATTTATGACCGAAGACCACAAATAAAATGGATAGCAATGCACATGTTTTTTTCTGCACAATATTTACAATTCTTGCGGTCTGGCTTTTTTGGGGCAAAGCGTTAATGGTTTTTGCGTTCGGCCTGCGCGCCTTGGGGTACATATAAAATGAATTATTTTTATGCTTTTCTTATTATTTGCGCTGGCTTTTATTTTGGCGACGAGACTGACAAAGAAAACTTGTTAGCCGTTATATTTTTATTGGTCCCAATGTTTTTTATTATAAAAAGTGCGCTAAAAACCATAATTTTGTTATAATACACAGGCTACCCATTAATACTTAATATTATGAAATCACTAACAAAAACTAAAGAGGACTATATGAGCTTATCAAACAAAGCGCTGGCTTTAACTCTCGAAACACAATTATCAATCACACTAGATCACATTTCAAAGCTTAGAAAACAACTTGCGGTTGTTGATATGCACGATCAGGTCGGAAACGAGCCCTGGTTCTCTGATGCTGGCCACCCTCTTCTCTCTTCAAAAGATTTAGCGTATCGTTTATTTTCGCAAGCGGGCATATTGGCTCAAGACATTAAGTATATTATTGAAAACGGGAGTATTTAGCATGGATGCACGACTAGAAAAATTATTATTCGACATTAAAGTGATGGTTGAATACGCGGGTTGTTTAACTGACAATGGTATAAAGATTTTGTTAGAAAAAGCACTGTTTGATTTTCAAGAAATGGGGGTGGGTGATGAGGGTTGATATTCCAGATCCATCCGATTTTCCTTCTTTCTATTATGCCGAGTTAAGCGAAATAGAGCCAAAGTTTTCAGACAAGGAAGACCAAGGTTTATGGGAAATATTTTATAATGATGCGCAAAAGATAAACAAGGAATTAATGAAGTGAGCAACGAAGTAGCAGTATCCGCGAACAATGGGTTTATGATTGTTCAAAACTTAGCGCAGGCCAAAGAATGCGCCAAAATTATCGCCTCTTCCGGTTTTTGCCCAAAATCTTTCATGGGCAAGCCAGACGATGTGCTGGTTGCCTTGCAAATGGGATCTGAACTAGGTTTAAAGCCCATGCAAGCGCTTCAGAACATTGCAATCATTAATGGTCGACCATCCCTGTATGGTGACGCTATGATCGCAGTCTGTCGACAAGCACCTAACTTTGAATACATTCACGAGGAATACGATGAAAAGGACAATTCATACACGTGCAGAGCAAAAAGAAAAGGAGAGCCGGAAGTTGTGCAGAAGTTTAGCGAAAAAGACGCGCGTCTTGCTAAGCTCTGGGGGAAGCAAGGTCCATGGACAGACTATCCTAAGCGAATGCTTCAGATGCGTGCCCGCGGTTTCGCTTTACGTGATTGCTTTCCTGATTTATTACGCGGAATTGTAGATCAGTCCGAAGCCGGTGACTACGTGGTGTCAGAGCCTAAAAATATCACCCCAAGGAAAGCCACCCCCAAGCCAGTACAAACGGTAGAGGCTGAAGTGGTAGAGATGGAAGATACACCCTTCTTGAATTCTGAGCTGGAAGACATTACAGTGGCGCTCGATGCTTGCAAGTCGAAAGACGAGCTTAGAGATCGATTAAAATTCTATAAGTCAGGTTACTCTGATGAATCTATAAAAACAAAGTTAACCGAAATCGCCAAGGCGATGGCGGAATCAAAATTTAAGGAAGAAACTAATGTCAGTAACGGAAACGAGCCAGGACGAGAAGATTAACGAAGACCTAAAAGAACGGTACCGCCTGGCTTGCAAAGCAGATCCGCTTAGCATCGAGTTTGCCAAAACATGTTCGAGCGCCGTGGCGCTGCTTGCTCGGACCGTTTCTACGTTTCAAATGGTCAACGAAATCTACACCGTTTTGGGTGAAGACCAAGAAAACATGAAAACACCGACCGAGTTAGAGGCTCTTGCAAAAGAGCTAATGCCGCTTTTGGCTGGGATGCAATCCTCCCAAGTGATTGCAGTGCTTGCCAGGCTCGGGGCCAGCTGCGCATTTACGGAATATATGGCACGATTAAAAATAGAACAATCAAAACATTAAGGACTAGTTATGGCAGGGCTAAACAAAGCAATCGTAATTGGAAGACTGGGTTTAGATCCGAAAATCACCAAGTTTGACACTGGCTCTATGAGCGCTTTCATCTCGATAGCTACATCAGAGAACTATACTGACAAAGCGACGGGCGAGAAAAAAGAAAACACAGAGTGGCACGCCGTTAAAGCTTGGGGGAAACTGGCCGAGATTATGGAAAAATATCTCAAAAAAGGATCTCAAGTCTGTATCGAAGGGAAAATGAAGACCGACAAGTACACCGACAAAACTGGCGAAGAACGTTACTCAAAATATATTCTTGCGTCCAACATGATGATGCTTGATACGAGAGACAAGTGGGTGGATAATCAGCAACCCCCCGCCGAAGACTATACCAAGCGGGATGATTTTGATTTTAACGCGGGAGACGATATCCCGTTCTAAGCTGAGTAACTATGCGCACTGTCCTTGATATATTCCCCTCCTCCGAGCTCGCCGACTACTACAAAAAGTTACAGCGAGCCCTAGAGGTTTACAAAGAAAACAACGAATCTTTCGAGCTCTCGAAGGATGTTACGAACTATCACCGTAAAATTAAAAACTTGCGCTTGCTTAAATCGCACGTTTTAGCAACAACGATCAATCAACTATCCGCCGAAGGGGCTTTTTCTCACCCAAATACTCTATAACCACCTTCTGGGCTTCATCCGAGCTGTAACACACCCTCACCAAGTACCCTTGCTCTATAAGCGCGGCATGGACCGCCTTTTGTTCCGGCTTAATAGCACCCTTTTTTCCATCGATGATGGATTTTAATTCAATAAAGAGACCGTGATATCCCTGCGACGGCACCGCAAGCTGAATATCCGGCCAACCCTTGCGCACCCCGGCATCTTTAGCTCTCTTAGCAGCCTGAATAGGCAGTCTTACGCCAGTCAACGAACTTGTAAAGTTATTGATAAGCTTAGGATGTTGTAGGCAAAACCAACTATGGAAATGGATTTGATTTTGGTTTTCGATGTACGAACTTTGGGAGTTATACGCCATTTCCGCGTCCTTGCGTTATAGATTAAGTGTCCACTCTAACTAACGGGGGTTCTTATGGCAAATATTTTATCAAGGATTTGGAGTGCTCTTACCGCATGCTTTCAAAGACGGCTGGATGATGAGATTGTCCGGGTGATAGAGCAAAGGGAGGAGCAATACGCAAACTACGTCATTTTACGTAGAGCGCAAGACATTCCTGCAACACAAACACCACCCCCTGTCATCATCATGATGAATGGAAACGCAAAGCGTTCGCCTCGAATCAAGCGCCGCAACGCCGTTTCAGGTTTAGAGCAACTAGAAACCCCTGCTTCTGCAATACAGCATTTAGAACACCTGGAGCTGCCCGGAAGCAGGGAAGGGAGCCCAAAAGCCGTGCGAAACAGGTTGAGCGTCGTTGTTTAGTTCGTTTCAAGGGCTCTGCGGAGCTCTTGGAGAGGGTTTAAACCGTCACGAATATATTGAGTGCGGGCTTTCTCTGAAAGTCGCTCCTGGGCCTTTAGGTTCGCCAAATACTCTTTGGTCTGCCAGGGGTCCATATACTCCCGGGGAGAGCGCCCGGGGTGTTTGGTATTGAGCTTTGATGTTTTGCCTTCTTTTTTAAGAAACTCTGCTTTGAACTTGCTGTATTCAATCTGTTCCGCCGTAGCACTCGGTGTCGCTGATTTCATAATGTTCTCCCGGTAGTTGGTTTTTTAATACCGCCAACTCTTCCGTGAGCTTTTTAATCTTCCATTCTTGCCTATCCATGGTCTTAGATAGCGCTAACACCACATAATCCATTAATCCCTCGTGACTCGCTAGCGCCTCTTGGTATCCCTGGCAATGCGGGCAATCATTCACTTCCGTATGTTCCATTTTAATTCCTTTTAGTTTGTTTCCTGAACGTTGTTAATCAAATAGCAAATATACCATTATGGCTGGGTTGGTCAAGTTTTAATTGATTTAGTTGTTTTTGGTATATCTCAAGATTCCGATCATCTTTAGTCATTATACAAATATCAATCCAATGCCGAAGCTCCTGAATCCTGGAAGCTTTTTCATTCACAACAACGCCGGGTTTAGGCTCGATAGTCTTTAGGCTGTCTGACCCCATAGTCTTTGGCCTCTCCCATCTGCCCTCATTAATCATCTTCATCACACAATGAAACGCATGCTGTGCGGTTTTGTCAGATTTCTTAATATAATGGATGGCTTCTGAGGCTAGGGTGTTTACCTTTTCAACGATTGGCTGTCCGACATCTTTCATAAGCTTGGCAGAGATTAATTGTGCCACTGACTCTTGATTGTAAGATCCATTTTGAAGCTTGGTATACAAATCCTGAATCTTGGGATGGTCCGGCTGTTGGGTTTCCTTTTTAGGCGCAGCATCAACAACGACAGGCTCTGTTGTTGTTCTGTTTTTAATATACTTCTGTTTATATGGATGACAGGGTGTCATACGTTGAGTAACTGACGTATGACATTGTGTCATACTTTGAGTATCTAAATTAATATTGCTTTGTGTCATACCTTGGTCTTCTGACTTGTTGTATGTTTTGGGGTTTAAGATCACATCCATATTGGGGACATATATGGGTATCGCACGCGCCACACACCCGATCTCAATAAGTGCGCCAACTGACACTAACCATGCTTTTTCTCTAAATATTGTGCGCCTAGACAAACCTGTTTCTTTGGCTACGGTTAAGGTGGAAGGAAAAGCTCGGCCACTACTTTTTGCGTGGACCAGATACATTTTAATAATAGCGGTACGAGCTGGCGAGGTCTTGATGTGTTGTTTTTTGAGAGCCGAGTTAAATAAATTTACATTTGACATAAATAATTTCCAATAATTATTGACTTGTTTAAGCCAATCAACTATTATCATTCCAAGCTATTGGGGTGATGGATCGCTGACTGGCCGCTTGCGGCCCAAAGAAGCCTGAGTTTTTGCGGACTCGGGCTTTTTTCTGCCTAAAATTTCTAAAAATTCGAATTCAAAACGAAAAATAGCATAAACTCGACACCAAGATCGCAAAATATTAAAGAAGTATTATGGTTAGTTAGCAGAGTAGTGCTTGACGATTCGAGGATGTGTGCTATCATTTGTTGGTATCTTCCTGTTGTCACACACTCGCCTGCAAGCTGAAAGTGTGTGACATTTAAATTAAATTCCAACCAATAGTGCTTCAACTGGCTGTTTAAATCAATAGTCGATCTCTTATATTGCTAAAATTAAATACGTGTACTATCATGTATTTTCATGTGTGGATCTCCTCCTGCGTGGATTTCAAAAGCGAAGGGTAGGGCAAAACGGATGTTAAAGTACGTTTTGCTCGATTCTTTTCAGCTCTTTTTCAAAAGACTCCCCAAGCCCCTTGGCAGCGTTTAGGTTAATTTGTTTGTAAGTCTCCCCATACTGCTCTAAAACCTGTTTACCGGTCTCGCTAAGCGTTAATATCGTGCGCCTTGCAGAGCTTTCCCCCGGTTTTTTTATAACATACCCGTCTCTTTGCAGCTTGCTTGAGTTATGGCTTAATGTTGAGTTGTCTACCTTTAGCTTTCTGGCAATTTCATAAAGCGAACATTCGCGCTGCTGATCTAAGTCGTTAATAGTCTTTAAAAGGCATAACTGAAGGTATTGAATGGGGCATCCGGCCTGGTGTAAAACGGCATTGCCGTATTTTAAGACCGCGCGATTAACGCCATACAACAGTGTTAGCAGTTCTTCCGGGTGAAGCATAAAAATAAAATCCTATTGACGCTTTAATGTATATTCATTGTACCATTTTGGCGATATAATGACAGCGTGTCTGAGATTGGAGGAGAGATCATGACTGCTATAAAATGTTTAATATTGTTTTTTGGAGGCTTAGGCTTGTTTTTGTCGGTCGTCTTACCCTTCAAGGCTGCGGGCATAACGCTAAGCCCAAAAGTGATTGAGTTCGTGGGTATGCTGTCCCTGGCTGTTCCATATTACTACCTTAATGAAATCTACAACTGGATTAATAAATGAGAGACCTAACGGAAAAAGAATTAAATATTGTTAGCGGCGGGACTGATAACGGATATGGCGCGATGCCAAACCCACCAAACTTTTCAGACTTTTCCTCGGCAGTTGGGCAGGGTGCGCTATTTGGCCTTTACGTGGGCGGCCCTGTTGGAGCCTTAGAGGGTGCGTTTGGGGGTGGGGCTGTTTATATTACTGTGAATGCTTGGAATAATTTTACAAATTATTATTATTAAGGAATTTGTTAAATGAAGACGCTGACAGAAGCAGAGTGCGCGCAAGTTGGTGGGGCTGGGGCGTTTTCGTTTTTAAAGGGCACCGGATCTGCTTTGGCATTTGGAACGATTGGGTGGTTTGTTGGTGGTCCAGCTGGCGCTGCGATGGGCCTTGCCGCATGGACCGTTAATAATAGCACCGATTTTATATATGAGATGGCAGTTGACGATAGAGATAGTTATCGCGTCGAAAACTACGATGCTTTTGGAAATAGAAGATGAGCCATAACATTGTCGGCAAAGATAGGCCGTATGAGACCTCAAAAATTAGTTTCAAAGTTTGTATGTATTTGTTGCTCGGCTCCATAGCGCTTAATCTTGTTTTACGATTCCTGGGAAGCTACATAAAACACTGTCTTGCTTAAAATGGATTTTAAATGATTGTTCGATACGTTGAGATGTTTGTTCTGTTAGTCCTCATGGTCCTTGCTGTTGTGCTCATAGGTGCGATAGCTTGGATCGCTCTTCTTGTTGGGCTTGTTATATTCTTAGCCAGGTATTTATATTTAAACTTTTTTGATAGGAAATATCTTGATGATACCGGAGAGTAAATAATGCCCATCATCTGGTTCTGTTACGCTGTTGCTTTTGCAATCGCCGCGTTTGGTATGGCCATTCTTTGGCTGTTAGCTCGCAACACGAGGCTTCATGAAGATAACAGGCGCTCCAAGATGGAGATAGAAGCCATGAAAGAAGCGGTACAGTATTTGTGGGAGAATAGGGGGCGGCTTAAATGAACAGCACAACAAAGACAAGGAAGCCAACGGAGGCCGAGCAGGTCATTTTGCACAAAATGCAGGAACTTTTGGCCTCGCATCTTGATGAGAGTGTTGTTTTGGCGCAAGAGTCCGGGGTCAAGCCGTATGTGTTTTTAGATTTATGGCTGAACGTCATCACCGATGTTGTTGTTGGCATGATGATTGACATGGTTCAAGCTATCGAAGGGTCAGCAGAAGACAAAAAAGCCGTTACAATGGATAGGCTAAAGACATTTCTGGAGGGGTCGATGATTATCGCGGACAAAAAGATGAAGAAGGCGTGGGGTGAAAAATGAATAGGTCGTTATTTTTAGAGCTTATCCTAAAGATGGTGTGGCGTAGACTTGGATATAATGTCCATTTGCGGGATATCCATGGTCATTAATGGGGCTCGGCTTGTAATGTTGGAGGGCAAATGATCATGGACTTATTCATTCCAGCGCTTTGCGTTGCAATAGGCCAAGGATTGCTCGGGGCGCTAATGAACCATTTGCACACGAGAAGCATTCGCCAAATTACAGACATGCAAACAAAAAGACTTATAGACGCCCTGCAAATGATGTCTGATACGGAACAAAGGCTTTATAGGTTAGAGAAGAGGCTTAATTTGGGGCAGATTGTGCCTATAAAGAAGGATATTAAGTAAAGAATTCCCCGATAGCTCAGCCGGTAGAGCAAGTTTCTTTACATCAAGAAAAAGCCGTGTTAATCTGTTTGTTATGAGAAACGGAGATTACATACTTATTATTGCCCCAGAGAATTATCCTGGTAAAAAATATCGAGGACGATATGTTTATGAGCATCAATTTGTTTGGTGGAGCAAAACAGGGGTTCTTGTACCGGAAGGGTATATTGTTCATCATATAAATGATGATAAACATGATAATTCTTTTGAAAACTTGGAGCTTATAAGCAGAAAAAGTCACAATAGAATCCATTTGTTTAAGAACAAGAAGATCCCTCTTTTATGCGCGTACTGCGGGATATCTTTTTTAAAAGAACCAAGGAACTTCAACCATCCAAGGAGCAAAGGCCAGGAAAGATTTTATTGTTGCCGATCCCACGCTACAACACATCACTATGCTTTAAAAAAAATATTGTCCAGTAACTCAGCGGTAGAAGTGCGGAGCTGTTAACTCCGAAGTCGTAAGTTCGAATCTTACCTGGACAGCCAACATCAAAGCTGGAGTAGCTCAGTTGGCCAGAGCGGCTGATTTGTAATCAGCGGGTCGCAGGTTCGATTCCTGTCTCCAGCTCCATTTTATAGAAAGGAATCACATGGTTGAAAAAGTATTAATGTGCCAGGCTGGACCATTCAGTTCTGACGAATGGAAAGCGTACATGGAGTCATACAAGGGCGCGCCATTTAAAGATCTTAAGTTTGCTGCCGGAACTCTTAGGAATGTGTTTAACCAATTTCTTGAAGAAAGGGGCCTTTATATACAGAGAAACGGGAAAATACTTACATATCATGAGTACAGGGGTTGGGTTTCGAAAAACAAAAAAGCAGATTGGCAGTATGACTATTATTTAAAAAAGTACAACAACTTCAAACCAATACCCAATAACTCATCATGGACGCAAGAATATATATTGAATAAATTGATAGAGCTAAAGATAATACTGCAAAGCGGCGCTGAGAAAAAAGATTTATTTTTAGATCAATATAAGTTCTGGCGAAAGAGCTGGGCTGTTGACGAGTCTCGGTTCGTTAAGAAAGATAACCTATAAAAAGAAGGGCCACCAATGAGCAAAGTTGACAACGACGGCCTAATCAAACTGTCTCAAGATAAAATACAAGACCTAATGAGAGACGGCTACTGTTTTATGAAACACCCCAACGGAACAATTCATAAGCTTACGATGGACGATTTGTGCTTCAAGGAAGACGAGATTGGAGCATTTGAAAAAACAGCTTTATTTGATGAAATGGTTCGCAAAGCGACAAACTAAAACTATATAGGAGCCCCCAAATGAACTTTTATGCAGTTTTAGTGATGCTGGCTATATTTGCTTTTGGCCATATAGAGATTCATACGGTAGATGGATGTGCGGATGGTAAAAACGCAAGAATTACGAAAGTGTTTTTAGTAGAAAACGAATCTTGAGTATGGGTATACTCAGGAATTTAACTAGCTAATAAGGACCACAATATGGGTTGGATTTTTGTCGTTGCTCTGACCGTGTCCCTGCTCTGCGTCTGCTTTGCGGTGGTTACTTGCGTTAGAATGGTTAAAAATCGGCACTAGTGATCAATTGGCACGAACACTCGTGCATTAAGAAGGAGTAAAAAATGGAATTAACCGAGGATTTGATGTGCACTATATCCCCTAGAGCCAAAGAATTGATTTTGGAGTCAAAAACTATTGAGGCGTTCTTGCTTGACGCCAGCCAGGCGGCTGATGACGATGTTTCTCAATTAAAGCAGAGGTTGGCCTCGGGGTTAAGTGAGAGATTAGGTGAAATTGTTAATGAGCTGTCTATAGAGTTAAGGAAAACAAAGGAATGACCGCCCCCCCACTTCTTACGGACAAGATTAAGCAACTGCTAACCAGCGCCATAGAGTGCCTTTCCTGTTTAAAAAAAGAAAATAGACGCCAAGAAATCACAGAAGATGACGAGCTTGAAAACCATTATGCGCAGCTTGCGAGTTATTTGGAGAGATCTAGAGATAAAACAAGCGGCGCAGCTAGGTACATAGAGCGTAAAAACCATGATACAGCCAGTCATTCAGAGTAGAATGCGCTGTGCCCGGCCTAGAAAAAGGAGTTGAATATGGCCAAACGTCAAGAAAAGTTTTACGACGGCGCTTTAGCTGTCTTGTTGACCTGCGTCGTTGTTATTAGCGTCTGCCTGTCTATTAGGTTTGTTTTGTGTCTTTACCAAGACTTTTTTGCCAATTATGAGCAAATTTCCGATGGGTGCTTTTTTTCTGACGAAAGAGGCCCCGAGCTAAAGCAGCCTTAGCGCTCTGGGGTTCCAGGGCTTAAGTCTATCGATTGTCCCGTCTTTTCTAAGATAACTTCTTCGGCCACCTCTTCGACGACGTTATCTGGCCCAAGATATTGCGCAGAACACACGCCGACCACGATAGCGATAACAACAATCCCTAAAATCATCAAATCCTCCGTCTTCATTCGCATGCCTTCTTAAACAATAAAACCGACTTAAAGGTGTCCGTATCTCCGAGGACTGTGTTATACCGCCGCTTGTGCAGCTCGGTCATGGCGCCATAATTTTTTGCATCTGGAAGCGGGTTTGGATCTCTCAAAAAGAACAACCTTGTCATAAGCGTAGCATACCGGAGGTTATATACCAGGGAGTTTGAGTCAAACTCTTTGGTGTTGCTAGCCGCTAAAATCGCTTTTTCCGTGATGGGCCTGCTGGAGACGTACTTCACCAGGTCGTCGTGAGTGAGTTTTTCCATCTGAAAAACCCCTAGACCCCCATTCGCGATACCACCTATTTGTTTAACGTAGCTAAAGTTGCTTTCAACAAGACCAATACCAACAATCAGATTTTCGGCAGCAAGAGACCAGAGCCCTGCTTCTATTAAGCAAGGCTTGATAATGTGCTGCCTTAAATCCGAGACACTGATCCCCATGGATTCCCCCAAGAAAACCCTACGCGATTGTAATGATTTTGTACCAAAGGCTCCAAGATATTGGGCTGTCCCCTGTGGCAAAATCTGTCCCGGCTGCTAAAGATAAGTCCAACCCAAACCCAACAATGTCGCCCGAAGAGCTTGGTTGAGCGTCCCCTTGAACGCAATACGCATAAGACGGTAAAGGTTCTGTAAACACAGTAGAGGCAATCGTTGTTGAAGCTGGTATCTGGCTGTCGTTGTAAACCACAACCACGTCAGATCCGGCTGTATAAGCGGTTGTGTTGTACTGAACCATCAAAAACATTTTATCTATCAATATCACCTGGTTTGGCGATGGGGATGGAATTAAAATCGGGCGGCTTACGCTCATGTTTTTAAATTCAGCTGCTGAAATAACCCCAGATGCAAACCGTAAATAGTTTTCTTGAACCGCTAATTGGGTGCCGTACAAAGCAACTCCGTCGCCAAGCTCTAGGTTAGATACAATATTTTGAATAGACATTTTTTATTCCTTAAGCAATCGTTTGGCTGAACAAGAGGTTAAAACCATACAGCGAGTACTGGCTTGACGACGAGTTGTTGACCGTTAACTCAAGAACATACTTGGAGTTGGACGTGTTCAAAAACGCCGGTGTTGTAACTGTTATTGGGGTGCTGTACGGGTTTGCCTGTGGGTTTGTCTCTAAAGATCCCGTTAACGGAACGCTTGTGACAGAAACAGGAGAGTTGTTTACATACGTAATTCTGTCTAAAGTTATCGCCTGACTGTCAAGGGCACCAACCGCAATCGAGTACACCGCGTTAATGCTGTTCAGCCTAAAGCCTTTTGAGGAGGTGGATCGCATTAGAGGGGTGATGTCAAAAGCAATTAGACCCGCATCATCAGCGACCGTATGAACCAACGCATAATTGCCTTGCGCAAGTCGTGTCATCGTCCAAGTGCCGCCTTGAGCCAACAATATGCTGTCCAAGCCTAACCATTGCTGCATGCTGCGAATATTGGCAGACCCTGTATCTAATAAGAAGTTAGCAAAAGTAGTCCCGGGGTCTGGGATCCCTAAAACGCTTGCTTGCCCCATGGGCGCATTGGTAATACTAACGCTGGTGTTCCCTGTGTTCTCGGTCGCATAAATTTGAATGCTTCCCTTGCTTGCCACCGCGGGGAAAAGCCTGAGCGTACATGTGTCCCCAGAGCTCCCAACGGAAAGATTGGTTCCATTGACCGTTAAGGAGCCAGCAATTGTTTGATTAGCGCCTTCGGATAAAATGAAAGCGGCTGAGGCTGTGCCTGGATCTGGAATTGAAATGGTGCTGGCCTGTCCCATTGCGGCATTAGAAATGGTTGTTACCGTGTTTCCGGTGTTTGCAACGCCCGCAATTCTCAGGCTACCCTTGCTTGCTGTAGCTGGGAAAGAAGCTAAATACCCAGCGGTTCCGCTTAGGCCTGCTTGAATGTTGCCCCCGTTGATAGCAGTTGCCGCATCGTCTCCGATAGTGCCGTCTGTTCCAACATAAGTGGCGATATGGTTCGCAATAACCGGCAAATCAACGTTGCCCCCGCCAGAAGACATGTTCACCAACGTGTAACTTCCTGTCGCAGGGTTTGCGGGCGTTTGCACCTGAAAGTCTAAGCAGCCTGGAGTGCCATTGTTAAAATCAATCCCGTAGACGTGCGCAATTTGTCTGTTAGAGAAATTATAGCCTTGAGATCTGGCCTGATTTAAATAACCCGCAGTCGTCACCTCTGCAAGCGTGTCATTGGTCTCAATGTAAATTTCTTGCGGAACAACGCCTACTTGCCCAGTGATGTCCTGGGTAATCTTTAAAATAGCCATCCTTGGCCTCCTTGTTTAGTTTTTCTCTTCCAGTATTTCTTTGTCTAACTCTACTTCTTTCTCGACCGGCTCGGATTCGCTTTCAACTTTTTCTACCAAATCGAACTCTTTCATATAATAATTATAAGCTTTTTCAGCCTCTTCCGCCCCAACGGCTTTCTCAATATTTTCCTTCATCTCTGCAAAGTATTCTTTTGCAGCATCTTTATCGATCTTGTCAACCAACTGAGACACGATGTGCCTGCCATCTTCTGTGTGAACGTTATAAATGCGCGCGTCGTACGTTGTTTTGTTTTTGTAGATCAAATACTCGCCATCTAGGTACCGAATTAACTTGTTTTTCGTAAATAGCTTTTTTTTCTTTGACATCATAACTTCCTTTTTTACTGCGCTACTGTGTTAATCCGAGCTTAGCGTTCCTAAAGCTCGAATCTGATCTAGAATATTGTCTGTTGCGGGACCAGACACCGCTAAGTTCTTGAGCGGCTCTGTTGCATCTCTCAAAACTTCTTTTTCCCCACGAATACGAGCAAGACTTTCTTGATCATCTTTGTCTTGTGCTCGCATAACTTCAATATCCAAAGCGGACAGCTTGGCATTTCTTTCTTGCCTCAACCTTGAGAGTTGTAAGTTTTTTGCTTTAATTGCGTCAATATCTACTTGTGATCCGGGGTATTCGTCGGTCCACGCGTTCCTAAACTCTCTGTTGCCCGGCAATAGGCTTTCATCCACAATGCGGTAGTCGAGGCCTGCTGGCACGACTTTTAAAGCCAGCTCATCCATCGAGCCAGTCCATTCGGGGGAAGGCATGACTACGCTCAAGCCGCCATCTAAATCTGTATAAATAATCCTCACGCGCCACTCCTTAAATAAAAACAGCAACGTTGTTTTCGCCGCCATCTACCGGACCCTGGCCATCGGTTGCCGTCATGTACCACTGGATAAGCCTTACCGCCGTGGTAGATCGTGTTGCGACCCCTATTGGGCATGGGTTGTTCCCTGCTAAGTTACAGCCAGAAGTGACAGTCGCATAATCCGAGTTAGCTAAAGTGCTACTAAAGTTAACGCTGTACTCCCCGGTTCCGTGGTCGGTTAAGCTGGTTACGCCGAAGCTGCCTCGAATGGCAACGGTTGGGTTGGCGTTAAAATTAACCCACGCAACCGCACCAGTTCCGCCGCCGCCGGGTGATTGGAAGCTCGGCAACGCCGAAGATCCGTTGCTGGTTAAAACCCAGCCCGCTGTAGAAAGGCCCGTACTCGCAACTTGGAAATTACCGGTAGCGGTGGTTCCGGCGCACACAGGAGCATAGGCAGTTGTGGCCGTAGAAAGGCCCGTGCCACCAGCAGACACCGACGTTACCGCTGGCTTTCCCAGGTTATTTACAAATCCTACCGCCATAATTCTTCCCTAAAGGATAAGGGAGAGGACGTTTTGTCCACCCCCTTTCGTTTAACATTAAGCAAATACAAAATTACCAACGTTTTCAATCATCCAGAATGTATCTGTTGCAACATAACGCAACATCATAGAACACCCAGGAGCCGAGCTCGTAGTATTTAATGGATCGCTAGTAGTAACCGTCCCTGCAGCAGTTGTATTTCTACCGCCGTACGCATTAATAACTTGAGAGCCAACCGCTTGGATAATAAACCCAGCAGCGCCAAACCCTTCTACTTCAATAAGGTCCCCAACCGCTAAACCAGCAGAAGCAGGTAGCGTTAAAGTAACCTGAGCAGCATTTAAAAGTCCATAGGCACGGTTCTTAGCTGCCGTCTGAGAAGTTCCAGCAACAGAAACATATACCAATGAGCCAGTAGGGGTTTGAAAGCTCGCTAAAGCACCCGCACCATTGCTGGTTAATACGTCACCGGCAGAACCAATTGAAATGGATTGCATAACGCCGGTTGCAGTGGTTCCAGCAAAAATAGGACTGTACGCAGTGAAGGTCGTGTTGCCTGTACCACCGTGTGCAACGTCGACGGCTGTACCATTCCACACGCCTGTTGCGATTGTGCCAAGCGTTGTGATGCTGGTTTGACCAACATACGTTGCCGCAATATCAATAACAACGTTTGTAGCTGTTCCTGAGTTTACGATACGGTTTGCTGTTCCAGCAACAGATAAAACGCCTGTGCCCGCAAATTCTATAAACAGGATGGCGTCGGTTCCAACGTCTACAACTGTTTCGGTTTGCCAGTATTGTTGACCTGCGTTAACGGTTCCTTCTGTTACAAACACAACGTCACCAGGTAAAATGTCGCCAACTTCATCGTAGTCAGAAGAACGCGTTAGAACCCAGTTAGTAGCGCCAGAACCAGCGTTGGTGACAACGTAGATACCGTTTTGGAGGTCTGCGGCTTGGTCTTTGATCAAAACGCGATCTGTAACAGCAGGTGTTACGCCGTCAATAGAGAAAACTGCTTGCGTGCCAGCGTTTGTTAGAGTTGCGCCAACGCCATCTGTACCGTTGTTATAGGTAACAGTGTAAGCAACGGTAGAAGCCGCTATGACAGCGCTCTTCCAAGTTGTTATGGAGTTGTTGTCTTCCCAAGATGGTAACGCGCCCGCGCCGTTAGATCTTAAAATCTGACCGCCTGTTCCCAAGGTTAATTGTTGGTAAGCGCCTGTGGAGGTTGTTCCTGCGCATACGATCCCATAAGGGTTAACGCTGGTTGCAAGTCCTGTTCCGCCGTAAGGGACTGTTAATGGAAAATTTAGCCCTAAGCTATTTACGAATCCTACCGCCATTTTTAAAATTCCTTTTTATTGAAAATTGAGTGTGTCGGATGGCGCAACACCTACGGTAAAGACCGTATTTGCCGCGGAGCCAAACAACGTTACAGATCTACAATTCGTCACGCCATCTGGTCCGAGCGAATCGACATACCCGGCTACGCCTACCGTGCTGGCATAAGCGCCATATGTTATATTTTGTCCCGCATTTTGAGTAAAACGCCACGGACTGTTATTTCTAGACACAATCCAAATCTCATCACCTACCCCGAAACTGACAGGCAACAACAAATTTAGTCGAGCAACACTATTAATAAAGTACCCATGATTTGCTTGAAGCGTCTGGCTGGTGGTTATAACCGAGAAAGGCGTGTTGGTTGAGGACCCACTGCTAATGGCCGTGATTATCCCAAACTCGTTATACGTGACGTTTGCATTTGTCGCGGTGCCAGAGCCGATACCCTGATCTTCAAGGGATATATTAGGCGTGAACCCCCCGCTCGAAACAACCGGCAACGTCGCGGTCACGTCTGTCACGCACCCGTCGGTATTAAAGATCAGGCTGTACGTAAAGTTGGCGCCCGTCCTGGTGACAGACACATCCCAAAAGGATGGGCCTTCGGAGCTGTTAACCAGCGCCATCTGGCCGTTAAAGAAGTTGTACCCCTGCACCCTTAATTGGTTTAAATACCCGGGAACAGCGATTTCGGCATTACTGTCCGTCGTATTAATATAAATAATTACCGGAACCTGTCCGCCGGTTCCGATCGTATTTGTATTGACGTATGTAATGCCCATTCTTTAGAACGCCAATAAGCTATAAATGGTTCCTGCGGCTGAGGGGCTTACAACAACCCGAAAAGTCCCCATTTCGTTTGCAGCGTATTGAACAAGCGCGGCTTGCCCATTAAAAAATACATTTCCTTGGGCCGCTGCTTTGTTTAAATACCCGGCGGTCGTAATAACCCCGACATCATCTGTACAAGAAATATAAATCCACGCGGGAGATTGCCCGGAGGTTCCGATGGTGTTTGTTGCAATACTGGTAATTGGCATAATCAAAATCCTTTTTGGTTATTTAGGGGGCCTATTAAAATGCTGCTGCGTAAAACTCTACCGTTACGTCAGATCCAGCATCGCTTATAAAATGAAGAACGTCGCCGGCATTTACGTAACGCGCATAAGGTTGGCCTGTTGGAAGCATCCCAGAGCTAACAGAAGCAAAAGTTGAGCCAGCAGGCTTTGCAGCAGTTGCGTTAACTGCCATATAAGTTGCCGCAGCAGCAGAAGTTATAACGGCAACATATTTATTCTTGACGTTCGCCGCAATAGCGCCCATAGGGGATTCGCTGGGAACCGTCACGCTGGTGTCTGTGTTGGCCGCCAGCGTAGCGCTATAGATAGCATCGCAAAAGGGCAACCCAAAGCCATTGATGCCTTGGATGGATTTATTTGGATTGTACTGAGTGGTCATTAAAAACTCCCTTTTTAAAATGCGCTATCCGTAGCGACTTAATATAACAATACTATACTATCCCGCAGATCAATAAACCAACTTATTAAACAACCCCTAGCCTGCAATCGCTGACGTATTGGAAAACAATCCAGCTGCTGGCGATAAATTCGGTGGTCGAGTCGCTATAAGACAATCCCATATTTTGGTTCGTGATAGGTTGATAAAGTATGCCTTTGCTTCCTTGAGAGTAAGCTGACCAATACGTTGACACGCTCACATTCACGGGGCCCGTTATTGAGTTAGTGCTGGGCTTGTTGATAAACCCTAACACATTTCCTGCTCCGCCATTGATACCAGCATACAAGGTCACCACGGGGGTGGAAGCCCGCTTAGGCGCCTTGTAGCTAATCCCAAACGAGGTCGCGCACCCGCTCCAGGTTGTACCGTTTTTAGAGTAACTTTGAGGCGCTATCAGGCATCCGTCGTTTGTCGAGGCGCCCGGCAAGCTGTTTTCAGGATAGCTGCTCTCGTAGTAGCGCTGACACTCAAACAACACCTCATCCAAAGACTGGGGCGCTGGCCGGGTCGCAATACTGCCGGGAACTAACGAGATTGAGTTAAAAGTTAGGGTGTTCGCGTTGGCAATCGGCTCAAATCCTACAACAAGAGCCACATAGGTTGCGGAGTTAATCGCAGAGGCCCCCGCCATATCCCACCCGCTAAACGCATAATCGTTAAACTCGGTGGTGGCGCTCGTTCCAATCGTAAACTTGGCGCTTGGCAACTTTCGAGTAACCGGCAACCAGGTTCCGTTGTCCGTAGCCACGGCGCCCTCGGCGCTTAGGGTGGCCACTATAGATCTGTTTGCCGTAATGTCCGGCAACGACGCATCCGTGCAGTAATACAGCTGAACCGTGCCTTGGACCCCATCCACCACGTTTGTGGCCGCTGAAATGTTCACGCTCACCTCTTGGTTCAGGACTTGGTAGGCCGTTGGCATATCAATATACTGAATTAAAGCAAACTGACCCGTTGCCGCCCCCGTAACTACCAACGCTCCGCTGTCTGCGTTGCGAGAAAAACTCACCCCGCTGTTGGCAGACTGGAAGCAAATGGTTTGATCCCAAACGTAATTAGATGTATTCGCCCCTGTTGCAAACGCAGATACGGTAGGCCCCAAGGGTTGCGCAGGGTTTAAAGGGAAATCCCATCCAACCAAGTAGCTTTTTAACGGCTTTTGCTCTAAAGGCGCTTTATAATAGTTAAATAGTTGGTCAACTTGTCTGTTAACAGGCGCTTGGTTAAATTTAACGCCGGTTACTTGCGGACTATCTACGCCCACGATTTGTACATTGGTCAACGTTGTGGGGGTGCTTGTGTTTAAGTTTAGCTTTATATCGACATATCCAGTATTGGCCGTATTAAGGCTGTCAGCTGGCGGCAACTGGGTCACTGTTGAAAACTCAAAAGGGACGCCCGTGGTATTTGTTTCGTTAAACAAAGTGGTGCTGGTTCCATTCGACGGCTGATATGTGGCAGATAAACCGCTTCCATTATCCAGGGTGACGTTAAACGCTACGCACCCGCCGTCCCCACCTGTTGCCGGCGCCCAAATATTGGGGTTATTGTACAATCGTTGTCTTAACGTGAGCCCGTTAATGTTACCGCCGGGCGTAAAAGTCATTTTGTAAGGCGCGTTAGCGGGGTACTGAGAGATGCCCGCAATGGCCGTTCTTGTGACTTGCACGGCTCCCGCCCCGTTTGCTCCGATATCCAAGAACCAGTCTGGCGCAATCGTGTAAGTTGTCGACGCCGAAAAGCTAATAGTCCAGGTCTCCGAAGCATCAAATAGAACATCAACAAACTGAGGATTGCTCAATTGATTAACCACCACGTTGTTAATTTCAGAAGACGGGCTGTTTTCGTCAGTAATATTAGGCCACGCTTCCCGGGTAAACTGAGGAGCCCCGCTTGCATCGGTTACGACGATGTAATAAAGCTGCACATCCCCGTTTTCATCATAAGGGTAGTAGTAAAGGGCTACCTGGTTACCGGTAGAGTCCACTATGGTCCCTGCGGCGCTCAAGGTGAGGCTGTTAGGGAGTGCCGTGTAGGTATAATTAGGCGGAGAGCCTGTGAGCTCATAAACAGCCTTGGGGGTGGTTCGGCTAGAGTCTTCGTAGAACGATATGATGCCGCCCGCAAGGGGCTGGCCAGTGGTTTTTTTCACGAAGTACTGGTTGAGGTCCAGGGCCGTTATATATTGACTGTTCAAGCTCATTTAGTTTTCCCCTGTTCTGTATATGGCACCACGAGGGTTATAGGTTCTTTTTTCTTTTCACGCTCATTTTTCACAGACTCAAAAGCATATTGGGCCTTTCTTTTTCCAACCTGTTCAGGCAGCTTTTCATCTAACTTTTTACTGATGGAATCCAAAAAATTATTAAAGCTTTTTAATTGCTCCTCGGGAGTTCCCTTTAGACTTATATTGCTAAAAGCAGAGTCCCACTCGCCCGTCTCGATTAGGTTTAAAAGTTTTTGCCTGTGTTTTGCATTAATCATGTTGTCCATGTAAGCCAGAGCAGAGTCAAGGGCGTTTCTTTTGTCAAACATATTGGTGTCAGACTTTCCGGCAGAACCCTTAACGGTCCTTGAATTAACCAAGTCCTTAAATACAGTCTTGAGCGCTGTCAATTTCTTCTGAGCCTCTGGCTTCCCAGATAAAGAAGCCTGCAAGCGATTCATTTCTTTCTCCGTGTTAGCCACGTTATCAAAGAATGTAGATCCGTGGGCACCGCTCTTTGCCGCCCGAGCCGTATCAATTTTTCCTTCAAGGTAATATCTAACCAAAGAATCCCACTTTTCAGCATTTTCTGAATCATGCTCTACGAGCTTCTCTCTAAGCGCTTTAATTTCTTTTGCTGGCACATGGCGACCAAACAACATGCCGGTAACTTTTTCATATTGATCTTCGGGTAATTTTGCAATCTTTCCTGCCAGACCTTTCTCAAGTTTGTTGATCTCAGGAGAAAGGCCCTTAAAAGCATCCCTGGCTTCTTTATATTTAGGAGATGCTTGATCGGCCGCATCAAGAAGAGCTTTTTGAGCCTTCTGAAGCAATCCCGCTTCATATGTTTCGCCCGTTCGCATAGCCGTATCAATCTTATCATCAAGACGCTTCTTAACCATATCCACATATTCGATAGAGTTAACGGGTTTGCCTTTGAGCTCTTCTCGGAACGTTGATTTTGCAGTGACATCCTTAAAAGCTTCTCGAACAACATCATTCTCAAGTAAGGATTTCATTTGCTCAAAAGGCACCTCGTTTTTTCTGGACTCAGCATATAAAGGCCCTGCTTCTTTGCCCCGTGTTTCCTTTTTGCCTTTGATCATGGCATCAATTGCTTTTCTAAGTTCTTCTGGTGCATTGGACGATGATTCGCTAATACCATCTAAGAATTCATCAACCGCAGCCTTTTGTGCAACCTTTTGAGCCTCTTTGTGTCTATGAACTTGCATTTCTTGTTCTGTATTAGCGGGCAATTTAGCCTCTGTCTTGGCAAGCAACGGATTTCCTGATGCTTCGGCTGGAGACAGATTGATGCCAGCCTCTGCGCCCGCCTCCTTGTTTGCCAATGCTTTAGCCCTTTCTGCGGGGTTAAGCCCTTGAAGCAACTCCTCAGATAACACTTTCTTTGCCTGTTCGGGGTTTAGGAACGCTTCGTTAATTTTTCTTCCCGCAGCCTTAAGCGGTATAGAAGCCATTTTTCCGAACAATCCTAGGGTTGCCCCTATGGCCGGAAATATGGCACCGACAGCTCCGCCCACTTTAGCCCCGTGAGCGACCTCGTCTGCCGCCGACTTTCCGTTAATGAACGCATCTTGGAGCGCTGTAGTGGCGCCGCCCCCGGCCATTTCTGTAATACTTTTTCCATAATTGGCAACCCTGGCGCCCATGGGGGCGGTTTCGCCTGCTAATTTTGCTGACTCATACACCTGGCCAGCACGCTTTAAAGCGGGGATAGCCTCAAATGCTTTGCTTGCAGCGCCGGCCCCAAGAGAAAATGCCGGCAAATCTCTGATTGTAGACCCTAGAATTTCGCCAGCTCCAGCTGCCCAAGGATGTGTTTGGTGGGCATATTCTTCTTCGGATTTTCCGTATTGGTTATGATCGCCAGCGGCCTGCCCTACTTTTCCCGGCAAATAAGAAAGCGCCCCGTAAGTTAAACGTTCAAAGGGCCTATTAAAGGCAGATAAAAAAGCATTCCCCGCCCCCTCGTCTTTAGCAGAATAGGCTTCGGTCAGTCTTGTGCTGGACTGTTCGGGCTCATGCAGAACCCATTCATCTTGAGACTGTTCTGGAACCAACTCCCAATCGCTCATTTTATAAACCCCTTACGCCCATTTTTTGAGCCTCTTCTCTGGATATTTTTTTTGTCTCTCCAGTCTTTGGGTTTCGAATGGTCACCATTTCTTGGGACGGCATTTGTTGCGCAGATTGTTGCCCGGCATATTGCTCTGGAACGAAGGGAATATAATAACCATGAGAAATACCCTTGCTAACTTCGTTGTATAGTTCCGGGTAACCCGCAAACTCGCGACGAGTCTGTTCAAAGATAGCTTTATTGGTCGCTGGCGTATAACCTGGGTTAGCTTTGGCATTTACAACCATTTGCCTAAGCGCATCTGTTGGTTTACCCGGCTGCCCAGCCGACAACTTTAACGCCAATGTATTAGAAAGCTTTAAAAAAGTTTGAACATCGCTTAGGTCTTTTTCGTTGTATCCGAAGTTTCTTTTAATATAACTTAATATCTGATCGCTATTGCTTCCAGATGGATCTGCATTTTCCAGTATATATTCGCCAGCTTTCCAAAGGTTTGGGTTTCTATCAACTATTTTTTCCATGTCCGCCGTTATTTGCAAAGCCTCTTTTCCAGCTTTTGCTCTTGTAAGATCATCTTTTTGTTGTCTACGATAAATATTTGCGGCATCTCTTCCCTCTGGTCCAGCCGCCATAATGGTTAAATCAACTGCGTTATCTGGAAGATTTAAATCTTGTCTTTGCTCAAGTCTTTTTTGAAGAATATTGTTTGTATATTCTAGGCTTCTGGCGTCCTGGCCTGTTTTGTTTGCAATCGCTTTTTTTTGCGCTATATCTGCTAATGCTTGCTCCATTCCTGTTTTAGAGAAAACATTGTTCTCTAGGTTCTTTCCTTCAAAATTAGCGCCCGCTAAGGCTGCTTGATTCTTGGAGTACAGTAAGTCTGCATCCATTTGCTCGGGCGCACGCTCAAGCTTCAACCTAGCCATTGCATTATCCGCCAAAGCTCTCTCGCGCTCTTCGCCTCTTTGCTGTTGCGCATTAAAGGCGCCAACGGCACCCTTTGCGATGTCGCCAAACTTAGGGCCCAAATCTAGGGGCTGGAAATTAAAGCTTATAGGATTAATGCCCATTTTTTTATCTCCGACCAAAAGCAGTAGACATAAAAGATTGGCTTGGGTTGTTTTGTTGTCCACCCCCCATTAAGCTTCCTCCAATAGCAGCGCCAGCGGGGCCGCCCAAATAAGCGCCGCCCAACGTTCCACCTAGCTGCATAATTTGATTCATAAAGTTAGATTTATTTTGGTTTTGTTGCGCTTGGCCAGCATACGCCGCACTGGCTTGGTTTCCATAAGCATTAGCCAAATAATCGGATAACTGCCCGGCGCCATTAAATCCAACATCCCCTTGATGCGACAAACCTTGCAACCCAGTATTCTGAATGCCCATAGCGTTGTTGTAATATTGCTGGAAGCCTTCATCGCCAATATTCTGAGCCATCCGCATTTGGTCTTTAATGTCTTCCGGGGTGCCTGCATAGCCGCCAGCGGCTGACGCTCCTTGCGCAGCCTTTAAGGCGTCTTGCATCTTCATCTGGTAGCCGCCGCTCATGCTGTATTTGCTGTATAAATCATTTAAAAATGCGGAAGGGTCTTGGGCTTGTTGTCCGTATATGCCGCCCGCTTGTTGAAATGCGCCCAACCCTTGTTGGTTATAGGGGGCATAGTTTTGTTGTCCAATACCAGGCACTTGATTCAAGTAAGGCATGGCAGCGTCTGCCGCATTGTTTTTTGTGCCCGCTCCAAACATGCCCGAAACGGCATTATTGGCAAACTTATTTGGCGCGCTGATCAAGCTGTTTAAAAAACCCATATATCATCCTTAATATACTATCGGCACACTGGTAACCGTCTCTAATCCAGCCTTTATTACCGGCACTGGATTTGGGGGGTTAAAAACCGCCGCCGTTGTCATTACGACTAACTTCATTGAATCGGTATCAAACCAGAGAGTACCAGGCACGACGATAGGAGGATACATATTAGCCAGAGCCGCAATAGTTGCGAACTCTTGAGCTGGTATGACATATCCATTGTCGCTTACTCCGCCCTGTAATGTCTGAGTTAGTAACTCTATAAACTGTTCCTGTCCTTGGTATACAAGGTAAGATGGGATTTCCATCAGAATATGTCGCAGTGCGCTTGATTGACACAAAAATGACTTAAGCCATTAAAGCGAAACTTCAGGGTTAAATCATTGAACGCGCCTAACTTTTCCCATGTCATCATGTTCTGCCTGAATCCTTCTGGCTGCATGTCTCTTGAGACGTAATTACTCCAGGTGACCCCGCTGTCGGCCGAGATGGCCAAATCTATTCTAGGGACATAATTAAGGGTCGCGCTGTTCTGGTTTAGCCCCACATACTGACTATCGTACCCTTGCTCGATCATCATGTAAACACCATTTGCCCTGAACTGCGAGGCGTCTGGATGTCTAATGGGTTCGCATACTCTAATACGAGGAATCTCAGCAATTAAGTCAGGATTGGAGCCCGAAATATTTTCATCAAACGTTGTAAAGTCCGTCGACAGCGCATACAACGACGTATTGTTTAGAGATAAAAAGTACGATTGTTGATTGAAATATACCACGTCTATTGCTGGGTGGTGGTTTAGTTGTCCGTCACTTAAATTGTAAAACTTTTGTGTTTCAAAGTCGTACACAAAGGTAATGTTGTCCGCTGGGTTATAAAACGTCAGCTGGTAAAATAAATGGCCGTCTTTGCGATAGAACGTTGCCGTTGACTCGGCCGGATACTTTAAGCTTGAGAGTGTATGGTTGATCCCATCTGTGGATATCTGCGACGCGCCTTGGTTCGAGAACACCGTGATAACCGGCGCATTGGATTCATTGATGCCCAGCCAAGCGATGTATTGATCGCAAGAGGCAATAGTAGCCACGCTCAGGCACCCATAGTCAATATTGACCGATTGGTTCTTCGAGAATAACCGAAGACCCGCAGAAGCGGTTTGAGTCCAAATCTCGCACACCGAGGTTCCGAAGACGAGCACGTTAGAGGATTGCCCTGGAATGCGCTTTACCGCAATTGCATAGTCTGGCTTGGTTTGAAGGGACAGGGTTTGCTGAAATGTAATTAAATTCGGATCTGAACCATCTGGCAGATAAACGCTCCACTGTGAGCCCGCCGAGGATACGTCCGCATTCCCAAACACAAAATAGGTGTTAATGTAGGTAACGTACCCTGGGTTGATAGCCCCGCTCGTTAGGGTTTGTACCGTCAGAAAAGGCGCTCCGCTGTGGTTATAGATGTAGGCGTTTAGCCCATCAACGATACAAATTTGGTTGGCAAGGTTTTCATCCATGTAAACCTCGCCAGAAGAGGTGTTTAGGTTGCCCAGTGGTGTGACAATAAGGCCAGCATCTATCCTGAAGACGGAAGAGTTTACGACTGCAATAATGCAGTTTGCTCGAACCGAGTGGAATAATCCCCTGCCCTGGCCCGTGTTGCTAGACAGCAGCTGTAGGACACGCTTATATCCGCTAAAAGATAAGAGCCAAGAATCCGACTCATACATATTGTACGTGACTTCAGAAGACACCTTAGGGTACCTTCCGTAAGTTGACGAACCAACAATGTTGACCGGCTGTCTAACCGCGCTAGAGGTTTGTCTCATCCAAATGCCCCAGTAGCTAAATACCCACCCCCAAGATTACATTGTGCGTAATTAACGGAGTTACTTACCCCAAACATGTTAATGTTTTTGGCTTTTAAATCCATGGGGGCGGACCGTTTGCTTATATTGGCCTGGTACCACTGTAGCTGTGTTTTAACGTCCTGGGGAATGGCATAGCCATACTCTATACAAAGACGGTTAGCCAGCGCATACCCCAGGTAGTTGAGATAAAACCGCTCATAGGTTAGAGACAAGTCTTGACTTGCGGTTACTTCATTTAGTTTAAATAGTCCCAAAAGCTGCATAGGGTATGCAATATTAGGATAAAAATACAAGAATATGTTAGTTCCATTAAGGCACCTCTCTGCATGGAACGTTACGGGCAGAGAGTCGATGTTATTGGCTCGTGAAGATCCAAAATACACATCTCTCGAAACATTGCTCATTGAGTATCGGACGTCGTCAATGAAGAAACAAAGCGTATCAACCTGAACCAAGCCTTGGATGAAGTACATCTCTTGGCCTGGAATAGAGTTGAAGTTATACAACGTTGTTGTATATGGGATCATATCGGTTTCGATTTGCTTATCACTGATAATGTCGTTAAGCGCACCGAGGCCGTATTGAAGTTGAGGGCCCGTTACAACCTGGAAGTCATGACCAACGATCCCCGCCACGAAGAAAGCTTTAGTGATGAGTTCCTGGGTTGTATAGGCCATCATTTACCCCTTAGATTAACGCGTCAACATACCCAAGCACGCTCAAGGCGATCGCTGCGGCAGCGTTAGACACTAAATAATCAATATCCCCAGACACGCCACAAGGACAAACCAAAGAGGCTGTTGTCACAGTGCTTGCTGGAGAAGACATGAATACCTGGCCCAAAGTTGAGGCAGATGCGCCATCTCTAAGTGCTGCTGTACGTGTTGCGCCCGCGTCTGCTGTTAAGGCAGCTTTAATGAACACTTCTTTTGCACCAGCTGGAACAGAAGCAGAAGCAGTAACCGCCGCAAATGTTGCAGAAGCGCCCGCTGTGATGTTCGTTGCAATCGCATCGGCATACCATAGGTCACGGTTAAGGCCGTTCTTGCGTTGTGTGAACTCAAGAATTTGAGCAGAACCGTTGGTCAATACATACCCGATACGGCGGAACATGTCATAACCAAATGGCAAATACGGGATAGCGTTAGAAGCCAAAGACAGCATAGCGCCCGTTGGGTATTTTTCAGTAGAGTCTGCAACGACATAAACCGCATAATGAGTGTTGTTGGCCATGGCGCCAGTGTCCAACCCATTTAATCCGTCAGCAGCTGTGTTGATAACAGCAGCAGCGGCTAAGGTGATTTTATTGGTAACAGTAGAGTCAGAAGCGTTCCCAGCTGCAATCGTAATAGAAGTTGCAGAAGTGTAAGCCATTGTTAAGCCGTTAATGAAGGCTGTAAAAGGTGTATAAATTGGTGCATTAGGCTGAAGTGCCATAATTAATTCCCCTTAAAATGATTCGAAAAGAACGCGCCCCGGACTTTATCCCGAGACGCGACCCTATGACTAAAGTGTGAAAACTAACTTCATGGCGTAGTCAGGAACAAGTGTCTTGCCCCAAATACAATCCCTAATAGTTCCCATGCTGTTTTGCCCAAAAACTGTGCCGTAGTAATGTCTAAAGCTTGCACCTGAATCAGGATCTACAGCGTTACCAGTTACGTAAGGTGATTGGTCAGGTAATTGAGGCATTGCAAGGAACAATGGGTCTCCAGCATAAATCACGCCAGCTCTGTGTGAAGGCAATACAGTACATTGCATTCCAGGACGAATAGGCTGATTAATGTTTTGGTTATTAACCGCAGCCACTTGAAGTGGTGGGGAGATAGAAACAGTAACCTGACTACCGCCAGTGGACGCAGCAGTTGCTGTTGCGCGGAACTGTACAGGGTTGTTACATGGTAAGTGACCGATGAAAGTCAAGAAACGCATGTTGCTGAATCCGCTCACGCCATCTTTAAACTGGAAAGAGTCGTTAACCATAACAGACGATGCGTCATTAGCCGCGTTACAACCGCTGAAAGTGATTGCAATAACAGCGCCGTTAGCATCAAGCGTTGTAGAAACAACTGTTAATGTAGAGCCGACCTGCCCTTCTGTCCCGGCAATATGCGTAGGAAGCAAGTTAGATTCGAACCATTCGCAATTAGAGAATGAG
>Ga0172380_10001765_pt1 | contig 36646 bp, 33 predicted proteins | sample Leawe162metaG_FD_119747 | JGI IMG/M metagenome (GOLD analysis project Ga0172380, IMG submission 119747) | Leachate microbial communities from a municipal landfill in Southern Ontario, Canada - Leachate well 162 metaG | ecosystem: Engineered > Solid waste > Landfill > Unclassified | place...
ATGCTCTAAAAGTAATAAATTCTTGAAGGATGGCACCAGCAAACTAATAAAAGTGCCAGAACGTCCTACGCAAACTTATATAACCGATGGCTGATTGCTTAGAGATTAGTGTCTTCTAAAAAATAAAAACAAGTCCCAAACTCTGATATTGATTATATTATATTTTTAACAAAACAAATGGTATAATGTGGATACCGTGTTGATAATGTACTAATGCTAGTCTAGCATAGAATAAAACCAATGTCAAGTGATAAAAACAAAAAAATAGATAAAAATCTTCCAGAAAAAGAGTTAAATTCTAATGATTCTTTTTTAGATCAAGCTCTTCGCCCTACCCACTGGGATGAATATATAGGTCAAAAACATATAAAAGACAACGTAAAAATACTATTAAAAGCGGCAGAAGAACGCGGGCATATCCCTGAACATATATTATTTTATGGACCTCCAGGTTTAGGTAAAACTACCCTAGCCCACCTAATTGCCAAAGAAACAGGCAGGCAAATGAAGATAACTTCAGGCCCAGCCATTGAAAAAGTTGGCGATTTAGCGTCAATTCTTACAAATCTTTCTCCGGGCGACATAATTTTTATAGATGAAATTCATAGGCTTAATAAAATGGTTGAAGAAATACTTTATCCAGCAATGGAATCTGGCGTTTTAGATATAATTATCGGAAAAGGGCCATCTGCTCGCACAATCCAATTAGACCTTCCTCCTTTCACCCTGATTGCTGCCACAACCCGTGTTGCGCTTGTGTCTTCCCCTCTCCGTTCACGCTTTTCTGGCGGAGTTTTTAGATTAGAATTTTATTCAAATGAAGAAATTGCAAAAATTATCAAAAGATCCAGCAAACTGCTTAATACTAATTTAGAAGAAGAAGCTTTGTGTGAAATAGCGCAAAGAAGTCGTTTCACTCCACGAACAGCAAATTATTTTTTGAAAAGATGCAGAGATTATGCGCAAGTAAATAAAAAAGAGTTAGATAAAGAAACCGTAAAAAACGCGCTCAATATGCTTTCCGTTGATGAAATCGGTTTGAATTCTTCCGACAGAAAATTTTTAGAAATATTAATTGAAAAATTTAAAGGTGGACCTGTTGGTCTAAAAACAATGGCAGCCGCGCTTTCAGAAGAAGAAGCAACAATTGAAGAAGTTATTGAACCATATTTAATTCAGCTTGGCTTACTTGAAAGAACACCAAAAGGAAGAACCGCCACCCAAAAAGCATACGAGCATTTAGGGTTTGATATTCCAAAAAATTTACAAAAGAAGCTTTTATAAAATAAGGCAAAAGTTCTAAAATGTGGATAACTTTGACTTTTTAAAATATTTTGCTATACTATAGACATCCTTACGAAAAAGACCCTTATGGAGTTCGTCTCCATCGGGGGCTTTTTCTTTTTATATATTTTTATCTTTTTTAAGAATATCTTTGATGTATTCTTTTATTCTTGAAAAGTTTTCATTTTCTGACTCACTTTTGAAATATATCTCAATGAATTCTACCGTCTGAGTTTCAATATAAAAAGCATAGATAATTCTTATGCCACTTTTTATACCACGACCCTTCAAAGTTTTGCAGGCAAATTTTTTTAATTTATATATTTTTACCTCATTAGAACAAAAATCTGGAATTGGAAATACCGCTTCGTTATTTATATTTTTTAAGTGAAATAATTCGATAGCGTTTATTTTAGCAATCTCAATATCACTCTCAAGAGTTCTAAGTTTTTTGAGTAAATTTTTAAGATCTTTTTCAAAACTAGAAGTTTTTTTATATTTAATCTGACTCATATTCCCTTACAGATGTATCTTTAGTTCTGTAAAATACAGATTCATAAGATATAGGACGACCTTCTTCCGCAGTAATCCATGGAATATCTTTATGAGAATAATCTTTTAATTCTGTGGCTGTTTTATTAGATAGTCGCTGAAGTACTTCGTCTATATGTTTTATTTCTTGAGCATTTAAAACAGAAATATCTGGCTCTCTCCTTGGAAGATATTTAGTCTGTTCGTATTGAAAATATTTACTTTTAATCGTCTCAAGTTCTTCTTTAGACTCTAAATCTTCAACAATTTTTTTAAATTCAATAGGAGTAGGCCCAAAATGATTTTTTATATAAGTTGCTCCTAAAAGTTGATTTTCAAATTTTTCATAATAATCAAAATCAATAAAATATAAAAGTTTATATAAAACAGCCATACCAACATTTGGTTTACTTCCTACTTTTTCTAAAATATAAAGTAAGGTTTCTTTAAATTTTTTAAGGTTTTTTTGTGGAACATCAATACGAATTTCTTGTTTTTCTTTTTTGGGAGTTTCTTTATTAAAAAATACTTTAATGCCATAAGCTTTTTCCCCAGAAATTAAATCAGGCAAAGACATATTAAAAATTTCCGCAATTTTTTGTGCTTGCGAAATCGTTAACTCTTTTGCTCCTTTTTCAATTTCCATATAAGTCTGGCGAGAAATATCTAGTTTTTCTGCTAAAAAAGCTTGGGAAAGTTTATTTAACTTTCTCGTCTCTAACAAGAATTTATATTTGATCATATTTATATTATAGTCAAAAGAAAGATAATGTCAATAAAACTGACATACATGATGTGGATAAACTTGACATTTGAAATTCAAAAGAATAAAATTAAAAAAGAGAAGTAGTTGTTTGCGGAAACTACCTCTCGTAAATATTCAGAAATGTCTTTTTTGCCCTTTGGGGCGTTTCGGCTAAATTCTTAATTAAAACTTCAATAATTTTATTATAGCAGATTTAGTATTTAACAAACAAGGATAATAATATAAAACATAAATATGCCTTATTATATTCGTAATACTGGTAAATCGTGGACGTTAAAAGATGTTGCTCAACTAAAACAAATGGTTAAGCAAAATACACCCACACGGGTTGCTGGATTAAAACTTGGTAGAACTGAAGATGCAATTAGAACAGAAGCTGGTAAGCTTGGATTAAGCCTTAAACCAACAAATCAGTCTCCATATAATCGCAAGAATTAAATCATAAAATAAAAAGAACGAGACCGCAACTCGTTTTTTTTATTTTATGATCGATAAGAACGGTTCTTGCGAATTACAAATCATTTTTATTTAAATTATTTTCTTTAAAATTTTTTAAAATTGCATTAGCAATAGCATTTGATAAAAAAGTTGGTACAGCATTTCCTATTTGTAAATTTTTATCAGATCTAGATCCATAAAAAATATAGTTATCTGGAAAACACTGTATCCTTGCCCCCTCTCTTGTTGTTAGTGGTCTTGGTGCTTTTGGATGGATACATCTTGAAGAAGAAGGAGTACTTAAATTTCTTGTAATTGTAGTTGATGGTTTATCCCACCAAAGACGACAATAAGTATTTTGAAATCCTGATGTTGGTCTTAATTCTTTTGGTAAATCTTCTGGAGTTCCTCCGTCTGGTAATAATTCCATAATTTTAACTAATCGTTCATTGTTGTTTGGTGCGTTATGATCCATTAATTTCTTAGGTGCATTTTTCCTCATTAACTTTTGAAAGTCATTTTCAGGTTTTGAAGAATACTCAAAGCTTTCTTCCCCTGTCTTTATGAAAGGCAAATCACTAATTGCTTCTCCTAATGTTAAATATGATTTTAAATTTTCATTTAATAATCTATCTAAATCTTCCACTGCGTAGTGTGTTTTTTCAGGATACTTAAAAATATAATCCATTTTTGAACCAATTATAATTACTCTTTCTCTTATTTGTGGCACTCCATAATCTGCTGAATTTAAAACTCGGTATTGAACTTTATAACCAAGAGATTCAAATAGTAAAATTATAGTTTTTAATAATTCTCCACTTTGCATAGACAAAATACCTTTAACATTTTCAAAAAGAAATAATTTTGGATTAAATTCCTTTAAAACTCTATAATATTCTTGAAATAATTTTCCTCTTGGATCATCAATTAATCTTTTCCCAACTGTTGAATATGCCTGACATGGTGGTCCACCAACTACGATATCAATTTCGTTAGCCTTAATGCCTAAATCCTTTTCAACTTTTTCTGCATTAAAATCTTTTATATCTTCGGCATAAACTTTTACACTAGGATGATTAAGTGAATATGCCTTAGCCATATTAGGTAAAATTTCGTTTGCAGCAATAATTTCAAAACTATCATTATGTGCAAAGCCATAACTTAACCCACCAACACCACAAAACAAATCTATAACTTTTAATTTTTTATTATTAGTCATAAAGTTAATCAAAAATAATTTCTTTATAACTAATGGGATTTTCGGTAATTTTCCAAATAAAGTAATTTTGATCAATATTAAAAACCGTCTGCCCTTCCATTTGTTGCCTTGTTATCCAATTAACACTATCTTCTTCAATTTCATCTAGTTTAATAAAAGCAACTTGTCCATTATATAAATCAAAATGAATTGCTAAGGTATGTTGCCCTAAATGATTAAAAACTCTTTTTGCCTCCAAAACTTTGTGTTGTTTTATATCATTAATGCCTGTAAAACCAGACTGCATTTCAATCCTTAGTTTTTTATTTCCATTTAATTCAATTTCTAAATCAGCCTTTGGAGTTCTTTTAAAAGTTTCTATATTTTTTAAATCATCATCCCCAATTAATTTAATTACTGAAATATCAACTTCAAAAATCAAGCTTAAGGCTTTTAGAAAATAATTAGATAAAACAAATCCACGCATCCAAGAGAAGTAAACTTGTTCTGGTCTACGTCCTTGATTATTTAGTACAGGAAGAATATTACTACCTTTCATTACTTCAAAAGTATGATTAATATAATTTCTTTTGAAAGTTTCTAAATCTTTTATTTTTATTTCATCAACAACAATACTATCAATTTTTTGAATGATATTAAATAAACGAGTATTTAGTAAATCTAAATAAATTAAATCTACTGTTGGTGTTATATCTTTTCCTCCAAAAAAATCTTTTACATTATTTTGATTAGAAAATCCTAACTTTTTTCTATATTGTCTAAAATATTCTGTTGTAATCAGAATATGATTTGTTTTATTTGACATAGTGTGGGCATTACTATGTCTTTAAAGTGTTCGTTATTTATAAAAACAAAATGGACACTCCAAGACAGGTGCCCACAAGCTGACAACAAATGCCGTCAATCCTGTATTCCTGCTTAGAATGTCCATTCTAAACAGGATTAACGGCAAAAAGCTGTTGGCTTTCTTTTATTTATCAACTTGTGGGCATTAATACTATACCAAAAATAAAAATTTTTTACTAGAAAATTATAATTTTTAGCAAGGAACAACCTTTTTTAAATTCTTAAGATCGCACCTTTCTAAAAATTGCTTTTAAAGATATTTTTGTTATATTAAATATAGACACGCCCCAACCAGCCGAAAGGTCCGCTGGGGTTTTTCTTTTCCCGTGATAAAATGAATATATGTCAGGACATAATAAATGGGCGCAAATAAAACACAAAAAAGCTATTACTGATTCAAAGAAAAGTAAAATCTTTTCTAAACTTGTGCGATTTATTTCAGTAGAGGCAAAACTTTCTGGAGGAAAAGATTCTCCTGGACTTCGTGCTTCGATAGAAAAAGCAAAGAAAGTTAATATGCCTAAAGATATTATTGAAAAAGCTGTTAAAAAAGCTTCCGAACCTTCAGCCCAAATGGACGCAATCACATATGAAGCATATGGCCCAGGAGGAGTTGGAATTATTATAGACACACTCACAGATAGTAAAAACAGAACTGCCCAAGATATAAAACACATACTTTCTAAAAATGGATTTGCTTTAGGTGGTATAGGTTCTGTCGCTTGGTCTTTTACGAAAGAAAGAACACCCGAAGGAATGATTTGGAAACCAACATCAACAATTTCTCTTTCAGATTCTGATTTGGAACTTTTAGATAAATTAGTTGAAGAATTAGAAGAAAACGATGATGTGCAAGAAGTTTTTACTAATGCAGAATAATGTTAAAATTCTAATATGAAAATTCTAGGAATAGATCCGGGTTTTGAAAGATTAGGTGTCGCAGTACTAGAAAAAAACAAAAGCGACAAAAAAGAAAAAGTGCTTTTTTCAGAATGTTTTCATACATCAGCTAAATTAGAGTTCTGTGAAAGACTTAAATTAATTGGTGAGGAAATAAAAAATGTAATAAAAAAATATAAACCAGATGTTTTATCTATTGAAACTTTATTTTTAACAACGAATCAAAAAACTGTTATGCACGTTGCTGAAGTGCGCGGAGTTGTAATTTATGAAGCGATGCAAGCTAATCTTAAAATATTTGAAGCATCTCCCCCACAAATTAAAATAGCCACAACCGGCTATGGAAAAGCGGATAAAAATCAAATAATAAAAATGGTAAAAATATTGGTTGATATAGATAATTCTAAAAAGTCTGATGATGAATTGGACGCTATCGCTATTGCGTTAACAGCTTTTGCTAATATAAAATAAGTCCGACGCAAGGTCGGACTCCGACTTCGCTTTGCGAACGTCGGAGTTATCCACATATTCTATTGCCAAGCAGTCTGTATTTTGATACAAAATAAGAAATTAAAAAATAATTTTTTATTAGAAGGTCGTTTTTAAAAATTAAAAAATAAAATATCCATATGGGATACAATGATGAAGAATTAATGGAAGAACAAAGTTTTAAATCAAACGACATTGATGATGAAACTTTAAATGATGAAATTGATGAACCGTTAGAACCATTAGAAAAAGACACTGATCTTGAAGACGAAGAAGATGACCCGGATAGTCATTTTCATTAAAATAAAAAACCGCCCACTGGGCGGTTTTTTATTTTACTATAATTTTTAAAAATCTTTTTTTGCCTATTTTAAGAATTAAATTCTCTTTTATTTCAATATTTGGGTCAGATATATTTTTATTTTGAACTAAATCATGAATAGCATTGCCTTCAACCAATCTCCTCCATTCCCCTTTTGAAGATAAAATCTTATTTTTTACCAAAACATCCATCAACAAATCTCCAATATTGCATTTTATTTCTTCCATTTCATCTGGAATTTCTTTTTTTTGAAAAGTTTTTACAAAATTTTCTTCAGCTTTATCCGCTTCTTTTTTAGAATGATAAAAAGAAATAATTTCTTTTGCCAATATTTTTTTAAACTCCATCGGATTCTCTCCGTTTTTCAAAGAATTTTCTATTTTATTTATTTCATCTGTTTTTACATTTGTTACAAGCAAAAAGTATTTTGTAATAAGTTCATCTTTTAAAGACATAATTTTCCCAAACATTTCTTCTGGCGCATCAATAATAGAAATTATATTACCCCAAGACGAAGACATTTTGCGTCCGTCCGTTCCTTCAAGCATTGAAAGAACCATAATATCTTGTTCTTTTTGTCCGTATCTTTTCTGAACAATTCTTCCAGCCTTCAAATTAAAAAGCTGGTCAAAACCTCCAATTTCAACATCTGCTTTAACAACAACACTATCATATCCCTGCAAAGCAGGATATAAAAACTCAACCATAAAAATGTCTTGTCCAGCATCTAATCTTTCTTTAAAATTCCTTCTTTTTGTCATTTGCTGAACAGTAAAACACTCCAATAATTGTCCTATTTCAAAAAAATTCATTTTTTTTAACCATTCCGAGTTATATCTAACTTCAACTTTTTTAATATCCAAAATAAGAGCAATTTGTTCCAAATATTTTTTCATATTGTTTTTTATTTGCTGGTCAGTCAACATTGGTCTTTTTTCTAGCTTGTCTGACGGATCTCCTATTTTTGCCGTATAATCACCAACTATAAAAACAATATGATGTCCTAAATCTTGAAAAGCTCTTAGTTTAAGAAGAGTTACTGCACGTCCAAAATGTATATACGGACTAGTGGGATCAATTCCTAATTTAATTCTTAATTTCTTTCCAGAAAGAAGTTTTTGTTTTAAATCTTCTTTTATAAAAATATCTTCAACTCCTCGATTTAAAACTTCATCTATTTTTTTCTCATCTATTATAACTTTCATAACTCGAATTATAACACATTTTCTGCTATGATTATAAAACATGGCAAAAAGATATAGAAATAAAAGATTTACAAAAAACTTAGTGCTTTTTGGCGCTGGAGCTTTTATTTTTTTAATTGGATTTGTAATAATTTGGCTTTCTTCACTAAAAGTTCCAGATTTCCGCTCTTTTGAAGACAGAAAAATAGTTAATTCCACTAAAATCTATGACCGTACAGGTGAAATTCTTCTTTATGACATACATCAAGATGTAAAAAGAACAAATATTTCTTTTGACAGTATGGGTTCAAATATCAAGAATGCTACTGTTGCTGTGGAAGATTCTGAATTTTATAACCATAAAGGAATTAGAATAACTTCAATCCTAAGAGCAACAATATGGGCAAAAATAACGGGAAAAAAAATAACAGGAGCTTCAACTATTACTCAACAATTAGTAAAAAATACTTTACTTAATTCACGACAAACAATAGGAAGAAAAATAAAAGAATGGGTGCTGGCCATAAAAATAGATCAATCAATGCCAAAAGAAAAAATCTTGGAATATTATTTAAACGAAGCTCCTTATGGAGGAAATATTTATGGAATAGAAGAAGCATCAAAAACATACTTTGCAAAAACAGCGCAAGATTTAACTTTAGCAGAAGCTGCGTATTTAGCTGCTATGCCACAATCACCAACAGTACTTTCTCCTTATGGTAAAAATAAAAGTAAATTAGATGAAAGAAAAAACTTTGTACTTTTTAGAATGAAAGAAGTAAGTTTTATATCAGAAGAAGAATATAACAAAGCAAAAAATGAAATCATCACATTCCAACCTCAGGCAACTAGTGGAATAAAAGCCCCACATTTTGTTTTCTTTATTAAAGATTACTTGGAACAAAAATATGGAGCAAGTGTAGTTGAACAAGGAGGATTAAAAGTCATAACAACTCTTGATTATAATTTACAACAAAAAGGTGAACAAATTGTAAAAGAAGGCGCATTACAAAATGAAAAAGATTGGAATGGAGAAAATGCCGGACTTGTGGCAATCGATCCAAAAACTGGCCAAATTATAACAATGGTTGGGTCTCGTGACTATTTTGATAAAAATATAGACGGAAACTATAACATAGCCACAGCACGCAGACAGCCAGGATCCTCTTTTAAGCCTTTTATATACGCTACGGCCTTCAACAAGGGGTTTACACCAAACTCTGTGTTATTTGACCTGCCAACAGAATTTTCTACCACTTGTGATGTATATGGAAAAGCTCTTCCAGGACACAGTCAAAATAATTGCTATAAGCCAGATAATTATGATGGAAAATTTCGTGGACCAATCAGTTTAAGAAATGCACTTGGTCAATCAATAAACATTCCGGCTGTAAAACTTTTTTATCTTGTTGGACTTTCTGATGCATTAAAAACGGCAGAAGATATGGGAATAAGCACATTAACAGACATAAACAGATATGGACTTACTCTTGTTATCGGAGGTGGAGAAGTTTCACTTCTTGATATGACCTCAGCTTATGGAGTATTTGCTAATAATGGTATAAAAAATCAATACACTGGAATTCTAAAAATCGAAGACATAAATGGAAAAGTTTTAGAAGAATTTTCACAAAAAATAAAAGAAGTTTTGCCTAAAAATACTGCTTTAACTATTTCAGATATTTTATCTGACAATGTTGCACGCACTCCAACCTTTGGAGCAAATTCAATATTAAACATTCAAGGAAAAGACATAGCTGTAAAAACAGGAACAACAAATAGCAATAAGGATGCTTGGACTATTGGATATACACCTTCTATTTCTGTCGGTGTCTGGGCTGGAAATAATGATAACACTCCAATGAAAAAAGGAGGTTCCGCTGTAGCTGGACCTATTTGGAATAAATTTATAAATGAAGCATTAAAAATTTTACCCGATGAAAAGTTTGAAGAACCAAACATAGAAATTGATCCTCAAAAATTAAAACCTGTTTTGCGTGGTTTTTGGCAAGGCAATGAACATTTTTTAATAGATAAGATTTCTGGAAAATTAGCAAATGAATTTACCCCAAAAGAAACGATGCAAGAAAAAGTAATAACAAATGTGCATTCAATTCTTTATTGGGTAAACAGAAATGATATTTTAGGATTACCTCCAACAAATCCACAAGATGATTCACAATTTAATCATTGGGAAATTCCTGTACAAAATTGGTGGGCTAAAAATAAAGAAAAATATTTAATAACGACAATAAGTGAAATTCCACAAACAATGGATGATGTTCACACTAATGAAAATAAGCCAAATGTTTCAATTATTGAACCAGATACAATAACAAATTATTTACCAGATCAAAAAATTAAACTTAAAATTTTAAGCTTGGGACATTTTCCCCTTCAAAAAATAGATATTTTTGTAAACGATGTTTATTTAGGAACTTCTAATCCTCCGTTTAATTTTTCTTTTATTTCTTCTGATCTTGATAATCTAAAAAATGAAAATGAGTTAAAAATAATATCTTACGACTCTATTTATAACAGAGGAGAAAATATTTCTATTTTCAGAATACAAGAATAATTATATTATTTTGTTTGGAGATTTTTTACCCAAAACTTCTTCTAATTTTGAAAAAATTTTATCTTTCTTAAAAGAAATTTCATTTTTATAAATTGGTTTTATATTTAAATAAATTATATTATTTTTTATTTTTATATCTTCAGATTTTATTGGAAAATTAATAACTTCAGATATTATATTTTTGATTGATTCCTTTTTAACTTCTTCTGAAAGAAGTATATTCTGAAATCTTAAAAGTAAATCTTTTATTTCTATCATATTTATCTATTCATTGGCATTATAAGATAAGTAAAAGATGAATCAGAAACAGGAGACACTACAATTGGACGAGATGCTTCATTTAATTTTATAGAAACACTGTCAGTTGTTATAGACTGAAAACAATCAAGAAAATATTTATAATTAAAACCAAGTTCAATATTTTCACCCGTTATAGCAGAATCTAATTGTGTTTTATTTTCCCCAATATCATTATTTGAAGAAGAAAGCTCAAAAACTTTTTCTTTTGTTTTAATTAAAAGATTTATTTGATTAAATTTATCTGAAAAGATATTAGATATTTTTAGTGCATTTAATAAGTCTTGTTTTAACACAACTACTTCTGTTTTATATTCTTTCGGAATAATCTGACGATAATCAGGAAAAATTCCATCAATAACGCGAGACGTTAAGTAAATATTGTCTGAAGAAAATGAAATCTGGTTTTTATTAAAACAAACCTTAATATCACCAGAAAATTCACCAAAAACTCTTAATATTTCAGGAATATTTTTAAAAGGAATTAATATTCCAGAAATCTCTTCAAGCCCTTTAATTTTAACTTTTTTTTCAGCTAATCTAAAAGAATCAGTTGAAACAAAAGTTAAATTATCTTCATTTGAATATATAAAAACACTTGAAATTTCAGGTTTTATGTCTGAAACAGAAGAACTATAATAAACCGACTTTATACCATCTATTAATTTTTTTGATTCTATTTCAAAAGATTTTCCGGAAACCATTGGTATTGTTGGAAAATCATCGCATATTTGACCTTTTAATTTTATTTGATTCTTTTTTGTTTTAATTAATAAATTTCCATTTTCTTCTGATAAATAGATATTTTCGTTTTGAAAAATATTAGAAAAAACACCAACTAAAACTGATCCTGAAACTGCAACAATTCCCTCTTTTTCAACCTTTGCAGGAATTTCAATTTCAACACCAAGACTTAAATTTGTAGCTCTAAGTTTTAAAGATTTACCCGAAGCAATAAAAAGAATTGAATTTAAAACCGGTAATGTTAAATTTTTACCTGTAATTTTTTCTACTTGATTTATTGCATTTTTAATTTTTTCAATTCCACATTCTATTTTCATATATTTGTTTATATCTTATATATTTAATCTATTAATACTATTAGGTCTGTTTATAAGTGTATAAGTTTATTTTATATTGTTTTTTATAAGTATTTATATAATTATTTTTTTTATTTTAATCTAATAACTTTTTACTTTTACTTTTACTTTTTTATTTTAATAATTTTTTAATCTTTTATTCTTTTTTATTAACACAATTTATTTTGTTTATTATATTAATTTAAACCGTTTATTAACACCTATTTAAACATAACTCTTATTTGTTCTATTTCTTGTAATAATTGTGGATCATTTTTTAAATCAGTTTTTATTTTTAAATATGAATGTATAACTGTTGTATGATCTTTCCCACCTAATTTTTGTCCTATCAGTGGATATGAAACATTAAAATCTTCTCTTAATAAATACATAACAACTTGTCTTGCTTTAACAATTTCTTTTCTTCTTGTTTTTTCATAAATTGATGATTCTTCTAACCCATAGTGGTCGCTTACTGTTTTTACCACATCTTTTATTGCAACATTTTTCTTTGGTTTTATGTTGTTTTTTAATAAGTTTTTTATTTCAGAAACAGAAAGAGGCTTATTTTTTAAGCGATATTGACAAATTATAGCATTTAGACTTCCTTCAAGTTCACGAATATTTCCTTGTATTACAGAAGCAACATATTCTATTATTTCCTTGTCTAATTCTATGTTTAATTCTTGTAATTTCACTTTTAAAATAGCAAGACGAGACTCATATTCTGGTTCAGAAACATCCACTATCATTCCAGCAGCAAATCTAGATTTTAAACGATCAGCAAGTTCAGGAATATAATTTGGGTGTTTGTCTGAAGAAAAAATAATTTGTTTGTTGTTTTCATGGAAAGTATTAAATGTATGGAAAAGTTCTTCTTGTATTTTTTCCATTTTACCAATAAATTGTATATCATCGATGATTAGAAGATCATATTTGCGATATTTTTCTTTAAAAGAATTTGCTTTGTTGCTTTGTAGTGAATTTATAAAATCTGTGGCAAATTTTTCTAAAGTCATATAGTGCACTTTTTTATTAGGATATTTTTCTTTTATTGAATTTCCAACAGCTTGAATCAAATGAGTTTTACCAAGTCCAGTTCCCCCATATACAAAGAATGGGTTATATTTTGTTCCTGGGCTTTCTATTATTGCTTGAGACGCTGCGTATGCAAGTTCATTAAATGCCCCAACAATAAAAGAATTAAACTGATATCGTGGATTTAAATTATCATCCGGATTTATATATAAATCTTTCAGTGGGAGCTCTTTATTTATAAAAACATCATTAATTTTAGGTATCTCTTGTTTATTTGATTCTATTTTTGTAATTGTATATTCTACTCCACGCATATTTTCGTATGTATCTGCTATGGTTTTGGTTATTAATTTATGATATTTATTTTTAAGCCAATCTCTAACAAATTCATTTGGTACACCTATATAAACAATACCGCCATCTTCTTTTAAAATACAGGTATTTTTAAACCATGTACTAAAATTTGCCTTTGAGACACCTGTCTCAATTTCAACTAAACAATTTTTCCAAAGCTGTTTTGTATCCATTGGTTAATATTATACTATTCTAATTGGTAATTTAGATTTTAAAAACTTATTAACTATGTTTATAATCTGTTGATAACTTTTTAGACCACATAATTTTGTTTTATAAAAATGTATTGATTTATTGTTGATAATATTATAGACTCTATTTATGTCACAAACATATCAGCCAAATAAAAGAAAAAGAGCAAAAACACATGGATTTTTAGTTAGATCTAAAACAAAAAATGGGCAAAATGTTCTTATACGAAGACGAAGAAAAGGACGAGCAAAACTCACCGTTTAATTAAATGCTTCCTAAAAAAAATAAAGCCAATAAAAAGGCAATAGAAAAAATCTTTAAAAAAAGTACTTTTATTGGTGCTCGTAGTTTAAATTTTAAATATTTTTTAGACAATAAAGACACTCCCCCAAAAATTTCTTTTATAGTACCAAAAACTATTGAAAAAAAGGCCGTAAAAAGGAATTTTTTAAGAAGACAAGGATATTTAATTTTAAAAAAATATTTTGACAAAATTCCAAATGGGCTTATTGGTGTGTTTGTTTTTAGCAAAACAAAAGAAGAAAATTTATTAAAAACCCTTGAAGAAGATATAAAAACCATTTTAAATAAAATATGAAGCTTTTTTTAATAAAATTTATTTCTTTTTATCAGCGTTTTTTAAGTCCACTTAAAAAACCAAGTTGTGTTTTTTATCCAACTTGTTCTGAATATTCCAAACAAGCAATAAATAAGTATGGTATTTTAAAGGGTTTTAGGCTTTCCTTTCTTCGTATTATACGTTGTCATCCATGGCAAAAAAATAATATTGATCTTTTAAAGTAAAAAACTTGGATTTTTAATCATTTTCATATAGAATAAGGAAATGTTAACTCAAATTTGGGATATTGCTTTATATAAGCCACTTGTTAATGCTTTGGCATTTCTCGTTTCTGTCGTTCCTGGTGGGGATATTGGTGTTGCTGTTATTATTCTTACTTTATTAGTTAAAACAGCTTTATACCCTCTTTCTCAGAGATCTATCGTAAGTCAGGCTAAAATGAATCTTCTTTCACCAGAGCTTAAGAAAATTAAAGCAAGTGGAGCGAGTAAAGAAGAACAAGCAAAGCAAACAATGGAGCTTTATAAAAAACATAAAACCAATCCTTTTTCTGGATGTCTTTTAGTTTTAATACAAATTCCTATTATTTTTGCTTTGTATTATGTTTTTTATAAAGGGATAAATTTTGATAATGGAGTTCTTTATTCTTTTGTCCACGTTCCAGCTAATATAAATATGAACTTTCTTGGACTTATTGATATAGGACAAAAAAGCTTAATATTAGCTATTTTGGCTGGAGTTTCACAGTTTTTTCAAGCATATTTTATGCCTAAACCAGCTTCCTCTCCAGACAAGGGCGGTACTTTTGCAGAAAGTTTTGGCAAAAGCATGAATATGCAAATGAAGTATGTTTTTCCTTTCATAGTTGCTTTTATTGCATATAGTATTTCAGGAGCTATTGCATTGTATTGGATTACAAGTAATATCTTTGCTGTGGGTCAACAAATTCATGCCAGAAAGAAAAAACTTAGTGTTGTAGTTCATGGTCATAAATTAGAAACACAAGTAGATAAATAATATATTAGTTATAAAATAGAAAGTTGTAAAGTTTGTAAAGTAAAAAACCAAGATGGATAAACAACAAATACAAAATTTAATAAAAGAATTAATTGAAAAAACCACAGTAAGTGTAAAAGAAATTAATATTACTGAAGATAATGGCAAAATGATTTGGTTTTCTGTGGAAGTTTCTGACCCATATTTTTTTATAGGACGTAGTGGCGAAGGTCTTTCTGCATTGAATCATATAGTTCGAAGAATAGTTGAATCTAAAACACCAATAACAGAAAATAAGGAAAATATGTCAATTTTGGTTGATATAAACGGTTTTCAAAAAAAGAGAATAGAAAATATTCATGCAATAGCGCATATGATGGCTGAAAGAGCTAGATATTTTAAATCAAATATTGAAATAGATCCAATGTCGGCCTTTGAGCGCAGAATTGTGCATGAGTTTTTATCTAATGAAACCGATTTAAAAACTGAATCAACAGGAGAAGGTCTTTCTCGTAGGGTGGTGGTTAAATATATAGGAACAATTTAAAAAGTTTTATTTTAAATCTAATTTCCAAAGGTAAGAATCTTTTTTATTTACAAAAAATAGATAATTTTCAGCTTCATCTAAAGCAAGTTTTATAGCATCCATATTTTCTGTTCCTATATTTGATGTCATATCTGATATTATTATTGTTTTTTCATTTGTTATATTAATTGTCCAGATTTTATCTGAAAAAGAAGTTTCTCCCATATACCATGAGTCTGGATATTCTTTTGCATCAATAAATTTTGGAACAGCACAATAGATTCCATCACTTGTTTTATTCCAGACACATTTTTCTGGTAATGTTTTTATGCCAAGCGTATTTACCTCTCTTGTGTTTATGTTATAAACACTAAGATTTAGATTATTATTGCCATATAAAACTAATTTGCCATTTGGGCTTGTAAGCGTTGTAAGTCCATTTATTCCACCTAGAACTTTAGTTAAATCTTTTTTATTCACATCAACCGTATAAATATATCCAAGTACATTAGCAGATGGTTTAGTTGTAAGTGTAATTATGTTTTTATTTGGCCAAAATGATGTCCATTCTGTGAAAGAAGAATCAAATATTTGAGATTTTTTATTAGTAAGTGGATCTAATATTGTGCCGACTGCAGTATTGCCAGTGTTAAATAAATAAAATAGTTTTGAATTATCTGGAGATACGCTCAAGTCTGTAATATTTTCTGGTAGAAATGAGCCATTTACTTCATTACTTCCAGTTGTGTCAGCACCAAGAAATTCTTTTGGTAAATTACCCACAAAAGTTTCTATTGTTTTTCTATCAGATTTTAAATATCTCATTATTACAGACTCTCCGTTGTTTGCCAAATAAGCTTCACGCACTTCTGGTATTACGGTTCCTGAAAATTTTCTTTCATCTATCTTGTCTGCAAAAGTTTGATAAATATTTCCTGATATTTTATCTACATATCTAACAGCAGAAATAAACTCTGTTGATGGCGCTGTGGGTTTTTCTGTTGTTGTGGTAATGGTATTTTCTATTGCTGTTTGTTCTGCTTGAATTACTGGTGGGACTATTGTTGGTATTTCTTTAAATCTTTCTTTCATAAATATTCCAAAACCAGCTATTGGCATGCTGGAAACTTTAGTTAATCTAAATGCTGGCGTTTCTGCTTCAGGAGTTGGTTCAAAACCAGAAATATCAGCTGGAGGTGTTGTATCTGTTGTTTGTGTTGCTGGTTTACTAGATGGAAAAAATTGAGAAATAAAATTTATTCCTTGAGTCTCCCCTGTTGGGCTAATAGTTCCTGTATTAGAAAAATATAAAAATCCAAAAACAATGATTACTATTATCACCAAGATTATTATAAAAAGTTTTAGATTTCTTTTTGACATGTTTTTTACATTTGATAATTTGATATTTTTCCTATTAATGAGTCAGAGACATTATACACAGTTATATCTATTTTTTTAGTTCTTATTTTATTATATTCACTGCTGTTTAATATGTTTCCTTCTAAATTTTTGTTTATAGTTCCACTAATTAAACTATTAAGTGTTCCAGCTTCCCATATACGATATCGATATTGATTTTTATTATCAAAACCGTCTATTACGAAAGTAAAATAACTATTTTTACCGTAGATAAATTTTACAGAAGTTAATTTTTCAGCAACTGTTGCTGTTCCACTTGTTCCTGTATATTTTTTAATATATTTTATTCTATTTTCATAATTTTTTAAAGAATTAATATGAGCATTTTTATTAATCTCACCAGGAGGATTGCTTACTTCTATGATTGTATCTCCTCCTAAAGACATTACTACATGACCACTTTTTTCGTTATTTTCATCCTTTTTCCAGCCTAATATATCTCCAGTTTTTACTTCAGCTATAGAATTAACTGCATCACTAGGGTTAAATATATCAGCACTGGTGTTTCCTGGACTAGCTAAGCCAGCACAGCTATATATTTGGGATACATAAGAAGAACAATCTAAATATATTGTTGATGTGTCATAAGTATGTCTTTTATCTTGATTATAAGTTACATGATTTCCAAAACTTTGGCTAATTGCAGGAAGTTGCGCTATTCCTCCACTACCAGGACAATAAATACCTGTAATTTTTTGTAAGTCTGTTGTTGATATTGGGGTTGGGTTAATGGTGGATTCACCATTAATTGTTATTGTTGCGACTGGCAAGTTGCTTAAACTTACATTAAGTAGATCTGGGTTTAGCGTATTTAATATTGCATAAGAACCAAGCGCTAGAACAAGTCCCAGTATTGCATTTAAAATTCTTTGTTTTCCTGCTTGTTTACCAGAAACAAGTTCGCTTGTCATATATTCTATTCCACCCATCACAATCATTATCATTGAAAGCACTGCCGCAAGACCAATAAATATTTGTATAATCGTATTTAAATATTTTCCAAAACCTCCACTTTCAGGCGTAGTTTTAACACAAATTGTTCTGCCAGTATCTTTGTCTTGTTCGCAGGTTTCTCCTATTCCTGGCAATGGAGCAAGAGGATAATAATTTTCCTTTGTTTTTGTATCATCACTTGTTGGTGTTATTGTATGATATTGTATGACGGGGTTATTGTTTTGATTTGAGCTTTCACCTTCTACTGGCATTTTTTTTCTAAATGTTGCCACTTCGTCTTGTATTAATACGCTAACGACATAGTAAACATCTTCAACTTGCGTGCTTTGATCTAACGTAGATTTAGTATCATATTCTGCATAATTATTTTTTATTTCTTCTGTCGTTTGCTCGTCTAATTTATATTCTATCTCTTCTGAGGTTTTTTTTATTCCTTTATAAAGAGTTATTTTAGCAATTGTTCCGTTTGAAATATTTGTTGTGTTTATTGAAATTAACCATCGCCACTTGCCCGTTTGGCCGTCTTGTTGTTCACTCTCTAGTTTTAGCGTAATTGTTGGGTCAGCAGCTAGGCTTGTGATAGGGGAAATTAAACTAATTAAAAATAGCGATAAAAGTAGAAAACTTATTATTTTTTTTGTTTTAAAAATTAACATTGATTTCTTTTTCTAAACTTAAAAACATTTTTTTAATATTATTGATCTTAATTTTAATACTTGACTCACCAGTTTGTCCTTCTTCTGGTTTCAATCCAATTTCATTTTTAATACTAGGAGTATTTGTATCTATACCACCAAGTGACCATTTGAATTCTAAATCAGGAGAATTTAAATTTTTAGGAGAAAAAAAATAAGGTTCAACTATAAAAATTTCTCCATTTGGATTTATTTTAAAATTATTATCGATAGCTTTTTCATATATACTGCCCAATATTTGATCTTTTTTATAAAAAACTATTTTTGGATCTACTGGTTTGATTAATATTTTTCCTTGTCCGGTATTTTTATCTCCTAAATTTGATGTTGTTACTTCTATTGCGTTTTCTTTATCTAAAAAACTATTTTTAAATATATAATAATTTTTTTTATAGCCAGAAGAATCTGGTTTGTTTATATCATCTAATTTCCAATTATAACTAAGACCTCCACTATTTCTTGAATCGGTTAATGCAACCACTTTTATTGTTCCTTCTTTCGTATTTAAAGCTTTTCCTTTATAAAATGGTGGTACATATGAATCAACTGCTTCCCAAAGTAAATCAATATCAGTTGGAGTTATTATTATTTTTTTATTAACAAAAGATCCATCAGAAGTTTGTATTTCTACTTCCAGTGTCGTTTGAAGTCCTTGGTCTGCTGTTGTAAAAGAGAAATCTTTTCCTCCAACAGCTTCTATTGCCAATTGGCCATTTAATTTCCAAGAGATTTTTGCTTTATTTAAGTCGGTTGAAAAAGTTGAAACAGATGCGCGCACTTCTTCGTTTGCTTTGGGATATTTGGGATTTATATCAATTGCTATGTCCCCACTTTGTACTTGTGCATATATAGAAAAAGCAAAAAATATATATAAAAAAGTAGAAAATAAAATTGTAATTTTTATGTTTTTAACCATATTTACACTATAATTGTAGCACACTTTTTTACTTTTTGGCTTCTTCTAATTCTTGTTTTTCTTTTTTTATTGAAAGGATTTGAGATGGATCAGATGTTATTATTTGGTCCTCTGTATAAGAGGATATTACTTTTATAGCTACATGTTTCATTCCAGCAAAAAATATTCCCTCACCTACTCCTGATTCTAGAAGCAAATATTTTTCTTCATCTGTCAGATTAAAAGTTTTTTGCAATACATCTATTGTTGAAGGTGATTGTTTGAGAAGAATTTGAATTGATGAGTTTGTGACGATAGGTACACCATATGGAGATTTCATAAAGTCTGCAGCATCTTGTGTGATTGTAGCAAGTCCCAAATAATATTTTCTACCTCTTTTTGCTATTGAATACAAAAAAGATGCAGTATCTTCAGATTTCATCATCCACCATGCTTCATCTACAACCAATAAGCGTTTTTTTAAGTTTTTACGCACGGCATTCCAAATATAGTGTGTAACTATATACATTGCTATTGGTTTTAATTCATCTTCCATATCACGCACAGAAAATACTACAAATTTTTTATTAATATCAACATTTGAAGGTTTATTTAAAAATGTTGACCAAGAGCCACGTGTGTATTTAATAAGTCTTTGAACAACAGAGTCGCTTCCTTCCATTCCAGAAAGTACCATTTCAAAGTCTGAAAGAAGTGGTGGTTCAATATTTGAAAAATCGGAGTTTGGAGTTATATCTTTTATTGCATAAGTTTCTGAAATAGCACGGTCAACCATAGAATCTTCTTCTGGGGTAAGACCACCTAACATAAGTCTAAAAAGTCCAACTAGGTTAATTATATTTGAACGTAGCACATCTTCTGCTGTTTCGTCTTCGCGTGGCATTGGGAGGTCAAATGGGTTGATGTGGTGGTCAGAGGACAAAGAAATATTAAAATATCGTCCTCCAACGGCTTCTGCTAGATATTCGTATTCTCTTTCTGGGTCTATGACAATTACATCAATATCAAACATTAAAGACCTTAAAATTTCTAATTTTGTAGCATAAGATTTTCCAGATCCAGATTTAGCGAAAGTTACAGAATTATAGTTTTCTAATGAAAATCTATCAAAAATAACCAAACTTGAATTATGTCTATTTACTCCATAAAGTATTCCTTTATCTGAAGTTAAGTCAAAAGAAATAAATGGGAATATACTTGAAAGTGGTTCAGAATTTAATTTTTGGTGAATACCGAGCATATCATTGCCTATTGGTATAACACTTTTAAAACCGTCTTCTTGTTGGAATAACGCTGGTTTTATATATATTAATTTTGATTCAAGTATTGATTTAATTTCGCTTTCAATTTTAAAAAGTTCAAGTTCATTGTCAGCATAAACTGTGATATATACACCAACATCAAACATTTTTTCTTGTGCTTGCATTAGACTATCACGCAATCCTTCCAAGTCTTGATATGCAGTATCCAGCATTGGATCACGCACCATTCCTTTGGATTCTCGAACATTTATTTGACTTTGAACTTCAGCAACCTTTTTTTGGAATTGTCTTAATGCCAATGATGTGTCTATAGGATGTATAAAAATTGAAACATCAAAAACTTTGTCTAAATTTATTATTGGAGAAAACCAATTATCAGTTAAAAATTTAGGATAAGATATTATAAAAAAAGTACGCGCTATTTTATCACCTAAATTTATAGATTTTGATTCTATTTTTAAAGCTGATGGGGCTATGACGTCTTGAAGTTCTAGAGTTGCTGATTCATAAATTTCTGTTGGCATAACTGCTAAAATGGAAGCTTTTGCCCCTTCATTTGTATCTGTTTTCTTTTTTCCTAATAATGTATCTAAAAATGACATAAAATTAACTCGTTTGTTCTAATTGTATTTTCCCTTCTAATTCTCCAGGGTTAAAAACTTTATAAAATACTTCAACAACTTCTTCCGTGCCAAGTTGTGCTGATTTTATTCCACAACGCGCAAGTCCCTGTTGTATTACACTTACTCTTTGTTCTACTTGTGATCTTTTTTCTTCAAAATCCGCTTGTTCTGCGATCTTTGTCTCCGCTTTGCTTTTTTTTGAAAATAAATTACCCAATATTCCAGAATCTGATTTTAGTGTTGTGTGCGTGTAAGGAATAACAATAAAAAAACTTTTTGTCATTATGCTAACTGATTCTGTAAAATTTTTTATAAAATCTATATATTCTCTAGTTTGCAATTTAAGCAATGGTTCATTTTGCACTTTCATTCTATTTTCTAAAAGCAAAAGATAAGGACGGATGTCTAATTTTCTTGATTGAATGGATATTTGAACAGAAAAATCTAATGTATTTAAAAAACTCTGAAATTGAAGTATTGTCGCTCTTTGTTCATCATATGATTTTAAAGATAAGTTTGTAGAATTTGCCAATACAATAGAGCGCAGTCCCCCGTCTTTTAAGACTATAATACCATCACGGACTTCCTTGATTGGTACGAACTCTTGAGTTGCTTTTGCTGATAATGCCATATGAATCAATTATAAATTAAAAATTAAGAATTACTAATTATTTTTCATTTTCTTCGTTTTTTTTCAAATCTAAAACATCTAAACTCCAAGCTAAATCTTTCAATTTGCTACCGCTGAGTCTTACAGCATCTTTGTTTGTCATATTTGCCATTTGAGTTGCTTTTACTTTTGTGGCAACTTTTTCTTTAGTATTTATTTTATTTTGTCTTCTTTTCCAAATATAAAGTTTATCTTGAAAAGTAAATTTAAAACCAGCTTCCAGCATATTTATAAAAGGTTTTCCATTTGGACGGTAAAAAGTAAGAGCTAATGAAAATCCCGCCACTACGAGCATTGGTATAATTCCTAAAAATAATCCTAATAGTTTATAAAGAACAAAACATAAACCTCCTCCACCAGCCAAATAAATAAACTGTCTAAAGGTGAATGGTCCAAAGATTTTGTCTTCTATATCTAAAAATTGTGGGACTTTAAATTGCATAATTTTATTAAACTATTCTGGCATTTCTCTATAAGGATCTACTTTAATTGAAAAAGATGGTGAAGTGGAAGCTGTTGCTCCAGATGTTGGTTTTATTGTTGCTCCCAGTGGAACTTTTACTCCAATATCTTTTGGGGCATCAGGAGTTTTGGAATTTTTAGACATATTGTTTAAAGAATATTCTGTTTTTGTATTTGGTATTTGGAAAGAGCCAGAAAGTTTTTGTGTTGATATTGAGCGCATTATTTTTTCATTTTGTATTTCTTTTGCAATAGTTTCAGGATTTTCTACTTCACTAATCATTTTTTCTCTATCATCAGCTTTTCCTTTTCCTGTTGTTAATCTGTCAGAAGTTTTTATGTTTTCTTCTTTATTAATCTCTATTCCTGCACTATTTAATATTTCGTCATCTTTTTTCTCTTCTTGATTTTTGTATAGAGACATTAAATTTTCTCTTATGTCTTTTAAAATTTTTTCATTTATTTCATTTACTATCTTTTTATTTTTATCATCTGGTAATTGCAGACTTCCCTTTACTGAAGCTTCAAATTTGTCTGGATGGGTAAAACCAAACATTACCATATGAGTTTCAAGGGAAAGTTGACCCATTTGCACAACATTAAGACCATTTTCTTGTCCTATCTGTGTAATTTTTTCGTCAACATTTGCAGCCATAATTGCCCATTTTAAGTCTTCTGGTAAACTCTCAAATTTTTTTTGTATTTCTTCTAATGTTACTTCTGTCATAATATTTTTTCTTTAAGCTAATAATTTTTTATTTTATAAACTTTTTATTTATTTCGTTGGAGTTGCTGGAGTAGAAGGTGTTGTTGGTGGTCTAAAATTGGTTGTATTTGTGTTTTTTGCTTGTGTTCCTGTTTGTTGATTTCCTCCTTTTGCTATAAATATTTTTTGCTCAGTATCTTCTATTTTACTTTCAACTTCTTCTAATGATTTTAAGATTTTTGATTCTACAACATGAGTTGCATATTTTGATTCTTCTGCTCTTAGTTTTTGCACATCAGGATGATTTTTACCTAATTTTTCTTCTCCACCTTGATCATGTATTGTTTTTGTAAGCAATCTCATTTTTTCTTTAAATGTTTCATCTTTTACTCCATATTCAGCAATTTTATTATTTAGTTCTGTTTCATTTATTTTATTATCAGAACCAAATAGGTTGCCAAATTTTTCTTTACCTATGGTTAGTACATCTTTTTGCTTTGTTAATAATGTATTTAATTCTTTTAATCTATTTCCAACATCGGTTATACCTTTTAGAGATTTTCCGAGACTTGCCCTTGCCAATCTTTCAGATTCTAATATCTTTTCTTGTTCTTGTAATACTCCTCCAAGTCCTCCTGTTCCACCGATTGCTCCAGCCAATACAGTTCCTCCAATTGCTCCACCTGTTATTGCTCCAAGTCCTACTCCTCCAATTCCACCTATTGCCATTTTCCAAGTTTTTGCTTCATTATCAAGATTTTCTTCTTTCTTTGTTTTAATAAAGTCTTCTTTATTCTTATAATTTTTTTCAAACTCTTCCAGATCTTTCATCTTTTGAGCTTCTGTTGGAGCGTTGTTTCCATATTCTTTTTGTTTTTTATCTAGAAATGCTTGTTTATCTCTTGCATGATCTTTTTCATATGTTTCAATTGCTTTGTTCTCAGCTCTTTTAGCTCCATTGGTTGCTATAACTGAACTGTATGCAACTGAAGACAATAATGATGTTTTGCCAACATTATTAAGATATTCTTGCATTCTGTAATTATTTAATCCTACAGCAGTTGTAATATCATTTCCGTTTTTATCTTTATAATGTTTTTCTGCCACTTGAGCGTCTGTTAATTTTGTCTTAACAAGTTCAGATTCTTTTTGTATTTTTTCTTCTCTTCTTTTTGTGATACCTTCAAATCCTCCCGCTTTAGTTCCTAAGCCAAGATATTTAGCTGCTTGGAAATCTGCTCCCATAGCTCTTCCAAGCGCACTACCAGCTGTTGTTTTTCTTACATCAAAACTTGCCTTAGAACCAAAGGATCCAGTTTTTAATGCCATTCTTGCGCCAAAACCAACCAAACCTTTCTTTTCTGCAGCTAATTTTAAGCTTTCACTTCCAGCCATTCGAGAGGCTAAACTTCCGACAACTCCAGTACCTACAAGCGCGCCTGCGCCCATAACCGCTCCGCCTGCAACACCGAGAACAGTTCCACCAACCTTACTTAATGCTTTACCTAAGTCTCCAGACATACTAACAGCCAATTCTTTAGCTTTCATTAAAAGAATGAAAATAATGGAAAAAGGAATTACTGTTTTCATTAATTTTTGTATAAAATCAGGTGAACTTGTTGCATAACCTATCGCGTCTTTTGTAAGGTCTGTGAATAAAACTATAATATATAAAAAGAATATAAACATTGGCGCAAGAAAACACGCTTTAAATAAATCGTTCCACCACTGTTTATAACCAAAGCCGGGAATATTAAAAGGCACAGTATATGAAGCAAATGCCAGAGGTGCGAATATCATTGCTATCCAAAGAGAGACGACTCTGCCGATAAACAAAATTGCAACAGTAAAAAACATATATGCAGTATAAAGAGTAATTGCTAAAAGCAAGATAACCATAAAAATAAAACTACCGACATTATTATTTGCTTGTTCTCCAGACATTACTTGTTGTGGATTAAATTTACTAACAAGTCCTATTGAAATTGATTTTTCTCCACCAGCACCAGCTTCGGATGGTTCTCCATTTTTATCTACAGACTTGATCTGATTATAAAATACCTTCGCTAGTATATTTGATGAATCAATAATTACTTGTGTAAAAAATAAACTGAAATTTATAAGAAGAGCCATTAAAACAATGGCGCTAATTAATTTTTTATTATTAGTTACATTTAAATTAAGTATTGTTTTGATTGCTATATATAAAAGAGCAACTATAAAAAATATATTTGCAATATCTCGTATTACATCCCAACCTTGAGTTACAAAAGTTGATGTGTATGAATCACTGTTTATTGAATAAAAAACAAAGAAATCAAGAAAGCTTCCAGCAAGACTTGCAAGCCATGCGGATGCTCCCCAAAGAGTATAAAGAATTTGTGCAATACAACCTCCTAAATTAGTGATACCACAATCAAGACTGTAAGCTGGTTCTGGATTATCAGTTGTTAATTCATTGGCTGTAATATCTCCACTTGTTGTGTCAAAAGTAATTTTTCGTATTTTAACACCCTGTTGTTCTACTTCATTTCCTTCACCACTTAGTGAATTATATAAATAACGAAATGAGCCAGATGTTTTGGTTTTTTGTAAGGTTACAAACATATAATATTCTGTGTTTTTTTCCAATTCACTATCTATTGAAAATGTTTCAGTTTGAGGTTGTTCGTCTTCTACATCAAAGACTTCAGTATCTATATATTCTTCTATCCCATTAATATAATTATCTTTTGATATTACATCAACCATCAACATTCCATTTTCAGTAGAAGAATAAAATCCAGTAGATTCTTCATAGAAACTTGTCGAATAGGCATGATTAATGTCATTAATAGTTATTTCAAAATTAGCAGAAGTTGTTGTTATTTTTCCAATTGGAGTTACTTCAATAGTTGCTGTATTTGATTCGTTGCTTGTTTGCGCATTAGTTTTATTTATTTTAGTTTCTAATGCTAATTTTTCATTTTGTTTTTCTAAAGTTGGAGAAATAGGCGCGAGTAAAATCGCTATTGCAATAAAAGATATTAGAATTTTTGACAAAAATTTTCTTTTCATAATTTCAGCGCGCCTTTAAATAAATTCTACCACGAAATTGTTTTTATTTCTTAAAATAATACTCATATTCATAAGTATTTCTTAAGTTTTCAGACATACTTTGTATATTTACTATTTTCCCGTTGAAATATTCATACACTATTAATTTACTTCCAACGAGTGATAGCTGATAGGCTGCCATATCTGGGACAATAACTCTTATTTCTCTTCCGTTTGTATTAACGTATCCAAAAACTCTTGCGAATAAATCTGCAAGACCCCAAGCAAAAACTTCTAGATTAGCTCCTTCTATATATCCATATCTTTTTGCAAAAGCAGGATTTGCTATTATTTGTCTAACAAAAACTGTTTCAATTCCTTCATGATAATGAACGATTGCGTCAGATGGCGCAGTTGCAATTTGCCCTAAAACTAAATTTGTAGATCCTATTGTATTAATTGTCGTGGTCATTTCCGTTCCATTTCCGTCATAAACACTAATTCCATTTGTGCTACCACTAAAACTTGTTATTGTTTCAGGAACATAAGTCCATCCAGTTCCGCCGCCTGTGGAATTTGTTGTAAAACTTAAAACAGTTCCATTGAAAGTTTCCGGAATATTTTCAATTGTTTTTGCCACAAAACGGAAATTATATTTTGTTCCTGTTTTTAATCCTGATAAAAGAAAGCTGGCATTTCCATAAGAATTGGCATTATGAATTTGTTCGCTGGAATTTATTTTTATCCAAGGTTCTTGAACTACTGGAGCATTTCCTTTAGGCATTTCATTTGTTAATCCTTCCCTGTATTCAAAATAAGTTTTTATTTTTTTAGTGGAGCCATATGATCCTTTTAAATAAGCTGATGTTGAATTTATATTTGTCGCATTATTTGTAATTACTGTAGTTTGCACGCAAACAGAACAAGGAGTAGTGTGAAAATTTTTAACCGTCCCATAAACAATATTTTTTTTATTTGAAATTATTGCGCAATAATAATAAGTTGTATCGTATTTCAAATCATAGATGTTTTGAAAAAAATATTGTGAGCCACCATTAATATTTAGATTTATGTCCAATGTTGAAATCATATCATTTCCATAAATGTCATTGCAGAAAACAGGAGCAACCGGTGTGTCTGAATATCTGAAATATGCCGTAGTTGGAAGTTTTGGATTTAGCGTCAAGTCTGGAATTCCCATACCATGCAATGTAGCTCCAGCATCTGTAATGTTATCAGCTGTATTTGTTGTAACAACAAGCGCAGCTTTTAAAATAAATGGACTTAAAAATAATATAGAGATAATTCCTGTAAATATTATTTTTTTTATATTTTTTTGCATTTGTTTATCATAACAATGATTAATAAACACCAATTATTGATTCAAATCTTCCATCTGTGCTTGCAGCTCCACCACTTGATTTGCCTACTGTGGCACTCCATGAAGCTAAATCAACTAAATCATGCACTTCTATACATCTTGATACTCCAATATTGCCACAATAATGAGCACTGTCTTCAAATAAGAAAGAACTTAAGAAACCGGGACCATCAGTATTAACAGGTGTGTCTGTCATATGATTTGCATATCCACTATTCCATGGATCTGGTATGAGCCCTTTTCTACCAAGATTATTGTAATCGTAAAGAATTGGTTCAGGATAGGTCATTCTTCTTGTATCAAAAACTTCCCATGGCAAATGAACTGCATTTCCGTGCTCTAAATCTTGTTCGCAACCATACGGTCCTTTTAAAAGATCATTATATACATAATTTTTTTCATCAATAATTTGTTTTAACATATTATCAACTTCAGCGATGTCGTCTCCAGAAACTAATTCAAGCGATAATCTTGAAAAAGCATTTATATGTGGTCTTAGATTTGTTTCATATTGTTCTTGTTGAGTAGTATTGCCATTCGTAAGAACGAGACTATTGGTTGCAAGTTTGCCATTTAATATATCAATTTCATTTTTTATCGTCTCCAGTCTGGTTATAATATTTTTTATTGAGAGTATTTTATTATTATTATCCTCAAATATTTTTTTATAGCCTTCTAATTTATTAAATTGATTTGCCGATTCGTTAGTCACTTCTGGCATATTTGAACCGTAGAAATTATGAATAGCGTCAACATATCTTTCAAATATTTTATCTAAGAGATTAATTACATTATCTTTATTTGTTGGCACATTTGCATTTTTGTCATCTGCTGTTTTTATACCAGTAAAGCCACGGAAAATATTTCCATAAAGTGATACCAATTTTCTATCAGTAGTTCCTGTTACCCAGTCTATTGCCTCTGTCCACATTAAAACGGGTATTTTAAGAAATGGCAAAACGGTTGTAGCTATATTAACAACTTGTGTAATGTCCATATCTTTCATATCTTCTTCTGTTTTGTTGGGAATAATGTTCTGTGCAGTGTTTAATTTTTGTTTTGAATCTTCTTCCCATCCTGGGTGTGGTCCTGGAATACAATAATCTAATTGATTTATGGTAGGAATAAGTCCATAAGCATTAGATTTACCAGTTGTTGCGTCAAGTTTGTAATTTGCCCCATCAGTTGTGGACATCAGTTCTTTGTTTTGTAGCGCAAGTTTATCTGAGTAAGTTCTCTGTTCATCAACTAAAGCTTGAGTAACATCTGTGCGAATATTGAAATTAGGATTATTTTGAAGCCATTGTGTTGTGTAAGAAGTAGGGAAATCTATTTCTGTTTGGGATCTGAAATTTGTTTCATAAGAAAAATATTCACCAAGATCAATATCTTCTGATGATTCATTGTTGTTATTGTTTTCTGAAAGAGCCAGCATTCCTTCGTTCATTAATGTAGAAGAAAATCTTGCCATAGCGGCATCCAAAATAGCAGCAATAGCATCATTTAAAGTTTCTGCGTCCAAAAGAGCATTATTTTCAAGCCCAACAGTAGCTGTTAAATGATCGGCTACATATTTACCAGGAGTAACATATTCCCATTTTTTACAACGATTATATGGATTTCTTGTTGTCATTCCATTTTCATCTGTTTCTGCAACAAAAGTAAGCGCTGCTGCATCTTCTTCTTTGGTTACTCCAACTGGATCGGCGCAAATTTCTTGTCCAAGAATTCCGCCAGCTTGTTGAAGCGCGTCGCTATAAAGTTCTGCGACTGATTTTGATGTTCCCTCTAAACGAGTTGCTAATTCATTTGAAGCAACTATTTGAAAACCAAGCGGATTATTTGCAGGTACTTGGGTTAATGCTTCCCATGCTCCCCATCCACCAGAAGAAAAATCAGCAGTAAAGGAAATAGCAGAAGCTTCAGGATTGGTTTCTCTAATCATTTCATTTAAAGAATATCGCGCATTGTCTGCAAAGCGTTGATTAAATAATCTAGCTTGATTTATTAAAAAAGCTTTAGCAAAAGGACCAGTTCCTTGTATTTCTTGTCCAAAACTAAGTATTTCTTCTTTCGCTATATCTTTAAAAAATTTACTTGGATTTGTTAAAAACAAAGGACCGTCGCTATTTTTACCATTTATCCAATCAACTATGCTCAAAGTTACTGTTTTTATAAGTACATTAACAACCGCTTTACCTATGGCGTTAAAACAATTATCGTTTTTATCCATTGAGGCGACGCTTTTTTTTGTAGCTAGGCTTATTGCTTTTATTGTTTCTAAAGTTACATTTTGTTTACTTAAATATTCAATTTGTGTTAAATCAGTAGTTTGAATTGACATAACCTCATTAGTAGCTTCTGTGGCTTTTTCTTCAAGAATATTTATTCCCGCATAACTTAACGCTTGCGCTATTTCTTCTTTTTTTTCTTCAAATAAATTAGCTATTTTTTGTTCTTTTTCATGTTTTATACAACCTGGAAATTTTATTATTGACGGAAGAAGACCTGAAATAATTCCAGAAGCTGAACTTCCACCAAGGTTAGAAATCGATTGTGCATTAGCTTTTTTTACGTTTGAAAATTGTAAAAAAGGCATTGTAATTATGCTTATGATTACAAACAAACTGATTATATTTTTTGAATTTTTCCTCATTTGTAATTTATTATTTATTCAGTAATTATACTATTGTTGGATAATATGGAAAGTATTATTTTTAAATTTTCAACTGATGAAATTAAATCATCACTGTATTTTTCATATTGAGAAAGTCCGGAAAGTCCTATTATTGGGTCATTTATAACTTCAATCATATTTCGTACAGAAATACCAGTATTGTTCGCGCTATTTATAATTGGTAAATGAAATTGCGCTAAACTTTCTGGTACTTCTAATTCTACCATTTTTTGCGCAAATTCTTGATACGCATTGGCTATATTTGTTAATTTATTTACAGAATCTTGCGTGTCTTCTGTTTTTTCTGTACCCACTATGGTACTTACTATCTCAAGTTCATCTCCAAGACCTTCAGTTCTATATTTTTCAAATGTTTTTTTTGTATTTGTATAATAAGTATTTTGAGCGTCTATTCCGTCATTTGAACTTAAATTAATATCTTTTTCTGTATATTTATCAATTAATGTGGGATCAACAATATTTTGTCCCAAAGAACTTGAAACATTATCAATTGTAGCTTTGTCTATTTGGCCACTTTGTTTCATTGCTGACAAAGAGGCAAAAAATTGTTGCGCAAATTTATCAGTTTCTGTTAATCCTTCATTATTTTCTGTTAGCTCGTTTTTGTCTGATAAATTTAAATCAGCTCTTTTTTGTTTTATATAATTAATATCTTTTGTATCATTAAAAGTTTTTTCTTTATTTGGGTCTGTTCCCCAAAGTGCTTCTTCCCAATCCATAACTCCATCGCTGTCAGTATCTTTTTGAAGAAGATTATTGAGTGTTATTTTTTCACTTTGCAATTTAGCATTTTTATTTAATGCAATATAACTATTTTTGCCAAAGAAAAGATTAGAAACTGTAAAAAATATTATTCCCAAAATAATAAATCCTAAAATTATATAGCTAAATTTTTTGCTTGGCAGATATTTTTTATATTTTTCATCAATAAGTCTTTTCATTACAACATTATTATATCATTAATTTGTTTTTTGTGATACATTTAATATGTATGGAATTTTTTTATAAAAAGATAAAAAGGTTAATTTTTTTTACTTTAATATTGATAGGATTTTTTATGTCTTCTTCTGTTGCGTTTGGCGCTGGATTTAATTTTTTTAGCTTTTTCAAGTTTTTTAGTTTTGGTGGCAGTATCACAACAGTGGTGCCATGCACATGCAGTCAAGGTTCTCAAGTTAGTGTATTTAGTACTGGACCCAACTCTAAATTCAATGGAACATATCTTTATTTGCCCGGTGTTACACTAATAAGAGGGAAAGGTAATGTTTTGCCTAGCAGACAAATTATTGGCATATATTCACTTGGTGGTACTTGTATGATAGGAGCTGAACCATATTGTACCTCTATACCTATCACTAAGGGTTCAATGAAAGTGATTGGCACTAATTAAATTTTAGCAATATCTATCCAGTCTGAAAGTGATAAATCTTCAGCTCTTTTGTCTTTTATCTCTTTAAAATTATTTTTTAGGATATTTTTCAGATTTCCTGAGAGTTTTTTTCTTTTATGTGCAAATCCAGCATGAATTATTTCCCAAAATTTCTCTTCAAAATTTTGCAAGGACTGTCCTTGCGAGTTTTCTTCAAAAAGCTTTCTAGAAATGTTGTTGATTTTTATAATTGCAGAATCTACTTTTGGTGCTGGTGAAAAATATCGCGCTGGTACTTTCATTATCATTTTAGGTTCACCATATGCTTTTACAGAAATTGAAAGGATGCTTTCTTTTTTATTCTGTGCAATTATTCTTTTTGCAACTTCATGTTGGACCATTAATACCATCATATTGGGCTGGTTTTTTTCCGTAAGAAATTTTTTTAAAATTGCTCCTGTTATGTTGTATGGGATATTTGCAATAATTTTGTAGTTTTGCAAAACATTATCGACATTTATTTTTAAAATATCATCTTCTATTAAAGTTAATTTTTCTTCTTTGATTTCTTTAGCGAATTTTTCTTTTAAAAAGTCAAAAAGATTACGATCTTTTTCAACAGCAATTACATGATTACTTTTTTCTAAAAGTTTTTCTGTTAAGGCTCCTTTTCCTGGGCCAATTTCTAAAATAATATCATCTGGTGAAATTTCTCCAGCTTCAATTATTTTTTTAAGAGCAATATTTGATTTCAAAAAATTCTGACCTAATGATTTTTTTGCTTTGTACATCATATGTTTATTATATATAAATTGTTTTAATATTATCTTTTTCTCCTTCCTTTTCCAAAATATTAGCTGGAATATCTGCAATAAATTCTGATGGAGCATTTATTTGTCGTGAACCGAATATTGTACGGAAATTTGCAAAAGATAAAAATAGTTTTTCTTTTGCACGAGTGAGCGCAACATAAAAAAGTCTGCGTTCTTCTTCTGCATCTTCTGTCTTATTATCTTTTTGATGTGGGAAAAGTCCATCTTCTAATCCTGTTATAAAAATATATTTGAATTCAAGTCCTTTTGACGCGTGAACTGTCATTAATTTTACAGCATTTGTTTTTTCTTTTTTTGATTCAGCGGAATCATGTCGCGTACCGTCCATTGAAGCGTGGCCATCTATTAAAGAATCTTGATCTGATGCAAGTGATGCATCTTCTAAGAGTTTTTCTATTCCAGTTCCATTTTCTAGATAGTCATATTTTAATGCCAAACTGGCTAATTCCTTTATATTTTCAAGTCTTTCTAGGTCTTCTTCGGTCCCAGTAGAAAGCTCATTTTCAATACCAGATTTTTTTACTGTAAATTTTATTACTTCAGAAGCTTTGGAATTTTTAATTTTTTCTTTTATTTTTTCCAATGTATCATAAAAATTATTTATTTTTAGTTGCATTTTTATTGACAGAGTTTCTTTTTCTCCAGCAAAAATTTTAGCAAGGGTTGTCTTTCCTATTCCCCTAGTTGGAAAATTTATTATTCTTTTTATATCAGATAAACTTTCTGGATTAAGAGCTGCGCGTAAATATGCGAGTGTGTCTTTTATTTCTTTTCTTTCAAAAAATTTAATACCAAGTACTTGATATTGAATATTGTAGCGAAGCATTGCTTCTTCTAATACGCGGGATTGAAAATTTGCGCGGTATAAAATTGCTATGTCGGAAAGTGGAGCAGATTCTTTCTTTACGGGGTCGCTGTCTCCGCGTGCTCGCGGAGCGCTGCCTCTCAGACCGTCGTCTTGCGAGACACCCCGTAAAGAAAAATCTACTCCACTTTTATCTATAATTTCCAAAATTTTTGTTGCTACGAATTCTGCTTCATCATTTTCATCTAATGCTTCATAGAGAGATATTTTTTCTCCTGTTTCATTTTTTGTGAAAAGATTTTTGTCAGGTCTGTATTTATTTTTTTTGATTACTTCATTTGCTGCTTCAAGAATGTTTTGGGTTGAGCGATAGTTTTCTTCAAGCAAAATAATTTTTGCATTTGGATAATCTTTTTCAAAGTTTAATATATTTTTTAAATTTGCTCCACGCCAAGAATAGATATTTTGATCAGCATCTCCAACGACACAAATATTTTTATTTTTTTCAGAAAGCAAGCGAGACATCAGATATTGTACTTCATTTGTGTCTTGATACTCATCTATGTGAATGTATTGCCATTTTTCTTGATAAATTTTTTTTATTTCTTCGTTTTCTTTTAATAATTTTGTTGCTTTTAAAAGTAAATCATCGAAATCTAATGAATTTTCTTTCATTTTTTTCTTTTCATAAATTTCCCAAACTTGAGCCACAATTTTTCCTAAATAGTCACTGGATTTTTCAGCGTAATCAGCTAGATGCGTAAATTTTCCTTTTTCTCGGCTGATTATATTTTTAATTTTTTTAGGTTCGTATTGTTTTGGATCTAATCCTATTTCTTTTATGGTTTCTTTTATCAATGAAACTGAGTCTGATTCATCTAAAATTGTAAAATATCTTGTTAAGCCTAATATTTTTGCATTTTCTTTGATTATATGGACCCCTAAAGAGTGAAAAGTAGAAATAAATGGAATAGTGTTTTGACCTTTGGCATTTTTTTCAATTTCTTTTATTATACGCTCCTTCATTTCTTTGGCGGCCTTGTTTGTAAAGGTCACAGCTAAAATGTTATCGGGTGAAATTCCGTTTTTTATTAGATTAATTATTCTATGAGTTATTGTTTTTGTTTTTCCAGCTCCAGCTCCTGCAACAATAAGAAGTGGGCCATTTGTGTGACTTGCAGCTTCTTTTTGTGCGTTATTTAGTCCTCTTAGATGCTCCATGCTTTTAAATATAGCATAGATTATTTCCCTATTTGATCCATTATATTTGAAGTCTTGTTTTTGAATTTTTCAGCTTCTTCTTTTACAATTTTTTCAAAATCTTTCACTCTATTTTGAAGAAAACTAAAAATTTCTTCAGGTTTTTCTTTGTTGTCTAATATTTTTTCAAAATCATCTTGATCTTTTTCTGTCATTGTTTCCATCACACGAAGTAAAACATTTTCATAAATTATAGCTCCTGTGCGAATTAAAATTTCCTCAGCTTCTTCTTTTGGTAGGTTTTCTAAACCAAGTACTTCGATTATATTTTTTTCTATTGGGTTCATATATTTTTATTTAATTATAATGTAACTTTATCTAATTCTCCTATTTCTTGTGCCCTTAGTAATGCACGTGTTATATACTCATTGTTTGTTTCTGGAGATGTAATTAAAGTTCCTTCTATTGGATTAAGACCAGTTACTTCACGAAGTTTGTTAAGATAAGATACTAATTTTTTTGTTTCGTCGGTCATTCCCTCAGTATTTAGATGTATCATTTTATCTGCTGTTAATTTGTCTGAACTTAGTACATTGTCCTGCATAAAAGTTGTTTTGTCACCAAAAAGATGGTCAATATTTTCTTTATTTATTTCATTTACTTCCGCTATTTGTTCTGGAGAAAGATTGTACGTATTTCCGTCTATTTCTACAGTGTTGTTTATTGTTGTATTCTCTTGGTTTAGTGTGCCATATTCTGGTAGTTTATTTAAATTAGTTTGTTCAATTATATTAGTATTTATTGCATCTTCTTGTAATGGTAGTGCATATGGGTTTTGGTCGTCTGATATATTGTTGTCTATATTGTTTGTGTTTTGATCTGAATCAAGCATTTGTCCATGATATTTTTCAACATCACCTTGTTCTCCAATCAACATATGATCTTCTCCTGTTTTTATATCGTGATAAGAAAGATTTCCACGTTCATCAAAACTAATTGTTGATCCTTTTAATACGTTCATGCTTTCGGCTGGAGAATTTGGATTGTACATTCCGAGTTTTATCGCTTCTTCTGTTGAATTTGTTTTCATAAATTCTTGTACAGAAGTTGGAGCTTTTGAAAAATCATTACCGTAATCAGTACGAATTTTTTCTTTTAAATCTTCAATTGTTTGTATTGCTCCTTTTGAACTAATTTCTACTTTTTCTGGCTTAAATTCTATAGTTTTTTCTTCAATTGGAAATCCTTTTTTAATTGTTTCATTATAACTAGTGTCATGTTTTGGAAAATTTTCTGCTCCTGTTTTTATTTCCCCAGTTGTGTGTTCAATGTTTGGTTTGTTTAAATCACTAGAAAGTACTTGGTCTGCAGAAAGAGCATGTGAGATATTTCCCATTTCATAAGATGCAAGTCCTCCAGCTACTAGGGTTATCAATGATTTTGTTATAAAGCGTTCTCTTTTTGCTTTCTTTTCTCTTTCCAATATTTCAGAATATTCTTTTTTATTTTTTGCAAAACTTGTATCGAAAGAATCTTCAGCGAATAATTTTTGTAGCTCCTCTTCTTCTATTTTTCTTTTTTCAGTTGAAGTTTTTTTATTAAATAACCAATTATAAGCTTTTGTACTACGTTCAAAAATCCAACCTGTGGTTTGTCCTGTAATACTTCCGGCAATTCCACGTACTAATCTGGTTCCAGCATAAGAGGCTAATGCTCCTGCGCCCAAGGATGCTCCAGATGGAACAAGTGCAAAAATTCCTGTTGTTAATAGAGTAGTAACAGCTATTTTTGCTGCTCTATTTTTCCATTTAATTTTTGATTTACTTTCATCAAACCATTCTTTTGAATATAAATCTAATGCTTTTTTCCACAAAGCTTTTTCTTTTACCGGAAGGTTATCTGCCTTAAGAGCATTTAATTTACTTTGTTCTTCTATAATTACTTTTGTGTAAATTTCATTTGCTTTATAGCGTTTTAATTCAGCTTTTTGTTCTTCTG
>Ga0172380_10001766_pt1 | contig 36621 bp, 37 predicted proteins | sample Leawe162metaG_FD_119747 | JGI IMG/M metagenome (GOLD analysis project Ga0172380, IMG submission 119747) | Leachate microbial communities from a municipal landfill in Southern Ontario, Canada - Leachate well 162 metaG | ecosystem: Engineered > Solid waste > Landfill > Unclassified | place...
TGGTGCCCAAAGAGGGACTCGAACCCGGAGATATGCCCACAGGCATGTCGAGTGGCAATGGGTTCTTTCAGTTCTAATTTGGTGCCCAAAGAGGGACTCGAACCCTCACACCTTGCGGCAACGGCTTCTAAGGCCGTCGTGTCTACCAATTCCACCATCTGGGCACGCTCGGATTATACCTTTTTTGCCCTATTCACAACTTTTTTCGAAAAAAGGAGGAATCCGACGACGATATGAATAAATACAAATGCCATGAAACAGAGAAAAGGAATGGTAATTATGCCAAAATAATCGACATCTACAGCGGCACACGGATTCGCGGCTGTACATCAGAATGGATTATCTATGAAATCACGACCGATGGTCTGTGGTTTCTGGAGGATGTAGTGAAAGAGTTCGAGAAATATACCAGGAATAGTCACGAGAAATACATACCAGAGAATAGGTCGAGCCTTGGTAAAAGCATAGGTTATCATGAGGGGTAATATCGGGAACATCATGATACGAGCCCACCAGCAGAGCTGACATGGAACGAGAGAATCGGTATTATCAAACCAAGTCCCTGTCACGTATTCGTAGGTCGGATCTCAGAAATTGGAGAAATAAAGAGGACTCGCAACCGCAAACATCGCCTGAATGATCACACTCGAGACAAACCAGTTATGATTGCGACGAAAACCACGATAGAGAGAGAATCCCTGAAAAACATAATACAGCACGAGGAGCAATATAATGATGTTTTCAGTAGGAATACTGAGAGAATAACCGAGATAAACAGCGCCAAAAAAGAGGATAAAAAATGATATCCAGTACGAGAGAATAGTTTTCATAAAAAAAATTATAGCAAAGACATGCTGAAAGAAAAAGAAAGTGTTTGTGTTTTCATAAAAAATAGGCTAATATACAAGTATGGCTGAGAAACTCATCACATGACCAGAACCTTCTGAGAATCAAGAATCTGAAAAAAGTACAATAGAAGAAGCTACACATAAATGGCAGACATTGAAGGCAGACATTGAAGAAGGTAGGCAAGCGATTAAAGCAAAATGGCGAAGCCTTCTAGGTTCTGATTTGCCTCATGCTGAAAACGGACAGACAATAAAACCTCTGCCATCAGAAATACCACCTCGCAAACCTGATAAAACGATTTCAGAAGAAACAGATGCACAAATAATACCACAAAATCCAGCGTCTATGGGAGAGCCCTCAGGCCAACTGACCAAACCGATACTTCCAGATAAGACACCAATCGTGTCACAAAATATGCCTGCAACTGTGGGACTAAGAGCTCCTGCAGAAGAAAAAAATGAACTTCTACCAGATTTTCATACTGTGCAAGCATGAGAAACACTCCATGGAATAGCAACTAAATACAAAATTAATCTACCATTTCTCTCAGAGATAAATGGAATCGCTGACCCCAGTAAAATAGAGATAAAACAGAAAATTGCTCTCAGAAAATGAGTCAAAATAGAACCAGAGAAAAAAGAACTACCTCCTATGCCAGATTTTCACACAGTCAGAGCAGGAGAAACACTCTACAAAATATCCATACAGCATACTATACCGTTGGAACAACTCTTACAATTAAATAGACTCAACCAGAATTCCACTCTACAAATATGACAGATATTGGTACTTAAGCCTTGAATCAAATTACCAGAACAGCAAGAAAAGCCAAAAGAAGAGAAAAATTGAGCAGAATGACTGATAGGGAAAGAATATACAATTCATAAAATTGATGAATATATACAAAAACGCACAAAACACTCAAAAATAAAATGCAAAATAAACGGAAAAATGATATTAGAGAGTGCTTCAAAGCAGGAAATACCTCCGGAATTCCTCGTGGCAATATTGGTCAATGATAGTAATCTCGGAACTAAATGAAAATGAGCCACAAACAATAATCCAGGTAATGTAGGGCAATTTGATCACCTAGACGCTCGATGAATCACTGTAGAATGATATAAAACAATTGAAGAATGAGTTGATGCTTGTGCAGAGAATCTATCTAGACGAATAAGAGCATTCCAAAACAGATATCCAGGTATTCAGCTCGATATCAGCGCTCTGGTCACAAATGTTGGCCCGGATGGTAAGGGCTTTTTCAAATATAATATTGGCAAGGACAATCCTAAAAAAGAATGAGCATATATGACCAGTGTGCTAGGACAAAGCTCTGTTCCTAGAATAACAAAAAGCCTCAAGAATGATATATATCCAAACAATTAGCATAATTTGGAGGGTAAGATAGAAATAATCTTGCATTTCTCTGATATCTTTTATAATCCCCTCATAACTTTCCTCAATTTTATGAAAAAAGATATCCACCCTGAGTACCGTCAAGTCTGCTTTAAAGAGTTTTCTACAGGCTATACACTCATCACCGGCTCTACACTCGGTGCCAAAGAAACTATCGATGTCGATGGTCAGACATACCCTCTCATCTATATCGAAGTATCGTCAGCTTCTCATCCATTCTACACTGGTGAAAAACGCGTTCTCCGTACTGGTGCAATTGACAGGTTCAATGCTCGTGAGTCAAAAGCAAAGAAAGCTGCATAGTTTTCTCGACATAATTCTATGCCTCCATACACTATGGAGGCTTTTTAATACTCATTCTTGGATAAACACTCAACCGACATAATTGATGAAATAATCCTCGCTGTCATAAAAGACGAGAAAGTCTGAAATAAGAAGGATTTTCAGAAACTCTGTAATGAGATATATTCAGTGCACAAGACAGTGAAACCTATCCCAAATATTGCCTTCATAGAGCGATATCATGAGATGGTCAGTGATGCTCGTATTACCCCTTCACCGCGAGTAGAGAAAATCTTTCGAAAGCGAGGAGTCCGAAATCAGTCAGGTATAGCCGTAATATCCCTCCTCACGAAGTTTTGGGGCTGTCCTGGAAAATGCATCTATTGTCCGACATTTGTGGGCCTCCCGAGGAGCTACATCCCAGATGAGCCAGCGGTGATGCGTGCCCAGATGAATGAATTTGATCCTGTAAAACAAGTCCATAATCGTCTCCGCGGTCTCCGAATCACAGGCCACTGCATCGATAAATGTGATGTCCGTATCATCGGTGGGACATGGTCAGTCTATCCTGAGCTGTATCAGGAGATGTTTATCAAGGCTATTTATGATGCTCATACGACCTATGCTGAGCTCGAGCCCTTCATTGAGGGGACATCGACCGGGACTGATAAGTTCGCAGAATTCAAGATAAAAAAGGGTTTTGAGATGCGCGAAAGCAAAACTCTCGAAGAAGCCAAAGAGAGAAATATGAAGGCCAAATCTCGGGTCGTGGGAATCCAGATAGAGACTCGCCCAGACTGGATTACTGTGGATGAGATTAAACGGCTCAGGAGCTATGATGTGACTCGAGTTGAGATTGGGTACCAAACAACCATTGATGAGATAAATGAGCGGAATAAACGATGACACGGCAACGCTGAATCCATTCATGCAACGAGAATGCTCAAGGATGCAGGATTCAAGGTCTGTGCTCATATGATGCCCAATCTCCTCGGATCAACGCCAGAACTCGACAGAAAGGCTCTTCAAGAGGTATTTGATAATCCTGACTATCGCCCCGATGAACTCAAAATATATCCCATGATGGTGACAGACAAGAGCGAACTCACACAAATCTGGAAAAAATGAGGATTTCAGGCCTACAATGACGAGACGCTCATAGCACTTATGGCAGATTTGCTAGAAATGGTACCACCCTATATTCGCCTCAATCGTGTCTATCGAGATATTCCCGCTCACCAGATACTTCACGGGTCTCATCTTGCCAACCTCAGACAGGTAGCAGAAGAACTCCTCAGAAGTCGTGACGGCAAAGTCATCGATACAGCCTCTCGAGAAGTAAAATGAAAAGTCTTTGAAATAGATAACCTCAGACTCATAGTCCGCGATTACGAGGCATCAAAAGGTCACGACTATCTGATAACTTTTGAGGAAAAAGGAGAAACGAAAAAACACCAAACATGATTCACAGTAACGCCCTCAGATGCCCCCGATGATGCAACACTCTATTCCCTCCTCCGACTCAGAATCCCGTCACAGTATTATTCACACGAGTCTCACTTTCTTCCCGTATTAGAATGAGCCGCAATTATTCGTGAGATTCATACCTTCTGAGAACAAGTGGGAATTGGTGAAGAAGATGAATCAGCTATTCAGCACCGATGATTTGGGAAAAAGATGGTGATGGAAGCAGAGAGAATAGTCCGAGAAAAATATCCTGATATTACAAAAATTGCGGTCATAGCCTGAGTAGGAGTGCGGCCATACTTCGAAAAACTCGAATATATCCTGGAAGAAGGCTATATGGTTAAATACCTATAATTCAGCAAGGAGTGCTTGAAACCCTTCCCAGCCCAACACTTTCACACCGAGTGAGAGAGCTTTTTCGCGTTTACTTCCAGCAGACTCTCCAGCGATGAGATAGTCGAGATTCCCCGAGACAGCGGTACGCACTTCCCCACCGTTTTCCTCGATGATGACATGAATCTCATCTCGAGAAATATCAAATGTTCCGGTCACGCAAAAAGTCTTCCCTGCAAGAACTCAACCAGCTTGCACAATTTCTGGAAATGTCACAGAAACACGTGCGAGGAGTCTCTCAAGGAGATGCTTGTGAGTGTCAAAATATGTAGCGATAGTACCCGCCGTTCCGGGTCCGATATCTTTTACCGCTTCCAACTCTTCAATGGAAAGATGGAAATTCAGAATGTCTTCAGTCTTTTGAAAAAGAGGAGCAAGGAGCTTCGCAGTGCGTTTACCGACTCATGGGATACCGAGAGCACCGAGAAATCGATCTATCGGAAGTGTTCGTTTTGCCTCAATGGCAGCTATGAGATTGTCGACAGACTTTTCCTTGTATCCCTCGATTTGAAGAAGTTCATCACGATGATCTCGTAGATCATAAATAGAGGCCATGTCTGTCACCCAACCCAGCTCGAGGAAGAGCTCAATCTGCTTCGGACCAAATCCGTCTATGTCTACTCCGTGCTTACTAACGAACCACTCGAGGGCTTGCATCTCACGAGCAGGACAAGCAGGATTGCTACACAGGAGAGCAATTTTCTCACCTTCTTTATGTGTTGGCGCATCACAGATAGGGCAATGTGTCGGTGGTACAATAACAGTCTCAGAGCCATCCCGTGTTTCCACGATTGGAGCAATAATTTCTGGGATGACTTCGCCTGCTCGATGGATAAATACCTGGTCTCAGATGCGAAGATCTTTTTTCGCAACTTCATCATAGTTATGGAGTGTCGCATGCTGTACAGTCACCCCCATGATGTTTACTGCTTCAACATGAGCGACTGGTGTAATGGTACCAGTACGACCGACGGAATGTTCTATATCTATAATTTTTGTACGTGCGTATTCCGCTGGGAATTTGAATGATATAGCATACCGTGGATGATGTGAGGTCATCCCTAGAATTGGCCAGAGATGGAGGTCATTGAGCTTGATAACGAGGCCATCAATATCAAAAGGGCAAACAGGTTTTTTGCCCATTTCTTGAATCATGGTAATGACAGATTCTATTGCTGTTTTTTTTTCAAAAAAGAGACCGCCATCTTGCCATTGTTCAGAGGTGCTAAATCCCCAAGATCCTAACTTTTGTATCAGAGCAAAATAAGTAGCTTCTTCTTGCATACCGCTCTTATGAATCTCTTCGAGATCAGGACAGCTATAGGCAAAAAAGAGGAGGTCTCTGTCACGTGTGACAGTAGAATCCAGCTGACGAAGACTCCCACTCGCAGCATTTCGAGGGTTAGCAAAGAGCTTCTCTCCAGTCTCAAGTCGGCGAGCATTGAGCTCATTAAAAGCCGACCGCGGCATCACGACTTCCCCACGGATTTCTATAGTATCTTTGTGCGGAATCTCGTGTGGTATATTTTTTATTTCTCGAGCATTGAGAGTGATATCCTCTCCTATCTGTCCGTCACCTCGAGTGAGCGCTCGGACGAATTTGCCCTGTTCATATCTGAGGGCTATACCGAGTCCATCAAATTTGTATTCAATCATATACTCCAACTCTCTCTCCTGTCACTCCTCGCGGAGAATACGACGAATACGGGTCTCAAAATCGCGAAGATCCTCTGCATCGTAAGTATTGTCGAGGGACATCATCTGATGAAGGTGCGGAGCTTTGGTAAATTGGCTATTTTCCAGACGAGCTATTTCCTGTGTCGGTGATTCCTCATGCGTGAGATGATACTTTTCTTCTGCAGAGACGAGGAGAGTATAGAGTTGATCAAATTCACTATCGCTGATAATAGGCTTATCATCATAATAGAGCGAACGGTGATACTGTATCAGTTCACGAAGTTCTGGGATTTCCTTCTGCGAAATAGTCTCAATTGTTTGTCACAAGAATTGCTGAGTTTGTACGAGCATAATGGGAAAAAGTATACCATCCTCCTTCTCAAAGTAAAGTTAAATGTCGATCAAAAATCGTGGACAGAAAAGGTTTTTCTCTTAGCATATCCCCATCCCTATTTACATCTAACTCCGTCTATGAAAAATATTCTTATCCTCGGTCTCTTATCTGTTATTTTAACAGGCTGTACTCTCCCTTGGCAGAAAAGTAATGAAACAGAAACAGTCGTCGTCGATAGCTCAAATCCTGCGCTACCTGGAGATACAACGGCACAGCCAACAACTCCAGTCGATATCACTCCCGCTGACACACCAAAGGCTATTGCAGAAGGTGGTGTCTATCTTCCCTACACATCGACAGCAGTTGCTCAGGCAAAATGACAGATAGTCCTCTTTTTCTACGCAAATTGGTCTCCGTCCTCTATAGAAATAGATAAAAATATCACTAATAACATCACTACTATCCCCTCTGATATAACAATCTTGAGAGTAAAATATGACGACGAAGATGAGCTACAAGAACGCTATGATGTGAACGAACAGCCCTCTTTTGTCCAAGTAGACAACACTGGGAAAATGATAAAAAAATGGCGTGGAGGAACAACACTTGCTGAAATAGCTGGGCAGGTACAGAAATAAAAAATAGCATCAAATTATTGGGAAAGACGGAATTATTTCGACCAAATAACGATACTATTTCTGTCTCAAAAGGCATCAAAAACAGAGAGCTCTGTATCTTGCGCTAGAGATACATACTCTTCGTGTGAGAATGCATGATAGAAACGATTATACCCCCCTATCTTGATACTATAGTCAGCACTACCGTCTGAATACTCAGCACTTTTTGAGTTCTGATATTTTCACTGAGACTCATGGGAGAGGTTCCAATTTGTCATAATGATTCGGCCATTTTTTGAGAGAAGTTTTTTTGCCTGTTCCAGAACAGATAATCTATCTTCTCGGGTAGAGAGATGGTGAAAGCTCGCTATAAAAAATATCACATCAAATGTGCCATGTTGACTCAGCAAAGCCTCCAAATCTCGCATGTCGCCGAGAGACCAGAAAGTATGAGAGAAAAAATCAGAAAAAGAAATATCTAGAGAAGCCTGTTTGAGAAGCTCAGAGGAAGCATCAAGTCAGACATACGTGGTGAATTTTTGAAAATCTGTTGCCCTCGAATGTCCCGTAATGTGCGTAAGCAATCGACCGTTACCACATCAGATATCTGCTATTTTGCCAGATTCATACTCATATGTCTCTATAAATTGAGAGAGGACTTCATCTATCTCAGACCAATGCATATCCCGACGACTCTGGCCAAAAGTTTCTGCAAAATCGTCATACTGAACTGTATTACTTCTTTGATTCATTTTTTTGTGGCTTTTTGTCGGATCTATTTTTTTCATTTCTCTGTGGTCTGACAGATTTGCGAGACTGAAAGAGGAGTTCGTCTGGATATTCTTCGATGTCGATAAATTCATCTGCAAGCTCACGAAGCTCTTTATTCGTCGTACGGCCAAAGGCCATAATTTCCACAAGACACCCCTGGGATTGCTGGAGATAGTTCACAACTGGAACATAATCTCCATCACCAGATATGAGGATAATAGAATCGACTTTCCCTCCGAGTCGGACAGCATCCATAGCAATTCACACATCCCAATCTGCTTTTTTTGATCCATCAACAAATGTCTGGATAGGCTTTAATTTGATTTCAAAACCACTCTCATGTATTGCATCGATAAAGACCTTATTTGTTTCTTCCGCCGTATCGACAGCATAAGCTATAGCTCTCACGAGCTTTCTTCATTGGAGAATCAACCCGAGGATATTTTTGAAATTCACACGAGAATGGTAGAGATTCTTCGCAGAATAGTAGAGATTTTGGACATCAACGAGGATGGCCACGCGTTGCTCGGGGTTTCGTATGATCATAAGTAAAATTATTATATTCTCTTTCCTAAAGTCGCAAGTCTTATCGGTTTATAGCTCTTCCTGTGAATCTCGCAAATTCCCACTTTTTTTAGTGAATCCTGGTGTATCTGTGTTCCATATCCTTTATGTCTTGCAAAATCGTAGCCTGGAAATAAAGCATCACATTCTATCATAAGCCTATCTCGAGTTACCTTTGCCAGGATAGAGGCAGCCATGATCTGTGGAATAAGTGAATCTCCTCGGACGATATATTCTGGTGCTGGAAGGTCTGGAATATCAAACGCATAATTATCCCTTCCATCAATAAGTAAAAATCCTTCATTTTTCCCTTTGAATTTTGCATTTTGCACTTGGGAGAGAGCTTCTCGCATCGCCAGTCTATTCGCCTCACGAATTCCTACACTATCTATCACAGAATGACTGATAATACCAACACCATAAGTGAGTTTTCCTTTTTTCTCGAGCAGAATAATCTCTTCATAAGTGATTTCACGGGTTTTAGAATTCATCTTTTTCGAATCTCGGAGGGTACTCTTCAGCGGATTCCTGCCGCCCCATACGACGCATGCGGCTACAACTGGACCAGCCCACGCTCCCCTACCAGCCTCATCAACACCCATAATGGATGAATCTCTGGGGATTTTTCTGAGGAAACCCTGTTTTGATGTGCTTTTGTATTGATTTTTTCGCATCTTGGAAGAGAATACTCAGGTGAAAAAAAATACAACATTTTTCGAAGAACTCCAAAATTATAGGGATACTTACAGGTCTTATGAGCAGAGAACTGTTGCTGAGATTTTTACCGAACTGATGGTGTGAGCAAATTATCTGTCAAAATCAGGGAAAGAGATGGTAAAGAAAGCTTTTGAGATGGCGGAAAAGTGACACAAAGGGCAGATGAGAAAATCCGGAGGAGAATACATCACTCATCCTCTCACTATAGCCTGCATGACTCTCCCCTATAGACCTGATGAGGTACTTCTGTCGTCCATATTGCTCCATGATGTGCTCGAGGACACAGATATGACCTATTTGAATTTACTCGCCCTATCGCCAGAAGTAGCAGATATCGTCGAATGAGCTACCAAAATCCGTGCTGTATGATCACAAACGGAGAATAATTCATCAGACGAGGCAAAATTTGAAACTATCAGAAAAATACTCACATCATCTCAAAAAGATATCAAAATTCTCTTTTTAAAAGTCTTTGATAGGCTCCATAACATGCTCACACTCGATGCAAAATCTAGGGAATGAAGACTACGAATAGCCAAAGAAACTCGTGACATCTATGCTCCTCTCGCAAAACGATGTGGGCTCCGAGAGGTACATCATTACCTTCAGTGCCTCGCAGTAGAAATACTAGAGCCAGAAATATGGCAAACAATGAAGACATTTGTTGAAAATAAATACGCAGACATCATGGAAACATCGGACAATATCTGTGCATATCTGGCATCAGAATCTTGGTCGAAAAAAATACTCAAAATTAACACACAGTTCCTCTCCCCTTTTTCTATAGATCTAAAGAAAACATATCACGAGAATGCATGGTATTCGATACAAATAGTAGTGAAAGAACTCAGCGACTGCTACGCCATTTTGCATGATATCGGGAACAAAAAAGATGAAAACCTGATACCAGTAGGAAAAATAAATGATCTCATCAATCAGCCAAGGCTCTCATCCTATAAAGGCCTGCACTTTGATGTTATTTTCCAGGGCGTACATCGTATCAAGATGAGAATATTGAACCAAAAAACATTTGAAAAGATATCGCAGTATCCGACTTTTGATGATCTAGGAAAAATATACTCTCCAGTATTATTTAGAGATTTCGAACTAATCAGCGAAGCCACCGCTTCAGACTCACAAGAATTCATGCAGAGCGTGACCGAGCATATACTCGCGAGGAAAATACCACTTCATTCAGAATCAAGGCCGCTGTTTTATTTGCCAATTCTCTCAACAGCACTCGATGCAGCTATCTATCTCTCACCTGACCGATTTAATTATATAGATGCTATCTACCGGAATAATGAGAAAATCCCTCTCCACACCGTCCTAGAAAATAATGATATTGTCACTTTTACTTACGCGCAAGAACCAATACTCAGAGATGAATGGACCGAATTTGTACATTCTGGAGTATCGAAATGGCGCATCAGAAATCTCATAGCACATAATGATACAAATGACTGAAACTAGAAAAAATATACTCCTCTTCCGTGGAGAAAATAAACTAAAAATGAGAGAGACTCTCCAAGTGTGGAGGGTCAGGTTTACAGAAAAATATGGGGAGATGAATCTCATGGATATACGAAATGATAATATATTTGAGGGGATACTCGGTGACTGTATGGCGCAGGGATTTATGGGTAGTGCGCGTATGATTATCTTTTATGAAAAACTCACCAAAACCGACAAAGAACTCAAAAAAATGGCAGAGGAAGATCAGAAAGAGATAGTTGATTTAGACGACATATTAAATAGATCAAAAAAGACAGGAAAAAATGAAAAAGATGATGATAATTATTGGATAGAGACACTTCAAAAAATCCCAGAAACAAATTTTCTGCTCTTTGTCGGTAACAAAAAACCAGTCACAGAACTCGAAAAATGGCTCGATAAAAATGCCACAATTCATGAATTCCCAGGACTCACCATATCCGAAATAATTCAGTATATAGAAACTGAGCTCCGCCTCCCTCGAGATCAAGCAGAGAAGATGAGCGACAGACTCAACCACAATCCTGATTTTGTTCAGCAAGAAGTCAAAAAGCTCTCGCTCGCTTTCCAGCCAAAATGGTCAGACCAAGAATTGAAGAGCATACTCCCCGATTACAGAGATGAAAATGCATTTAACATGCTCGCTCCCCTGTGGAATAGAGATCCGCAATCTATGATTGCTATCTGGAAGAGACTCATGGAAACAGCAGATCATGAGCTCACTGTGGCGATGATGATTACTATGATTCGAAAAATCCTGATAGCCGCATCTTTTCAGCAAATAGGCAACCTCCCGATATCTCCTACGCAGAGAAGCACGGGAAAGAGGCTTATGTGAAACAAAAAATGACTCAAAAAACTCTACGATGATATCGTAGCCATTGATATTGCAGAAAAATCATGAGAATTACCAGGAAAAACCAACGCCTTTTTAATGGCACTTCTTAATTTTTGCTAGAGACTATGAAACTCACAGTACAAACAGGCCAGGATAATCCTATTTTGCGTGCAAAATCAACACCCGTAAAGACAACAGAATTGCACCTCTATAGGCCCCTCAGCGATGCCATGCTCACATATATAAAAAATCCGAAACATAGAGGCATATGACTCGCGGCACCTCAGATAGGCACAAATAAGCGGATAATCGTGGTCGGCCTCCCTACGAAGCGAGATGATGACCAATATTCTATCATTCTCATGATAAATCCAGTCATAACCAGTAAATCAAAGGAAACCGATATAGATGAAGAGGGGTGCCTGAGCCTCCCCGAACTCACTGGAAATGTTGAGAGATCAATATCGATAGAGCTCGAGTGGCTCGATATAAAAGGCAGAAAGATGAAAAGAACCATATCAGGATATGGAGCTCGAGTGATACAACATGAAGTAGACCATCTCGATGGTGTGATGATTTGTGACAAATTCTTGAAATAATTAAAAAACAATGTTATTATGTGTCAAGAATATGAATTCTGACGCAGACATACTGATAAAACTCGAGCACGAAAACAAAAAACTTCGTGAAAAACTCACCATTGCAGAGCAGTGGATAGGGAGAGAATTATCTGAAACACACTTTAGAAAAATGAAATCAGAAGCCACGAAAAACACGAAAACTGACCTCTCAGAAACAGAAGAAGAAGTGGAAAAGAGATTTGAAAAATATTTCTGAGAAGTCTACCAGGGATTAGGACACCAAAATAGAGAATTATTGCGAGAATCAGAGACAAATTTCTCCTATCTCGTACGACAAAAAGAACTCGATGGGCTCATAGTCACAAACGCCTACCAGAGAATTCTGGAAAATATATTTGAAGAACATATCACGAGACATTTTCGAGAAGAAAATAAAAAAGGACGTGTGCAGATGGCAAAAAATGATATCCTCGAGAAAACACTCTACAAAGTCATAAAAAGTGATTTTCATCTCTCTCTCTGAAAAATATACCTCATATTAAAACGATGATTAGAGGAAAAACCAGGAGGCCTCGTGGAAATCTTCCGTACTTCAGCAGAAAACCATCCGCTCTATTCTATCATCAGCAATGGAGATTTTTGGGAATATTTTACCGATATTATTGAGACGCACGCCTTCTGAGAAAAAAGACATGCAGGAAAGATAACACTCAAAGATGCTCGATTTTTACGAGAAAAAATCACAGGAAATTTTGAAAAAGAAGGCTTTTTGAAGATTATTCTGGAGCATCTACAGTAATAATCCACATATTTTAACTTTTAACTTTTATCTTTTCTCTACTATAGAGGAATGGCTATTATACTCGGCATAGATCCCGGTACGACTGATGTTGGCTTTGCTGTCATAGAATTATCGAAAAATTCGCGGACCATACTCACCTACGGGGTGATACATACCACTCCGAAAATCCCTCAAAGTGAAAAACTCGTAGAAATAATGCACGACCTCAAAGATATCCTCCTCCAGTACAAGATTACACACGCCGCCATTGAGAAACTTTTTTTCTCAACCAACCTCAAAACCGGTATTGATGTGGCACAAAGTCGTGGAGTCGTCGTAGCAATAATAGCAGAACAAGGAATACCGATAGTCGAATATACACCTCTGCAAGTAAAAAAAGCTCTCTGCGGAAACTGAAAGGCAGAAAAAAAACAAATAGGACGAGCCGTGCAACTCCTCTTCAAACTCGACACGATACCAAAACCTGACGATGCAGCCGACGCTCTCGGTATTGCCTATGTCGCCTCCCTTCAGTATAATCTCGCATAATTATGTTTATAGATACACATTCACATCTCTATCTGGGCGAGCTTCAGAATCATATCCCAGAGGCAATACAAAATCTACGAAATGAGAATTTTTCACACACTATTCAGATTGGCACAAGTCTGGAAACTTCGCAAATCTGTATCGATTTATCAGAGAAATATGATATTGTCAGGGCAACGGTAGGTGTACACCCCTGTGAGGCACAGGATATAGATATAGAAGAAATACCTGAACAAATGAAAGTTCTCGAAAAAATGATTCAAGAAAACACGTCTGTTGTGGGCCTCTGAGAAATAGGATTTGACCATTATCATTTATCGAGAGATCTCGGAGAAGCAGAACAACAGAAAGCACGACAGGTACAATGGTTCCGCGCACAAGCAAATATAGCAAAGAAATACAATCTCCCGGTCGTCATACATACTCGCAATTGTGCACTTCTGACACTCGAAGAATTAGAGAAATCGGGATTAGAAAAATTCGTAATTCACTGTTTCAGTGAGGACTGGGCATTTGCAGATAAAATATTTGCGATATCATCTGAATCAAAAATAAGTTTTACAGGAATACTCACCTACCCAAAATCACAGACAGTCCAGGAAGTAGCAAAAAAATCACCACTGGATCGTCTCATGATCGAGACTGATGCTCCCTACTTGGTACCAGAAAATCTGAAATGAAGTGTCTCATACTGTGAGCCGGCACATTCCAAATATGTCTACGAAAAACTCTGTGAACTGCGCAGTGAATGAAAAGAGGAAATAGAGGCAGTATTATGGAAAAATTCAGTATCATTTTTCTCTCTACAATAAAGCCAATATCTAAATTCTAACGTCTAATTATCTCTGCTATGTACACAAAAGTCTTTGTTTCCCTCATGATACTCCTTTTCTTGCTCGGAATACTTTCTGGATGTATACTCTACTTCTGACTCGATCCAACCTATAGACCAACGGTATCAATCGTCATGATGGGTATATCTTTTGTACTCACTGCTGGTTCTCTCATAGGATTGTTTTTACTCTTGTGCAAGAAGATTGCCACTCGGGGGTTCCTCTACCCTATCTCTGCTTTCCGTGCATTTAGACATGGTACACTCATAGCCCTCTTCATAGCGAGTACCTATATTTTCTCCCTCTACAATGTCCTGTCTTTATTAACATGATTATTGTTATTCTGTATCATTTTTCTCCTGGAAATTATATTGACGAAAATAGAAGTTTCATAGACTATATTTCATGCCTATAGTCCATATACACCGACTCGGTGATACGACATCATCATTGACAGCCTGATCAGCTATCCAAAAGGATGATGGGATTAATTTCATTTGTCTGTGTCATGCCAAAAATGACACTCTCACAGACAGCATCCACAGAATGTGTACAGACTATATAGTCGACACACACATCACTCGCGATAACGCAGTACATCTATTCACAGAAATACTCGAAGAAATCAACCACGGACTCAATACCCTCTACCTCCAACACAAAAAAACGGATGTATCAGTTTTTCTGGGCCTCTTAGTAGACAATCATCTGCACTTTTCTATGTTTGGAAAAGAGCTTACTGGTATCATAGTTTCAGATAAAAATGTTGAAGATATTTTGAGTGATATGGATACAGGTGAAGGACATTTTGTGTACGACTCTCATGGCGATATACGAGAAAATGAGACGCTCTATATATTTTCTCCAAAGATTGATAGTCATGTAATTGGCAACGAATGTAGCAATTTAGGACACCTCCCCGCGACAGAGAGGCTCCAGCTCATCGGTGAGAGAATAGAGCGATCATACGTGACAGATGGCATGATCATCAGCATAGGCGAAGAAGGTGAACAGGCACAAAAAAAGGAAAACTGGAGTGCCGGAAAGATTCCCTCAAAAAGGCATCCAAAAGCAATCATGAATAATGTCGCACAGGTGAGCAATAATGGTATCAAGAAAATACAGGATACTTTTGTAACTCTGTCAAAGGAAACACAGAATTGGGTGATTATATCAGGAATACTCCTCAGTGTCATACTCCTCTATCTCGTCATTACTTCGCTCATTCGGTCGCAATATACGATATTTGTACCCCAGAAATATAGAGACATGGTCGCAGAAGCACGCGTCAATCTCGACGATGCAACTCGTATGATAGACCAACCAGAAAATTTCTGACCAGCAGTGACACGTGTCCGAGAGATAATACAGACAGTCAAAGCAGCTGATGTACTCAAGGTCGACGTTGCGCAACTCGAAAACGATATAGCCGTTCTCGAAAAAGCCGTCAACAAAGTGACATCTCTGCGTCCAGAAGACTATGTAAATATATATACCTTCACAAAAACCACCGATTCACTCCCCTTCTCAATTCACTCTTATGAGACAAAGCTTTCTCTTGTAACAAGGGATGCCATCATCTGACCATTTTCACCCGGAGAAGCACCAAAAGAATACCCAATGCCAAATGGTGAAAAATACACCTTCTCGGATGTTGATAGCGAATGACGTATCTACATGGGAACTGATAAAGACAAAATATACATATATGATAAGTGAGTCTACAATGTCCAAAATATACAACAAGTAGGTGGGTGGGACAAGGCACTAGATATCAGCATCTACAACTCAAACATATATCTCCTCGGAGCTGACAGAAAACAAGTCTACAAACACCGCCGTCAATCTGAGAACACTTACTCAGGACGTAGCTTTGTCATAGCCGATACTCAATCAAAACCAATCATAGACATGGATATAGATGGGAGTGTGTGGTTCCTCTCTGGAAGCGGAGAGAATATAGGAACAGAAAAGATACTTACTGCACCAAAATATGAACGAAGAACTATTACTATAAATAGTCTGGGGATAAACACATTCCAAAACTTCAGCCCCGAAACAACAAAGATATATACAGGTGAGTCATACCAAGAAGTGTTTATTTTGGCTGACAATCGAATCTGGGTGTTTGTTCCATCATCTCGTCGATTCAATGATGTCAAATTTATGACCTACATAGGACAGATTGACGTGCCAAATATCATTATTACTGATATAGCAGTCGAACAAGATGGCGATGTCAGGAAGATATACTTTGGTAGCCCGAAGAGTGGAATATTCTCAACAAAAATAACTGTAACAGACAACAAGATCCACATTCTTCCTTCTCAATAAAATCATGTTTCCGATAGAAGCAATTGTCCTCAGAAAAGTCCGTATAGATGATAGACGCATGGTGCTGACATGTTTTTCAAGTGAATATGGAAAAATAGATATTTTTCATCGCGAGACTCCGAGCATGACACGGCTCGATACTCTGTCTCATTTTACTGGCCAAATACGTACAAAAGAGCACAACACTCTTTCCAGTATCTATCGAACGACTTCCTTCACTCCTTTAGGAAACTACGATCTCTATGACCTCGCTGGCTGGTCTGTCTCTATTCTCTACACACTTCTGCCACTTGGACTTCCCTATCCGAGGCTTTTTCAGGTTTTGAAATCCATAACAATAAATCACTCAACGTGCCACCACGATATTCTCTTATTTCTCGTCCAAACATGCCGAGATTTTGGTATTGTACAATGTAACTTGAGCGACTACACAGCCATTTTACAAGAAGAAAATGGTCAGAAACAAACCAGACAGGATATAGAGCAGTGGATTAGTGCCTATAGAGCCTCTTAAAAACTACCAAAGAAGAGATTTGCTTTCTTTGTATTTTCTTTATAATCCGCACATATTACTTTTGACTTTTTTCTCTTTATGCACACAGGAAAGATAAAATCTATCATCGGTGTCGTCATCGATGTCGAGTTCAGTGAGGGTTACATCCCAAATATTTACGACGCTCTCGAAGTCCAATCAGAACCAAAAATCACACTCGAAGTCCAACAGCAACTCGGTGATAATACTGTCCGTACTATTGCCATGAATCCCGTGGATGGTCTCCAGAGAGGACTCGAAGTCCGAGCACTCGAAGGACCTATATCTGTACCTGTTGGTTCAGAGGTTCTGGGAAGAATGTTCAATGTTCTCGGTGATCCAATCGATGAGAAACCAGCCCCAAAAACAGATAAAAAAGCTCCTATCCATCGTGCAGCTCCTGCCTACGACGAACTCACAACTCAGGCAGAGATTTTTGAGACAGGCATCAAGGTCATCGATCTCGTCGCTCCTATGCTCAAGGGTGGTAAAGTCGGTCTCTTCGGAGGTGCGGGTGTCGGTAAAACTGTCATCATGCAAGAACTCATCCACAATATCGCATCAGAACATGGAGGATACTCAGTCGTCGCTGGTGTCGGTGAGCGTACTCGTGAAGGAAATGATCTCTACCACGAGATGAAAGACTCAGGTGTCATCGACAAGACTGTGATGGTCTTCGGTCAGATGAATGAAGCTCCAGGGCCTCGTGCACGAGTCGCTCTCACAGGTCTCGCTATGGCGGAATACTTCCGTGACGAGGAAAAACGAGATGTACTCCTCTTTATCGATAATATTTTCCGATTTACTCAAGCAGGTTCTGAGATCTCAGCCCTCCTCGGACGAATCCCCTCTGCAGTAGGATACCAGCCAACTCTCGCAACAGAGATGGGTACACTCCAGGAGAGAATTGCTTCGACAAAAAATGGTTCTATTACATCAGTTCAGGCAGTTTATGTCCCTGCAGATGATCTCACAGATCCTGCTCCAGCAAATACATTTGCCCATCTCGACTCAACTGTCACACTCAATCGTTCTATTGCTGAGCTCGGTATCTACCCAGCAGTCGATCCGCTCGATTCGACTTCAACAGTATTGAATCCTCATGCTGTCGGTGAAGAGCACTATGCCGTTGCTCGTGCAGCTCAGAAAATCCTCCAGAGATACAAAGAACTCCAGGATATCATCGCCATTCTCGGTATGGATGAGCTCGGAGAAGATGACAAAATCGCAGTCTCACGTGCTCGTAAAATCCAGAGATTCTTCTCACAACCATTCTTCGTCGCTGAACAATTCACTGGTACTCCAGGCGTCTATGTCAAACGAGAAGACACCGTCAAAGGATTTCAGATGATAGTAAGCGGTGAACTCGACCATGTCCCTGAGAAATATTTCCTCTACAAAGGAAACATCGACGAAGTCATCAAAGCCTACGACGAAAGCCGAAAAGAAGCTGTTGCTGCGTAAAAAGAATAATAAAATATGCTCTTCTCTCTCATCTCAACAACCAAGAAAGTTCTCGATAAAACCGAGATAGAATCTGTGATTATTCCAACAATCAATGGTGAAATCCAGGTACTTCCCCACCATCTCCCCGTTCTCGGTGTCACACAGCCTGGCATCCTCCGTGTCCAATACATCGGACGAGAGGTGAATTATGCTCTCGGTGCTGGTATCTATGAGGTAGATGGAGATGGCGTTCGTGTCATCGCTGATATGGTTGATAGTGGTGAAAATATCAGTGCAGAATCTATAGCTCAGAAAAAAGAAGAAGCAAAAGCATTCATGGCACAGGCTCGAAAAGACGGACTCCAAAATTCAGCCGAATATCTCGCTGCAGAAGAAGAAATCTTGAAACAGACGGCGCTAGAACAACTCGCAAAGCGAGGATAATTCTTGCGAAAAATCGAAAAACTCTTACATTCCGCGCATGAGCAAAGATTATTATTCTATACTCTGAGTAGAGCGAAATGCTTCTACAGATGATATAAAAAAAGCATACAGAAAAAGAGCGATGGATTCTCACCCAGATAGACATGGATGAGACAAAGGAAAAGAAGATGAATTCAAATCAATCAATGAGGCGTATGCAGTCCTCTCTGATGCCCAGAAAAAAGCTCGTTATGACCAGTTCGGTTCAGCGGAGTGAGGAAATAGTGGATTCGGAGGGATGGGGGGATTTGATTTTGGCGATATAAATGTAGAGGATATATTTTCTTCTGTATTTGGAGGTATGGGAGGCTTTGGAAATAGCCGCCAAGGCAGGCGAGATGAAGGAGGTGAAGATGTACAGAGAGAAATCCATATTACATTTGCAGAGAGCTACGCTGGAGTCAAAAAAGAAATTCATTTTGATAAAATGGTCAACTGCGAGAGCTGTCATGGACACGGTACAAAAGATGGCAAAGAAGCAAAAAAATGCCCAACCTGTCATGGATCTGGCTATGTATCACGAGCGACCAGAAGTATATTTGGAATGATGCAGCAGACGCTCATCTGCGACACTTGTGGAGGAGAGGGTGTGATAATTGAACATCCCTGTACAGAGTGCGACGGCAAAAAAAGAGTAAAGAAAAAAACAGAGCAATCAATAGATATACCTGCTGGTATAGACGATGGCATGACACTGCGCATAAACGGAGAATGACATGCTGGTAAACATGCATCTGGTGATCTGTATATCAGTTGTCGGGTAGATCAGTCTCTAGAAAATCTCGTGCGACAAGGCAATAACATACATACAACTATTCATATCAGCCCTGCCGAAGCAGTCCTGGGCATCAATAAGAAAATCAAATTCCCCCTCATAGGAGAGCGCGAAATAAGGATAGCAAGCGGCACTCAGCACGGGAAAAAGCTACAGATATCATGAGACGGGATGCCTCACATTGGTAAAAAATGACGCGGAGATCTCATCATCACACTGGAAGTATTAATCCCCGGAAAAATCTCAAAAGAAGACAAAAAACTCTACGAAAAAATACTAGAAAATCAGGAAAATTAATATTTCACTTTTTCTACCTTTATATAAATTCTATCCAGAGAATTTGGAAGCTTATTTGCCCAAAAAGGTGTCAGGCGGATATCGATAGATTTGATATAGGGATGATTGAGAAGAGTTTTCTCAGCCCTCTCTGTATCAGAATCAAGTAAATCCGAAAGAGTATTTTGTACTGTTTTCTGTCCAGCACTACTCGAGAAATCATAGAGAACCTGTATAGGTATTCGGGCCGTTGCTTTGATACTCCACGGCTCATCAGTCCTGCTGAGGACTTCTATAATATCAGGTGGTGTACGAGATATCTCTACGAGTGATTCGGTGTTCTCGAGGAGATGATTATGGGCAGCACTGAGGAGTATATTTCGGAGTGTCTCAACATGGTAGAGATGAATCATAAAATCACCCCTGCCAGAAAATGTCACCTGTCGTACATGGTCACCAATAGCTACGTCTGATTCCACCACGACATCCAGGTCCTGAATAGCCTCTGGTATAGGAATAGGCATGAATTCATTGGTTACACCAAATTGATCCAGTAGAGCCGCCCGTGCATTTTGAATCAGTTGATCTCTAAATACTTTTTCTATACGAGCATGTTCTTCCTGTGTGAGAACATTTTTGAACACATCATCTCATCAGCGAAAATCGCTCAGAGCAGTAATATTGAGGTCTATGCTATCCTCTTCAGGTAATCCCGGAAAAGTAAGTACTGTATCTTTGGTAATGTTTCATTTTTTTCCCATAAGGACTCCATCACTTCAGACGGGATCCGCAATCACAGAAACAGTGGTCTCTCCTGGTTTAGACCCATCCGAGGCAGGGATATCCACCCATTCTTCTGTACGAAACACGAGAGTATCAATAACGACTCGAGTTTGTGGTTTTATCTTGAAAGATTCAAGTCCTGAGTTCAAAATTTTTATACTACCGCGCGCTCGTGCCAGAGTCGTAGGGTCATACGTATTTACATTGTAGGTTTTCTTGAGCTCAAATGGGAGAATAGTTTTTTTAACAGGTATTTGCAGGGGGTCATTCATATTTTCCTCGAGAACAAATGTGACATTTCTGACAGCATTTTGGATACTCGCCTGTGGAGTGATTATGATGGCGGCATGTGGAGTACTGAGACTCACAATACCTACCATGAGGAGGAGTATGACAATGATTCCAATGAGGAGCATATACCACGAAGAATGCTTCACAGAAAAGACATCAGTACGAGGCTGAAATTTCTTTGAAAAATTAATAATACGAGAAATAAATCGGATGATATAGAAACGAACATAGTCAAAAACTGAGAGATTTTCCTGAATAATTTGGTATCCTTCGGGGAGTACCCTATTCATCTCCTGTATAGTAGAAAAAACGCGGTAACCCGACTGTTTGAGAATTTTTTTTATACGACTATCCCGGCATATAAAGACGAAATTACCGTGAGGAAAAAGCTGACGAAGAATCTGAATATGAAACCAGCCAACGGCAGTATTTTTTGATACAACAATAGTGAGCTCTTTATCGGATTCATGCAGAATATCGATAAGGAGAGAAAAATCTGAGGATGTTTTCCAATTAATGACCTTCATGAGGAGAGAAAAAAACAGAACGAACGAGAGCAAGAAGTGGGTGTGGATGAAGTGTGAAGAGCGGATCAAGAGTATTCCAATAGTGCAACCAATGTTCATTTTTATCTGCACCAATACGTCGCATTGTGGCATTTTTCTGTATCCACGGAGAGAGTGCACCTGTCGCAGCAATATCCGCTATTATTGATGCAGGTCATTGACTGGATACACTATACTCTGTAAAGCTCCATTGCAGGTCAAATCGCTCAAATAAAACTCGCAGATTAGCCGTCAAAAATGTCTGATACTGAGACCATTCTGGAATATCAGCGAGCTGATTAAGGTCACCTCCCATGAGGAGAGATTCTCTCTCGAGGGGAGAAAAATATGATTCAATTTTCTGCTCGATATACTGCCAACCAAATGGGATGGTCTGTATTTCCTGAACGTGTTTACCGAGATGGAGAATCACGGTCGTAGAGTCATAACCTAGATGAATATGGAGGTGGTTATCGAGAAATGTTTCTTTGTTACACAGATGATTCAGAAATACGCATGGTAGAGGTACACAAGTGAGGAGCTTGTGACCAGATGCACGAATACTACGAGATATGCCATCCAGGAGAATCTGGCTTCAATAGAAAAACAAACAACGCATGGTGATATGTGAAGCATTTTTACCGAGAGGATACGTATAGTGTTTTTTGTCGAGAGCGAGGTGAGAGAGGAATATTGAGATGAGTTTTTTATTAGTACTCATATATCAATATTCTTCTTCCCAGAGTCTTTTTGCTTGATTATCTGATTGAAGCAAGAGCTTACCTGCATATGCATCGAGCTCTTCGAGATGAACGGGCTCATGATTATCATCACGAGTAAAAGTATACCCCGTCGAGGTAGTGAGCGATTCACCGTTATCGAGAAAGACACAGACTTCTTCTGGTATGTCTCATAATTTTTCACGCAACTGGTCACAACACTGTGAAAAATGTTGCTCAAAAATCTTTGGATGGAATTCTCGTTTTTCTGGTGGGAAAAAACTCCTCACACAATACTGTAAATGAGGAACTCTTTTTTCAAATTTTAGCACTCACACGGTCAGGGAAAAATGGTCATAGTCAGCAACGAGATAAGACTGATCGTCTTGGAGAAAATTGGTACGAAACATAGAGAGCTATACAGGAAATCACATATCACTCATATGGCTCTCTTTCCCAACACGACTCAGATATTCACGGGCTTCTTTTATTTTTCCTTGCGTCAGGAGCGCAACTCAGAGATCTTCCATGATGAGAATATCATCTGGAGCTATAGTGAGGGCACGCTCGAGGAGGATGACTCATTTTTTTACATCGCCTGTCATAGTGTACGCCCATCCGAGATTGCGGAGAACTTCTGGATTATTGGGACTTTTGTGATTTGATTCTTCGAGGTTTTTGATAGCTTTTTCAAAATCATTGCGTATCAGCGCCATATATCAGCGAAGATAGAGACCTGTAGACGAACCAGATTCGAGTTTTTCCGCATAATTGAGGGCTTTCTCAGCACGAGAATATTCGCCTTCATAGATATACACATCAGCTAATTCCTCATACAGCTCGTATCTATGTGGATAGCGAGATATGGCTCCTTCTATCATAACACGAGCCTCAGAATAGCGCTTCTGAGCCTTGAGTCTCTCTACTTCATCGATGATAGGAAGTTCATGATTCATACTCACAATTATAGGGATTTTTTAGTGAGTACAAATAATATTCGGGTTGATTTTTTATCATCCTATTCTCTTCCCTTCTACTTCAGCTATCTTTTTCCCGTCGACCTTGAGTGCCAATTGCCCGCAGGCTGCGTCTATATCGTCACCCATGGTGTACCTCACAGTAGAGGGAACGCCTCGTTCTTCGAGTACTTTTTGAAACTTCTTGATAATCAGTGAAGGTGTGGGCTGCATATCATTTCCCATGATACCTTCTCCTGCGTTATATGGTATGAAATTCACATGCCCCAGGCGATCCTGCATGAGGTCAGCGAGCTCATACGCGTACGAGAGCTTGTCAGTCACTCATTGTATCATGATATATTCATAGAAAATCCTCTTATTCGTCTTCTCGACATATTCGTCCAGAGTTTTCATGAGGACATCGAGCGGATAGGTGTTATCAACAGGCATGATACTGCGACGCGCCTCATCATTTGGTGCATGGAGAGATATAGCGAGGCTTACCTGAGGATGATCGACCATGAGTTTTTTGATGCCAGGAACGATCCCACAAGTAGAGATAGTCACGCGTCTCTCAGAGAAATTGAGAAATTTCGGAGCACAAAATATCTCGAGTGCTTTATTGACTTCAGGATAATTCAGAAATGGTTCACCCATGCCCATAAAGACTATATTTCTGAGCTGCAGTTTCTCTTTTTTCAGATGATGAATTGCTATCATCACTTGCTCTACTATTTCTCCGACTGTGAGATTACGAAGAAGTCCGAGCTTTCCCGTCGCACAAAATGTACATGCCATAGGACAACCAGCCTGACATGAGATACAGAGAGTGTTTCGACCAGAGAGATGACGCATGATGACACATTCGATGTGTTTATCATCGTGCGTATCGAGGAGGAATTTCGTTGTCTGACCATTGGCAGAAGTCGTCACATGACTCACAGTGAGTATATGTTGAGTGAATTCGGTTTTCAGAGCATCACGGAGTGTGGCGGAAATAGTACTGCATTCAGAGAGGTCTTCGGCGAGATCCTTATACAGTGCCTGATAGATCTGATTCACACGAAAAGGCTTCTCCCCTTGTTCTTCCAGGAATTTCTTGAGCGCTATGTTATCGTAGATAGATTGCATATTTTCCTGGATTGTAAGAGAAATGCATGAATTGACAACTAGAAGAAAAAATAATTTTGCAATTTACCTCTTTTGTATATAGTAGCCTGCGTTCGGGTGATTAGCTCAGTTGGTTAGAGCACCTGCCTTACAAGCAGGGGGTCGAAGGTTCGAATCCCTCATCACCCACCAGATTTTTGTTATTCGTGATTCTCACCGCTCGGTTCGAATTACTCGGTATGCCATTCAAGGCATATCTCCCATCACCCACCATGAATAACCTAACTCCAGGAATGGAGTTTTATTTTGCAAAAAATCTTTCCAAACCTATTAAACCAACTAAACTCGTTAAAACTATTCAACCTGTATGTACCTTCTCGCTTTCGAATCCTCCTGTGATGACACCTCTGTAGCACTCCTCCAGGACGATGTGCTCGTCTCGATGCACACACATACACAGTTAGAACATATACAGACTCTCGGAGTTGTTCCAGAAGTTGCTGCGAGGCTTCATGCTGACCATATTTTTGATCTCATTACAAAAGTCCTCACTGAGGGTGAAATTGAACTCGATGCTATCGATGTATTTGCAGCGACCAGTGAACCAGGACTCGTGCCCTCTCTCCTCATAGGAAAGACAGTGGCAAAGACACTCGCCATAGCTCATAAAAAACCACTCTTCTGGGTGAATCATATAGAGGGACATATTTTCTCACTCCTGCTCGAACGAAAACTGGAAGAGCTAGAATTTCCAATGATCGTCCTCTCCGCTTCTGGTGGACACAATGATCTCTTTTTCTGGAATTCACTCTACGAAATAGAAAAAGTGTGAAATACTGTGGATGATAGTGCAGGTGAGAGCATGGACAAGGTCGGACGGAGTCTCTGACTTCCCTTCCCAGCAGGTCGACACATCGACGAGCTCGCTCAGAAATATGATTCTGCGATTCATAAAAATATCCCCTCTTTTCCCCTCGTACTCCCAGAATGAAGTCTCAACTTCTCATTTTCTGGACTCAAGTCCGCAGCCCTCAGGGAAATAGAACTCAGAAAAAAAGACCACTCGGAATTCACAGAAACGGACCTCATAGAAATCTCCTACGGCTATCAACACATAATAACAGAAATACTCTCAAAACGTCTGATAGAAGCTCAGAAAAAAACAGGAGCAAAAAGTATTGGTCTGGTGGGTGGGGTTAGTGCCAACTCCGCTCTACGAAAGATTATGGAAAAATATTCAAAAGAAAACGCTATACCCTACTACACACCAAAATCCATGAAATACTGTGGAGATAACGCTGCTATGATTGGGATGAGAGCGTATTGGGAGAGCAGAAGATAAATTGACAAATAATTATTAATTTTATAATAATTATATTATGAATTTAAATAGTGTCTCTCTACACCAATTTGAACCTAAATGATCAGTAGTATTTCAAATAAGCCATTCAACAGGACAATGTCGCAAAGAATGTATGAATTGTCATTGTTTACAGAGGATAGTTCAATGATGTATTGAAAATAGCATAACGGTGCCTCATTACGATGAGACAAAGGAATATCCAGACCCCATTTTTGTTATGAGTGAAAAAGAATTGCTCCAACTAAGAACATACCTTCTCAAATTACCAGAACCAGAAATCTGGTAATTAACCGAGCATAGTGATAACCTGCTGAAGTATTCCTTCTTGATGTTCCTTGTCTAATCCTTCAAATAAACCAGCAACAGCACTCTCTATCATCATCACCGTTGCGTCATCTTTTGGAATGCCTCTAGCACGGAGATAATAGAGTTTTTCATCGGACACTCGCTCGATACGAGCTGCATGACCTGCCTCGACATCATCAGAATGCACGAGTAATGATGGTATTCCTCTAATATTTCCTTTTGAACCGAGGAAAATATTTTCTTCGAGAATATGTCATTTCACTTGAGAAATATTTGCATCTATCTGAACCGTACCATTGAGCTCGATGATTCCTGCCTCTCCAACAAGTGAAAGAATATGGATATTTGAAATAGTATTCGAAGCTACGAGGGTCGAGTGAATAGTAGAATCAAGTTTTTCATCTACTGTCGCAAGAAGCAACATCCGCACAATACTCTCTCCTGATTCTGTGATGAATTGAAGAGCATATTTATTCTGACCTGAGGTGACACTATACCATCGCAGTTTTGTATTGTTTGAGATAGTCACCTTTCGAGATATATCCTGAGTATTTGTCTGGTCATAGATGACCACCTCCCCACCCTGATCAAAATGAAGTTCAGTGTCAGATGTCTCATCGATGAGAATAATTTCCTTCATTCGTAGCAGATAATTAGAGATAGACAATAGTACTCGTCAGTTTTTTCATAACCTCTTCATTCACATAGCCTGCTGCGAGAATAGTCTCAATATCAGCTACGAGTGTCTCCTCAGTCGCATAGTCTGGTATGATGACGTTAGCGAGTTCTACTTCTGGGACGCCTCTCTGTCCTGATTTTTTTATCATCTCTTCGTTCTGGTCAGGATGACTGAGAACATCGATAGTTTCATACTCGTGTCCAGCCTCATCGAGGAGCGAGAGAAGCCGTATACAGAACGGACAAGAAGGTTTTATATAGATTTTCATAGAGAGATGATTATACTGCTGTCATTGTACTAAAAATCACTAATTTGTCGAATGAAAGCCATTATCCTAGAAAATATCCGTTCACTCAATAATGTCGGAGCTATAATTCGTACAGCTGATGGGGCATGATTTGACCGTGTGGTGTGTGTCGGCTACACCCCCACTCCACCCAGAAAAGAAATCAGTAAAACTGCCCTCGGTGCAGAAAATTGGGTACCGTGGGAATACTACGAAAAAATAGAAGACGCTATAGAAGCCTATAAAAATCTCTGATGCACTATCGTTGTCATGGAAAAAAATGATGAAAGTACGTCTCTCTTTGAATTAAACCCGAAGCTCTCAATCGTCCTCGTGATGGGCAATGAGCTCGAATGAGTCAGTGAAACAGCACAAAAAATGGCAGACCATATCTGTCACCTGCCTATGCTCGGGAAGAAAGAATCTCTCAATGTCGCCGTTGCTGCCTGAATTGGGATGTATCACTTCATCAACTAATGCTTGCAAAATAGCTCTCTCTACATACAATCATAGGTCTATGACTGCAAAAATATTCGTTGTTCCCACTGACACATGTATCGGTATAGGATGTCGCCTAGACGACCGTGAAGGGTACGATCTCATCTACAAGCTCAAATGACGCGATAATAAAAAACTGCTCGCGATACTGGTACCAACTTGGGAAGATCTCCTCTACGAAACAACCCTCACACCTTCACAGATAAATTTTCTGAAGACTTACAAATTTCCTTTTACTATTGTTTGTGAGATTCGTGAAGACTTTCGTGATGAATATCCCCTGCTCGATGATGCCCAATACAAGACTGTAGGATTCCGCGTCGGAGAAGCATGTCTGTCAGCAGAAACAATGAGCTATATACGGTCTCCCCTCTTCCTCACTTCAGCAAATAAAGCAGGAGAGGAAGAATGCCATACTGTCGATGAAGTCAATAATGTTTTTCGTGACAATATCGATGTTTTAAAGATACTTCCCGGTACAACTGGAAAACAGCCTGCTAGTAATGTTATTCAACTCGTATGAACTACCAACGAACTCAAATACATCAGAAAAAACTATCCACTCAAGTAAAGGCAATTCTTGCCGGAATTCTCCTGCTTATATTTGGATTTTTCTGGATATCGTGGACAGGAGGAACTCCTGTAAATCTCGAAAAGACAGTCGTGATACCGAAAGGATCAACTCTTGCTCATCTCGATACTCTTCTCAAAGTAGATGTCAGCCATACCCGATTCAAACTCTGGAAGATGTTTTTCGCACCTGACATAGTATTGAGATCGGGTATATTTGCTGTACCCGAAGGAACAAACACCCTCGAAGAAGTCTTCGTCATGCTCAAAAACCCAACGCCAACAGAAGAAGAGATAACTCTCCTGCCTGGATGGCATAAAGGCGAAATGGCAGAAGCATTTAAGAAAAACAATATCGATGGTGATCTCATACAAGAAGAAAAAAATCTCATCGCAACACTCGCTCCAAAATACCCATTTCTTGCAGGGAAAACTTCTCTCGAGGGATTCCTCATGCCTGATACCTATCGCATAACTGGCGGGACGGACTTGAAGACCATGGTGAGTAAAATGCTTGATAATTTCGTCATACGAATCTACGACCCCTTTGTCGCAAGCGGTAAACCTGTCGATGCATTTTATGATGTGCTCATACTGGCCTCTATCGTCGGTGAAGAAGAAAAAAGCTCGAGCCAATTGCCTATAGTCGCAGATATTCTCAAAAAACGACTCCGTCAAGGATGGCATATCGGTGCTGATATCACTGTTTGTTATGCTGAGCTCATCCCCGGAAATGAGTGTCAAAAATATGTAAACAATCACTATAGCCAGTCTCGCGAAGTCCGTGATGCCAAAAATAATATTTATGATACACGAACAAAAATAGGACTACCGCCAACACCAATCGCCAGCATATCAAAAGAAGCATTTATGGCGACACTCAATGCAACAGCAGAAACACCAGCATGGTATTATCTCCATGACTCTGAGGGGATCATACGAACAGCAACGAGCGAAGCTGAACACGAAGCAAACAAGTCAAAATACCTCCGATAATCATTCAGGATGGATAAAAATACAATCCGTCTCCTGGTGAAAGAACAGATAGCATCATTGTCTCCCCATGCGAAGATGCAGGAAAGCGAGAAAGTGTGCCAAAACCTTATACAAAAGCTGAATCAAAAAGATTTCCAGGCGCTCATCACCTACGAAGCATTTGTTGATGAAGTAGATATTACCGCAGTGACAAATTGCTTCCAGAATCAGTGAAAGACTGTCATAGTGCTAGCTCAAGGCATGACAGATGTTTCACTACCTGAGCAGAGTCTGATTATACTACCGTGAAGAGCTTTTACCATCGACGGAAAACGAATCGGCCGAGGTGGCGGATTTTATGATAAACTCCTCGCAAATAATCCAACCCTTCAAACTATCGGAGTATGCTTCGCTTGTCAGATATTTCCAGATATCCCCCAGGACAGCTGGGACCAGAGAGTAGATGAAGTTGTATTTGCAGAGAATACCCTAGAATAGTCACATGAATTTTTGGCAAAAAACAAAACGATTCTTTGAACCATGTGGAGCATTTCCCTTTGTGAGCTTCATGCGTGTTTTTACAACTCTCAATACGACATGATTCACACTTTTGCTTGCCTATTTTCTGAGAGAGATTGTGCATAGTATCGAGATGGGTGACATTGAAAAATTTACACGAACAATTATCTGGTCCAGTACAATAATGGTCAGTTTTCAGGTGTTAGGTTTTATACTGCGAAATTACTATTGGGTTGAACAACAATTCACCTGGGATCCCTACATATATAGAAAATATATACAAAAATTTATCCAACTTGATCAGGGAAGAGTTGAGGGCTTATGAACTGGAAAGACCATGAGCATCCTCCAGAAATGAATCGACGAACTCACGCTCTCTCTCCTAGGCGTCATGTCTTATGGGACAAGGATAGTGACGATACTCGTTTTTGGTCTTTTCTTGATAAAATGACTCCCCTTAAATCTCATCCTGTGAGGAATGATTATCATCGCAGGAATATTTGGAAGTATAGTATACCTCAATAAACACACTAATTTTTACCGCAGACAACGAAAAGAAAATAATATTAAAATAACAGGCGTTTTGGCAAAAATAATCATGTCAAAATTTGAAATACTACAAAATAATTCGATATCAAGAGAGCTCAAAAAAATGGATATCATATCAGATTATTCTTGGTCACTTGCGAGAAAACAAAATCTCTGGGCATCTCTCCTCTTTCAATGACCAAAATTTCTCCTCTCTACCATCATTGTAGGTGCCTATTATTACTTAGGAATGTGAGTGTTTGAGAATACTTATAGCCTGAGTGATATGGTGGGAATTCTGACTATATTGGCGCTTTTCGAAGTGACACTCAGGGATACAATAGAGTACTATGAAAATTTTACAAAATCATTTGTTCACATAGAAAAACTGTGGGACTTCATGGATAACACGCCAATCATGGAAGGCTACGATGAGGGAAAGATTTTTAAATTCCAAAAAGGAAACTACGAGCTCAAAAACCTCAAATTTTCCTACCAAGAAAAAGATTCAGTTATAGAAAATTTCTCTTTAAAGATAACTGGTTGAAAAAGGACAGCTCTCGTAGGACGGAGCTGATCAGGCAAGACAACGCTGATGAAACTCCTCGCAGGATATATGAAGCCAACTTCTTGAGAATTATTAATTGACGGGCAAGACATCTCAGCAATACGTCTCGATAGCTACTACCCCCACATCGGATATCTCACTCAAGAACCATCAGTATTTGACGGAACAATAGAAGAAAATCTCCTCTATTGAACCAAAAAAAAGCCAACAAAAAAAGACATAGAAAAGGCTATACAACTCGCTGAATGTGAATTTATCTACGAGCTCGAAGATGGGATAAAAACAGAGATATGAGAACGATGAATAAGGCTCTCATGATGACAAAAACAGCGTCTCGCTATAGCAAAAATATTCCTCAAAGATCCAGAAATTATCCTCCTCGATGAACCAACTGCAGCTCTCGATAGCTACAGTGAAGAAAAGGTAGCAAAAGCATTTGAACATCTTTTCAAATGAAGAACAGTTATCGTCATCGCACACCGCCTCCAAACAGTAAAATCAGCCGATGACATCATCGTCCTCGAAAAATGAAAAATTGTAGAAAGAGGAACTCACAAAGAACTTCTCAAGCTCTGAGGAAAATATGCCGGTATGGTCGACCTCCAGAGTGGAATTGTTCTCGAAGATATCACCGAAGAATAATCCCTTATTTTGTTTTTTATACGTTGTACCTTAATTTATTACTCTTATGCCCCTCATCTCCTCACATCTCCTCCTCAAATCCTACCCAGACTATGAACTTCTCGATTCTGGCGATGGTATGAAATTCGAACGTTATTGAAGTTTCAAAATAGCACGGCCTGAATCCCAGGCACTCTGGACTCGACAAGAAAAAGACTGGAATTGGGACGCCTTCTTTGATAAAAGTGGTGGTGGGCAAGGAAGCTGGATGAAGACACCCGACAATGTCCGAGATTGGGTCATGTCATACAATGATCTCACATGGCAATGTCGATGGTCCCCTTATCGACATGTGGGGGTATTCCCCGAACAAGCTCTCCACTGGGATTGGACGAGAGAAATTATCCGAAAATCTGGCAGGAAAGAGATAAAAGTATTGAATCTCTTTGCCTATACTGGAATAGCCTCGATAGCATGTGCTAAGGAAGGAGCAAAAGTGACACATGTCGATGGATCAAAACCAACTATAGGATGGGCGCAGAAAAATATGGAACTCTCCGAACTCCCTGATGATTCTATACGCTGGATTCTCGAAGATGTCGTGAAATTCGTCGAGCGAGAAGCCAGGAGGTGAAATACGTATGATGGATTTATCATGGATCCTCCAGTGTTCTGACATGGAGCCAATGGTGAAAAGTGGGAATTTGATACTTCTTTTCCTCTCCTCCTCGAGAGCATAAAGAGAATCATATCTCCTAATCCCCTCTTCTTTCTCGTGAATACATATGCTTCAAGTATCTTCTCAACGACACTTGCAAATATCCTCGCCGATATACTCCCCGCAGGTACGATAGAGCACGGTGAGCTCGGGATACAGGAAACGGCGAGTGAGAGAAGTATTACGACAGGAGTGTATGCTCGGTGGAAGAGATAATTATATCTTTCACATGGCTATATTTTTTGCCTGTTGCACTCGTGAGATAAATGTTTCTGCTATCCGCGACTGCTCGACAAATTTATCCTTCATATGGACGAGGTTTCTGACCCTCAATATAATTCATTTGTGATCAGTTAGGACATGGATCTGAGGTTTGAGGTCAGCATCAGTGAAATTATAGATAGATTTAAAGAGGTTGATTTCTCTTCGCGAACTATAATATTGTGGAAGAGCATTGTATCCGACAATCTCCATGAGTAGCTCTTTTGCTGCAGCTATATCACTCTCGTAGGTGAGGAGGAAATCGTTTGAAATCATAAGGAAATCAGAACCACGTGACCAGTTTTTGATACTTTTTTCAAAAATAGTCCTATTTGGAAATGATATGATTTTACCTGTAAATCACTGCAGACCATACTCCTGTATGGTCGTCAGGAGAGGCGTGATGGACTTGACTCGACCAGTCATAGTATCGATCTCGATGAGATCACCTGGTTGATACCGAGAATCAGCCTCTATTACAAACCATCAAGCAAAAGAGGATATAACTTCTCTCAAAGAAAAACCAATAGCAGTTGTGAGAATAGCTATAAACGGTAGAAAAGAGATAAATTCAGCAGAAAAAATCATCAAGAGCGCTGCAAAGAACAGAATGTAGAAGAGCCATTTATGTATCAAAAAGAGCATCTCCCGATGTGATTTAGAGAACCCTCGAGAAAAACGAGACAGGAAACTTCGGGAAATGACACGAAAAACATAGATAAAAATAAATATCAGAAGATACCACGAGAATTGTTGGATAGTTTTTCCAATTTGATGAGAACGAAGTTCTTGAAAATGCTCTATATTAGTATTTATTTCGCCAAGTTCCTTATTTTTTTGATCAAGAAAATCCTGCCTCTTCTTTTCGGCAATATCTATATTTGCCTCGTGGGTGTTAATTGCAGTTTGAGTGAGAGTCTTAAGAGAAGGATAATCTGCCAGTAACTGATCAAATATTTGCGAATTATCTATTTCATAACCTAGGATTCCCGCAAGTGTCATAATTTTTTGAGAGATTTCGGTTTCTTTTCCTTGTATTATCAAGTCTATCTCTCGAATCAAAATCTCTTCCGTAGAGTCATATAAACTCTTCTGAGAGAGATATCTTGCTCTTTCCGTTAAAGAAGATTCTATACTCTCTAGAAGCGTCTGAATCTCGGACTTTTTCCCTACCTCATCAAATATCCTTTGCTTCTCCAAGCTCATAATAGAAATAATCTCTAATTGTTTTTGTTTGAGTTTCTTGAGGGTGTCAGTTGGGCTCAATTCAGCAGTTTTTTCATGAGAAGGAAAAAGTGAGATAGATGCAGATAATTGACTACTTGTATCCTGTGAAAAAACAAGCGGAAGAGAAAAAAGAAATAGAGAGAGGAAAACGAGAAAGCGTCGCATAATTTATTTGGTATAGTCTACAATATAGATACTTCCTCTGACGAGGACGAGTCCACTTTTTTGATCAAAAATAACAGGGAATATAGGGTCACAAGACTGGACGCCAAGTATATTTGTGACTCGTGGGCACACTTTTGTTGTCGCATCACAGATAGGATGAACAGTGGCAATTATTTTACCATTCTTGAGCTGAGCAGCGATACAACTATTCGGACTCACAGAAGTGACCGCGGGTGAGAGGGTAGGACATCCCGTGGTCGAGCGAGCATACACTCTTGGGCATATATCCTGGTCATCTGCAACACCGTCTGCATCAGTATCTGTGAGGGCAAAAGCAAGCCCTGATAGCGCCCAGAGAATGAAGATGATTTTTTTCATAAGTAAATGCTATCACAAAATCGCATGGAAATCAAACTTTGTAGGGAGAAAAATTGCATTTTCATCCTTTTTATTAAGATACAGACATGTCTATCCGAAACTTCTGAATTATTGCGCATATCGATCACGGCAAATCAACCCTTGCAGATAGGATGCTCGAATTCACCGGAACGAAGGAAAAACGCGAAATGAAAAACAGCCAAATGCTCGATACTATGGAGATAGAGCAAGAGCGAGGAATTACGATAAAACTGACACCAGTACGGATGGAATGGAAGTGAAATGAAATCAATCTCATAGATACGCCAGGGCATGTGGATTTCCAGTATGAGGTCTCACGAAGTCTCGCATCAGTCGAGTGAGTCGTGCTCGTCGTCGATGCTACTCAGGGTATCGAGGCTCAGACTCTCTCCAATCTCTACATGGCCATCGAGCACAATCTCGTGATTATACCTGTGCTCAATAAGATAGACCTCCCCAGCGCAGATGTGCCTCGTGTCACTCGCGAGATAGTCTCTCTGATAGGCTGTGACGAAGCTGATATCATACCCGTCTCTGCAAAGGTCGGAACCAATGTCGACAAAGTCCTCGATGCCATCATCGAGCGAATTCCAGAACCACGATCAGTCGCAGCAGGTGGAGAAATCATCTCAAATAATGCAGCCTGAAAAATCCCAGACTCAGTGAAGCTCGGTCTCATATTTGATTCTCAGTATGACTCATATCGTGGTGTGGTCATCTACATCAAGCTTTTTTCTGGGGAGATAAAACGAGGCGATAAAATCACGCTGATGAGTACGGACACTGTTGTCGATGTCCTCGAAGTAGGCTGTTTTAAGCCAGAATACTATCCACTCGCTTCTCTCAAGACAGGAGAAATAGGCTACATCGTCACAGGTATCAAGACCCTCCAAGAGGCGCGCGTCGGTGATACTATTTTTGCTGGAGCACCAGAATACAAGCACCCTATTCCAGGATTTCAGAAAGTTGTTCCCTATGTCTTTGCTGGTGTCTATCCCGTCGATACAGAAGACTACAATCAGCTCAAGACTGATATCGAGAAGCTCAAGATGAGTGATAGTAGTCTCACAAATGAACACGAAGTCTCCCCCGCTCTCGGACATGGATTCCGTTGTGGATTTCTCGGACTCCTGCATATGGAGATAGTAAAGGAACGGCTCGACCGAGAATTTGATCTCGATGTCATCCTCACCAGTCCGCAGGTCACCTATCAAGTGATGATGCCCGGAGACCACAGTCATGAATTCAAAAACACTCCCCTCAAAGTAGAACAACTCGGCGATAAAACCTACACCCGTCTCTGGATCAGAAATCCAGAAAATCTCCCAGAACCAGGAACCTATGAATGGATAGAGGAACCGATCGTGAAACTCGAGATCATCACCCGTTCAGACATGGTCGGTGAGATGATGAAGCTCGCTCAGGAACATCGTGGTATCTATAAGAATCAGGCATACATCGACGAAACTCGCTCTATCCTGACCTACGAGATTCCCATGGCAGAGATCATCACCGACTTCTATGACGAACTAAAATCTCGCTCATCCGGCTATGCCAGCATGAGCTACGAACAATTGAATTACAAGCGGGACGATCTCGTGAAAATAGATATTCTCGTGAACAACGAGCGAGTCTCAGCCTTTTCAACAATCACACACAGAAGTAAATCATTCCATGTCGGAGTAGAGCTCTGTGGTAAGCTCAAGGAAGCCATCCCAAAACAACTCTTCTCTATCCCCATCCAGGCAGCTATTGGTGCAAAAGTCATCGCCCGTGAGACCATCTCACCGCACAGAAAAGACGTCATAGGACACCTCTATGGAGGCGATGTCACGAGAAAAAATAAACTCCTCGACAAACAAAAGAAAGGAAAAAAGAAAATGAAAGAATTCGGAAAAGTCTCGATTCCGAGTGAAACATTTATTGATATTCTGAAGAAGAAGTAAATCTAACAACAATCTTCCTTTTTCTCACTCTTCCCGTGAGCATCATCGAAGATGAGCTCAACATTATTGATTGGTCAGGTATAGACTTCACAGAGAACTCCTGCAGAAGCATACATTCGCTTTGCAGCGAGGAATTCATCGCGTACTTCATATGTAGGGCTCGGTAAGTACACCACTCTCTTTATGCCTGCTTGGATAATCAATTTTGCACATTCATTGCATGATGCCATCGATGTGTAGAGGGTTGCACCCTGCATATCCCTACCCATGCTATTGAGGATAGCATTCGCTTCGGCATGCACCATGTATGCATGTTTTGAATCGTAGAGACGGAGCATATTTCCTTGTTCATCGCGACCACGAGCCTGAGGAAATTCATCATCAGGGCATCCTCGTGGAAATCCGTTATAACCAATGCCCACAATTCGATTATGCGAATCGACGATACAGGCTCCGATTTTTGTCCGTGCATCTTTACTTCTCTGAGCAGAGAGGAGTGCGAGCCCCATGAAGTATTGATCCCAAGTAATTCTTTCAGCCATATAAAAAAAGTTTAATTCGTTTATATCATTATAA
>Ga0172380_10001767_pt1 | contig 36620 bp, 47 predicted proteins | sample Leawe162metaG_FD_119747 | JGI IMG/M metagenome (GOLD analysis project Ga0172380, IMG submission 119747) | Leachate microbial communities from a municipal landfill in Southern Ontario, Canada - Leachate well 162 metaG | ecosystem: Engineered > Solid waste > Landfill > Unclassified | place...
TTCAGCAAGGCAGGTATCTGTACTGTCCAAACGGAAGTCACCTGGCAATGTGGGACGATCAGCAGGTTTTTATGACAGGAGTTATTAAATTCATCAACGATGTTGATTCCGGAAACTTTTAAAATAATCAACATGAAAAAAATATTACTAACTTAATACCGCAAAACCAAAAGTCGCATTTTTTCAAAACGAAAAGTAGAATTTAAGCGCTTTTTTTAACCCCTTAAACCTTACTTTAAAAGCACTTTATTAGGCGACAATTGTCACCACGTTGTTATTGCCAGGTTCAAGCTGGGCAACCAACTGAGCCTTTACATAGTTGTGAATGGTAACTGCGGTTTGAGCCGCGAAGTCGTTTACATCCAGCAAAACTTCGTAGGACTGTTTGCTTGGAGGCACGTCTGAGCTTACTGGCACAAATGGCGAACGCTTGGCATCAAAGTCGGCTTTGCTCTTATAAAAAAACAGCTTGACTTTGATCTTGTACTGTAGCTCCAGTCCAAGTTCCATGTATAGCCAAACGTATGCACCGGACGGCACAGCGAATCCACTGTCAGTGTTTATTGCTTTGTTGATTTGTAATGACATAATAGTTCTTTTTTAAATTGTTGTTAATGTTGCGTACTCTGCGTCCTCTTTTAATGTTGCCACAAACAGGGAAAGGAACGCATCAATCTGTAAGGCACTTTTTCCTGCCAGATTGTATGCTCCGATTAATTTTGTCCTGTGATTAATGGGAATGGTACTACCAATACCCAGGGTTCTTAATGTGAACGGTGTCAACGTTCCAAACGTAGGGTTTCTTGTTGTTGCTGTTAGTTGAGTTGCATTAATAATAACACGGCTGTTGTTGCTCCCGCCACTGCCATAATAGATGTACATGATCAATGTGAAGGCTGTGCTGCTTTCTGGCATTGCATTGGATGCCGTTTCATAGCTATCAAGTGTACCCGTATCATCATAAAAATTATGTTGCACCCTGTTGTTCAAACCAACGATTTGCAATCTTGCTCCTGGCAAACCACCGACAACGGGAGCGGTTTGAAGCAACACAAAGTTAAGATTGCTATTTGAGGGGTTGTCATATTTATGCACGGCAAAAAGTAGGTGGGCGGTTCCATCGTGAAGGAATTTTAAATTTGCTCCGGAAACACCAGTTAAAACCCCACCACTAAACAATGCGGGATTGTAGCCAAACCCATCTGAATACACCAGTGGCTTTGAATTGACGACAGATTGTTTTAATGAATACGGGTCAGAAGCGATGCTATTCCATTGATCTACCTTATCAACACCTGAATAATTCGTTACCGTCCTTGCAAATCTGTAATCCAAACAGAACTTGAGATCACCTATTGATTGAAGTGTTCGTTTCGAATTTAACCTAAATCCCTTTGCCTTAAATCCGCTGACCCTGTTCTCACTCATTTAGTAATCTTTTATACAGTATTCAACCTGAACATGGCAGTCGTAGGCATATCCAGTTCCAGTTTCATTTAAAAAACGCACGTCAATGGTGTCTGTCGTATCGTTTATATTCACATTAAATCCTCCTGTTGTTGCCGTCTTTCGTACGGTATCAGGTGCAGACGTTACTCCGCCTGAAGTTGTTCCTGCAATGTTAGAAGCTGCCACTTGAATGATTCCTGTACTGATAACCCTTCCTCCCGATGTCTTTCCGAATGCCAGTGTGACTTTCAAGTCTATCGCCTTACCTGACGGAACCGGTATGCTTGCAATAATTGTGTTTGTTGCAGCTGATGTTCCTGTGGTTACAATGGCATACTGCTCTTTGCGTGTAACAAATCCATTACCACGATCAAACTCCTGTACCCGGAAGAAAAGAACGGCTTCATCACTATCGGTTGTTCTAAACCCGAGATAGTTATCGCTTGTGCTGCTCTTGATCACAAACGCAAGAGCCTGATTGTCATTCATGATAATACCGGCAGCACCGGAGGCTATTGTTGATCCAACCTCTATGAACATCGAGGTTCCCCCAAACTCAACGAACTGGCCGTTAGAGAATCTTGCAACCAATGACCCTGCTAAATTGTAAACCTCGAAACTGTACGTTGCGTCAAGGTTGTCAACACCGGTAAGCCGAAGAGTTTTTGTTGTGTCATTCCAAGTGGCGTTAGCATTACGCACGAGCTTCCCGGTTGAATCAAACATCGATACAACGAATCCTGATCCTGACTGATTGGTTGCAGTTATATCAGTAGCAGAAAGTGTATTAGTAAAAGCAACCGCAGCCGCTTTAATCGCATTCCACCAAGCGGTGAGCCGTGATGGAGTAATGGTTCTCGTTGTGTCAGTTCCAGTAATCGTTTCTGCGTTGGTTGCTAATTCAGAATAGCCCCTTGTAGTTTCATCGGCATCAACAGCAGTCCACTTAGCGGCAGCAGCAGCAGCATTGGCATCCGTAACAGATTTAATTCCAGCTTGTGTTACCGATCCGTCCGTGTTGGATGCGGATAAATCATTGTAAAGCTTAGCGATACCCTTAACAGAGGGCGATGCATCATTAATAACAACATCCAAACTTTCAAACTCTGCGCGCTTAATGTAATCACCAAGATCACCATCCGTAGTGCCCAGGTATTCATATATCGCCCAGCTCGCGTCAACGGTTGGGTCTGCTGAGGCATCTGTTACTCCATACCACTTGCCTTGTTCCTGGTCGCCCTGAGCAGCAAGTAAGGCAGCAACGTTGGCGTAGTTATCAGTCACCACAACAGCTGAGCCTCCGGAGGCTGCGCTGCTTAAGATATAACCACTCGTTGAAGTGTCAGCATGAAGAACTGGCATTTCAGTTTCTGTCACGTCAATGGTGCCGTCCGCTTGAGCGTAGTAAACTGTACCAGGTGTTAATCCGGAAAGTCCGGTTGCATAGCCGCCAAGCACGGCTTTAAAAGAGTTTACATCGATCACTTCCGTAACCAGTGCAACCCGTTTGTCGGCTCCTGGATCACTGATCAGCGCAAGCTCGCCTGCACCATTGACTTTAAGAACATCACCGCTCTCAAAGCCATGAGCAACTTTTGAAATAGTCCGTTCCAGTACATCAGGCTTCGCGCTTTCGCTAACTTCTTTCCACCATACATCGCCAACTCCACCAGAGGGAATATTTCCTTCGTTCTCGTCTTGCAGGCTCTCGAATAATTTGAAGCCAAACGTTACGCGTTCACCTTCTTCATACTCCTGATCAGCAATCCAATCCTCGTAGCTTCGGCCAGTGAGTAAATCACTGATCAAAACGTAGTGGTCTTTACCGGTTAATGGATTCTTCAGGTGAAGAACCATTGAGCCGGTTGGGCTGTCCATCCGTGCTAACTGCAATAAGTCTGTTGTAACTAAGCTCATTTTGTTACTCTTAAAAGTGTACCGTTTATTTCCAGAACCACCTCATCAACATCACCCTGATCATCGCTATTCTCCGAAAGGAATTCCACCTGCCTGAGTTTGCAGGAGCCGTTACCTAACGGGTCGCACTCGAAGTATTCAGCTTCAAAATCTTCCTCGGTTTGGTATTCAACATCATCGATCAGGAAGCGGTCATGTGCAAATGCAAGCGGCAACTTCTCCAGCAGGTAATGTGGTAGCGCGGCTACGTATATCGTTGGGTTACGGGTAACGTTCTCCATCAGCTTACGCAGTCTGTTTTGACTATCCTCGTGCACTACCCGCTTACCGCCAGGCGCAGGGTAATCCAGAAATCCTTCAACATGAATAATGTGCTTTATGCCGGTGGTGTAATCGACTTTAAATGCCTCTTCAAAATTGTAGTACTCTAACTTCAGGTAATCATCCGGGAGCGTTTCGGACGTAGTGATAGGTTCGGACGTAGCGGTGTAGTTTGAGAATTGAACGTCTGTTCCTTCCAGCACGAGATAATAATTTCCTGCCGGGTACAATTCCCATGCAGCTGTTACTTCAAAAATCTCGTAAGGCGCAAACTCGTACACGGTTGAAACTGTAGCCTGGAGAACGGTGCCACCCGGCCACGGCTTGTCAATGATCAGTACTGTGAAGCCTTCAGCTTCTCCGGTGCCTGGCAGTATATCCTCAACTACATAGTCACCATTCAGTCCGGCATTTTCGGTTACGGTGATATCAATACCAGCTTCAAAAAAATCAGGCAGACCTGCGTTAAAGAATACCTGTGTCTTACCAGCTCCGGCATCAGCAAACAGAACATTGTTTCTAACATCACTTTTGTTGAGGTAGTCGGTCAGTTTGGTAGCGGCTATCGTAGCAACAAGGGTGTTGGCCTCATTGTAAATTTTTAGCGTGTTATAAGTATAGCTGCTTCTAAATTGAAGCAGTATCGATTCGCTCAGCAGGCTTCTTTGATGATAGATACAACCATCAACACCCGGCTGTTTAAAGTCCTTTAAAAGCCTGTTATCAAAGTTTTGCAGGCCCAATGATTCAATGACAAACCTGTAGCTGCTAACGATAGGTATTTCAATGAAGGCGGCTTTATACTTCAGTACCGTAACGTTAAGCTGATCCGTGCAACCCTCAGCATCTCTTACGCGGATGTCATATACTCCCGGAACAAGGCCATAAAAATTGTTATCTTCTTGCCACACACCACCACCATCCTTGCTGTACTCGATGCTGCCGTGTGTTGATGTGGCAATAACCGAAATAGAACCATCGTCCTGGTACTTGGCCGATTCGTGCGAGATAACAATATCTGTTATCCGTATATCGCATGTCACATCATTGTACAACTCTATAGTCCGGCTGTCAGAACAGTGAGTGAAGTCCTTATACCGAACCTGAACATCATACTCACCGGCTGCTAATCCGGTGAAGTCCGGGCTTGCCTGCCACGCATCTGCATCCAGGCGATATTCAAGTTCAAGCCCAATGGGATCAATGGAGGTGAGTACATGAATTTCACCTTCAGTTCCTCCATCCGCTTTAATCACTTCGATTGTCCCGAGTTCAAGGTCACATCGCACATCGTCAAACCCTACAACAACCGTCTCGGTAACTGTGCAGGGATTATCAACGATTGGAAGGCCGCCCGGCTCAGGCATCAATCTTCTAACACGAATGTTATATGTCCCTGGTGCAAGGCCAGTATAAACCTTTTGAGTGGGAAGATGAGTCGGGCCGCTGGTAAATGGGCCTCCGTTGATGCTGAACGTTAATGTGCCGGAAGCTGGAGGCGGCCCCATCGAACCAATAACAGTGATGCTTCCATTTGTGCTGTCGTTAAAGTCAGCGTTGTTTGGCGTTGCGCTTGCTATCGACACCACGCAGCCGCCAAACGCGGTGCTCGACACGTATGCATATGGTGCAGAGTTTTGAGTTCTGACCTTGTACGTTGTACCGCCACTTGTATGGAGATACAGGTTTTCATTTGAACCTATACCAGGGCTACAGTCGGCCCCAACGGAATGTCCTACAATCGCATGGGTAACATCGTTGTAATCAACCGTTACAAGTTTCCCGATTGAAGCGTTGCAGTATTGTAATGACTGAATGGCCATACTAAACGTTTGCTTTTAAAAGATCGTATTGATTGAGTCCACCGTCACCTTCAGGCACTTGCCGCAGCAAAAAACCCTTCTTCCAATCTTTGTCAGTTTTGCTGAACTCGATGTATCCGTAGGGGTCATCTTCTATTTGTGCGAGTTGTTCAATTGTCGGCTTGTGTTTGAATTTGTAGCCCTCAGCAACCCAAAGCCCAGGTGTAAGCTTGCTGATCAGTATTCGCTTTTCAGAAACAACTTCGGGTTCAGTGGTTAAGCGGCTGGTGAACTCAGTATTACCCTCGCCAACTGACATCACGATTTCCTTGGATGCCTGATGGTATAGTCCGCTCCGGATCAGGGCACCGTTGCGGATAAGGTTCCGCATTGGGCTCAGTTTAGCATTGTAAACCGTACCGGGCGATATTAGATTGTTGAGCTCAGCAAAATCTTGATCACGGTCTGTTACAAGTGTTTCATCATCACGCCTCAGCTGAATGATTATGATATCATTGTCGCGATCATTGTCCTTGGTTGATCCGGCACTGTAAGGGTCGCGCTTTAAGAACTCAATAGTATATCCGCTCGTTACGTGCGGACATCTTAATAAAAGTGTCTTCTTGATCTGCGTGATCGGTAAGGTCGCCTCACGAGGTGTATTGAATTCATCCAGGTTATTGAACTCCTCGTTAGACCACTTGTCTTTATCATAGCCGTAATGCACCTGATTAAACAGATAGTCAGTGGCAACGTATCGCTCAATATTCTTTACAAACGGAAACTGAACAATGCGCTTCTTCTTATAAAAGAAGCTTAACGGTTCAGCAATTACCCGCTGTTTTGAGCCGTCAACAGAAATACCGAATCCTACACCATCAATGGCCATGCACGATTCTGCTATTTCTTTCAGGGACATTTTAGGGCTTGCTCCTTCAGAAGGAAAGCCGCGTACAAGCTGCCCGGTTGTGTACCCTCTGAGTGATCCTGCGCCATCAGCATCATACTCTGTTGGTTCGCTATCGGTGCGGCCATAATAGTCACTGCGGAAACTGTCTGGCTCGTCAGTGATGCTTTCTACAACACGTGCAATGGCTTCATGTTTCAAAAACAAGGGCACCGATGATACTGAGGAGGAAGTAAGCGCAACGCACTCAATGTTAAGTTGAAAGCTCCAAATGGTGGGGAACTCAATATCGGAGTCGCCAGTCCATTCTTTACGCATAAAGAAATACACCTCATCGCCTGGCACGAGGTTGGTATTGAATTCGTCTAAAAACGTTTTGGTTTCGAAAGCCTCATAAAGCTTTTCATCTTCAATTATGTGCTCAGTGTAATTACCCTCAGTTCCGTAAACAAACATCCATTTAACATGTGCATTTCGAGGAGAGTTTGACATCGTTCCGCTAATGTCAAACGACCATTGATATGCGCCAGCTTCCGTAATTTTCTTGATGTACTTCTTTGCATCTACAGGGTCTAAACCGCTGTACTGTGTGGGGTACAATTCATTTTGTTCAATCTCATCAATTTCAGAATCATCAAAGTCAAACATTATATACCGAACTCCGCTGTCAGCGAAGGGTATAGTAACCTGGTCTGGAACAAGCTCTCCGGTGCGCCAGATCTTCTTGATCTCCTTACTGTGCAGATCAACGTTTACCGATTCACTGGTGTACGGAGCGATGGCTTTGCCGCTCTGTGTTTCAAGCCGTTTTAAATCGACTTTAACATCCATGCGGTTCTTAAACTTTTGCACGAACCCCGTTTGCTCAATGTTACACTCAGCAAAGATGTCCGACAGCTTCAGGCTCGTCAGATTAAATCGACCGGTGTAAATTTGATTATACTCTTTGGTGATAGGGTTGCGCTTGGTGACAATCAGATTTAACTCTGCCTCAACGCCATACTCATTGAGAAAGTGTTGTACAAGGTTCTTGCCATCTTTAACGAACTGGAGCTTCGGAGTGTACTCGTAGAAAATTCCGTGAAGAGTAACGTCCCGCACAATGCTACGGTCTGCCGGTTGATTCCAGCCGACAGGATCATGCTTCAGTAACCTGGGTGTCTTAAGATCAGGATGGTATATGTAAAACTTAAACATTATTGGCTTTGATAACGGCTGTTCAAATACTCAGTCCACATATTTCCTTCGTGCTCCATTACCCGCAGGCCATTACGATCAACGGTAACGTTCACTTGCTTCAGCTTCTTAAGGGCTTTCCTGGTCTTGCGCAACTCATCCAGCATTTCCGGGCTGTCTCCACCTTTTGCCTGGTTGTATATCATCGCGTAAGCTGTAGGCACTTTCTGATCAACAATTCTCTTCAGGTCTACCCATTCAAAGGATTCATTCTCAATCATGGGCTTCAGTATGTCGCCAAACTTGCTTGTGCGCGCAGCTGTAACAACTGTTTCACCTCTGCTAAGGCGAGCGTCAATCGAATCGCTTGTGGCTGTACCTGCACCATCGAGGTTGAATACACCATCACGGAACTTGGGAACGTCAGTGGTTTTAGTCTTCGTAATTAAGGATGCAAACAGAACTCCTACCGCTGCAACGAAAGGTATGGCCAACGGGAAGCCAAGTGTTTCAACTGTTTTACCAATAGCCGGACCAAGGCTGATTGCAAGATTGAAGATCGCTTGCTGTCTTGCTATTTGAGCCTGACGTGTTTGTAAATCACGCTGCTTTTTATCAAACTTCTGATTGATCTTGTCCTTTGCTTCTTCATTATCACCAGCGAGTTCGAGTTCACGATTCCGTTTCGCCTCGTTGTAATCCAGCTCACGATCAATAGAGTCCGAGCGCATGTCAAAGATCGCATTCATGGCATCGATCTGTATTTGTCTGGAGAAGTCCAGTGCGTCTTCCTCGTCCCGCTTCTGCTGCTCTAATCGTTTTTCAGTGGCATCCTGTTTCTTTTTCTCGCCATCCTGGAAATGCTTTACATGCTTATCCAGCGTGCTGTTTATTTCCTTAACGGCTTTGTTAGTCTTGCCGGTCGTGTTATTCCACGCCTCATCGAACGCATTTGAAATTAACTGCGCTGTGTCATCTGCCTTGATGTCCTTCAACTTCTTCAGCTCATTGCCGAGTTTCTCCGTTGCTTTGGTAGCACTCTCCGTTCCGGTAAAGTAATCGTTCTGCGTTGTGTTAAAGATTCCAAGCGCAGCCTGGTATTCGTTGAGCCGGTTGGTAACTTCCTTTTGAATGGTTATCCTCTCCTCCTGAATCTCATAAATCTCATGCTCAAGGTTAGCGATATCGCGCTTCCTTTTGGTCTCAGCATCCATACCACCACGCATACCAGATTCCTCGGTATCATGGTAAATGCGCTCACCGTTTTTAATGCGCTCGATCTCCTTACGCGCTTCAACTTCTTTATCAATCAGGTCGAGTACTTCTTCCTGAGTTTCCTTCATCCGCTCTTCAGCGGCCATCAGTGTGATCTTGCGAACGAATTGCTCGTTAACATCTTCCAGCCTTCCCTTCAGCTCTTCGTTGGTAACCTTCTCCGCATTCAGATTCTTCAGAAAGTCAGGATACGTGCGGTTCAGTTCCTCAATCAGATTCTTCCGTGCTTCTTCGCTAACGTTGGTTTGGGTGATTGCCCCAACCAGTACGTTGAGGTGCATCTGCTCAGCCTGGAGCGCGCCTACCTGATCGTTCATCGCTTCGTTGAGCGATCCGAGGGCATTGTTCGCAAGGTCAATCACAGCCCCGATCAAACCACCGGAGCGATCACCCAGCGACTTAACAATCTGATCAAAGTTATCGCCCAGGTTACTCAGCTTGCCTTCCAGTGTACCAGCAATGGCAGCGGTGCTTCCGGATACACCGTTAAGCTGGCCGAGCTGCACCAATAGATTCTTGATTGACTCAGCGTTGTTGTCAACAGTATGCTTCTGTCCCTTAAACATGAGGGTGATCTTGTCACCATCCTTGCTGCCTTTAATGAAGAATTCTTTCAACCGTTCGAACTCTCCATTAACAGCATCGTTTACAGCTTCAACAAACATGTCGAAGCCTTTACCTGCGTTATTGGTAAGATCGAAGAACGCGGTCATCTCATCATTAGTGGGTTTGATGCCGTTGTTGGCGAGCTTCAGGTAGCCGTTGGTAACTTCATCCAAGCTAAAGTTTGTGCGCGCTGCCTGGTTGGCAATGTTAACCAGGGCGTTCATGGCTTGCGAGCGCGAGCCGAATGTGTTCTTAAGCAACGCCTCGTATTTCTGAAACGAGCTCGTGATTCCGATCAGGTGCTTTGAGAATTCGATCAGCTTATCAACAGCAAACAGTGCAACGATTCCAGTGCCCAGGCGTTTAACAGTCCCGTCAAGACCACCCATCGACTGCTTAATCTTGCTGACGTTGTTCGCGCCATCAGTGCCCATTTTCTTCAGGTCACTGGTAATACCTTCAATTTTATCGTCAGCAATACCGGCCTCCTTGCCAAGCTTCTTGAACGCATCAATCAAATGGTTGATGTTCTGCTCAGCAGGTTTGGTGTTGGCCGATACGGGAAATTCAGTTGCCACGTTTCTTCGTTTGCTTCTTTCGTTCTTCAGCTGCTAATCTCCGGGCAGCTTTAATGTTTGTCTCTAACCAAAAATGAAATTGCTCCGTTGTTTTGCACTTTACTTTATCAATCTCGCTCTCCAGCCCTTTGCAATACAGGAACAGGAGCTCATCAAACTCCTTTAATCTTTCAACTCTTCTTTGCCGGAAAGCATCTGCTTGTACAGATTGAGCTTTGCCGCGTTTTCGTTTAAAAATTTCTGGATGTCGCTCGGTAATGAGTCTCCGGAGTTCCTCAAAGTTTCGCGCAACACCCATTCGAAAAAAAAACTCTTATCCTTCATGGCTTTAAAACCGGAGATCTTCCTGTTGTTATAATCCATGTCGTACGTGGCGATATCTTCCGTCTTATCGAAGTACGCAACGCTGGCTACATTGTAAAGACTTTCAACCGATGTGATGTTGTTGATGATGTCTTTAAACATAAAGCACAGCGCGGCCACTCTACCGTTATCTTTATCATCACACGCCTTCAGTATCTTATCGATGATGCTGGTTTGAAGCTGGCGGTCGATACCCATGATCATCTCCTCACGCATGTAGTTGTAATGCACCATGCGGCCTTGCGGCATATCGCTGAGGTTAACAAACTCATAGTATTGAACACCCTCGATCACGAGTCCTGGCACTGGCCGGACCAGCTTGCGGTTGATCTTGTCCAGGGTAATCGGTTCGTACGTCAATCGATATAGAAACGTAGCAAGCTTTAACAGTAGTTTCTTAACCATTGTGCTGCCGTTTAAAGATGATTACGATAATCAAGAGAAGAAGTGCCCACGCTGAAAAGTTTTTATAACCGTTCAACCACCTATGCCAAAGTGGGGCACCCTTCTCAGGATCAAGTACTGTTACTTCAGGACATTCACCTTGTATTTCTACTGGAATGTATTCAGTTGTTTTAACTGTGTCCGGGTCACACTTCGCTTTGTAACGAAGCTTTGATTTTTTACCGAGTGCCTGCTCCAAGGAATCAGACCGCTCTTTCCAGAACATGATTTCTATCTCACCGCTTTCACTTGCATGATAAACCGTGTCATCTTCATCCAATGAGTCAGCTTCCGGAACATCGTTCGTAAGGCTGTCAGCTGGCGGCTTCACCTTCGACTCGTGAGCAATTGTGTCTCGAAGAGTGATCGGCTTCTTAGCGTTAATCTGTACAGCAAACTTCTGCGAACACTTATCCCAGGTAACACAGCTCGAAAGCGTTACCAGGATGATCACGGTAACCGCTGATCTTCCACCGCCTGGAAGGCGTGGGTCTTTAATACCCAGCATGTATAAGCCGGTTGCACCAAGGCCCAGGCCTTCACTGATCAGCATAGTCATGTGCTCCCATCCCTGGGCTTCAATACCCTTATAGATCAACAGGCCTCCGAGGCCGATCAGGGCAAAGCCGACAAGCGAAGTGAGCACTTCTTTAAAAATATTTCTCTTTTCCCACTTGGGACGTTGAACTTTTCTCATTGGGCATAGATGTTTTTGTCGGCCACGCCAATACTGCGTAACCAGGTAGGAACATTAAAGCTTGGACAGTCCTTCTTCGCAAACTGGTTGTGTCCTGCAACCTTGATGCTCGGATACTTCTTGATCATACTGATAACGTATTGCTTCAGTGTCTCCAGCTGATCAGCCGTGCGAGTGTCTTTAGTTTTTAGTTTGCTGTCGGTACCGCCAACGTAAACGATGTGGCGTGTTTTGGAATTGATTCCGGACGCACCGTTAGTTATCTCCCAGGCATCAACAACATCATCGTCATTGTACCGTACCAGGTTAACTAAGCTGCCGCCTAACAGGATCATGTCGGAATAACCGACTTGCTTCCAGCCACGGCCCCTTCTATTGGTTGGTCTGACTTCTTTCGGGAGTTTGTCAAGGCTTGCATAGGTCTTGCCCATGTATTGAAATTGACCGCCAGCTAATGCGAGCGGATCAGTGTGCCATTGACGGATAGTTTCAGGTGTTACTGCTCTGCCTTCAGGCGTAGCTGTACAATGAATACAAAGGATAGATAATTTTGGCATAGGTAATGTTCTGTTTAAAAAACCTCCGGAGGGTGCAAAAAATTTTTACCACCAACAACCACTACGAATAGGAGTAAAACACCTGGATACTCCGGAGGCTTCGGATTCTATTGAATACTCTTATACTTGAAAGTCGGGCTGCAACATTGCTGTCGTCAATTCAGTAACGAGATATGGTAAGTCTTTATGCTTCCACTTAACATTACCCATGAAGAACCGTGTCTTGCCGAATTCCTGATCACCTGAAGGTGCTGCGCTTATTGAACAGATAACCGGTTCAAGGTCGCGGTCGAGCGGTGCAAAAGCTTTGTACTCTTCCGTGATGTAAACAACACCATAGTTCCGGCTTTGATTGATCGTGTTCCAGAACGTCAGGTTAGCGTCAACGCCTTCGTGTTTGAAAGGCATATCGAATAACCAATGTCCGTGACGATCCACGCGGCCACGAAGACCAGGAATAGTTTGCTGGGTACCTGCTGGCATGAAGGCTTCAATGTCTTTTATGACAACGATATCCTTCGCTGTTTTAGCCGTACCGTAGGCATCCGCATCATCAATTGAAGCAAGGTTAAAACCCTTTTTAACAAGCAGTATTCCGCAAATGCCTGAACCTTCGTCAAGGCAATTACCTGCCGGTGTATGAACTGAGGTTGTATCTGTGCAGGGTGCATACGCAACCAGCGCCATTAAGATTAACGCCTTGCTGTTATGACCTGTCAGTAACCATGCACCCATAATTTGAGCGATGGCAATAAACATCAGCACTCCGGAAACCAGCCAATGATTCACCGGGAGTGCCAGACTCACCGCTGTTCCCAGGAACATCGCCAGGAACAGGGTGAGAATTATTTGAACTGGTCTGCTCATCGCTTAAGCTTTAGGAGCTTTAGATTCTTCCTTCAGTTTCGTTTTCAGAGCCTTGATCTCAGTATCTTTTATGGCAAGCTTCGCGGTGAGCTCTTCAGTTGCTTCCTTCACCGCTGATTCAATCGCTTTGTCAGCTTTCTTATCAACAGCCTTCTTCACGTTCGGATTCTCAATCGCGGTGCAAGCTTTCTGGTCGTCCTTCGACAACGCATTGTACTGATCTTCATTTAAGAAGTTACCAGACTCGCTGGCGTAAACGACAGCATCGTTCGGTTGTGACTTGAACACGCCCTTGGCGAGTTCTTTAAGTTCGTTTTCGTTATATTTTTTCACTTTGATTTTTTGAATTTGTTGCGAATCTTTTTTACTCCTTCCGTGAACAAGTATCGCGGTGACAGCAGTTGAGGATTTTCACTTACTCTTTTTCGAACCCACTTCAGGCATGTCGTTATGATAAACCCGGTGAGTGCGCCAATGGCAGTAAGCTTGATGGTCTCGAATTCTTCTCTCAATTGATACTCGTCAATGGCTTTGATAAATCCGAGGCACGTCCCGATGACGGTGCCTACGGATTGATCTGTGTGTCCTGTCTCCACGATTAAGGAACTTGTACTACTGCCACAACACCTGCCTGATCAGCACGCTCACGTGCTGCGCCCATGCGTACCAGAGCGGAGTAAACGTCACCCTGCATCATAGCATCCTGGAGCGTTTCGAAGAACTTAATCTCACCCTTCGCGATGTGCACGAAGTCAAGGTCTACCAGCAAACAAGCATCGTTGTCAGCGGCAGCATCTACTACGCTGCTATCGAATGAATCTTTAGCAACCGGAGGCGAAGCGTTTGTCCAGCGTGGCGCAACATCGATACGGATAATTTCAAACCCGTGTACGCGTGTTAAGTCGCCATCCTTCCAAACAGCACCAAGCGCATCCATTGTATCCTTGTTGGTCAAGGTTGCATCGCTCTTCAACTGGTTGTAGAAGTCTTCAGTCATCAACGCAATCCGCTTACCGCTTTCGCGTTTGGTCTGGTTGTTCATGACTGTTTTACCGGCAGCGATATCAACCGCAAGGGCTTTCTTCCGAGTACCGGTTGCAGTTGTTAAATACACCGCAGTGTCCGCACCGGTGGTGCGCACAATGTTGGCTGTATTCAATCCGGCAAACCAACGATACACCGCGTTGCGCGCTACATCCTGGCCGAGCTTGTTGGTGTGATCACCAAGCACGTCATTGATCTTGTCGTACGACAGTTCAATCGTTTCGGCATCCTTGATGTGCGTTGCATCCGAGCTGATCTCATCCAACACATAAGTGATGTCAGAGTCAGATCGTTTTACAACAGGCACCGGATATTGTGAACGATTGCGTTGCGTACCGACTACGGCCCCAGCTTGCGGGATGTGAACTACCGATGCACCGATGACTCGGCCCGTTCGGTCTTTCGCTCTCAGCAACCATTGATAACCCTTCCAGAGGTTACTTGCAATGAAGTCCTCCCAGGTCTCAATCGTTACAGCCAGTGCCAGGCCTTTTACTTTGCGCGCATCAGGTCTCGCAACCATTGCGATGAAGCGCGCGACACCCACGATAGCAACTACACCTGCGATGGTGTACGCTACTTCAATAGGGTCAGCTTCGGGGTATGCCTGCGTTACAGCAGTTGCCACAAAAAATACCGAAGCGAGGGCAATGAAAAGTTTAAAAAGTGTTTTCACGTTATGAAGGATTTAGTTAGTCAACCTGAACAATTGCGCCAGCTGGATAAAAGACCTTGTTCCGGAGAACGAACTCCTGCGTCTTAGTCTTTCCAGCAACACCTACAATTGCTGGTGCATCAATACCTGTTCCCAGGGTTAGATCATCAGCGTTAGCAGTTGCGGGAACTTTCACGAGCACACGGGCTCCGTCTCTTACACCTTGCTTAAGCGTGAGGTTAAGCGTAGTGTCACCGGTGAGGATTGCGAAGTCCAGGAATGTCATCTGGTTCTTAATCTCCACGTTCTGTGTGGCAGCATAGGCCAACGCTTGTACGTCAGCGTTGCCTGTCGGGTAATCAATGTTTTGCTCTGTCATGGTTACGCTTTTTTAGAGGCTTTAAATGAAGTCATCAATTGATTGAACCGGTCAGGGTTAGAAGCCTTCAGCTGTGCGAGGCCACCTTCTTTGTGGAGCTTGTCGTAAAGCTTCACGCGGTCTGCATCAGTTTCATCCCCTGGAGGAATCACTTTATCAGCTACGCTTTCGTATCCCTTACGAAGCTTCAAGGATTCCTCCATTGCTTTGTAGGATTCTTCACTTGCGCTCGCAAGAGCAATCAAGTGGTCTTTCTCACCGGCAACAATTTTCTTTGCCGCGAGCGCACTCTCAATCATCGTCACTGCATTTTTCTTCAGCGAATTGGTGAGAGCTTCGGTCACTTTATCCTCAGCAGCTTTCTTCTCAGCTGTTAAGCGAGTGATGTCCTGGTCTTTTGCAGATAACTGCGCGGTGATGGCTCTAACTGCGGACTCAACCAATTCATCTGTGGCTGATTCCGTTAGTACCACCAAGCCGGTCGCATTTAATGCAGCGATCGTTTTTTTCATGGTCAACTCTGGTTTATTGTTTAATAAAAAGTTTTCGTTATAAAATGCTGCGATGCGCGTTCTGCCCCAGCTCAGCTCAGCTGCCGATCCATCAGCCTGGATCACTTCATCCACAAGGCCAGCTTGCTTTGCTTCTTCAGCTGTGAACCAATGATCCTTTCCATCTACAAGCCAGTTCTCCATAATCCACTCTTCCGTTTTACCGGTCTTGAGTGCGTAGACTTTTGCGATATCGGCCCGCATCTTCTTCATGGTTTCAACTATCACCTCAAGGTTTTCGATTGAAGTGAAGTCGCCACCGGTTGGGCCGTGAACCATGATGAGCGCATTGCTTACAGCTTTGACTTTAGCACAACCACACATAACAACTGTGGCCATGCTTGCAGCAAGTCCGTCAATGATTGCAGTGGTCTTGGATTTGCATTGCCGCAGGTTGTTATACATCGGCAATCCTTCAAACACATCTCCACCCACGCTGTTAATGCGGATGGTTATGTCTTTGAATTTTTCTTCCTTATCTCGTAGAGAGTTTAAGAAGTCACTTGCCTTGCATTCCCAACCTATGTATCCATAGAGGAAAATCTCTGAAGCTTCTGCGCGGGGTTTCATTAAGCGCAAATGTGCAGAAGACAAACACGCGAAAAAGATTTGTGATTACAGGTTAGAATTTAAACCGTTGTATATACAACTATTGTTCTAACTCAGATTAAAAGAAAGGTTGCACGTCAGTTCTTATGCCACTTTTGCAACATGGCAAGAAAGACCAAAGGCGAAAGTGAAGCTCTGCGCAATCGCGCGTACGAACTTTACATGAGTTGCAACATGACGTACGCGGATATTGCGCACGCGATTGGTGTAGGTAAAGACACGATCAGCGATTGGGGCGGACGTTTCAAATGGAAGGAGAGCAAAGCCGCTAACAGTATCACGCGCGAGAAGAACGTGAGCATGCTGTTGTTACAGATCAACACGCAGCTTGTTGCTATCAGCGAACGGCCAAAGGGTAAGAACTTTCCTACCACACAGGAGCAAGCTTCAATCATGTGGGCCTCCAAGACAATTGAATTGCTCAGCAACAAAACTTCTCTTCCGGATTACTTCAACGTTCAGTCGGAGTTTATCAAGTACCTGCACACTGCAAATCCAACACTTGCAAAGCAAGTCGTTGATTATAATAAAGAATTCCTTCAGGTTAAAACGAGAGAGTTAGCCTAATGAGTACCGCACGCAAGCTTACCCTGGACTTCGATGCGTTAGTCAAACAGATTAAGAGCAGCACACCTGCCGAGGTAAATGAAGATACTGCCGGGAAGAAGGAGCGAATAACCCGGCTGCTCAACGATCCGCTCGCGTTCTGTAAATACTATTTTCCAAAGTGGGCCAGCAGTGAGTTTGCCGACTTCCATCAAGACGCTGTTAATGCCATCCTGAAGCATAAGGAGAAGAAGATGATCGTTGCCTGGGCGATTGCCCGGAACATGAGTAAGACAACGTTCTTTCAAATGATCGCCATCTGGATGAACTGCCGGAAGATCATGGGCATGTCGAAAGGTTACAGCACCGGCATCTGGATGAGCAAGACCTGGGATCAGGCATCGAAGTCCTTGCGCGCGATGCGTTTGCAGTTCGAGTATAACGAGCGTTTAATAAGCGACTTTGGAATATTCAAAACAGTTTCAACGTGGGGCGATGACATGTTTGTTACCAGCCAGGGTATTTCATGGTTCCCGTTAGGTAAAGGCCAAAGCCCACGCGGTGCGAAGAACGAAGAGATACGTCCGGACATTCAAATCTGGGATGACTTCGATGATGACGAGGAGTGCTTGAACGATATCCGGCTGGATAAAAGCTGGCGGTGGATGATGGATGCATTGTTACCAACGCTTGACGTTAGTCAGGAAGCTTTTATAGTTGCATTGAATAACATCATTGCACCGAAGAGCTTGATGACGCGCGTGATGGAGATCGCTGATTACAAAGCGAAGATCAATCTCCTGGACAAAAAAGGTAAGCCGCGCTGGAGCGCACGTCATAAACAATCCGATTGTGATTGGATGATCAAGAAGATAGGAACGCTGGCCGCGCAAAAGGAGTACTTCAATAACCCGATCACGGAGGGTAAAGTGTTTCAAGCCGAGTGGATGCAGTTCAAAAAAATGAACCTCAGCGACTATTCATTCCTGTTGGCATATCTCGATCCATCATTCAAGAATAAAAAGAACTCCGACCATAAGTCGCTTATCCTGGGTGGAGTTAAGAACGCTGAATTTCATGTGCTGAAAGCGTACTGTGCAAAAGCTTCCGTTGAGGAAATGATTGAATGGCACTACGAGGTGGAATCGTTCGTAAAGTCAAAAGGTAAAGTATGCGAGTTCTGGATGGAAGAAGTTTTCCTTCAGGATTTATTATATAAAGATTTTGCAGCTGCTGCACTTCGTAAGGGTTGGCCGATTGGTGTCCAGGGCGACACACGCCAGAAGCCGGATAAGGATGCGCGGATCAGTTCAACATCAGGTCACTTCGAAAGGGCTCAGGTTTATTTTAATGAAGCTGAGAAAGACAATCACCACATGAAGCGATTGATCGAACAGCTGCTATTGTTTCAACCTGGTCATACAGGTATCAAGAAGGATGGGCCGGATGCGTTCGAAGGTTGGCTGTTTAAAGTGATGGAGAAGATCACCACATCACAACCTCAATCGTATGGCCGGAGACCGAAGTCTAAAAACTTATACTAAAATCTTATGGCGTTTTTAACAGATGATGATTACAAATCGCAGATCAAAGATTCAGTTCTTAACACGTTGATCGAAGGGGTCACCGGACTGCGTACAGAAATGGAACAGAAAGCGGAGTCGCAGATGCGCAGCCGCCTCGCTGTTCGGTATGATGTTGCAGGCATCTTTGCTGCAAGCGGCACCAATCGGAATGCCGAGATAATCATGTACTACGTGGACATGGTTCTCTATCATTTGCACAGCCGCATTAATCCTGGTCAGGTGCCGGAACTCCGCAAGGAACGATACACTGATGCGCTCACCTGGCTCGACAAGGTTGCCAGTGGCGACTACCTCGCAGACCTGCCAATGGTTGGAGATGCGAACGGTGACGGGACAGACGACAAAAGCCCGGTTAAATGGGGTGGAATGAAACCCCGCAACCCACACTTCTGATCCACCATGCGCAAACCCGTTAAACACCTGTTAAACATCGCCCACAATCGGGGCTTAGGAAAATTTCAACCAACCCTCCCAGAACGGAGGTCATCGTTTTAAATCAAAAATTTATGGCTAAGTCCAATCGTACCAAAGTAATTGCCGATACTGAGAACGGGATCGTTATCCAGCAGATAACTGTAGCCCAGCTCAACCGCGGCAACCAGGATGTTCAGTCCTGGATACAGGCTGTTAAGTCAGCCGAGAGTTCCCGGATGCCAAACCGGAAAGCTCTTTACAATACGTACCTCGATGTAAGCATTGATCTTCACACCCGGAGCGCAATGGACAAACGGATTCGTGCTGTTAAAACAACACAGTTCGAATGGCAGGAACTTGCCAACGATATCATCCGCGACAATCTCCGTGCACCGTGGTTCAGTGAGCTGTTGGGAATCATTCAATCAAGTATCTTCTATGGCACCACGCTGGCTGAGGTTGCACTTGGTGAAGATGGTTTGATTGGTGACGTGGATATGATCCCGCGCCAGAACGTTAAACCGGAGAAGGGTATCATCAGCCTTGACGGTTATAGCGATGATGGTATCCGGTACCGCGAAGGGCAGTACGTGAATTACATTCTTCAGATCGGCAAGCAGCATGAGCTTGGCTTGCTGGCCAACATCGCACCGTATGTTTTAATGAAGCGGTCTAACCTTGCAGACTTCGCGCGCTACAATGAAATGTTCGGCATGCCATTGCGCGTGTATGAATACGATCCGCTAAAAGCGGGATCCCGCGAAGAGGTTGAGAAGCAAGCGGCAACATACGGAAGTGCAGCATACATTGTATTGCCTAAAGGTTATGGTACCGTAGCGTTCCATGATTCAGTAAAACAGTCCACGGCTTATGCTTACGACAAGTTCCATGAGATCATGAACAACGAGATTACCATTGGTATCCTGGGCCAGCTGCTCACCACTGGCGGTGAGGGCGGTGGAAGTTATCAATTGGGTATGGTGCATAAAGCAGTTGAGGGCGCAATCAATCTCGAAGACCGGTTGCGTGCTGAGTACATCATCAACTATCCTTTCAAGCGGAACATTCTTATACCGCACGGTTATCCATTGGAAGGAATTAACGGAGCATTTAAAACAGCCGATGAAGTGTCGAAGGAGAAGAAGCTTGATATCTGGATCAAGCTGTACCAGTCCGGTGCACCAATCGCTGAAGAAGATTTCTATAAGGAATTTGGGATCGAGCCTCCAGGCAGCAGGATAGTGGTTGCGCGCGAAAGCGTCCCAACCCTTCCTGATCCCAACAATCCGGATGATGAAGAGGAAGTGATTGAAAAGGAAAAGAAGCCTGCTGGAGGGAAGGCAAAAAAAAAGTCGTTAAGCGCAGTTAACACCGAGAAGCTTGTTAAGCTGCGCGCGTATTATCATACGCATCACCCGGCAAAAAGATTGCGGGGTGCAGTTACACTCTCCTACCAGGACGAGCTGAAGCAGATCATCGACAGCATCATTAACCGGTTGCACACCGGTGAGCTGAAGCCAGGCGATGTTGATCTTGATCTGTACGAGCTCACAGCCGAGCAACTGTATGAAGCGGTTGAACGTGGCTATGGTGTAACGCTGGAGAGCAACCTGGGCAGTGAAGTTGAAATGTTAAAAGCATTGCGCGAGAACGTGTACCGCTTCAGCGGATGCAAGACGTACAACTTTATCCTGGATGCAAACAAGCTGCTCGTAACCGATGATGGTAAGCTTAAATCATTCGCTGATTTCAGGAAGGATATTCTTTCACTGAATAAAGAATACAACGTTGATCACCTTCGCACAGAGTACAACCATGCCGTGGTTACAAGTCAGATGGCGGGTAAGTGGCAGGAGTTTGAAGAGGACAAGAATACATTCCCATTGCTTCAGTACGTGACAGTAGGTGATAGCCGTGTCCGTGCTTCGCATGCTTCCCTGGACGGGATCATCAGACCTGTTGATGATCCGTTCTGGGATACCTTCCTGCCGCCAAACGAATGGAACTGTCGCTGCACGGTGAAGCGATTGACTGACGGTGAGATCAGCAAGGTTGAACACGACAAGCTTCCACAGTTGAAGGGCGACTTCAAAACTAATTGGGGCAAGCAGCGCGTTGTCTTCCCGAAAGATCATCCGCAGTTTGATGTTCGACCTGAAGACCAGGACAAAGCTGACAAGAACTTTGACCTTCCACTTCCTGAGTAATGGCACACTGGACTGAAACGGTGAAGAAGCTTGAACGCCTGAAGAGTAATCTTGAATTGATTGCTGCTACCGAGATGGTGAATGATTCACTTGATAACATCCGGGCTGAAAGTTATGAAGGTAAGAAGTGGAAGAAGCGCAAGGCCGGAGCTCCACGCAATGAAGGTCGCGGCTTACTGGTTGATACCGGAGCTGGTCGCAGATCTATTAGTGCGAAGAAGACCGCACCAGGTAAAGCATCGCTTACAGCAAACGATTATATGCAAGCACACAATGAAGGTGTGCAGAAGAACGTGAGCGTGCGCGCACACTCGCGCACGCGTAAGGGAAGAACATCGAATGTTAAAACATTCACGCGCGATATGAATCTTCCGGAGAGACGCTTCAGCGGTAAAGGTAAGAAGCTGATCAAGCGCATCGAGAAAGTTATTGCCAACCAAATTGTTAAAGCCTGTTCATAATGGAAACTACTATTTACTTAAACGCGATTGCTCGCTTGAAGAGTGCCGAAGCAACTGCCGCATTCACCACCGCTGTGCAACCAGCGCCAGTACGCTTCGCCTGGTACGAGGGCCAGCCTGAAGAAACGTTGAGCGATGATAATAAAACTTATCCGTTCAATTGCCCGGCAATCTTCTTTGAGTTCCAGGAGTCAACGTATGAACGCGGCAATGGACTTACACAGAAAGGTGAAGGCAAGCTGATCGTACATGTGACACAGCTGAAGAACGTTGATGGTGTTGATGGCGCGGAAACAAGTGCCGAGTTCATCAAACTTGCACAGTATGCTGATCTGATCGTTGACGTGCTGAGCGGTTACCCGATGGAGTGCAGTGCAAAGCTGTTCATGACCAACGTTCTGAAAGATCATTCTAACAGGGCTTTAATGGTTGATAAAATTACGTTCCAATGGAACGCCACGCGCAGGAGGGCGTTGATACCATAGGGCAGCACGGGCCTGTTATGAGTACCATTTTTTAACCTTCTAATTGAATCTAAGCAATGCAATTAAAATCACGAATGAAGACCCCCATCACGTACTATGGGGGCAAGCAGCACATGCTGCAACACATCCTGCCATTGATACCGGAGCATCATATCTACACCGAAGCTTTTTTTGGTGGTGGTGCTGTCTTCTTTGGTAAGGAGCCGGTACCGGTAGAGATAATCAACGACATGAACGGTGAAGTGATCAACTTCTATCGCGTGCTACAGATGGACTTCTGGAAGCTGAACCAAATGATCCAGGCAACGCTGCACAGCCGCGAGCTGTACTACGATGCACAGATCGTTTACAACAGTCCGCATCTGTTCGATAGCATCAAGCGCGCCTGGGCTTTCTGGATACTTACCAACCAGGGCTTCAGCAGCAAGATCGGCAGCTGGGGTTATGACAAGCAAGGCGCATCGATGGTGAAGCGTTTAACAACGAAGAAGGAAGACATGCTGATTGCCATGCGCACACGGTTGGAGTACGTTGCCATTGAATGCAACGATGCGCTGAAAGTAATCGAGAGCCGCGATGATCCGCAAGCGTTCCATTACGTTGACCCGCCATACATCGGCAGTAACATGGGCCACTACAGCGGCTACACACGCGATAACTATAGCGCGCTCTTATCATTATTATCGCGCGTGCAAGGCAAGTTCTTACAGAGCAGCTACTGGAGTGATCTGCTGGAAGAAGCTGTGCGCGTGAACAACTGGCATGTGCAAACCTTTGATAAGCCGGTGAGCGTTGGCACGAAGAAGCAGAAGCGTAAGGTTGAAGTGCTGGTTGCGAACTATCCGCTGGCCGCATAATAAGCCAGGCGGGTTGTTCAGGTTGCTTAGACTCAAAACACAAACACCATCCGAAGAAGGCGAACCCGCACTGGCTATGCCAATGACAGTTTTACTTTCGTGAATGGTGTTCGTAATTGAATCTAAGCGAAGCAAAGGTAAATAAAAAAGCCGGAGGTTAATCCGGCTTTTTGTTTAAAAGGATATCCCTCGTTGATGAGGTGGTCGAAATTTGCATCGCCAAGGTTTTGTACTTATTACATCCCAGTAAATCATGCACTGTTTGGAAAGTTCACGGGCAAGAAGTTGCGCGCCTTCATTGACTGGAATAAACCAGTCGTCTTTTATTTTGAAATGTGGCTTCTCTATAAGCATATCATTCACATTTATCACAGCTGCTCACTGCTTTCCATTCGTGATCGGAGTAGTAACTCCAGCTGGCGGTCCCGCCAATGGCTACGTTGCTGCCAGCGTTGTATTGCTCAAGCGTACAGCAGCGAATAAATACACGGTCAACTCCACCGTCCGGGATGCCTGTCATGCAACCGAGGTCGGATCGTTCGGGGCTGTCCTGGTCAGCGCAGCTCACAGCCAGCGTGAAGATCAGTAGTAGTGTTGTTAGAGTTTTCATGATACTAAGTTAAGATTTTACAACTACAAATTTCATCCGCTCTTTATCGAGCTTCCAATCGATACTTCCGTTACCGCTCCGGTATATCTCTTCTTTATGCAAGCGATTACGTTCTGCTCTTATCCATTTGTCTTTAAGACAAGTCTCGCATGGCATCATCGGAAACACCTTTGCCTCGAAAGCTCCGTTACAATTTAAACATCTGTAATACATGAGCTTCTTATTACCATAGTTCTTACCGAATATCTCCTGCGCGCGTGTCGGCTTTACTTTCTTTACTTCTTTCGCTGGTTTGTTTTTATCAAAAATTGATCCGTCTGATTTCATAGTTTAATAATTAAGGGTAACTGACTCAAGTGCATTCTCTAACTCTTCGTAGGTGGTTGCGATATCATCGAAGACTTTATACATCAACTCGGGTTCTTCCCGTTGAGGCATGTATGCAATAACCTTCTTACCTGCACCCGCCATCCAGCCAGCTTCCGTGTGAGCTGAGCGACCGCAGGGCAAAACCATCACACAGCAATCAGCCCACTTCATTGCATTGAAGTCGCTGTTGAATCCTTTCTCACTGATCGGATGTTTCAATGCCTTGATGTATTGTTCCGGTGTCCACTCTCTCCAGTTCTTATCGAGGTGTGCCCAACTGAAGCCGGTACCGCCTGGAGGGTTCTTGAAGTCGTAGACTTCATGGCCTAACGCGCGCAGCATGATTACGACCGCGTCTTGTATGGAGTTTCTCCAGGAACTTGCAACGTAGATTTTCATAAGGGGCTATGGTTTTTTAAGTGTGATATAAACAACATTGAACACCATCGTCCACAGTATCCAGTACACGAAGAAGTCCGTCCAGCAGGTAGCGATTGCACCGCAGATGGCTTTGATCATGATCCACTGTGTGAGGTGATAGCCATCGGTGACAAACACAAGGGCGGTCGCACTCAGCGGGAATCGTTCCTTGTATTTGATCTTGAACAACCGATAGTACCAGTTATCCGGAGCGGCCAGGATCACGGCACGTTCAGAGGCGTACGGCCTGATGTGGTCGTACTTTCTAACCCAGCTTTCAGTTCCCCAGAACGAGTAAGGTTTTCTAACCCGGTTCTGAAACGTGTAGTGCGAGCAAACCGCCCAGCATGCAGCCGCGATGCCAAGCAGTATAATGTCGATGAATACCTTTTCCATATTACTTGTTGTTTCGGAATAGGTACGCCATCAATAAATAGAACGCCACGAAGCTCACTGACATCATCAGCGGCACCGGGTTAAACGCATTATCCTGGATGCTCCAAACAGTTGTCCAGATGATCGAGAAGAACACTGCGAAATAGGTCAGCAGCTTAAAGCCGGGCTGATCCCATTGTTGGTTAAGAAACTTTTTCATTGTTGTTTGATTTATGGTTTAGTGAAGGAAATGCAGGTGTGTTGATCATGAAGCGGAGGACGTTCGCTCCAAGCATTATTGCGTGATCGTTTATCTCTTCATAGAAAGTACCGTCTCCCACGTAGTTCAGCACCGAATTGGATAAACGTCCGGCAGCTGTGCTAACTAGTAGTGCGGCTTTCGGAAAGTTTTGCGCTTTCGATTTCGGATGATATCCTTTGTAGATCGGGAACGTAGGCTCCTGATCATCATCGTGGCTGAGCTGAAGCGCGATAGCGATCAGGCTTTGTTTTATCTCCGGCATCAGGTTCTTGAAGCAGAGGTTCAATTCTTCGTCTGTTAATTGTTTCATATAAGTGGTAATTGTTTAGTCCATCCCATGTCGGTCTTTACAAAGCCGAGTGTGCGCAGGTGAGCCCAGTAATCCTGAAGCTTGCCGCTATCCTGGCTGATTGTTTTCTCATACTCGCGGTCGTACACATCCGGGAATCTTTTCTTTACCGGTGTGCCATTGGTTGAGAGGTCGCGGATCACATTGAAGTGCCGCACGTAATCGCTCATGCACTTGGTGCCGGTGAGCGGATAGGCATAGTTTGTGAAGTAGGTGTTTAACAGCGGCTCGCTGATCGTTACGTGCGCGAGGTTCGCTTTGTCTGTTTTGCTTGCGCGATACGCTACACCTTTATGCTTCTTATAAATCAAACAGAACTGTGCAGCCTTTTCCTGTACGGTCTTCGGCTTCAGTTCCTGGTATTGAAATCCTGATTGTAAAAATGAACCGAGCGTAAGCGGAGCGGTTGGTTGCTCCAGCTCGTTAATAATTTGCGTGATGCTCTTCTCTTCCTGTATCGCATACACCGCGCCCTTCACTCCGGGCTTTGTGAACTTAAAAGTTATTGCCATTGCTGATGTCGTTAATGATTGCCTGAATTGTTTCGGCTTCGGTTATCCATCGATAGTACTTGCGCTTGCCGCTGATCTTCCTCCGGCCCTGCACAATGCACACACGCGCGCGCGACCTGTAGCCGTCACGCTGACGTTGTAGGATGATGATAACCCGGAGCCATGCGGTTGCTTCCATTACTTTGCTTTGATGAATGATAGAATGATTTTATCAAGACGGTCGGTGAATGAAGACGGGTAATCATTCACGGTATACTCTACACCATCATCTTCCGTTTGCACTATCCGGTTGGGCCTTGCGAATGTCTCATTGTGATATCGCTTGGATACATGTTCGCCAACCAGCTGGAGAACTGCATTCGATCTGGCAAGACCGAGCTTCTTGAATCGTTCGTAAACCGTTGCCATGATTACTGGAGTTGAAGCTGCTGGCCAACGCCTGGTTCTTTCTTCCAGATCACGAATTCCTTGCCGCCTCCGAAACGACCTACAGCTTTAGCGCGGAAGTTTTTAACGTTAACCACAACATCAACCATGTACTGGATGTCCTGGGCGAACTTGCCGGATGGCTTACCTGCTTTCTCCCAGCATACCAGGATGAAGCTTTTGTGTGGGAACGTAGTGGTGAGCTTCTTCCACTGCAAGCTTGTAAGGTTGATGTAATCGCGTGAATCGATTACAACAAACCGTCCGCTGTTAGGTCGTGCAAGCTTCTCCATCATGTGGCTGAAGAAGTAGCGGTCGCCCAGCATGAACTTGCCTTCTTCCAGCTCACCCATGTTCACGCGATTGAACGCATCCTGTATGGTAGAGCTGTCGCCTTCTTCGATACTGTTGTACCAAACCTTCCCGAACCGAGTCAGGTATTTGCAGAACATCATCAGCAACGTTGTCTTGCCATTCTTTGGATGGCCGAACACAAGCATGGTGAATGGATCAGAAAGGTGACCGAACAATGCAAGCCACTCGCCTTCGATGCCGAGTCGCTTAAAAACCTTATTTAAAATGTGATGTACTCCGAAAGTCCGTGGCATAGGATTTTGATTTGAAGTGGTTAGTTGATTTTGCGCGCGCCTCCAATGAAGAAGGTCAGCTTTGTCCGCAGCTGCTCGCGTGCGTGCTGCTTACTGTTGGCATCAATAAGCATGGGGAAGGACGTAACGTGTCCGATCACTTGCGGATGATCAACGCTAATCCATACCTCGTAACTGTTCGGGAAGATTTCGCGCTTCGGTTTGTTGGGCTTGAATTTATTGCTTGCCCAGGTGAAGAATCTTTTTATCATAAGTGGAAGTTTTCTTGCATTGCGGTCTTGTACTGAATAGAAGCTTGCGATAAATCAACAGGCTCTTTGTCCGCACGCTTAATGATTTGATAAATAGTGGATGTTTGAATGAAGTAGTTCTGTTCAAAAAATAGATATACCAGAGGTTCCTGGTACCGCGCGCGGAGCTTGCTGAAGAGGTCGCGGATTTCCCGCTGACGATGCTTGGCAATAGCAAGCCCGCGCTCGGATGGATTGGATTGGTAGGGTCTGTGTTTCTTCATTGTTTAAATGCGCTTTAAATAGTCCTTGTACACCTGCTCGAATTGAGTCACGGCTTTGACAAGTTCATCGTGTGTCATGTCGTTCATTTCTTTGCGCACCTGACTTTTCTCGCTCAGCAGCCATGCGTTTACATGCTTCATGCAAACCTCCCAGCGTTTCATCCGCATCTCCTGTTGTGTTTTGGGTGAATCGTACCGCATGTCGTAGCCAAGTGCCAGCAGCTTGCGCCTCATGATCACCATCTTCTCAGCGTACAGGCGTTTAACTTCCTGCTGGGTGAGCTTTTTAGGTTGCCCCTCTCCAGTTGAGAGGGGCTGATTGTTGCTAAGCTGTTGGTTCATCGTTTGCTGGCTTTTCTTCCTTCTCCTCTTTCACAGGCTCATCTTCCGTTAGCGGCACGATGGTGAACCGCGTAACCTTTCTGTCCGTTGCCATGTCATCCGGATAACCAGGAGCGCGATAGCCGAATCCCTGCTCATCCTTTTTAATGCACCGCACACGCACAGCGTCTTCCGTTCCATCAACTGCAACCTCAATGATGTTCGGTGTCTTTTCGATGCCGAGCTTCTTTGAAAGAATGTGCATGATCTTACCGGCCTGGAGCAAGTCGAACGTTGTTCTGTCGACAAGGATTTTCAAATCGGGCGTTGCTCCAATCGCCTCGGTTCTTTTGCTTTGACTTTTTGCCATTGTTAATGGGTTTTAATTAAGCGTCAACGAGAACTTCTTCTTTAGTCTTCACGGTGATGGTCTCGTCTTGCACCACTGTGATACCAATCTTATTGAGCTTCGCCATAACACGTTCGTCATCGCGCATCCCAATGATTGCGTCTTTATTAACCTCATCCTTCCTGCGAACGAAGGCCGGTAACTTCTCTTTCAGAATTTCAATTGCTTCGTTCCACGATAAGCTTCTGATCTTATCCACACGCGGGGTAGCTGTGCGCAGGATTAAGAAGCCGTGTTGCAGATCGACAGTCTTGCCGTCAACGAACAACTGCTTTGAATTGAACTCAGCGTATTTGATCAGCTTTTCGCTGGCCTCGTTGGCATCGCCCTGGAGCTGAGTGATCGTATCCTTATGCCGGTCAACTATTGCCTGTTTGGCCAGTTCAATGTCAGCCTCGATTTGCTTGAGCTTGCTGGTAGCTTCCGCGTACTGGCGCATAACCGAAACAGCCTCTTCGGGTTTGATGAGCTCTACTACTTTCTTTTTGGTTTTCATGGTTCTTTAAAATTTGTTTTAGTTGTTCTCTGATTATTCTAAGCTTCCTGATCTCCCTTATCCTATTCACCGCATCGCGCATCCGGGAGAAGCAGAGCCGTTCGCGGTTGAAGTAGATCAGCTTCGCAGGTCGGTTAACCTTCATCTGCCACATCAATTCCTGGTTAAGCTTATGCCGGGTGATGATCTCCCTGCTTATACCGCGGATGCTCTCTTTTAAAACATCTCGGTTCATCGCAGTACAGCAATGCCTTTGATTAACAGGTGATAGTCGCAGTGCACCGATGTTCCGTTCATCACCGGGTTGTCCAGGGTAATGCGATGGAAGTGATCGTACACCGTTGCGTACATGGCTGGGTCGCACTTCCGGTAATGCAACAGGAAAGCTTTGTCCGCATTCAGCCAGGTCTTTTTCCAGAAGCCCCAAAACTCTTTCAGCTTGGGCAGCTGCTGGACGGCCATCGCATCGTTACCGGTGATGAGCTCCAGCCATTGCAGGGCCGACTCAAAGAAGCGTTCCTCCTGATCATCCAGGCTGATGCGCGTGAGCTGCGCAACAAGGCTGCGGGTGTAGATCATTTCCTTTGTGAATTGTTCAGCGCGTGTCATGATAATCTGCGGTGTAGTTCCATTAAAATATTTCCGATTTCAGGATTGTTATTTGGTAGCGCGAAATGGGTCATGCATAATTCCCAATAAACATGAGCTTCAACCCTCGTGAGGATTAACTTAATTGTTCCTTTACGCCACGGAAGAGAGCGTTGATACCGCATGAGCACTTCATTAATTGCGTAGTAGTAAATACTTTCTGCGTTGTTATCTGTTGTCACCTTTTTATTGTCACGCAGACATTCGTACAGGCCATTAACAAACCATTCAAGCTGCTGCTTGAATAATGGCTTAACCGATTCGCTCAACGTTATACTGAACTTTCCCGCCTTTGTAAGTTTCACTACCTCCTTCATGGCTTCAGCTTTAAAAGTTCACCATCTATTACCGCGATCTTAGACTTAGCCTGGTTGATCAGGCTGTCGCATTCGATCACGTCCCACGCATCGAGGGTATCTTCCTTTTCAGCCTCCAGCTTGGAGATACGCTCAGTCAATTCCGTGCGGTGCATTTGCTTCAGCACGTACTGATCTTCCTTCAGCGCGGCAAGCTTCTCCCTGTACGCGCGGGTCTGGTCGTGATACTGGCCGATCATTTCCGGATGCTGCGCGCCTTGCTGCATGTCGCCAAGCTTCTCAAGCTCGCGCTCCACGGCAACGATCTGCTGAATGTTCAGGCCGATCTTGTCGGCTGTGGTTTGTTGCGTGGCTACCATACGAGTATTGCGATTACGATTAGCAGAATGAGGATCGTAAACAACAGGCATCCATCGAGCCTGTTGTTTTTAATGGTGATAGGGCTGATGTTCTTTTTCATAAGCGTTGCAAACGTTTAATGAGATAGATCGCTTTGAGTTCATCAGGCGGCAATGCGGTCAGAGCGTTAACCATCAGGTTTCGCTCATCTTGAGTGATGGTAATCTTCGCTTTGGGTTCATTCCTGTGAGAGGATTCAGCAAACGACACACATCTTTTAGCATTACCCATTGGAGGCCTCCTTTCTTACGAGTTTATCTCGCTTCATGTATCGGAACTCTTCACAGCAGTCACAGTCACAACACCGGGCCAACATGCGGACAAACACGGCATGACCGCCATCATCCTTAACAACCTTCGCGGGATAGTCTTGACTGCATCCCACATTGTATGAGCCTGGCACAATAACCTCTTCGTTGAATTTGAATTGGGTCTCAGCCATTGGAGGCCTCCTTTCCATTCGCATGCTTAGCAACCACAGCCATAATGGAAGCCATCTCAGGCGCGCCTTTCTTATAGCTGTTCCAGCAAGCTTCTGCCAGTGAATTCGGCATGCCCTGGCAGTGCCAGGTCTTAGTTACCAGGAGACATTCGCTCAACGCTTGCTTCAGTTCTTCAACCTGTTCCGTGCGTGTATCGAGTGCAACCATGATCCATCGTATTGAACACAGTGCTTGAAGTACATCGTCAGCTATTTTAAGAGCAGCTTCAGTGGCCGCGTCACGATCTGGCTTGTTTCTTAAAACTTCTACCGCTCCGAATTGAGCGTTTATGAGTTCTGTGATTTGAATTGCGGAAGCGTCCATTATGCAGCGATGTCTAAAAGTTGAACACACTCTTCACCGGTGATCTTCTTACCGTTGGCTTCCTGGTATTCTTTAATGTCGGCCACGTACTGGCTGAGCATATCGAGGTCGCGCACTGTTCTGGCCAGCACGCTCTGCGTTCCTTTGTTGGTAATCTTCTCATGCTCGCATACCGCAACGATCTCGCCTTGTGACAGCGTTGGTATGTTCACCTGGTTGCCGTGGAATCTTCTGCGCAGCTGGGGGAAGCCAGGCTTGTGTCGGCCCGCGAGGTTGTCCAGCTTCATGATCAAGTCCATTCCGGAGATCATGAACCCGCACTTGTTGTGCGTGAAGTCGCTGATATCTTTCAGCACAGCATATACGCCAGCCTTCACAACTTCCACTTCATCGATAATGATCAGGTAACCTTTGCGGTTGGTTACAATCTTCCGGATGGTTTCAAGCTTGGCATGGTTACCGCGAATAACTTCATGCACTCCCAGCCGTTCCAGGATTGCATCGAGCAAACCCTTCGCGCTCATGTTCTGCGTACACTTCACGTACACCACGTAATCATTTTCCACCGCGTAATGCTCCAGGCCAAACGTTTTACCCTGGCCGGTGTATCCGTCTACGATCATGCGGATCGCTTTCTTCTGTGCCTTCCTGCACGTACGCTGGATAAGCTTGAAGCTGTTGATAAACGACCAGTGCAGCTGGCCATCAAAGCGAATACCGAGTGCGTCCGCCAGACGGTGATAGACTGCATCGCTGATGGTTGCACTTCTTCCACCTTGTAACTCGTACTCGTACTGACCGGCTTTGATCTTACTGATGTAGGCATTGCTTACACTCGCCTTCTCAGCAAGCTTGTTGCCTGAGCGTGCGGGGTTCTTGTCGTCAATCCATTGTCTGACGGCTTCTGTGATTGCGTGTTTGTGTTCGATTGTTAGCATAGGATTTATATTTAATTGTTTAGTCAACTGGAAGTGGCGCATCGTACTGATCACCGTAGCGGTCCAGCTTGGGCAGATCGGTGCGCGGTTTGCCGGAAGGTGTCGGTGTATTTTTGATTGAGTACTCATCGCCCTGGATAAGCATGTCCAGGCGTTGGGCTTTGGCATCAATCAGTACTTCTTTGTCAAAGGCGTTTGCTGTGATCGCTTCGGTGTACGTTCCGTTGCGTTTGGTTTTCTCGATGAGTTTAGTGAAGTCCTGTTGAACGATTGCGCGTTGCGCCTTCTTCGTGTTCATGCGTTCGGTAAGCTTCGCGCGCGTACCTTCTTTGTAATCGGCAATCGCCATCGGCATGAGTTCCTTCGGTGTTAAGCTCAGGTGCGAGCCGAGCCATTGCATGGGGGCACCGTTTTGGTAAAGCATTAAGCGGTCGGGCTGGCCGTCAACCCATCGCTCCGGATTACCCTCGTAACGCACCGTAAACTTCTGGCCGATGTATAACCTCCGGAAGTTTGCATCTTCGAAATCATACGTGCGAAGCTTGCCACCAATGGTTAACTCAATGCCGCGGTTGGTGAATTCGTATTGCTGCGGGATGAAGGTGTTGACAAGTTTAAGCTTGCCTTCTTCGTAGGTGCGAATCTTCTTGTGCTCACCCGGCAGGTGCCAGAATGCTTCAACGTCAATGATGTTGCTGAACTCGCGCTGCTTGTGCTTGGTCGCTTCAATGCTTTTTCTGTAGGTAGCAATCGGTGAAAGGCCGCCCAGGAATTTGCGCGGTGAATTGTTCCAGATGGTGAGGTCTTCAATGGCTTGCTTCAGTGCGTTCTCAGCAGCAGGTAGTTCGTGGCTCTTAACCATGCGCGCGAGGGCTTCGCGGTTGGGCCGGTTGTTAATCGATACGGCAAACGGGTTGGCGGTGTAGCCTGGGCGAAACTTCTGCACGTCCTGGTTAAACAGGTGGAAGAAGTTTTCAATGATCTTGCTCCGTGCATTTCCGGCTGTTGCTGGGAATGCAACAACGCTGATCTTGTGAATGGCTTCCTGTGCGCGGAAGCTTTGAATCGCGCTGCTGTTATCGTACAGGATTTGATGCGGCAGGTATCCGCTCACCCAACAAGCCGAGCGAAGCGCGCCAAGCACAGCTTCGGTGTTTTCAGTTTCACTCAGCCAGAAACCAACCACGCACCAGCTGTGCGCATCGAGTATCGGGAATATGTTAAAGCGGAAGTAACGGCCTTTATCTCCATGCATGAAGTAACGGTGCGATGGTGTGCCATCGATCACCCACAATGCGTTCGCAAACGTTGGGCGTTCGCGTTGTGTAACCGGTTCGAATACGTTGCGGTATTCCTGGTACCCGTGCCGGGCTTCATACCACAACTGGCGAATGGCTGGCTTGCTCAGGTACGCGCGTACTGCGCTGTCGCTGATCAGTACCTCGCTGCCCCAGTGACCAAGGCTAACCATTTCAGTTGCCTTGCGCGTATAGATCGACCATACTTGTTCGAAGTTTGGCTTCGCGTTCGCATCGCTGTAAAGCTGAACGAGTAACGCTTGTTGTTCGAGGCCGATCTTTGCAGCATTGTCGTTGCCGGTTTTCTTGCTCGCTAATGAATCGCACGCTTGTGCGAGTGTAGCTTTACCTTTTACAAACTGTTGAAAGGGTTTTAAACGCTTGCGCAATCCGAGCAGTGAAGTGCATTTCCATGAATGCCAGTTGCGCTGCTTCGCCACATCTCCCATAAGTCGAATCGCAGCAATACAAAACTCATCCTTCGAAGCAAAGCCGATGGCTTTCACCGCGGTTGGCTTGGTTGAAGCTATGGCAATAAACCACGAGGCCTGCTCGGCTTTTTCTTTTGCTCGCTTCGAAGTTGATGGTTGTGTGAGGAAGTAATTGTATGCTTCAGTGCTGAAGCTGATAAGGCGGGTGAGCTGAGTTTCGTTTACCTGTTTCAACAGGTCGATCTCAGCTGGAATGTTTTTTACAATCCGGGTTTGTTCCGGAATGGAACGGTACGCGATCAGAACTTTGCGCGCGTCCGTGGGGTCTTGAATATTCGTGTAGTTGTCCGACTCTCCCTGGCGATTTTCACGGCAGACCTTCTTCAGGTAATCCTGCGTGAACGACCATTGCATCAGGTCGGTAAAGGACAGGTACAATATGTCGTTGAGTATTACCATTTGCCGAGGGGACAGTGGGCATTGATTGCGCGCGTCTTCGCTTCCATATCACAGGTGCATCGGCAGCAATGTTTGCTGTCGCTCAGGCATGGCTTGCCATCCTTTGTGCAGTCGCCACAAATCTTCAAGCGCATCGCAGCAAGCGTCTCGACTTGGTTATCTGCGAGTACGGTTTTACTGATGGCTTTATAGAAGTGGCCTTCTATAATCTGGGGGATGTTGCTCATACAGTAGCGCGTTGGTTCCTTCGTTGAGCCTTGAGTTTGAGCTTCTCTTTCGCTGTGAGGTAATCACTGAAAGCTTTTTGGATTCCGTGGTGATCGGTACGGTTGCCCTTGATCACTTCCCGAACCAGGCTTGCGCCTATTCCGGTCAGCCGTGCGACCGTGGTGAAGTCACCTTTTTCAGCCGCTGCTTTGATTTGTTTCAATGTTTTCACCTTATTTGTGTAGTTATCTACACAAACATAAGCAAATAGTTTATACTTTAGCAAATCGTTGACAGCAAATAATTGATGAAATCCACTACACCTACCTTTGAGCAATCGAGGGAAACCGCGCGGTTTCTGAAGGTGTATAATGAGCTGATTTCAGCGAAGACCGTAAAAAATCAAGCGGAATTCGCCAAGGCAATGGATGAGGCACCACAGTCATTCAGTCAAATTCTGAACGGCAAAAGGAACATCACTGTGCAGTTCATCAGCAAATTGTTTACGAAGTATTTAGTAAGCCCGATCTACATTCATTCCGGGCGTGGCGAGTGGAAATTCAGCGGCAATTCGGATATGCTTTTGGCTGAGCCGGAGACCACTTATAGCAACAAAGACCTTGATATTATGAGGGCCGAGAACAAGGGTCTACACGAGACGCTGAAATACTTGAAGGAGAATAAAGAGACGCTGGAAAAGTATGTCAAGATTTTGGAAGAGCAGATCGCTAACCAGAAGATGCAGTTGCAGGAATCGGGAAAAGTTAAGAATACAGACGGTTAATCTCGTCCTCTGACACATTAACGCCTTCTTTCTGGAGGAAGGCAATCAGAATCTCAGCCTGCATGTTAATCGTATCAATCTCTAAAAACTTGTTGTAATCCGTGGACTTATTCATCACATCGTTGATCTCCTTTGCCGGCTTGCTGCTGGCTTTCAGAAATACGAGAAGTTTCTTGGGATCGATACCGATGCTCTCCAGCTGTGAGGTCAGCTGGGCTTTCGATGTTTTGAGGGTTGAATCCTGTTCCATACTTCGGGGTCATTTCAAATATAACTCTTTTGCTTATAAAAGCGTTCAGATCGTTAACTTTTTGCTGACAAACCGCTGGAAATTTCCTCCTCAACACATAGATTTGATAAACTAAAAACACACCCTCACAATGGAAAACTTTAACCCCAACGCGGGAGGCACGATTTCACTCGCTGAATTCGAAGCCCTTAAGAAGCGATTTGAAGAAAATTTTTCAAATCCTTCCGGCTTGATAGGAGTAACTCCTACTAAAGCCGTGTATATGTCAGAAAAATGTTTTAAGGATGCGCTGGCACTTCCTGGTGCTGTTGGTCTTAGAACATATTTTGGCATGTACGAGGACGGAACTGTTACCACAATGATCGTAGCCGTTGATAGTAACGGCAGCAATATTCTGAATATTGCTTCGCGTGCTGAAGATGGTGGCGGGTACGTATGGAACCTGGGCCAGCTTTGTCCACCAGCCTGCCCGTAGGTTATGATCTTCTTTTATCTGGCATTGACAAAAGTAATCCCGGCCACGGTCGGGATTATCTTTCTGAAGCGGATGAGTCCTGCCTTCCGCTGGATCGTTGCCTACGTTTGGTTTGGCCTGGCTACTGAGCTGGTTATGTTCGCCCTCGCTAAGCTGCATGGAGCGAATCTTTCAATCGCTCACTTTTACCATATTGGCGAGACCTGGTTAATTGCTCTGTTCATTATAGCGGCTTTGGAGAATAAGGTCGTAAAGCAATTTACAATCGTGGCCGCTGTAGGCTTAACGGTTCTGGCCATACTGGAAATGACCGTAATCGGTAGCCTGCAAAAATTCGATCCGATTACATCGGTAACAGAACACGCCACAATCATCACGCTCCTGGGCGCTGTGCTGTTTCACATTGCCCACATCAAAACCGACCGGGCCGCGCCTGGTCTAATCATTATCGTTTTCGCGCTGCTTATATATTTCATTTCAAGCATCACATACTTTGCTCTGCTTAATCTGTTACCGGTAAGATCGCTGCTCAGCATGGCATACGTTCACGCGGTTGTCAACGTGGTTTGCAACATCACATTCGCAGCCGGGCTGTGGATGGCTCGCGCTCCGTTGGCCGACACAATGACCTACCAGCAGCAGGCCCAACAGATCGGTCTGATGAAGGAGTTGATCAGCGTCAAGGATAGGCTGATCGAAATGCTCAAGCGATAGGGGTCACCTTTCGGGGTCACCAATGGGGTCACCCATTGGAATTACAAAGCCATTAATTCTGTATTTTGCGCGGGTTCAACGGGTATTAAACAGCAATTGAAATGGAGTTAATCGGCAAAAATTGGAGTTCTGGATTTACGGATACGATCCGCGCGGAACCACTGAAAACCGCTAATGCAATGCGCGTTCGAAATTTTCCCGCAAATTTTTCTATTGGTTATATTCTACCTTTGGTTTAGAGGGGGGTACAAAGCACAATTTATTTGTAGGCACTAATGTGCTTACGTGGCAGCGGCAAAATGCTGCCGGGGGCATCGTTCCTGATGGCATGTACCTCTACCGGATGATTCTGACGCGCAGCGGCAATGCAGTGAAGACTGCTAATGGAAAGCTGATTCTTCGTTAGTAAACAGTTAGTCTGTTTCCTTGTAGGTATAGATATCGGAAAGACCCTTCAGAATCTTGACGAA